>Ga0073934_10000056_pt1 | contig 321140 bp, 268 predicted proteins | sample LarsenN4metaG_FD_76834 | JGI IMG/M metagenome (GOLD analysis project Ga0073934, IMG submission 76834) | Hot spring sediment bacterial and archeal communities from British Columbia, Canada, to study Microbial Dark Matter (Phase II) - Larsen... ...
ACGGATGAAGCGGAGGGACAACGGACGAATCAGAGAAGCGGAGTGGACAACGGATGAAGCGGAGGGACAACGGACGAATCAGAGAAGCGGAGTGGACAACGGACGAAGCGGAGGGACAACGGACGAATCGGAGAAACGGAGGCCAGAAGCGGAGGATACTGAGGAAACGGAGGCTGATTGGGACATGTCAGTTCCTCCGCAAAACCGCAACTGGCGCGGGGCCTGGCGCAGGACTTTGAACGATTTCGCCATCGGCAATAACCAGGTGACGGCTGAAGCGCGGCATAAGCGCCATTTCATGCGTGACCATGATAATAGTTTTGCCGCCTGCTACCAGCCGCTCGAACAGGTCGAAGATGTGGTCGGCGGTGACGGAGTCGAGACTGCCGGTAGGCTCATCGGCCACCAGCACAGGCGGGTCGTTCGCCAGCGCGCGGGCAATGGCAACCCGTTGCTGCTGGCCGCCGGAGATGAAGGCCGGGAGTTTGTGAGCATGTTCAGCGATTTCGACCATTTCCAGCAAATCCAGGGCGCGGCGGCGGCTTTCGCGCGGGTGATAGAGGCCGCACAAATCCATCGGCAACATGACGTTTTCCAGCAAAGTGAGCATGGGCAGCAGTTGGAAGGACTGATAGACGATGCCCATCGAACGTCCACGCCAGAGCGCCAGGTCGTTTTCGCTGAGTGTATGCACAGAAACCGACTGCGGCCCAATCCGTGCGATGACTTCGCCTCGCGTCAGGTGGTCCACGCCAGTTATCATGTTCAGCAGGGTGCTTTTGCCCGCCCCCGATTTACCAATAATACCCAAAAATTCGCCGGGGTAGATAGCCAGGTCAATCCCTTTGAGCGCAGTGAACTCCCCAGCCTCGCTGGTGTAAGTTTTGACCACCCCGCGCAGTTCGATAAGCGGGAAAGCAGATGCAGAAACGGGTAAGGCAGCAGATGCAGGCACGGAAATTCCTCAAACAGTATTGTACCCTCAAGCCGGCATTTAAGCACAAAACCGACTGGTTGGTCTGATTTAATTCTAATATTTGGCTCACCGCCCCAACTTTGTGACCACTACATTGTCGAAATAAGCCATTTTTACCTGATAGGCCAGCAACCCCAGCCCGCCCTGCGGATACTTACTATCACGCGCCTGCGCCGCCATCTGGTCATTCACAAAGAAGCGAATCTCCGTCCCGCTCACTTCCAGGCGCAAATTGTAAGGAGTGGCAGCATGAAGCGGGTAGGCGGAATTTTCCGCCAGTGTCTCGCCCTGACAGTCTCCCCCCAGGTTATCGAAGCGGAAGATGGACACTCCCAGCCGGTTGCCGCCTGCGCGATAACCAGAACAGTTCGGCTGACGCGCGCTGCGCGCCACCAGGTAAATCTGCTCGTATTCCCCGGATTGAAAGATGACATCCACGCTGAAAGCGTAATCGACCCAATCATCGGAGAGCAGGAGATAGGCATTTGGCACGCTCTCTGGGGGCTGGTCTTGCACGCCCAGGCCAAACCCACCCTCCAGCGGGAGAAGCTCCCAGCGGCCATCGTTGAGACTGCGCCAGTTCGAGAAGTCGCCATCCTCAAAATCATCGATATACAGCGTGCCGCCAGCAGGAACAGCCCGATAGTTTTCTGGAGCAGAACGAGCGCGAGAGGCCGAGGTCAGAAATACGGCTGTCAGATAGATACCCACAAACGCCAGAAAGACGGTCAAAACCAGGATGGGAACGAAATACCGCGAGACCCACCAGGGCGCCGCCTGGGGCTGGGGGTCGGCCCGACGGGAGGCTTCCAGCGCCGCTTGAAGTGCTTCCTGCTCCGCTTTGGAAAGTTCAAGACCCTGACTGAAGACTTCCAGGTACGTTTCAGAAGGCAGGTAGCCGCTGCCGGGCGTTTCGGTGCGGCTGATGACGCTATGATGAAAATGGATGCGCCCGGCCAGACCTTTTTGGGTCAGACCAGCGCGTTTTCGGTAACAGCGGAGCAAGGCGGCGAGGTCAGTCATGTTTTCGAAAATTTTCTTTGCCGATGATTTGCTTTGCATTATGGCACAATTCTGGTCAGGTGGAAACGCCAAATTATCACAAATCGGAGAACCCATGAAAACTCGCTTTTCCCTGCTCGTTTTGGTCTTGCTGTTGGCGGCCTGCCAACCTGCGCCCACCCCGCCGCCGCCAACGGCCACAGCCGCGCCTTCGGCCACGCTGACGCCCTCGCCCGTCCCCACGCAGACTCCCAGTCTCCCCACCGCCACGCCCATCCCGCCCACGCCCACGCTCGAACCACCCTCGGTCGCCGCGCAATTCCTGCAAGACCTGACCGTGACCTACTACGACCCTTTTGATGAAAACCTGGGCTGGGGCATGGACATCGGCGTTATCAAAGACGGTATGCTGGAAGTGGTTGGCGATGGCTGGCGCGGTCTATCGCTGGATTCGCGCGATTTTGGGGAAGGTCAGGGTTTGATTTTCAACCTCAAATACACCGCGCCAAACGCCCATTTTGAAATGCTATTCGACCATGGCGCCTGGGATACGGAAGGCTACCGTCGCTTTGGGGTTATTATGGAGAAATATCCGCAATCAAACCTGTGGCGCAAGAACAACCCGGTGGCTTTCAACAACCTGCACGGCAACTTCCGCCCGCAGGCCGAGACCTGGTACAGCCTGCTGATGGCAATTGGACCGGAGGGCGAGTTCATGGCGGTCTGGTGGGACCCGGCCAACCCGACCCAAATCATCCAATACCGCGAAAAATTCGGCAAAGACTGGGCCGGGCTGGATTGGAAATTCCGCATCGGCGGCAACTACGGCACGGTCTGGTTCGATGAACTGCGCGAAGTGCAGTTTAGCGGGTTCAAAAAGTAAACCGCGCATTCCTTATCCATCAAGAACCCCTCTCCGCTTGTGAAGAGGGGTTCTTTGACGCCTGTTCAATGCCCCTCAGGCCGGTTGCCAAATGACCAGCTCAAATCGGTGTAGAGCGTTTCAGCGCGATAGACCCGGTCGGTGATGCGTTGCAGGCGGGCGGCCATGGAGGCCGTAATCAGCGGAACCGGTTTGCGGCGGTAGAAAATCCGGTAGAGTTGATTCGCTCCGGCTTCGTCCCAGGCCCAATTCAGGTTAACATAGCGTGATGCGTCAAACGGGCGGGTGTACCCGCGCAGGGTTTTGGTCTGGTGGATGCTGCAATAATGCTCAAAATATGTCATCGCCAGCTCGCGCAAGTTTTTATAGACCGGTTCGCGGAATCCCAGGTTGACGTAGTTCGATTTGGCAAGCGCGCCCCAGCGGCCTTCGATTTGGTAGAGCGCCAGCACATGGTCATCATCCGCGCCAGGGTCGGGCGTCAGGTCAATGAGCAGAGGGCGATATCCAATGCGCCACAGGGCCAGGGCGGCGAAGAATCCGCCATCGAGACAGTGACACTGATGGTCGAGCATCACCTGCAACGGCGAACGGTCTCGTTCCTCGGCGATATAAGGCATGGAATCAAGATACTCCTGTATCTGGAAGGGGCTGGCGAGGCGATCGAAGCGCTCTTGTAAGACGGGCGGCAGGCGTGAGCGGAATTGTTCCAACATAAACAGTATTTTACCAATTACGCGATAAAATATCATTACACGCTCTGAAATCCCCACTCTTTCGGCTTCGCCCAGGTTGGAGGTTTCGCCCGTAGTGACAGAAGGGAAAGACGATGAGCCGCTTCAAGAAAAACCTGGTCTTTTTGATTCTTTACATTTTGCTGGTGAGCAGCGTTATCCAATTTGGGCTGTCGGTCGATGTTTTGACCATTCGTCCTTACTTTTTTGCGGTTCTGACAACCGCCATCATTCTGACCATCCTGGCTCCTGCCCTGGAACGCTGGCGACTTTTGGCGGCGTTAGGACTGACGGTGGTGTTGTACATTGCTCTGTGGTTTGGGCTGGGCGGTTCGCTTTCCAATGACCAGTTTGCCATCCTGGCGTTGGAAGTAGTCTTGCTGGTGACGGGCATGATGCTGGCGCGTGAAATCACTCTCGCGTTCCGCGAGATGGAGCAGACCATCGAGAAGTTAATCTTTGCCACCTTTTCGGGGCGCGCGCTCTTGTTTGAGGAAGCCGCCAAAGTCATCCAGGTTGAACTGGCGCGCAGCCGCCGTTATGACCGTCCGCTCTCGCTGGTCATTATCGAGCCAGATTCGGCAACTATCGGCGCGCAATTCCAACCCGCGCCAAAGGAGATTCAAAAGCACCTGGCTCACCGCTTCGCAATGGCCCAAATTGCAGAAATTCTCGATAAGGAGGCCCGCAACACCGACATCATCATTAAACAAGAGAAACCTGACCGTTTTATCATTCTTTGCCCCGAAACGCAGACTTCAAACACCAATACGCTCATCCGGCGGGTGGTCGAAAAGACACGCGCCCAGACCGGCGTTCAGGTTGGGTTTGGGGTGGCAGCCTTCCCCGAAGAAGCGATGACTTTCGAAGAACTGCTCCAAAAAGCCGAGGCCAAAATGGTCAAACCCGACTCATTTTCTCTGGGAAAATAAAGTGATAAATTTCATTCTCAACCTATTTCGCAAATCGATGCATCAGGAAAACCTGTCGCAACGCGGCGAGCGAATGTTGCCCGCCGCGTTTTATGGCGCATTGGCCGCAACCGCTTTCGTCCTGTCCAATTCGCTGGTCAACGTCTATTCCTTTCCCAACCTGCCGCTGGGCGTAGACTGGTTTCATCTCTTCTGGATGTGGGCCGGGTTCAGCGCAGCTTTTGGGCTGGCCGGGGTCATCTCTGGTTGGTTCGTGGAAGAATACCAGGGGATTGTGGGCGGCGGCGCGGTGATGACGGCGCTGTTGGCCGTTGTTTTTTTCTTTCAGATGGGCGCGGAGGGACAGGCCGTCACCGTCCAATCCATGCTCATGGCTGTGCCGCTCATTGGCGTGAGCATGGCTGCTGCCGCCGCGCTGCGCTGGGCCGCCCGGCGGCATCTCCAAATCGTCCATGAAAAGGCCGCTCCCAGACGGTTGGCTAAACATATTCTCGTGATTGCGTCAGTCGGGCTTGTCATTGGCATTCTGGGCCGCATGGACCTGCCCTCCGAGCAGACCCTGACCAAATTCCACGCCTACCTGCAATCTGCGCCCAATGACCCATCGGCATTGGCGCAGTTACCCATTAAGCAGGTTCCTTCTCTTTCAGAACATTTTGGGGTAGATTACCGCTTTTACGCACGCCGCTCGGCCTTCGCGCTTGGCTCGCTCGACTTAACTGTTCGCTTCGCGGATGGATTTGTGTTGGAATGCACCTTGCCGGTGGGTAGTTTGAATTTTTTCACCAACTGTTGGGAAAGAAAATAGAAAAGCCATCTCAAACGCCCTTGAAATAAACAGTGACCGCCGGTTGTGGCGGTCACTGCCTTTTTGGACAAATTGAGCGCGTTTATAAGCCCAACTCACGGAGTTTTTCTGGCCTGGGCGCGCCGGTTTCGGCGTCCCAGCCGCGCGCCTGATAATAGGCAGTCATCATCTCCTCAAACGGGATGACGTAGCCCGCCGAGCCGCCATCTGCATAGGCGCGCAGGAGCGGCGGGGGCAAGGTGTCATTGTCGCGAGTAAGACCCAATTTCAGATTGATGAGCCGCTTCAGGTTCCAGGCGCGCTCGCCGCAACGCATCAAATCTTCCAGCGTCCAGTCATAGCCGCAGGCAGCGTTCACCAGGTCCACCATCGTCTCCGGCGGAACGTTGGCGAACATGCACAGGACCAGCGCGTTGTTAACCGTGCGAAAATCCTGGTGACGGGCCACATTGGCGGCTTTTTCCGCACCAGCGTGCCGGTCATAAAATTCCAGGCCCAGGCTGGCATCCACCTGACCAATATCGGCCAGAAAGTAGTCGGACTGGTTGTGACAGGCGCCGCGCGGCGAGGTGGCATAGACAATCGCCATGCCCGAAGCCCCGCGCGGGTCGTGATATGCCACCTCCAGCCCATTCACCTGCACCGCTTCTTCGGGCGCGCCAAAGTGTTCGGCCAGTTTTTTCGCGCCTAAAGCCAGGACTTTTCCAAAGCCTTCACCTTTGACCGCCAGATGGATGCACTGTTCGACAGCCCCGGCATTGCCCCAGGCGAGTTCCAGCCCGCCTGTATCCTTGATGCTGATAACGCCAAGTTCGTACAGGCGAAAAGCGAGTCCAATTGTCCCGCTCATCGAGATGGCGTCGACGCCGTAGCGGTCGCACAATTCGCCTAGCCGGGTGGCCGCGACCGGGCTGGTTAATCCCAGGTTGGGGCCAAAGCCGACCAGGGTTTCGTATTCCGGCCCTTTGCGCTTCTCGCCATCTTCCAGCCGCACCACCCGGCCGCAGGCAATGACGCAGGCGTGACAAGCCGATTTGCCCGCCAGAATGGTCTCGGCCACGCTCGCGCCGGAGATGTTATCGGCCCCTTCCAGCGTTCCGGCGCTGAAATATTTTTTGGGCTGTTCGCCCAGGTAGTTGAAATAATCCGCCGCGCCCGCCGAACCAAGACTGTTCAGGACGCTGGTCATTGGGTCGGCCTTGAGCGCCAAGTTGGCCGCTGAGCGGCGTGGGGCATAGGCCGCCGGGTCAAACACCGGCACTTTGCCCGTGCCTTTGACGGAAATGGCTTTGAGATTCTTGCTGCCCATCACCGCACCCAGTCCCGTCCGCCCGGCCACCCGGCCATGGTCGCAGAGCAACAGAGCGTAGGGCAACATCTGCTCGCCCGCCACGCCAATTCCCAAAGTGCTTAATCCGGTTAGACGGTTCTCGTGTTTGAGAATGTCTTGAATTTCATAAGTATCTTTTCCCCAAAGCGAATCTGCTGGGCGGATTTCGACTTGCGAATCCTGGATGAGCAGATAGACCGGCGTTTTGGCTTTTCCGGTCAGCCAGATGCCATCCCAGCCCGCCGTGCGCAGTTCCGGGCCAAAGAAGCCGCCGCAGTTCGATTCGGCCCACAACCCGGTGGCAGGACTCTTGCCGCAGACGACGAAGCGCCCCACCGTCGGCCCGGCTGTGCCGGAGAGCGGGCCGTTGAGTATCAGCAGGGGTGATTCGGGCGAAAACGGGTCGAGTTCACGGGTCAGCGAGTCATAGAGCAGGCGCGCCGCCAGCGAAGCGCCCCCCAAAAAATCCCGCTCGTATTCGGCGGGAATGGAATAGGATTCAATGGTGTTGGTGGTGAGGTTGATTTTCAGGATAGGCTGCATGAGCCAGATTATACCAAGACCGGTTGGAGACCTGCCCTATGCGGTCATCAAGTGGTCAATGGCTTCGGCCAGTTCGCGCAGATTGCTGACCCGAAAGATGCTATCGCAGAGCGGGGCATATTTGGGCATGTCGCTGTCGCCGTTCCACAGGGCGGGTGGTTCGGGGTTGAGCCAGATGGTGCGGGCGGCGCGGCGGCTCATCATCGCAAACAGGTCGAGACGCGGGTCGTTGTAGTTGTTGCGGCCATCTCCTACCATGAGCAGGGTGGTTTGGCTGTTGAGGGTGTTGAGGAATCCATCGTTGAAATTTTGGAGTGACCAGCCCAGGTCGGTGTTATAGGAGCCGGAGGGCATGCGCCATAGGACGGAGGCGATGGCTTCATCGGCGTTGGTGGCGTTAAAATCGCCAGAGATGTATTCCAGGTGGTCTATGAAGGCGAAGGCGTGGGTTTTATGTACCTGGCCCTGAAGCGCGTACAGAAAAGTGAGCATTAATTCAGAGCAGAAACGCATTGAAGTGCTGATGTCGCAAAGCACAACGATGCGCGGTTTGCGCGTTCGGTCTTTGTGGCGAATCTCCATCGGAACGCCGTGATGCTTGAGATTGGCGCGAATGGTGGCTTTGGCATCGAGTTGGCCGGTTTTGGCGCGTTTCTGGCGGAGGGCAATCCGCGTGCGCAGGATGGCGGCCAGGCGGCGCACTTCGCGCTGGATGGCTTTTTTGTCGGCATCCGACAGGGCGCGGAAGGGGCGGTTGAGGATGTTATCGGTGGTTTCACCGGGCGGCTGTTGGCTCAGGTTTTCGGCGATGCGTTCCCCGGCAAATTGCTGAATTTGCCCTTCCAGTCCCTGCATGTTTTGGCGAATCATCTCGCGCAACTGCTCGACGCGCTCGCGGCTCATGCCCATTTGGGCCAGTTGCTCCATCAGTTCGCGCAGGGCTTCGCGTACTTCAGGGAAGGCCAGGGCGCGCATCATGCGCTGCGCCATCCAGTTCTGGTAGCGCAAATCCTGCGTATTATTCAGGCCGACCATTTGGGCCAGTTGTTCGAGTTCCTCGCGGTTGAGCGGTTGGCCGTTCATCAGGCGTTCCATGCGTTGGCGCAGGTTTTCGGCCCACTGGCGAATGGCTTCGGCCAGCATGGCAGCTTCTTCGGGAGATAACTGGTCAGAGAGGCTGCCGCCCATCAGCGGCGGCTGGCTGGAGCCGAAAAAGAGCGGAAAGAGTTTCTCGAAGACCGGGAGGTCGCGCGCGTCTTTGATGAGCGTGGCGCGCAGCGACAGGCGAAACTGCTCCCGGTCTTGAATCCCCATCAAATCGACCGCCGAGAAGGCTTCGGCGCTTTCGGCCAGACTAATGCGCACGCCGCTGGCGCGCAGGGCGGAAATGAGTTGGAGAATGCGGGATTCCATGGTCGTTATCGTCCCTCAATTTCCCGAAAACCGCCGGAATTCGTCGGGGTTAGCGCGGGGCGGGGGAGGGTTGATGAACTGGTGCTTGGCTTTCTGTAAATCGGCTTCGTGTTTGAGCAGGACGGAGAGCGTCTCTTCGAGGGTTTCTTTGTCGAGGTGGGAGGCGTTGAGCGCCACCAGGGCATTGGCCCAATCGAGCGTTTCGCTGATGGAGGGAGATTTGCGCATGTCGCTTTTGCGCAGGCGTTGAACGAAATCAACCGCCTGGCGAGCCAGTTTGGGGTTCAGGTCTGGCACTTTCAGGCGCACGACGGCCAGTTCGGCTTCCAGGTCGGGGTAGTCAATAAACAGGTACAGACATCGGCGCTTGAGGGCTTCGCTCAATTCGCGGGTGTTGTTGGATGTCAGGATGACGAAGGGACGATGTTTGGCGGAGAGCGTGCCGAGTTCTGGCACGGAGACCTGGAAATCGCTCAACACTTCGAGCAGGAAGGCTTCAAATTCGGCATCGGCGCGGTCAATTTCATCAATCAGCAGCACAACCGGCTGCTCGCTCAGGATGGCGCGCAAAAGCGGGCGCTGGAGCAGAAAGCGGGTGGAAAAAAAGACATCTTCCTCGGCGGCGAGTCTATCGGCGGCTTCGGAGAGCGAGGCGGCTTTGCCAAGCGTGTCGTTGAGTTTATCGCGCAGGAGTTGGGTGTAGAGCAATTGCTTGGAGTATTCCCATTCGTACAACGCTTTGGATTCATCCAGCCCCTCGTAGCATTGCAGGCGAATCAATTCCCGCCCGGTGGCGGCGGCAATGGCTTTGGCAAGCTCGGTTTTGCCAACGCCCGCCGGGCCTTCGGTGAGCAGGGGTTTACCCAGTTTTTCGGAGAGATAGACAATGGTGGCAATTTCATCGGTGGCGATGTATTTTTGCCGGGAAAGTTGGTTTTTGACGGTTTCGGTGGAAGTAAATAGAGTGTCGCTCATAACGGTCAGCCAGATTCGGTGGGAAAAGATGCTCAAAAACGGCAGTTTATTATGACCAGTATACTCCGATTAAGCGGGGAATGTTCCTTAATGTTCCGTAAGAAAAAACCCGAACGGCTGGGCCTGTCCGGGTTTTTGGGTTCTTTGGCTCAATTGGGGAGCGGAATCCATTCCGCGTTACGCGGTTTACAGAATTTCTTTGGTGATTTCGCGCGCGCAGCGGACGAAATCCAGCACAACTGGCACGCTGCGCATCATGACGGCCATGTTGCCTTTGACATCGAGTTTGCGGGTCAGCATGGCTTGCATGGGGTCGAGTTCGCCGGTCAGGACTTTGGCGAAGTTGGGGTAAGCGGCTTTGAGGGTGAAGGCGGGCGCGTGTTTGGAGATTTCATCAACAATCTCAACACCCCGGCATTGGCCGTGCCACAGGTCGAGGTACATGACCATGCGTTCCTTCAAATTGCCTTCCGGCTCGATGATGAAGTACATGTCACCTTCCCATTTGCTGGCGACCTGGGCATAATGCTCATCGGAATTGAGTTTTTCTTGAAAGGTTTGCAACCATTCGGCGGATGGAAAAACGACAGACATGAATTCTCCTTTGTGGTTATGGGGCGAGGATGTCCTGGTCAGGCTTTGCAATCAATAGTGTGTTAAGATTTTACCATCGGCAGGAAAAACCCAAGCCGCCCTTGCTCAATTTTTATCCGATGCGAATTGCATGAAAAATGCAGAGCGTTGAATCTACTCTCAGAAAAGAAAGGAAATGACATGAAATTCACCGATGGATACTGGCAAATGCGCCAGGGGATGACCCCCTCCTTTGCGGCGCAGGCTTATGATGTTGAATCGGATGGTCAATCGCTGACTGTTTATGCGCCCACCCGCGTTATTAAACATCGCGGCGATACGCTCAACCTGCCGATGCTGACGGTGCGCTATTCCACACCGATGGAAGGGGTTATCCGCGTGCAGGTGACACATCATAAAGGCGGGAAGCCGCCCCAGCCGCAGTTCAAAATCTTTGAAAGGCCGGTCACGCCGCGGGTTGAGATAACCGACTCGGCGGCGGAATTGACTTCCGGCGCGTTGGCGGTTCGGGTCACAAGGGGCGAGGCGTGGGAGGTTGCGTTCCATGCCGGGGAGAGGAAACTGACCGGCAGCGGGTGGCGCGCCCTGGGCTTTGTGGATACGCCCGACGGGCGGTTCATCCACGAACAATTGAACCTGGGCGTAGGCGAATATGTTTATGGGCTGGGCGAACGCTTTACGCCGTTTATCAAAAACGGACAGGTGGTGGATATCTGGAATGAAGACGGCGGCACGGCCAGCGAGCAGGCCTATAAAAACATTCCGTTTTACCTGACCAATCGCGGCTATGGGGTGTTTGTGAACCACCCGGAGAAGGTTTCGTTTGAAGTCGGTTCGGAGAAGGTGGAACGGGTGCAGTTCAGCGTGCCGGGGGAAAGGCTGGAGTATTTTGTGATTTACGGCCCCACGCCGCGCGAAGTGTTGGAGCGTTATACCGCGCTGACCGGGCGCCCGGCCCTGCCCCCGGCCTGGTCGTTTGGGCTGTGGCTCTCGACGTCGTTCACCACCGATTACGATGAAGCCACCGTGACGCGCATGATTGGCGGCATGGCGGAGCGAGGCGTGCCGCTGCATGTTTTTCATTTTGATTGCTTCTGGATGCGCGAATTTAACTGGACGGATTTCGTTTGGGACCGGCGCATTTTCCCCGACCCGGCGGGGATGCTCCAACGCTTGAAGGAGCAATACGGGCTGCGCATCTGCGTCTGGATTAACCCGTACATTGCCCAGCGTTCGGCGTTGTTTGACGAAGGCCTGGCGGGCGGCTACCTGCTTAAGCGGCCCGATGGGTCGGTCTGGCAATGGGATATGTGGCAGGCCGGGATGGGGATTGTGGATTTTACCAACCCGGCGGCGCGCGCCTGGTTTGCATCGAAACTGAATGCGCTGATGGAGATGGGCGTCGATGCCTTCAAAACCGATTTCGGCGAGCGCATTCCGACGGAGGTGGCCTGGTTTGATGGCTCTGACCCGCATAAAATGCACAATTACTATGCCCAACTCTATAACCAGACCGTGTTCGAGGCCATCGAAGCCAGGCGCGGCCAGGGCAATGCGGTGGTGTTTGCCCGCTCGGCCACGACGGGCGGGCAGCAGTTCCCGGTTCATTGGGGCGGCGATTGCACCGCGACATTTGAGTCGATGGCCGAGAGTTTACGCGGCGGGCTGTCGCTGCATCTTTCGGGCTTTGGCTTCTGGAGCCACGACATTGGCGGTTTTGAGCAAACCGCATCAGCGGATGTGTATAAAAGATGGTGCGCTTTTGGCCTGCTCTCCTCGCACAGCCGCCTGCACGGCAGCGCTTCTTACCGCGTGCCGTGGGCCTACGATGAAGAAGCGGTGCGGGTGCTTGAAAAATTCACCCGTCTCAAGGCCAGTCTGATGCCGTATCTGTATCAGGCGGCTGTGCAGGCGCACCAATTTGGGACGCCCATGCTGCGGGCGATGATGCTGGCTTTCCCCGGCGACCCGGCCTGCGAAACGCTCGACCGTCAGTACATGCTGGGCGATTCGCTGCTGGTGGCGCCCGTTTTCCGCGAAGATGGCCTGGTGGATTATTACCTGCCCCAGGGCAGGTGGACGAATTTTCTGACCGATGAAGTGGTGGAGGGTGGAAGTTGGCGGCGCGAGAGGGTGGATTACCTTTCCATCCCGCTCTGGGCGGCTGAAAACTCCGTCATCCCGGTCGGCGCGCGCAATGACCGCCCCGATTACGATTACGCCGAAGGCGTGACGCTGCACATTTTCAACCTGCAAGATGGCGCGCAGGTGGATGTGACCATCCCGGAGACCAGCGGCGCAGTGCGGGCTGTTTTCCACTGTAAGCGGCAGGGTCAAACCCTGCAAATCACCCGCGAGGGCGCGCCGGGAACATGGAACGTGGTGGTGCGGGGCAAAAATGCGCAGCCAGTGACGACTGCCGGGCATGGGGTGGTGGTTCATTTGTAAAACAGCGCAAAATTCTCTGGCGCGGAAATTGGCAAAGGCTTTCAACCCGCCCCAAAAATGACAGTATGTACTCATTGCGGACGCCCATGCGCAAATGCTTCAGACTCATTTGCGCATGGACTGGCTTAAGGCAGCAAGTAAGTGAGTTTGATAATCGCCAGGGATTATTGCGGGCAACACTGATTTTGATATTTTTACAAATCACGGCAGGGGGACTATAATGTCAGAAATAAAAGCGGTTCAAAAGGACGAATATATCATGGCGATTACATTGCATGACGTGGCCAAATTAGCGGGAGTCTCTGTCGGAACGGCATCTCAGGCGCTTAATAACAACCCCAAAGTGACCGAAGAAACGCGCAGCCGCGTGTTGGATGCGGCGCGCACTCTGGGGTATGTCGTCAAAGAACGCCATAGTTACTTGCTGCAAAAAACGCCGGAAATTTCCGTTATCGGCATTCTCGTCAAGCATGATGTGGGTGAACCGGCCCTGGCAAACCCGTTTTACAGTCACATCATTTCCGGCATCGAAACAGAATGTCGAAAATTGGACATTGGCCTGATGGTTTCGAGCATCGAAGTAGACCCACAAAACCGCCCTGTCGAATGGCCTGCCATGCTGAACAACCAAATGGTAGGTGGGCTGATTTTTCTGGGAACGCAGCTGGAAGCAACGGCATTTACGGCCAGGCAAAAGTTGAATGTTCCCACTATCTTGATAGATAGCTACGCGACAGATTTTCCCTTTGACAGCATCTTGACCGACAACTACCAGGGCGCAGAATTGGCGATGCATCACTTACTAAACCTGGGACACAACCGCATCGCATTGCTCGGTTCGCAGGCAGGATGCGTGCCAAGTATTGCCGAACGCCGCAAAGCCTATCTGGACATTATGAAAGAGCGCGGGCTGTTCGATGAACGCTTGATTGCCAACTCGAAACTTTCTCGCCCTGAGGTTCACCGCGAAACGCTTGCGCTGCTCAAAAAACACCCGGATATCACCGCCTTGTTTGCCTGTAACGACGATACCGCTGCCGGAGCAATGACCGCCGCGCAAGAGTTGGGGTTGAATGTACCGCAGGATATTTCAATTATCGGCTTTGATAACATCGCTCTGGCCGCTGAACTCTCTCCCCCGCTTACGACCATTCATGTTCACAAGAACTGGATGGGTATTTTAGGCGTGCGTTTCCTGCTCGAACGCGCAGCGCACCCCGAAAAGCCAAAAACCAGCACCCTGGTTTCAACGCAACTGGTCATACGCGAAAGCACCGCCCCGCCGCGCCAATAACATCCCAGGCTTAAGTCAATTCACTTTTTGTTAACAAAAACGAGCCGTTTGGCTTGTTTTTGTTTTGGATTCTATGACTTTAATCATCTCTCAAGCCGAAAAATGTCACAAGGAGCGTCACCCTATTGAAATTTTGTTAATTTAATGCTAACATTCAACTGAAATTTGAATTTTCAAATGAATTTTCATGCAGTATTTGAAAATGTCTATCTCTCCGCAACCGCCCACCCTGAAAGAAATTGCTGAAATCGCCGGTGTATCCGTTGGCACCGTGTCGGCGGCGCTCAATGACCGCCCAACGGTTGCGCCAGAGACGCGCGCGCGGGTGATGGATGTCGCGGTTTCGCTGGGGTATGTGGTGAAATTCAAGCCACATCAACCTGGCGTTGCAAAAATCGAAACAATTGGTCTGCTCATCAAACACGATTTTGGCCTGGTCTGGGACACCAATCCGTTTTATTCCCGAATTCAGTTGGGCGTCACCAACACCTGTCAGCGCTACAACATTAACCTGATGGTGGCAAATATTGAAGTAGATGCCAGCAATCATCCTGTGCAGTGGCCTGCCATGATTAACCAACAACAAATTGATGGATTAATCATGGCAGGCGCTTTTATTGACGACACGGTTCAAATGGTGCAGCGCAGGTCGGAACTGCCAATCGTCCTGGTGGACAGTTACGCGCCCAATCTGCGCTGCGACAGTGTTGTGACCGACAATATTGGCGGCGCGCGCAAGGCAGTGACGCATCTTATCGAACAGGGTCACACCCGCATTGGGCTGGCGGGCTGGAATCCGCTCTCGCCGCCCAGCATCCATCAACGCAAACGCGGCTATCTGGAAGCGGTGAGCGAAAATGGACTGGAGCCGTTCATCGCCGAAACCGAGCTTTCTCGCGCTGGCGGGCAAATGGCAGCCTGGAAACTGCTCGAAAGCAAACAACCAGTCACAGCGTTGTTCTGCTGTAACGACGAAACCGCCATCGGCGCGCTTTCTGCCATCCGCGAAATGGGCTTAAACATTCCACGCGATGTATCGGTCATCGGCTTCGACAATATTGACCTGGCCGGAGAAACAACCCCGCCGCTGACGACCATCCATGTTCACAAAAGCTGGATGGGGTCGCTTGGCGTGCAGGCGCTGATAGAGCGGGTTCGCAACCCGCTGCAGCCCAAAATTACCACCGTGCTGGCAACCGACCTCATCGTCCGCGAAACGGTCGGGCGTTCTTCCAGTTTATAGCAAGGAGGTGAAAGCCGTTCGAAAAAAGAGAGAGAAGAAATCACCCGCAGATTCAATTGCCTACCGCTTTCTCATACTGATTTGGAGGTTAACATGCGCAAGTTCCATATTTTATTCAGCATTTTGCTGGTCGTAGCCTTCGTCTTGAGCGCCTGCGGACAGCCAGCCGAACAGCCCGCTCAACCCACCGACGAACCCGCCCAGGCCACCGAGGCCCCAACCGCCGAGCAGGCCGCCGCGCCTACCGAAACGGCGGTGCCAGCCCCGAAATTCAACGAATCGCCGATGACAGCAGAACTGGTTCAGGCCGGTAAACTTCCTCCGGTCGAAGAACGCCTGCCCGAAAACCCGCGCGTCGTGACGCCCTTCAAGGAGACCGGCGTCTATGGCGGTGAAATGCAATTCGGGTTCACCGGCGGCAGCGCGGGCTGGGGCGGCCTGCTCTACATCGCCGGGTGGGAACACCTGACCAGCTGGCGCCCCGATTTCTCTGGCGTCGAGCCAAACATTCTGGAAAGCCTGGAAGCCAATGCCGATACTTCGGTCTGGACGGCCAAATTGCGCAAAGGCATGAAGTGGAGCGATGGCGAACCCTTCACCGCCGATGACATTGCTTTTTATGTGGAAGATTTTCTGATGAACCCAGACCTGAGCCCGGCTGGCTTTGGCGCGGACTGGTGCCCGAGCGACATGGCAAAAGATTTCAAATTTGAAAAAGTGGATGACTATACCGTCAAATTCATCTTCCCCAAGTCGTATGGCACCTTCCCGATGATTCTGGCCGAGTGGCAGGGCCGCCAGTTTGCCATGTACCCCAAGCACTACCTGAAGCAGTTCCACGCCAAATACAACGACAAAGTTGACGAGTTGGTGAAAGCCGAAGGGCAGGAAAGCTGGGTAGCGCTCTTCTTCGCCAAAGCCCCCGCCAACTGGGGCGACCCCGACGCCGCCTTCTTCCGCGACCCCAACTTCCCCACCCTCGGCCCCTGGCGCGTTGTTCAGCCGCTGGGTGCTGGCACCACCATCGTGATGGAACGCAATCCGTACTACTGGAAAGTGGATGACAAAGGCAACCAGTTGCCCTACATTGACAAACTGGTCGGCACTTCTTTCCAGGATGACCAGGCACGCCTGCTGGCCCTGCTGAACGGCGACATTGACCTCATCAAAGACCCGCCCTCCGATGCCCGTCCGCAATACATCGAAGCCGCCGATGCCGGTAAACTGGCCCTGAGCGAAATGCTCGGCGACGGTGCGAATGGCTACGTCCTGCAATTCAACATGACCCATCCTGAAAAAGGCGCGGTCTTTGCCGATAAAAACTTCCGCATTGGCGTTTCATACGCCATCAACCGCGAAGAACTGATTGAGCTGTTCAATCAGGGTCAGGGATACCCCTCCCAGATTTGCCCGCTGCCTTCTTCGCCGCTCTACAACGAAACCTGCAACAAACAATACGTCGAATACGACCTTGCCAAAGCCAACGAATATCTGGACAAAGTCCTGCCCAACAAGGATGCCAACGGGATGCGACTCGGACCCGATGGACAACCCTTCAAGGTCATCCTGATTGTCATCAACGACTGGACCTGGGCGCCCAATAACACTCAAATCGGCGAAAAAACCATCGAATACCTGCGCGCCGTTGGCATTGATGCTCAAATGAACGCCATGCCCAACGCGCAGTACGAAGGCATTTGGAAAACCAACCAGGTCGAAGCCTTCATTAGCACGGGCGAAGGCGGCGCTGGCCTGACCGCCATGCTCGACCCGCGCAACTACGTCCCGTTTGAGCAATATGGACACTACGGCAATGGTTGGACTCTGTGGCGGCTCAAAGAACTCGGCACAACCAACATCGAGGGCGAAGTCGAGCCGCCGCAATGGGTGCTTGATGCCCGCCAACAGTACAACGATGCCATCTCCAAACCCACCCAGGAAGAGCAAATTGCCGCGATGAAAGAGGTCATTGCCTTCGCTACCGAACAATTCTATGCCATCGGCGGGTATCAGGGTGGTACCGGCGTGCAGCCATACAACGTCCGCATCGGCAACTTTGCCGACTCGTGGTACGTCGGCTGGATTGAAGGCGTGTTCAAAATCCTGTACCCTGAACAGTGGTATATCAAACAATAACCCTCTGGGTTTCCTCTCCAAGCAATCGCCTGTCCCGGTCCGCCAGGGCCGGGGCAGGCCTCCCCTCCCCAAGAAGGTGAGCCATGCGCCAATTTCTCCTGCGCCGGTTCGTGACAATGGTCTTTACGGTCTTCATCATCTCCATCCTGGCCTTTATTATCATTCAGCTGCCGCCCGGTGATTATGTAGACCAGTTGATTATGCGAATGGTTTCGCAAGGCGGTCAATCTCCCGACCCGGCCACCGTTCAAAAGCTCAAAGACCTGTACGGGTTAGACGACCCCGTGCCAGTTCAATATATGAAGTGGATAGGAAAAATCATCTTCCGGGGCGAATTTGGCTATTCCCTCATCTATCGCGAAGATGCCATTACCATCATCTCTGAACGATTGCCTGCCACTTTTCTGCTCTCGATTTCATCGTTCATGTTTGTCTGGATAGTCTCTCTGCCAATTGGAATTTACTCAGCGGTCAAAAAATATTCAATAGGCGATTACATCATCAGCGGCATCGGCTTCATCGGTCTGGCCGTACCGAGTTTTCTGCTGGCGCTGGTGTGTCTCTACATCTCTTACAAGTATTTTGGCGTGGCTGCCATTGGCCTGTATTCGAAAGAGTTTGCCAATGCGCCCTGGAACTGGGAACGGGTGGTAGATTTGCTGCAACACGTCTGGATTCCGATGGTGGTCATCGGCGTAGGCGGCACAGCCGGCCTCATTCGTACCCTGCGCGCCAACTTGCTGGATGAATTAAACAAACCCTACGTAGATACAGCCCGCGCCAAAGGGCTTTCGGAAATGCGCCTGCTCTGGAAATACCCCGTCCGCCATGCGCTCAATCCCTTTGTCAGCACCCTGGGCTGGATGCTTCCTGGCCTGATTTCCGGCGAGGTCATCGTAGCGATTGTTCTCAACCTGCCCACCTCTGGCCCGGTGTTATACACCGCGCTGGCCCAACAAGATATGTATGTAGCAGCGGGTTTTCTGCTCCTGTTGAGCGCTCTCACCGTCATCGGCACTTTCGTTTCGGATGTGCTTTTGGCCTTGCTCGACCCGCGCATCCGCCTTCAATAGGAGAACGCCATGTTCAAGCGCAAACCCATTGCCACCCCCCGCGCCGAAAGCGAAGATTTGAAGTTCGAGGTTGCCTCGCAATTGCAGCTCACCTGGTGGAAATTTCGCAAGCACAAACTTGCCATGTTCAGCGCGGTCATCGTCATCCTGCTGTACCTGACGGCCATCTTCGGCGAGTTCATTGCCCCCTATGGCGGCATTACCACCAACTCGAATTATGTATACGCGCCGCCGCAAATGCTCCATCTGTTTTCGGAAGACGGATTCGGACTGCATGTGTACGGCTACACCATGCAGCGCGACCCGCGCACGCTGGAGCGCATTTGGACGGTGGACCCGGCCGCCAGAATCCCTATCAGCCTGTTCGTGCGGGGAGAACCCTACAAATTGTGGGGGCTGATTCCCGGTGACTTACATCTCATTGGCCCCCAAAACCCCGGCGACCCCTTCTTTCTGTTTGGCACCGACCGCATTGGACGCGATGTCTTTAGCCGGATTGTTCATAGCGCGCGCATTTCGCTCACAGTAGGACTGGTTGGAATTGTACTGACCTTTTTGCTTGGCATCTTCATTGGCGGCATCTCTGGTTTGGTGGGCGGGCGGCTCGATGACGCCATTCAGCGGCTCATCGAAATCCTCATTTCCATTCCCACCCTGCCGTTCTGGCTGGCGCTGGCCGCCATGGTGCCAATCGAATGGAGCTCTTTGCAGACCTACTTCATGATTAGCATCATTCTCACTCTACTCTCCTGGATGGGTCTGGCGCGCGTGGTACGCAGCAAATTTCTGGCTTTGAGAAACGAAGACTTCGTGCTGGCCGCCAAACTGGATGGCTGTTCCAACTGGCGGCTCATTAGCAGCCACATGCTGCCCTCCTTCATGAGCCATATCATCGCCTCGGTCACGCTTTCCATCCCCGGCATGATTATCGGCGAAACAGCGCTCAGTTTCCTCGGCCTGGGGCTGCGCCCGCCCATTGTCAGTTGGGGCGTCATGCTGCAAGACGCGCAGCGCATTTCGGCGATTGCCAACTATCCCTGGCTGCTCACCCCTGCCGCCGCCATTTTCATCACCGTTTTGAGCATGAACTTTCTGGGCGATGGCCTGCGCGACGCCGCCGACCCCTATCAATCTTGAGGTGACCGATGACTTCCCAAGACCTTTTGCTGGATGTCAAAGACCTGCGCATCTTCTTCTTCACCGATGAAGGCGTCGTCAAAGCCGTCAACGGCGTGGATATGAAAATTCATCGCGGCCGCACCCTTTGCCTGGTGGGCGAAAGCGGCTGCGGCAAAAGCGTGGCCTGCCGCGCCTTCCTGAACATCATCCGCAACCCGGGGCGCATCGTCACCGGCGAGATGAAATATTACCGCCAAACCGGCAACGGACAGCAGGATGTTATTGACATTGCCAAACTCGACCCGCGCGGCAAACAAATCCGCCAGATTCGCGGCAAAGAGATTTCAATGATTTTCCAGGAACCGATGACCTCCCTGAGCATGATGCACACTATCGGCGACCAGATTATGGAATCGGTTCTGCTGCACAACCAGGTGACCAAAGCTGAAGCCCGCCGCCGCGCCATCGAAATGCTCGACCGCGTGGGCATGCCCAAACCGGAGCGGATTGTAGACGAATACCCCTTCCGCTTGAGCGGCGGCATGAGGCAGCGTGCCATGATTGCCATGGCGCTCTCGTGCAACCCCAGCCTGCTGATTGCCGATGAGCCAACGACCGCGCTCGATGTCACCACGCAGGCCCAAATTGTGGATTTAATCCGCGATTTGCAGCAACAGTTGAACATGTCTGTCCTCTACATCACGCACGACCTGGGGGTGGTAGCCGAAGTGGCGGATGATGTGGCAGTAATGTATCTCGGCAAAATTGTGGAATTCGGTGATGTAGAAACTGTTTTCCACCATCCTCAACACCCCTACACCCAGGCATTACTCCGTTCCATTCCCAAAATCAGCCGCGAGCGCGAAGAACTCGACCCCATCCAGGGCATGGTTCCCAGCCCCTTCCGGCGCCCCACCGGCTGCCAATTCCACCCGCGTTGCACGCAGGCGATGGAAAAATGCAGTCAAATTGAGCCGCGCATCACCACCGTTGGTGAAAATCACACCGTGCAGTGCCTGCTGCACGAAAACCTGTAGCCGGAGGCCGTCATGACCAACCCCATTCCACAAACTGGCTTGCAGCCTGCCCTGCAAATGAGCCATCCCGAAAACCTGCTGGAGGTGACCGGTCTCAAAAAGCACTTCCCCATCATCAAGGGCGTGTTTGCTGCCGCGCAAGGTTACGTCAAAGCGGTAGATGATGTCAGTTTCAGCATCCGCAAAGGCGAAACGCTTGGGCTGGTGGGCGAAAGCGGCTGCGGCAAAACCACCGCCGGACGCTGCATCGTGCGCGCTTACCCCGTTACTGAAGGCCAAATGCTCTACAGATTGCGCGACGAAAGCGTGGTAGACCTGGCTGCCGTGCCAGAACGAGACCTGGCCCCCTTTCGGCGCGATATCCGCATGATTTTTCAGGACCCGTACTCCTCGCTCAACCCGCGCATGACCATCTTCGAGGCGGTCAGCGAGGTGCTGCGCGTCAATCAACTGTGCTCGCCTTCCGAAATGCGCGACCGCGTAGAGGTCCTTCTTAAGCGGGTCGGGCTGCGCCCGGAATATATGCAGCGCTATCCACATGCCTTTAGCGGCGGAGAACGTCAGCGCATTGTGGTAGCGCGCGCCCTCATCACCAATCCGCGCCTGGTCGTGTGCGACGAGGCCGTCTCCGCGCTGGATGTCTCCATCCGCGCCCAAATTCTCAATCTGCTGGAAGAATTGCAGGCCGATTTTGACCTGACCTACCTGTTCATCTCGCACGATTTGAGCGTCATCCGCCACATCTGCGACCGGGTGGTGGTAATGTACGTTGGGAAAGTGGTTGAAGTGGCTGACGCCCTCCCTCTCTACACCCGCCCGCGACACCCCTACACCGAAGCCCTGCTTTCCGCCGTGCCAATTGCCGACCCGCGCGGACGCGAAACCCGCAAGCACATTCACCTGCAAGGCGAAATTGCCGACCCCTCCAACCCGCCCAGCGGCTGTTACTTTCACCCGCGCTGCAAATTCGCCCAGCAAATCTGCCGCGAACAAACCCCCGAACTGCGGACAGTGGACAGAAACCGCCAGGTTGCCTGCCATTTCGCCGAAGCAATTCAACTGCAAGGGGTAATTTCCTGAGAACACGACAAAACGAGAGAAAACCTATGGCTGTCCAACTGCTCAACGCGCAACCCATTCCCAACCTGCCCTGGCAGGAACGCCCCGCCGGGTGTTCGGATATCGTCTGGCGCTATCACCAGAACCCGGTCATCCCGCGCAACCCTTTTCCCACTGCCAACAGTACCTTCAACAGCGCAGTCATCCCCTATCAGGGTAAATTCGTCGGCGTCTTCCGCATTGACGACACCTGCCGCCAGATGAACCTCTACTTTGGCGAAAGCCCGGATGGATTGAACTGGAACATTCAGCCCCAGCCCATCCCCTTCCAATGCGCCGAGCCAGAAATTGCCCACCCGCAATATCGCTACGACCCGCGCCTGTGCTGGCTCGAAGACCGCTACTACATCACCTGGTGCAACGGCTATCATGGCCCCACCATTGGCGTCGGCTACACCTTCGATTTTCAGACCTTTACCCAAATCGAAAACGCGTTCCTGCCCTTCAACCGCAACGGAGTCCTGTTTCCGCGCAAAATCAACGGCAAATTTGCCATGTTCAGCCGCCCCAGCGATAACGGCCACACGCCTTTCGGCGATATTTTCTACTCCGAAAGCCCGGATATGATTCACTGGGGCTGCCACCGCCATGTGATGACTTCTGACCTGCCCTGGGCGTGGACCAAAGTGGGCGCTGGCCCCATTCCTATTGAAACCAGCGAAGGCTGGCTGTTGATTTTCCACGGCGTGCTGACCTCCTGCAATGGCTTCGTGTACAGCATGGGCGCGGCCTTGCTCGACCTCGACCAGCCCTGGAAAATCATTGCCCGCGCCCGGCCCTACCTGCTCTCGCCGCAAACGCTTTACGAATGCGTGGGCGATGTGCCAAACGTGGTCTTCCCCTGCGCCGCGCTGGTGGATGGAGATACCGGGCGCATGGCAATTTACTACGGTGGGGCCGATACGGTCGTAGCTCTGGCCTTTGCCCAAATCGAAGAGATGGTCGAATTTATCAAGAAAGAAAACGACTGGAAAGTCTCCCGATAAGACAAACCCAACCGAGGTCCGATGAAAACGTTGAGTCTGGAACTTTCCGCCTGGAATCGAGGCCAAACTGCCAGCCACAGCATAAGCAGCCTGCTCAAAGCGCACTTTGGTTCATCTAGCGCTGAAATTCACATCACCCCTTATGAACAGCCCTGGCAGGAGATTATGCACGCCCTGCTCTATGGCCTGGGGCCAGATGTTTCCGAAGTCGGCTCCACATGGGTCCGCAGCCTGGCGGGCGGGAACGGATTGCGTCCAATTGGCAAAGAAGTCCTTCCGTCCAGCAAAATAAGCCTGTTCGTTTGCCCCTCCTGGGACGAGAGCCAGCCAGAACTGTTCAGCGTGCCATTTCTGGTTGAAACCCGCGTCATCTTCTATCGCCGCGCCGCGCTGGCCGTTGCCGGAATTGACGAATCTTCCGCCTTTTCGACGCCCCAAAAATTTCGAGAAACGCTTGGCGCGCTCAAAGAACATGGTTTTGCGGCGCCTTTGCTTCTGCCTGTGGCAGAACGATACGAAAATCTATCGCTGGCCTCCACTTGGGTATGGGGCGCGGGCGGCGAATACATCAGTTCCGATGGAAAAAAGGCGCTCTTCGACCAGGAAGCCGCCCTGCAAGGGCTGGCCGAGTACTTTGCCCTGCGCGAATATTTATCACCCAATGCGCTGGAAATCTCCAACCCTGGCTGGGAGTTCGTGAAGAGCGATATCCCCGTCACAATGGGCGGCCCGTGGGTTTACTATACTTTGCTTGAAAATCCGCTTGCAGAAGCCACGCTTACGGAGCAGTTTGGAGTTGCTCTGCCACCCGGCCAAACCTACCAGGGCGGCACCAATCTGGTCATCTGGCGGGCAACCCGTCACCCCGAACTTGCGGGAGAACTTGCCCAATACCTGACCAGCTTCGAATTCCAATCGCAATGGAAAACCAATGTCCTGCCAGCCCGGCGCGATGTGCTCTCTCTGCCCGCTTACGTGGAAGACCCTTTCCTCAAAGTCATGGTCGAATCTACGCTCAAAGGACGCTCTTACTCTCCTTCTCCCCTATGGGGCGTGGTCGAAGACCGACTCTCTCGCGCGCTGCACAAAGCCTGGCAAGATTGCCTGCACGAAGAAAGCCGCGCGCCCATCGACCTCCTGCGAGAAATCCTGCGGCCACTTGCCAATCGTATCAATCTGACCTTGCAAAATTAGCCCCTCGGTGATAAAAACCAGGCAATGTGAACGCTCATAAATCACTGAACATCCTGTTGCTTTCCATTTGAATGAAGGAGAAAAATATGTCCGCTTCTTTGCGCGAACTTGCCAAAATGATTGACCATTCCCTGCTTCACCCCACCATGACCGACGCCGAAATTCTCAAAGGCTGCGAAGTTGCCCGCAAGTACGATGTCGCCACCGTCTGCGTCAAACCCTACGCAGTGAAGATGGCAAAAGAAGCCCTCCAAGGCTCCAGCGTGGGCGTTTGTTCCGTCATCGGCTTCCCGCACGGAAACAGTACCACCGCCATCAAAGTCGCTGAAACCGAACAAGCCATCCACGACGGCGCCACCGAAATTGACATGGTGATTAACATCGGCAAAGCCTTGGGCGGCGATTGGGACTTCGTCCGCGCCGATATTGACGCGGTTAATCAGGCTTGCGTCCACAATGGCGCAATTCTTAAGGTCATCTTCGAGACCGATTACCTGCAGGATGAACACATCATCAAACTGTGCCAGATTTGCTCCGAACTGAAAGTGGCCTTCGTCAAGACCTCCACTGGCTATGGCTTTGTGAAGCAGCCCAGCGGCGATTACAACTACAAAGGCGCGACAGAACATGTTCTTAAACTTATGCGCCAGCATAGCGCCCCCGAAGTGCAACTCAAAGCCGCTGGCGGCGTGCGCAGCCTCGACCAGCTGCTCAACGTGCGCGAACTGGGCTGTACCCGCAGCGGCGCAACTGCCACCGAAGCCATGCTCGAAGAAGCCAAAGCGCGCGGGTTCTAACCCCTTCACCGCATCCTTCGCAAAGACGCAAGAAAGCATCCTGCGCGCGCCTGGCGTTTTTTTGTAGCAAGGCTCTTCCACTCATTCTGGATTGCCATGAAACGTATCGCTTCCATCCTTATTCTGCTCTCCTGCTTGCTCGCGGCCTGCGCAGGGGCGGCTACGCCAACTCTCACCGCAACGCCCCCCGCCACCTTTACGCCACAAACGAGCGCCACGCCCAAACGAGTAACCTACACCCCGCGCCCGCCAACGAGAACGCCGCGCCCTACCCTCACCCCGCCGCCAACGGCCACCTCCTGGCCAATAAGCGTCTCGCTGACGGTGCAAGCCGGAGCAGAAGGACAATCCTTCAGCCCCTTCGTCCTGGGTTCCAATCTTCCCAACTGGCTTTCTAAAGAACAATTCGAAAGCGAGCAGTTCCGCAAGCGGGTAGCGGCTTCGGGCCTGACGCTCATCCGCATCCCCGGCGGCTCATTCAGCGATGACTACGGCTGGCTGAGTTGCGAGCTGGGCAAAAACGTCCCCGGCGCGCTTCCCTGCACGCATGATTGGGTGCGCCGCCCCACCGATTTCATCAACTTCTTTCGCGGCGTAGAAGCCTACGGACGGCGCATCGAACCGATGTTCATCGTCAACGTCAACGCCACCGCCCAAGAAGCCGCCGCAGTCGTCGCCTTCTTCAATGCCAAAGCAGGCGACCCAACCATCATCGGTGTTGACCGCAACGGTGTAGATTGGAAAACCGCCGGAGATTGGGCCGCCCTGCGCGCCGAACACGGCAACCCCGAACCACTCAACATCCGCTTTTGGGACATCGGCAACGAAATCTATGGCGGCAAGTTTGGCAACCCTGGCTGCCGTTCCGGCGGCTGGGAAACAACCTGGACCTGCCTGGGAGACGAATACATCCTCGGCGCCGATAAAAACGATGGCGTGGCGCAAATGCGCGCCGCCATGCTGGCCGTTGACCCCAACATTCTGGTCGGCGCCGTTGGCGGCGGAGATGCTGTGAGCAGTTCAACATGGAGCCGCGCCGTTCTGGAAAGCTACGATAACAACTACGATTATTTTGTCGTTCACGCCTACCCATCCTACTACCTGCTCGGCAACCCGCGCGCCGAAGAAGATACCATCCTCGCCATGCCGCAGCAATATTGGCCAACAGTCTTCTCCGGCATCCAGCGGGCTTTGCAGGCCTATGCGCCCGACGCAAGCATTCCGGTTGTCATGAACGAATATGAACTCGTGCCGCCCTGGGGCAAAGTGGACACGCGCAATTACATGAACAAGCACATTGACGCGCTCTTCCTGGCCGATTCGCTTGGGCTGATGATTTCACTCGGGGTGGACATGGCCGCCCAATGGGACGTGATGAACGGCAAATCGGATGACTACGGCAACGAATTTGGCCTGATGCGCGCTGACGGCTCGAACTATCGCCAGCCCAAATACTACATCTTCCCGCTCTGGGCGCGTTTCGGCAACACCCTGCTCCCGCTCCAATCCAGCGCCGACCCGGCTACCCAACTCAGCGCCTATGCCGGGCGGCTGGAAGACGGCGCCCTCACCCTGCTGGTCATCAACAAGAACCGCGCCGAAACCACCGCCACCATCCTGCTCGATGGCGTACAAACCATCACCGGCGGCCTGGCCGATACCCTGACCGCCCCCTCACTCGATTCAACAGCCATCACCTTCAACGGAAACCCCAACCCTGCCGATGACCTCGCCGATGCGCCATCCTCGCTCATCCCCGGCGCAAGCGGCAACACGCTGGAATACACCTTCGCGCCCATCTCGGTCACGCTCCTGCGCATCCGCGTACAGCCCTGAACCATCTCTCAACCTCTCGAAGGCTGATAACCCGGCCCCCCGCTCCGCAAGCCTTCAAGACGTTTCACACAGGAGAATCCCATGCAAAACTTCATGAACGGCGTCAACCTGGGCGGCTGGCTCTCCCAGTACCGTCAATATAGCCACGAACACTTCCAAACCTTCATCACCCGCGCCGACATTGAGCAAATCGCCGCCTGGGGCTTTGACCACATCCGCCTTCCGGTAGATTACCCCGTGTTCGAATCCGATGACGCCCCCGGCGAATACCGCGAAGACGGCTTTCAATACATTGACTCGTGCCTCGAATGGTGCCGCACCGTCGGTCTGGGAGTGGTCTTCGACCTGCATCAGGCCCCCGGCTACTCATTCGATAACACCCTCCGCCCCGAAACCATGCACCTGAACGTGCTTTTCGACCAGGAAGCCGCCCAACAACGCTTCATCGCCCTGTGGCAGGCCATCGTCCGCCGCTATCATAACGCGGGCATTCCTATCATCTTTGAACTGCTCAACGAAGTCGTCCTGCCCGAAAGCGGCCCCTGGAACGCCCTGGCGCATAAAACCGTCGCCGCCTTGCGCGCGATTTCCCCCGATTGCAAAATTATGATTGGCGGCAACCACTACAACGCCGCCTCCGAACTCAAAAACATCGCCCGGCTCGATGACCCCAACGTCCTATACACCTTTCACTTCTACGAGCCGTTCCTGTTCACCCACCAGAAAGCCTCCTGGACTCAGGTCAGCCGCGAATTCGACCAGACCCTCGAATACCCCGGCTTCTTCACCGGACTGGGCGAATTCCTGGCGCGCGCCCCGCAACACCGCGAAGGCTACGGCTGGCTGATAGACCGTCCCCTCAACCGCGCCCTCATGCGCGAGTTTCTCCTGCCAGTCTTCGAATTCATCCAGAAAAGCGGCCACACTCCCTACTGCGGCGAATACGGCGTTATAGACTGCGCCCCCGCCGAAAGCCGCCGCAACTGGCACGCCGACCTGCTCGACATCTTCAAACAATACAACATCGGGCGCGCCGTCTGGTCTTACAAAGGCATGAGTTTCCTCCTGGTCGATTACGCCGGACAGGTCGCCGACCCGCTCCTCATCAAAATCCTGACGCGAAAATAGTCATGCTGCCACCCACTGGCCTGCTCGTCTCCCAGGTTGGTTATGACCTGCGCGCGCCCATGCGCGCTCTGTGGCGCGGCGCATTGCCCGCAGGCGCGATGTTTCGCATCCAGGATGAGAACGGGCAAACCATCCTCGAAAAACCGCTCGCGTTTTGGGGAAAATGCTGGGGAAGCGACTGGTGGATTGCCGATTTTTCAGAGTTAACCCGCGCCGGAACATTTACCCTGACCATCGAAGGAGATAGATTCCCCACTGCCGCCTGTCCGCCGTTTTCGGTGGGCGAGTACCACCTGTGGCATTCCACCGTCAAAACCGTCGCCATCGAGCAGTTCGAGCGCCGCGCCGAACTAGCCCGCTTTGGCAATGGCTGGAAAGATTGCGGCTCCGACATGCGCGAAGTCGGCAGTCACGCTGGCGCGCTCATCGGCCTGCTCGACCTGCTCAACATCGGCCTGGAATGGCTGGGGCGCGAAGACGGCCTGCGCCTGGCGCGTCAAATCATGCGCGGCTGCGATTACCTCGTCCTGTGCCAGCAGCGCGCCGCCAATTTAGGCTGGCCGCCCGGCAGCGTCGTTCACGAACTCCCCAATCATCCTGTTCTCATCCCGCAAGACCAGGGGCAATTCGTAGTTGCCCTCGCCAAAGCCTCCCGCCACATCTACGAACTTGACCGCGAACGCGGCATGGACTATCTGAACCGCGCCGCTGCCGCCTATGAATTCCTCACCCGCCAGTGCCAGCCCGCCGCCCTGCCGCATTTTTCCGCCAAACTGCACGGCGCGCCAGAATCGTACTCCCCTCTCCACCCGGGAGAGGGGCCGGGGATACGGGAAACCGGCTTTATGACCGCCGACCTGCTGATGATGGTCTGGGGCGCAGTCGAACTCGCCAAATCAGGCCGACCTGAATACCTGGAGGAAGCCATCCGCCGCGCCGACCAAATCCTCAGCCGACAGGTCAGGCCGGAAACCCCCGAAGGCGAGTTTTACGGACACTTCTACACTTTCGATGACCACCTGTTCACCGAAAAAGCCTTCGCCCATCATCACGTCGGGCATGATACCAGCCTGATGTTCAATCATTACATCGTCGCCCTGCTCGACCTGTGTGACCTGCTCCCCGAACACCCCGACCAACCCCGCTGGCGGCAAGCCGCGCGCCATTTTGCCTATGGCTACTTCCTGCCCGCCTGCCAGAAAAACCCGTTCTACCTCCTGCCGCAAGGTGATTATGCCGGGCAGGGTCTGCTCTCGTTTTGCGGCCCCTGGCACGGATTCAACGTCTGTTATGGCTACGCCGCCGCGCAGGCCATCCGCTTCGAGATGGCCTTTGGCGACCCGGCCTTCCGCCCGGTTGCGGTTGGCAACCTGCAATGGATTTGCGGCCTGAATGCCGGGCTGACGAGCGACTCGTTTGAAGGCAGCGTTATGTGGCGGGAACACCTGCCTGAAGGTCAGGCCGTTCCCTTCAGTTTCATTCATGGCATCGGGCGCAATTTTGTCAAAACCTGGTCGCGCATCCCCGGCAGTATCGGCAATGGGCTGTGTACCAACCGCCAGTTCCACATGGAAGTCGAACCGACCATCGAGAACGACATCCCCAGCCGCTACTCCGATGAAGACTGGATTCCCCATGCGGGAGGCTTCCTCAGCGGCCTGGCGCATCTGCGCATGGTGATGGGCTGGTCGCCAACGTAGGGCAATTTTTTACTCTGCGCTGGAAAACCCTTCCTCCTTCCTTACATCCTGTCAAACCGCTCGCGTTTCGAGAAAGCCTTTAAGTCCGTGTCAGCCGCGTTGAAAAAAGGAGTACAGATGGGCCAAAAAATCGTTGTCATCGGCAGTTCCAACGTGGATTTCATCATGAAAGTCGCCCGCCTGCCCGAAAAAGGCGAAAGCACCACCGACGCCACTTTCGTTCAGACCTTCGGGGGCAAAGGCGCCAACCAGGCCGTTGCCGCCGCCCGTGCCGGGGGCAACGTCTGGTTCGTTAACTGCATTGGCAGCGACCCCTTCGCCCCCGCCCTCAAGCAGGCCCTCATCCAATCCGGCGTGCATGTGGATTACGTCTTCACCCGCGAAGGCGAGACGAGCGGCGCGGCCCTGGTGATGATTGGCGAGGGCGGCCTGAACTACATCACGGTTGCCCCTGGCGCAAATTATAGCCTGACGCCCGAAATGATTTGCGCGCTCGAACCGCTCCTGCGCGAAGCCGCCATGCTCGTCCTGCAATACGAAATCCGACCCGATACGCTCTACGCCTGCATTGACCTGGCGCATAAACTCGGCCTGCCGACCCTGTTCAACCTCGCGCCTGCCCGCCCTTTCGACGCCTCTTACCTGCCCAAAGTGACCTGCCTGGCCGTCAACGAGACCGAAGCCCAATCTCTGTGCGGCTTTGCGGTGGATACACCGCAGGCAGTGGAACAGGCCGCCCAGGCTCTGCTTGCCAACGGCGTGCAGACGGTCATCCTCACGCTCGGCGCGCAAGGCGTTTACCTGGCCTCCGCCGCCCTGCGCCAGCACATCCCGGCCTTTAACGTTGAAGCGGTAGACACCACCGCCGCCGGAGACGTTTTCTGCGGCGCGTTGGCGGTTACGCTGGTGGAGGGCAAACCCCTGCCCGAAGCCGCCCGCTTCGCCTGTGCCGCCGCGGCCATCAGCGTTACCCGCCTGGGGGCGCAGCCCTCCGTGCCAGGACGCGCCGAAATTGAGCAATTTTTGGAAAAAGCCCTTTAGTATGCGCTTTTATAAAATGACTATCGCGCTGAGCGGAGCGCCCCTCAAATACAAGCGGCGCAAAATACGCGCCGCCCTCCGCCTGGGACGCTAATTTCCGTAGTAAATGAGCGAAGTCGAAGCGCGAATATTGTCGGTTTGATTTCTTAATCTGCAACTATCTTGCGCCGCCACGACCACTGGAGAAACTGATGCAAACCCGCGCCATTTTGTTCACCGCCCCCAACCAGGTGGCCCTGGAAAACATCGAAATCCCCGCGCCCGAAGTGGGCGAAGTGCTGATTGAAAGCCTCTACACCCTCATCAGCCCCGGCACCGAATTGCGCTGCCGCGCCGGTAAGCAGGAAGGGGTGGTTTTCCCCTTCATCCCCGGCTATGCAATGGCCGGGCGCGTGATTGCTCGTGGGGCGGGCGTCTCCCTGCCGGAAGGGACGCTTGTCTTCTGCGGCGGGACGAGCAAAGCCAGCGTCAACCTGGCCTGGGGCGGGCATGTGGCCCACGCCATTCAGCCCGCCACAAATTTGTACCCCCTGCCAGAAGGAATGAATCCGCTTCATGCACCGGCAGCCAAACTGGCGGCAATTGCCTATCGCGGAGTCCGTTTGAGCAACCCGCGCCCCCACGAAACAGTGGCCGTCATCGGCCTGGGCGCGATTGGTCTGCTGGCGGCGCAGTTGCACGCCCTGAGCGGGGCGCGCGTTGTTGCGGCAGATTTATCCCCCTATCGCGTCGCCAACGCTCAAAAAGCCGGGCTGGAAGCCTTCGTGCCGCAAGGCAATCTGGGCGAGGCCTTCCGAGAGTATCTGCCAGGCGGCGCGGATGTGGTGGTAGACGCAACCGGCGCGCCCGCCGTGCTGGCGCAAGCGGTTGAAGTTGCCCGCGACAAACTCTGGGACGATTCGCCGGAATTGGGCGCGCGAGTGGTCATTCAGGGCAGTTACGCCGGGGCATTCAGCCTGCCGTACCAGGCGGTCTTCATGAAAGAACTTTCTTTTTACGTCCCGCGCGATGTTCAGCCGCGCGATATTCGCGCCATGCTGGATATGATGGCGCGCGGAAAATTGAACGTGGAAACACTCATCAGCGAAGTCCGCGCCCCCGAAACTGCGCCAGAGACCTACGCCACCCTGGCGCAGCCGGACGCGGAATGGATTACCGCTGCGTTCAAGTGGTAACGCAAAAATTAGATTTGTATTCTGTGGCGTGGCGCGGGATGTTCTCCTGCGTGACCGCGCAGGCGTGGTGAGTGACAGCATCCCGCGTGACTCACACATAGCCAAAAGTATTTTTCACAACTATGATGGGCGGATTGCTAATCCGCCCCGCGAAATCTGCCAGAATTTTTTGCGAAGGAGATTTTCATGACCTACAACATCGGCATCATCGGCGCGGGCATGTACGGCAAAGTGCTTGGCCGCTGCCTGCGGCAGGACGAGCGCGCCCGCATCACCTGGGTCAACAGCGCCAGCGAAGCCACCACCCGTGCCGCCGCCGAAGAACTCGGCGCGACAAAATGGTCGCTCGATTACCGTGATGTGCTAAACGACCCGGCGGTGAACGCGGTCATCATCGCCACCCCGCCCTACCTGCACGCCGAACAACTCGCCGCCGCGCTGCAGGCCGGGAAGCACGTCCTGCTCGAAAAGCCGCTGGCCGAATCGCCCGCGAGCGTGGAAAAAATCGTCGAAACGGCGGCAAAGTATCCGGGGCGGCTGGTGCTGGAGGCTTCCTGCCGCCACACGCGGCTGACGCGCAAGTTCCAGTTCATCAAAGGCATCATCAACAGCGGCAAACTGGGACAGATTTACCACATCCATCACAACCACCTGACGCGCGGCACTTTCATCGAGTGGAACCCGAAGGGTGCGTGGGCGATGAACAAAGCCCTGGCGGGCGGCGGCCCTTTCATTGATTGGGGCGTGTACGACCTGTCTTTCCACCTGGGCCTGCTGGATGACCGCCCCGAGCTGCTTTCCATGCGCCGCTTCAGCCGCAATGACCTGCGTGATGTAAGCAAACTGGTGGCATTCAGCGACGTGGAACAGCACGGCGCGGCCTGGCTGGAATTCAGCGGTGGGCTGACCTATTACTACGAGCGCGGCGCAGGCGTCCATGCCGAAACGGCCAATGAAACGCGGCTGTACGGCACGCAGGGCGGGCTGCGCTTCCAGTTCCCCAGTTGGGACAGCAATGACGTTGAGTTTTTCTATGTTGAAAACGGCGAACCGCGCAAAGAGACCCTGACGGTGGACACAACCGGCGCGGAAGATGACAACCTGGCGATTATCCGCCATTTTCTCGATTGCCTGGATGGAAAAGCCACCCCGCTGATGACGGTTGAAACCGCAGCCAGGCACATGCACATCCTGTTCCAGATTCTCAGCCGCTGACATGCCTTACTACGGATTCAATTTTCTCTGGATGTTCTCTTCCTGGCGCGGCAAGCCGGCTCAGCCGCCCGATGAACGCGCCCTGGATTTCCTGGCCGCCTTCGGCTTCAACTTCGTCCGCATTCCCACCGATTACCGCTTCTGGACGCGCGATTTCGACTACTTCCACCCGGACGAATCGGTTTGGGAAACGATAGATTCTTACCTGTCGGCCTGCCGCGCGCGTGGAATACACATGAGCCTCAACTTCCACCGCGCGCCCGGCTACTGCATCAATCGTCACGACCTCGAACGTCATAACCTGTGGACGGATGCACTGGCGCAAGACGCCTTCGTTTTCCTTTGGGAATCCTTTGCCCGCCGCTACCAGCACGTTCCGGCCTCCGATTTGAGCTTCGACCTGCTCAACGAACCCCCTAACCCCGGCCAATATGACCTGACGCGCGAAAATCACGCCGCACTCATGCGCCGCGCGGTGGCCGCCATCCGCGCCATTAGCCCCCACCGCCCAATTCAAATTGACGGACTGGGTGGCGGGCACCTCGCCATGCCCGAACTGGCCAACCTGGATGTGATTCACAGCGGGCGCGGGTATCAGCCAATGAGCCTGAGCCACTGGGGAGCGCACTGGTGGAAAGGCTGGCAGGTCTGCCCGGCCGCGCCCGTGTACCCCGGCGCAGAGTGGGATGGCAAAATCTGGAACCGCGACACCCTGCGTGAATTCTACCAACCCTGGCGCCAGGTGCAGGCCGCCGGGCGGCCCATTCACATTGGCGAGTTTGGCTGTTACAACAACATCGAAAACGACACCGCCCTGGCCTGGCTGGCAGATTTGCTCAGCCTGTACCGCGAATTCGGCTGGGGCTACAGTCTGTGGACGTTTGAAGGCGCGTTTGGCATCATCCATCACGGACGACCCGGCACAGCCTATGAAACAGTGGGCGGCTACCGCCATGTAGACCGCCGTCTGCTCAATTTGCTGATGGAAAATCGCATTCAGGATTGACTATGACCTCCCTCCCCCGCCTTGCCCCCCGCCTGCGCGCCGAACTGACCGAAAACATCCTGCCCTTCTGGATGAATCACGTCCCCGACCGCGAACGCGGCGGCTTTCACGGCGCCATCGCCAACGACCTGCAAATCTTCCCCGAAGCACCGCGCTCGGCCATTCTGTGCGCCCGCATTTTGTGGACGTTTTCCGCCGCCTATCGCGTCTTCGGCGCGCCAGAATACCTCCAGATGGCCGATTACGCTTTCCAGACCCTCACCGGCTCCTTCTGGGATGCCGATTTCGGCGGCGTCTATTGGAGTCTTAAGCCAGATGGAACGCCGCTCGACCCGCGCAAGCACCACTATGCCCAGGCCTTCGCCATCTACGGGCTGAGCGAATACACCCGCGCCACCCAAAACGAAACGGCCCAAACACTGGCCCGGCAGCTGTTCAGCCTGCTGGAGACTCACGCCTTCGACCCCGCGCACGGCGGCTACATCGAAGGCAACAGCCGTGAGTGGGGCGCGCTCGCCGATATGCGCCTGAGCGAAGAAGACCTGAACAGCCGCAAATCCATGAACACGCTCCTGCACATCCTGGAAGCCTACACCAACCTCCTGCGCGTGTGGGACAACCCGCGCCTGCGAAGCCAGCACCGCGCCCTGCTTGAAACCTTCTCTCAACAGGTCTATACCCCCCAAACCGGCCACCTGCGCCTGTTTTTCGATGAAGTCTGGAACTCGCTCCTGCCGCTCGATTCTTACGGCCACGACATTGAAGCCTCCTGGCTGATGTGGGAAGCCGCTCAAATGCACCCCGACCCGGCCCTGCGGGAACAAATCCGCCCGGCCGTTCTTGGCCTGGTCGAAGCCGTATACCGCGAAGGGCGCGATGCCGATGGCAGTTTGTTCTACGAGGGCCATGCGGGCAAAATCCACAATGACACCAAATCCTGGTGGCCGCAAGCCGAAGCGCTCGTCGGGTTTACGAATGCTTATGAACTGACCGGCGACCCAACATTCGCTGCCGCGGTGGGCGAAATCTGGAACTTCATCGAAACCCACCTCATAGACCGCGTTCACGGCGATTGGTTCAAGCAGACTGACCGGGCCGGAAACCCCGATGTAAAACGGATGAAAGTAAGCGCCTGGGATTGCCCCTACCACCACAGCCGCGCCTGTTTTGAACTGATTGAACGCAGTGCCAATCTCTGATTGGCGCTGCGGAGAACAAGATAAAACTTGCCCCACACGACCACCCGAAAGGAATTCTCCCATGTCTTCTCTTCCCCGCATTCGCGTTTCTGAAAACCACCGCTTCCTCGTCACCGAAACCGGCGAACCGTTCTTCTGGCTGGGCGATACCGCCTGGGAACTGTTTCACCGCCTGACCCTGCCCGAAGCCGAACATTACCTGGAAGTGCGCCGCCAGCAGGGATTCAACGTCAGTCAGGCGGTCATCCTGGCCGAGCATGACGGCCTGCGAACGCCCAACGCCAACGGACACATCCCCCTGCTCGGCGATGACCCCACCCGCCCCAACGAGTTCTACTTCCGGCATGTGGACGCAATCATCCGCCTGGCCGCCGAAAAGGGACTTTACATCGGCCTGCTGCCCACCTGGGGCGATAAAGTCTGCGGCGAATACTGGGGGACAGGTCCGGCTGTCTTCGACCGCGAAAACGCCCGCATCTACGGTCGTTTTCTGGGCGCACGCTACAAAAACGACACCAACCTCCTGTGGATTTTGGGCGGCGACCGCCCCGCTGAAGGTTACGAGGCCGTTTGGGCAGCGATGGCTGATGGAATTACCGAAGGGCTGGGCTTTAAGCCTTTCATGACCTACCACCCGCGCGGCGGAGCCAGTTCATCCGCCTGGCTGCACAAAGCCGAATGGCTTGATATGAACATGCTCCAATCCGGCCACTGCCTGGTGGATGCCCCCAACTGGGACATGATTCGCGCCGATTACGAACTCGAACCTGCCAGGCCAACCCTGGACGGCGAACCCAACTATGAACACCACCCGATTGACCCCTATCTCCGCCCCTGGAAACCAGAGCATGGGCGCTTTGGCGAGTATGACGTGCGCAAGCAAGCCTACCGCGCCGTTTTTGCGGGCGCATGCGGCCACACCTATGGCAGTCACTCCATCTGGCAAATGTATGCCCCGCGCTACGTTCCCACCACCTTCGCTTCACCCTATTGGGAGGAAGCCGTTTACGGCCCCGGCGCGCGCCAGATGATTCACCTGAAGAACCTGATGCTCTCGCGCCCGTATCTCACTCGCATTCCGGCCCCCGACCTGCTGCCGAACATCACGCCGCCGCCCCCGCCCGCTAATAACGATGACCGCATCAACCCCCTGCGCGCCGCCTACCCCATTGCCACGCGCGATAGCGAAGGCCGCTATGGATTGGTTTATTTCCCATTAGCCCGACAAAGTCTCGAGGTGGATTTGCGTCTGCTGGCCGGGCGGGTAAACGCCCAATGGTACGACCCGCGCGCGGGCGTGAGTCATCCCATCGGCGAGTTTCCCCAGGAAATTGTGACGTTCATCTCCCCGCTCGGCGGGCCAGATTGGGTGCTTGTTTTAGACGCGCAGCCATGAACAAAATCCCCGTCATTCTGGATACCGACATCGGCACGGATATTGACGACACCTGGGCGCTCGCCATGCTCCTGAACTGCCCGGAACTCGAGCCGCGCCTGATAACCACCGTCAGCGGCGACACGACCTACCGCGCCCACCTGACCGCGAAATTCCTGCAAAGTGCCGGGCGGACGGACATCCCGATTGGCATTGGCATCGGCAACCCCAAAGGTTCGCTCAACTTCCAACAGCCCTGGCTGGATGGATTTGACATTGATTCCTACCCTGGCACGATTGCCCCCGATGGGGTTCAAGCCATGCTGGATGTGATAGCCGACTCACCGGAGCCTGTGACCGTTATTTCGATTGGGGTTGCCACCAACATCGCCCGCGCCCTGGAGCGCAATCCCGATATTGCCAGTAAGTGCTGTTTTGTGGGCATGCACGGCAGTATCTACCTCGGTTATGATGGCAAACCCGGCGCGGCGCCGGAGTCGAACGTCCGCTACGATGTCACATCCCTGCGGAAAGTCTTTGCCGCGCCCTGGCTGGAGAAGGTCATCACCCCGCTCGATACCTGCGGCCTGGTCGTGCTGGACGGCGAACGGTATCAGCGCGTGTACCGCTCCCCCAACCTGGCGCTCCGGGCGCTCATCGAAAACTACCAAATCTGGTCGAAGTTGGTAACATGGATGACGGTGGATTACACCGACTCGAAATCATCCACCCTGTTCGACGTAGTAGCCGTATACCTGGCCTATTGCTTTGACCTGCTCGAAATGGAAAAAATCCGCCTGAGAATCACGGAGGACGGCCTGACCCTGCCCGACCCCAACGGCGACGAAGTGCTGGCCGCCCTACGCTGGCGCAACCTGGACGCCTTCTACGACCACCTGCTCGAAAGGCTGAACCCATGACCCTCTACAATCCCCTCGATTTTGGCGCGCTCGGCGATGGCCGGGCCGATGATACGGCGGCGGTGCAGGCCGCCATTGACGCCTGCTCCGCCAGCGGGGGCGGGCGCGTTCTGCTGCCAGCGGGCAAAACCTTCCGCGCCGGTTCGCTGGTGATGAAATCGCATGTCGAAATGCACCTCGAAGCGGGCGCAACCCTGCAAGCCAGCCCGGAGCCTGCCAATTACCCCCGCAAACTCTACGCTGGGGCGCTGACCGGCGGCGCGGTGGATGAGACCCACCCCGGCGAAATCCTCTTCATCACCGGCGAGAACGCCGAAAACATTGCCTTCACCGGCCTGGGCGTGATTGATGGCGGCGGTCGCTTCTTCGTGCAGGAAGACCTGGGCTACATCTATAAAATGAAACCTCAGCGGCCTTTCACCTTTTGCCTGTTCGGCTGCCGCAGCGTCACCTTCCGCGACCTGACCATCCGCGACGGCGCATTGTGGACGGTGCGCCTTTCAGGCTGTGACGACATCCTGATAGACGGAATCCGCATCCAAAACGACCTGAAACTGCCCAACAGCGACGGCATTGACCTGGACCGCTGCCGCAATGCGCGGGTGAGCAATTGCCACATCGTTAGCGGCGATGATTGCATTGTGCTGAAAACCTGCCAGGAAACGGCGGCCTGGGGCGATGCGTGCGAGAACATTGTAGTCAGCAATTGCACGCTCATGTCCACCTCGATTGCGTTGTGCGTGGGCGTGGAGTGTCGCGCCCCCATGCGCGACATCATCTTCGATTCGTGCGTCATCAAGGGCAGTCATCGCGGGGTGGCGGTGCGCCTGGGCGAAGGCAGCGACATCGAAAACGTCTTGTTCTCGAACATGGTCATCGAAACGCGCCGCTTTCACCATGCCTGGTGGGGCAGCGGCGAACCGATTTGCGTCAGCGCCGTCCCCTGGGACAGCGAGCGCGGCATTGGGCAGGTGCGCAACATCCGCTTCGTCAATCTCCTGTGCCGAAGCGAGACGGGCGTGTATCTCGAAGGCTGGACGCCTGACCGCGTGCAGGACGTTTTGTTCGAGAATGTGCAAATCGAGTTGGCGCGGCATTCCAAATGGCCGGGCGCGCGCTACGACCGGCGTCCCTGCCCCTCGGACCAGGGAAACGACCTCGAAGCGGGTTCCCTGCTCCAGCCAACCGATGGCTTTTGCCTGTGCAACGCCCAAAACATCACCCTGCGCCACTGCGAAGTGCGCTGGGGCGAGAATCCTGCCGAAGAATACCGGCACGCCCTCTCCAGCCGTGGCATAAGCGGCCTGAAACTGGAAAATTTCCGGGGCGAGGCAGCTTTCCCCAAACAGTATGGGTCAATTTCTATTGAGGACTGATGACACAAACCTTCCCCTATCGTAACCCCTCCCTGTCCATCGAAGACCGAATCGCCGATTTGCTGGCGCGCATGAACCTGGCTGAAAAGTGCGCCCAACTGCACACCGATTTCGGGCTGGAACTTCCAGCGGGCGAAAGTCTCTCCGACCGGCTGCGCCAGAACTTCCCCAATGGGCTGGGAATAGTCAATTCATTTCACCACAGGCACGATATCCGCGAAAGCGTGCGGTTTGTCAACGAAATTCAGCGCTATTTGCGTGAAGAAACCCGTTTGGGCATTCCGGCTCTGGTTTTCGGCGAGGGGTTGCACGGCTACATGGCAAACGGCGCAACCAGTTTTCCGCAGGCCATTGGGCTGGCCTCAGCCTGGGATGTTTCCCTGCACGAGCGTATCTTCAGCGCAGTGGCGCGGGAAATGCGGGCGCGCGGGGCGCACTATGTCCTTTCGCCCGTTTTGGATGTGGCCCGTGACCCGCGCTGGGGGCGCACGGAGGAAACCTACGGCGAAGACCCCTATCTCGTCTCGCGGCTGGGCGTGGCGGCGGTGCGCGGATTTCAGGGCGAACGCTTTAACGGCGCGCCGGAAAAAGTGCTGGCAACCGCCAAGCATTTCTGCGCGCACGGTCAGCCTGAAGGGGGCACCAATTGCGCGCCTGCCAACTATGCCGAGCGAACGCTGCGCGAGGAACTCTTCGCGCCCTTTGAGGCCGTGGTGCGCGAGGCCAAAATTGGCGCGGTAATGGCTTCATACAACGAAATCAACGGCATTCCGGCGCATGTGAACGAATGGCTGCTCAAAGACCTGCTGCGCGGCGAATGGGGCTTCGAGGGCTTCGTCATTTCCGATGGCTGGGGCGTGGATGACCTCTACCGCCTGCATTTTGTGGCCGCCGATGCCGCCGAAGCAGCGCAAAAAGCCTTCCTGAGCGGCGTAGATGCCGAACTGGGGCAGTGTTTCCGCACGCTGGAACAGGCTGTCGAGGCAGGCAAAGTCCCGCTTGAACGGCTGAACGCGGCAGTGACAAAAATCCTGCGGGTCAAGTTCCTGCTGGGGTTGTTCGAGAATCCCTTCGTGGACGAGGAAACCGCCGTCAACATCACCAACTGTGCCGAACACCGCGCCCTGGCGCTGGAAGCGGCGCGCAAATCCATCATCCTGCTCAAGAACGAGGGCGGCCTGTTGCCGCTCGACCAGTCAAAACTGCGCTCGCTGGCCGTCATTGGGCCAAACGCGGCGGCAGTGCGACTGGGCGGCTATAGCGGCGACCCGATTCAGCCGGTTTCGGTGCTGGAAGGAATCCGTCAAAAAGCAGGTGACTCCCTCCAAATCCTGTACGCCGAAGGTTGCGGGTTGACCCAATCCCCCGGCACCGCCGCCAACCTGTGGGTGAAAGATGAAGTCATCCCTGCCGACCCGGCGCGGGACGCGGAATTGATTGCCGAAGCCGTTCAGACCGCCCAAAGAGCAGATGTCGTCCTGCTGGCGCTGGGCGACAACGAACAAACCTGCCGCGAGGGCTGGTCGGTGCAACACCTGGGCGACCGCGACAGCCTGGACCTTCCCGGCAGTCAGGAAGAACTGCTGCGGGCGGTCTATGGCACCGGCAAGCCGGTCATCCTGCTGCTCATCAACGGACGCCCGGCCAGCACCGCCGAACGCGTTCCGGCCATTCTCGAAGCCTGGTATCCCGGTCAGGAGGGCGGTCGCGCGGTTGCGGAAGTCCTGTTCGGCGAGACCAACCCCGGCGGCAAACTGCCCATCACCTTTCCGCGCTCGGTCGGGCAGATTCCGGCCTATTACTATCACAAGCCCTCGGCGCGGCGCGGCTACCTGTTCAGCGAGATTAAACCACTCTTTCCCTTTGGGCATGGGTTGAGTTACACCACTTTTGAATACGGCGAACCGCGCCTGGATAAAGCCGCCATCGGCCCCGGCGAAACCGCCACCCTGACAGTGGAAGTGACCAACAGCGGAGAACGCGCCGGAGATGAAGTCGTCCAGCTCTACATTCGGGATGTCTTAAGCGGGCGCGTCACCCGCCCGGTGAAACTGCTCAAAGGCTTTGAGCGCATCACGCTTCAGCCGGGCGAGACCCGCGCCGTATCCTTCCCGGTTGGCCCGGAACAATTGCAATTCCTGGGTGAAGACATGCGCCCGGTGGTCGAACCCGGCAAATTTCTTCTCATGGTCGGCGGCAGTTCCGAGACGGTTCGCCAGGTTTCTTTATTCGTGACCGGAACATAACCGATGAAAACTCCCTTTGACCTTGAACTGGCTTTTACCGAAACCTACCAGCGGCATCTGCGCGATGACCCCGCCCTGCGCGAAGCGCACTGCCTGTGGGTGCTTTTGCCGCCGCTCTTCGACCCGCCCCAGCCCGATGACCTGTTGGTGGGACGCATGCGCCACGCGGCAGTCGGATTCAGCCTGGAACTGGCTTCCGGCGGCCCAATTTACTACTGCCACGCCGAGCGGATTACTCCCCGCCTCGCTGAACTCCAACCCGACGAACGCGCCCGCGTCCAGTCCATGCTCGACTTCTGGCGGGACGAAGCCACAATTGACGGTCATCTCCTGCGCCGTATGCCGGAGGAAACCCGGAAGGCCACCTCCAACCACGTCGCCGAAATGGGCGGACGCCTGGCTGGCACCCTGCTAGATTTTGAAAAACTCGTCCGGCTGGGTATTCCGGGCCTGCGCGCCGAAATTGCCAAAGCCCGCTGCGCCAACGGCGACCTGCCTCTCTACCAGGGCATGGACCTGGCGCTCGACCTGTTCGTGGAAATTATGCGCATGTATGCCGTACAGACGGGCGGCGAAATGCGCCAGGTTCTGGAGAACATCGCCATTCGCGCGCCAGAGACCTTCCGCGAAGCCGCGCAACTGGCATGGCTGTATGCGCTCGTCTCCGGCACGGTTAACTATGGACGCATGGATGTTTACCTGGGCGATTTCTACGCCGCCGACATCGATTCGGGACGACTGAGCGAGGCCGAAGCCCTGGCACTCACCCAATCGCTCTGGCGGCTGATTGCCGCCCGCCAGACGGTCTTCAACGGGCGGGTTTATCTCGGCGGGCGCGGACGCCCCAACGAGACCAATGCGGACCGCTTCGCGCTGGTCGCCATGGAAGCTACCCGCACGGTGATTGAAATCGAACCACAACTGACCCTGCGCTTTTACCAGGGCCAAAACCCGGCGCTGATGGACAAGGCGCTCCAGGTCATTGGCGCAGGGCGCACCTTCCCCATGCTTTACAACGATGACGTGAACGTCCCGGCGGTATCGAGCGCCTTCCGCGTACCCACCAAAGAAGCCGAACAGTATCTGCCCTACGGCTGCGGTGAATACGCCCTCGACCATCGCAGCGTCGGCTCGCCCAACTGCTCGCTCAACCTGCTCAAGAATCTCGAAGTCGTCCTGCACGGCGGACGTGATATGCAAACGGGAGAAGTCATCGGGTTTTCCTTCACTCCCCAACCATCAAATCCCCCTCTCACACAGGGAGAGGAACCAGGGGTGAGGGACGGGGGCGCGTTTCCCACTTTCGACTCCCTCTGGTCTGCCTATGCCCGCCAGATGGAATATTACATCGAAAAGCTGGCCGAGCGTCACCAACTGGAAGTGGATACCGAAGCCGAACAGGCCGCCTTTCTGTATTGCTCCATGCTCTACGATGACTGCATTGCGCGCGGAAAATCCCTGCTGGGCGGGGGCGCGCGCTACCAGGGCGGACTTATCGAAACGTATGGCATGGTCAACGCTGCCGACAGCCTGACCGCCATCAAGCGCCTGGTCTATGACCGCAAACTGCTCACGCTGGAGCAGTTGGTCGCCGCGCTGGACGCCGACTTCGAGGGCTATGAGCGCGAACGCCGCCTGATGCTGGCCTGCCCCAAATTCGGCAATGACGACCCCGCAGCCGATGACATGCTCTGCCGCGTCTCGGACCATGTGGCGCGCGCTACCATGCGCCAGGCAGAGCGCGTCGGGCTGGATTACTTCCTGATTGTCAACATCAACAATTACATGAACGTCAACCTGGGCGGGCAGACCATTGCCTCGGCAGAAGGACGCAGAGCAGGCAAGCCGCTCGCCAACGGCAACACCCCCACTGCCGGAAACGACACCCAGGGCGTGACCGCCATGCTCAACTCGCTGACAAAGGCTGACCCCTCTGTCCATGCTGGTTATACGCAAAACATGAAGTTCAGCAAATCATTGTTCCGCGAACAATTGCCCAAAGTGCAGGCCCTGCTCCAGACCTATTTTCAGAATGGCGGCGCGCAAGCCATGATAACCGTCGTTGGACGCGGCGATTTGGAAAACGCGCTGAAAGACCCCCAATCGCATCGCAATCTCATCGTCCGCGTGGGCGGCTTCAGCGCGCGCTTTGTGGAACTGGCTCCAGAAATTCAGCAGGATTTGTTGATGAAGACGCTGTATTAGGGGTATCAGGTATTTAAGTGTCAGCTGTCAGGTCGTCAGACCTTGCCGCGCGCCTGGCACTTGATACCTGCCCCCTCGCACCTGTTACTTTGCTCATGACTCCCGGTATTCTCTTCGATATTCAGCGCACCTCCCTGCATGACGGCCCGGGCATTCGCACAGCAGTCTTCCTCAAAGGCTGTCCGTTGCGCTGTTTGTGGTGTCACAACCCCGAATCGCAATCGCGCGGACGCGAGATTTCCTTCCGCCCCGAAGCGTGCGTCGCCTGCGGGGAATGCGTCCGAATCTGTGAGCAAGGGGCGCACCAAACCCTGCCCGCCAGCAGCCCGCCAAAAGGTGAAATTCACCGCTACGACCGCTCCCTGTGCCAGCAATGCGGGCGCTGCGTGGAGGCATGCCTGTTCAATGCGCTCAAAGTGGCCGGAACAGAGATGAGCGTGGAGCAAGTGATGGCCGAAATTCGCAAAGACCGCCGCTTTTACGAAACATCCGGCGGTGGGCTGACCATCACCGGCGGCGAACCCATGCTCCAGATAGAATTTACCCTCGAACTGCTGAAAGCCGCCAAAGCAGAGGGGATTCATGCCTGCCTGGAGACCTGCGGCTGGGCCAGCCAACGCGCCTATCAGAGCGCGCTTCCGCTGGTGGACCTGTTCCTTTTCGATTACAAAGCCACCGACCCCGAAACACACCGCCGCCTGACCGGCGCAGACAACGCCCTCATACTTTCTAACCTGGATTTTCTCTACCAAAACGGCGCGTCCATCCTGTTGCGCTGTCCGCTCATCCCTGGCGTCAACGACGACCCCGGACACCTGGCCGGCATTGCCGCCCTCGACCGCCAATACCCCCGCCTGGCGGGCATAGAACTTCTGCCCTATCACAACATCGGCAACGACAAATATGAGCGCTACGGGCTGAAGAATCCCCTGCCCGGGCTGGAAACCGCCAGCGAAACGGTCAAACAGGCCTGGTTGGAGGCCCTGCGCGGTTGGCGATGCGAAAAAGCGCGCCTGGCATAAGGCGCATGACGGCGCAAATGCTGTCTCAAAAAGGCCTCGCCGCGCGCATCAGGCGCGCGCCACAAACTACTTGCGCGAAATGTTTTGCTCAGATGCTGTCAGGGCTTGAAAAGTCTCCAGACGGTCACGCAGGGCCTGGGCAGCCAGAATACTCAGCATGGTGATGAATCCAAGCACGACCGGAAAGACCAGAAGCAGGCTGACGAGACCAAACAGCGCCAGAAAGACGAGCAAACCAAGCAGATAAAAAGGCGAAGCCAGAGTGAGCAACAGACTGTTGCGCCAGGCGCGCCAGAGGGAAGGTTGGCCTTCCTGCAGCATCAAAAAGGGGATGGCATAAAACTGGCTGATGAACCAGACCAAAATCACCAGCAGGGTCAGGTCATGTCCAACGCTGGCGGCCAGTCCTCCAATCCGGTTATAGGCGTCGATGCTGGCATAAAACACGACCGCAACAAACAGGTTCCCCAACATCCATTGCCAACTGACCCAAAAGTATTTGCGCGCGCCCTGCCACAGGCCGGGCAGACCGGGGTTTTCGCCGCGCACATACTGACTCTGGACATAGTAAATGCCAAATGTAAGCGGCGGGCCCAAAACCACCGTCAACCAGGATAAACTCCACAGCAAACTCATGACCGATTGCATTACCAGGTCATCCCACCAATGCAAAAAGGCGACCCAAATGGTGCGGAGAAATGGCGGCAGTTTTTCTAAAAATCCCTGTTGCATAGCAGGCATTATAGTGGAGGCTGTAATGACAAACGCAGAGAAATTATCTCAAAGGGCCTGAAATCGAACTCCAGGCCATCCTGCCACAGGAGCGGAGCAAGTTCATCTTCGAGCAGGTTCACCAGCGCGGCAGTCCTGACCGCCAGCGGGCTGGTCAGGCGCGCCTGCCCACGCGTGCCGCGCGCCTCGTACAAACGCAAGATGAGCGCATCACTCTCCTCCGCTTTTTTGATGGTATCGATAATCAGGGCGGGGTGGTCAAGCGTGAAAAAACTTTGCTGGAGGTCTGACCCGCAACTTTTGGCCGTCAAAAGCGGCACATTAAAGCAATAGGCTTCCTCCGTTACCCCGCCAGACTGCGGGCCATGCTCATGCGGGAAGACCGCGAAACGGAACTGGTGCTGCCCCTGGTCGGCTTCGGGGTCGGGGCTGGTAGGGGCGCGCAAAAGCGACAGGCGCAACACGTTGCCATGCGCGGCATAGCCATATTTGCAATCATTCAGCAGCGCCACGCCAAAATCTGGCTCCGAAAGGTCTGCCCATTTGTGGGCTGGCACTTCAAATTGCGCCAGGTCATAAGAGGTGTTGAAATGCGTCGGGCGCTCGACATGCCCAAACTGAATTTCATAGGTCGCCGAAGCGGCGCGCAAATGGAGCGGAAACTCCACCTTCAAGAACTGGTGGCGCTCATGCCAGTCAACCTGGCAGGCGAAATCCAGACGGGCAGAAAGAGCGTCCAGCGAGACCACCTGGCGCAGGTGACTGCGCGGCGAAAGCGGAATGTCAAACGCCAGGGCAACCCGCAGCGGGCCACGCTCAAGCACCTGCGCCCGCGCCGCCCCACCCAGGACCGTTTTCTTCTCCAGGTGAAAGATATCCACATCCCAGGCGTCCCAACTATTGGGCAGGTCTTCGTAAAGGACGAAGGTATTGCCCGCCGCGCCAGGCTGAATGCACTCGCGCCCGGTCGGTTTATGAATCAGACTGGTCAGCCCGCCCTGGCGGTTGAATTCGGCGCGCAAGCGCTCATTTTCCAGTCTGAAACCGCTTTCACTTTCCGAAAGCGTAACCAGCGCGACAGCCTCGCCCGGCGTCTGAATGCTGTAACCCAGCGCCGGAGCGGAGACAACGCCCAGGCATTTTCCATCTGCCAGGGGTTGCGCGCCGGGCAGGCCGTCGGGGAGTTCAAGCACCTCGCGGCGCGCAAAACCCAGGGTGTTAAAGACAAAGACCTTTTCCGGCGCGTCTGCAGCGGCGGGCGGAAGCAGGGCTTGCAGGGCGTTTTCACGCAGGGCTTGCCCTTCGGATAGAACCCGTTCATAGTCGCGAGTCGAATCGACGTAGACCTCGCCAATGGAAGAGCCGGGGATGATGTCGTGGAACTGATTGGTCAGCACCAACTTCCATAGTTTTTCGAGAACAGTCGCCGGGTAGTCCGCTCCACGCGTGGTCAATGCCAGGGCTGAAAGAATCTCGACATCCCGCAACAACAGTTCAGACTGGCGATTGAATTTCTTGTTCCGCGCCTGAGTGGTGTAGGTGCCGCGATGCAGTTCAAAATACAATTCTCCCACCATCACCAGAGGGTCTTTCAGGTCGGCTTCGCAGCGGGCAAAAAAGGCACCCGGTGCGCGGATTTCGGTGCGCGGCAAACCGTCCACATCGGCCATGCGGCGCAGTTGTTCGAGCATGTCAGCGGTCGGGCCGCCTCCGCCATCGCCATAGCCAAAGAGCAGGTAACTCTCGTTGGCGCGCTCGTGGTCTTTGAAGTTGCCGACGTGATAAAGCACCTGCTCGACATTGGCCAGCGAATTGTAGGTATCGGCAGGCGGAAAATGAGTGAGGATGCGGGAACCGTCAATGCCTTCCCACAAAAAGGTGTGGCTGGCAGGCTTGTTAAACTGATTCCAGGAGAGTTTTTGGGTAAGAAAATAGCGGATGCCCGCCAGTTTCATAATTTGGGGCAGCGCGCCGCTGTAGCCAAAAACATCCGGGTTCCAAAATTCATGGCAGCGCAGGCCAAACTCACGCTCGAAAAAGCGCTGACCGTACAAGAACTGACGCGCAAGCGATTCGCCGGAGGGCAGGTTGCAATCTGGCTCAACCCAGGCGCCGCCGACTGGCACAAACTGCCCGGCGCGGGCTTTCTCCCGAATGCGCTCATAGAGCGCCGGGTGCTGGTCTTTCATCCATTGCAGTTGTTGGGCTTGCGGGCAGGCAAAGATGTATTCGGGGTACTCATCCATCAGGCTAACGGCGCTGGCAAAGGTGCGCGTGCTTTTACGCGCCGTCTCGGCAATGGGCCACAGCCAGGCGGTATCGATATGGGCATGCCCAACCGCAGACAGGTTATGCTGTCCGTCGCCGTTGTGGGCGGCGAAGAAGCGCGCGGCCACCTGGCGGGCGGCGGGCCAGGTGGCGGGGTCATCCAGCCGAATCAGGTTGACCATCTGGTTGGCGGCGTAAAGCGCCTGACCCGCGCGCGGGGTGTTGGCGGGCAGGTGCAGCGCCATATCGGCGATGACTTTCAAATCCCAATATAAATCCCAGGCCGGGCGGTTAAAGATGGCAAGTTCAGCCTGACGCAATTCGCCAATGCGCGGGTTAAAGGCCTCGTTTGCCAGACCAAACAGCCCGTTGCAGGCGACTTCGATGAGGAGTTCGCGCCGCTCGCCACCCTGGGCCTGCTTCGACAGGCAAAACGCGGTGCGAATGGGTTCGGCCTGCCAGCCGTTGAACGAGCCGGTCAACCCCTGGAGCGGGACGCCCGCGCCCCACACACAGGCTTCGGAGGCTGAGTCCCAGCGCAGGTGAACTTCCTGTCCCTGCCAATGGGCAGGGATTTCGATTTCGACCCGAACCCAATGGGTGGACCAGAGCGGAGCGAACCTGTGACCCACCGAAATGGGAGTGAAGTTGCCGCGCATGGCCTCGGCATAGGGAATGCGCCCCGGCGCAGGGAAAGCACTGATTTGGACAGGCGCGCTGGCGGTGTAGAACAGTTCGCTGATTTTTTGGGCAAAATTCTGGACGCGCTGACGGGTGAGTTCGAGATGTTTTTGCATGGCTTGTGCCTTTAGAAAGAGGGAGTGCTTCCGTTCCAAAGCGCATCCGATAAAGCGGCGAATTGGGATGCGGTGAGATGGCGTGCAAAAGCGCCCAAACGATTGGGGTTGGCAAGCAGTTCGGGCAATTGTCCTTCAATTTGTCCTTTAACGCCGCTTGCCAACCGTAAAGCGCGCAGGCGATGGCGGAATTTTGCCTCGCGCCGGTCAGGTTCGGCCAGCAATTCCCCGGTTGAGATGATCAGTTCAACTTCCAAGTGGTCGGTAGGGGTGAGTTGCAAGCCGCTGATAGTCAGTTCGGAGCGGGAGGCGTCCCACGCGGCGCGGACTTCTTGAGTCTGCCCGTTGAGCCATACCAGAATCGTCTCTGGCTGGCGGATAGACTGGAAGCGCAGGTCGAAGACGCGATGCGGAGGCAGGTGCCGGGTGTCACCCTGGGCGGCTTCGATTTGAAAGACCTGGCGCGATGTCTCCCAGGTTTGCGAGAAACGAATCAGGCTATATTCGCCCTGGCGGTAGGCCTGGCTCTGACCGTCATCCTCGTATAGCGTGAAGGCCCCATTGGCGCCGGGGAAAATTTTAACGCTCAGATGGTCAGGCAGGTCAGCGCCAGAGAGTTGCGGATGCACGGTTAACGGGACAATGGCGCCAGCGCGGGCAAAAACCGGTATCTCATCGAGCGTGCCATAAACCGTCTGCCAGCGGTCGCCGCTGAAGGGTTCGCCATCGAAGAATCCGTACCAGTTGCCAGGCGGCAGCCAGATGGAAGCCTGGCTCAGGCAGGTATCGGCGTCGCGAGGGGCAACGAAAGGGGCTGCCAGCAATTGGTCGCCGAACAGGTATTGGTTCGGGCAGTCGTAAGCGTCTCGCGCGCGGGGATGGGCATGATACATGGGGGCGCACAGCGGCAACCCGCCCTGGCTGAATTGCCAGGCGATGCTGTAGATGTAAGGAATCAGGGCGTGGCGCAGCTGCAAGGCGGCGCGCACCACCCGGAAGGTATCTTCGCCAAATGCCCAGGGCGCGCGGTCCTGATAGGAATTTTTGGTGCAATGCAGGCGCAAAATTGGGCTGAAAACGCCATATTGCACCCAGCGGGCGTAGAGTTCCGGCTCTTCAATGCCGTACATATGCCCGCCGATATCGTGACTCCACCAGCCAAAGCCGACGTTGGCGGCAGTGGCGGTGAAATAGGGCTGAAACGCCAGCGATTTCCACGAGACCACGCTGTCGCCGGAGAAGCCAATCGGGTAGCGGTGACTGCCCAGTCCGCCCCAGCGCGAGAAGATGAAAGAACGTTTGCCATCCCGCCCCAGGTCGTAGAAGTGCAGGTGGTTGAGCCACCAGAGCGGGTCGAGTTTCTTTGCCAGTTCGTGGCGTGAGTGAGCGATGCGCGTGCCTTGCTGCCAGTCGAGCCACCAGAAGTCAACGCCCTGCTCTTCGTAAGGGTGATGCAAGACTTCAAAGTAATGGCGCGTGAATTCGGGGTCGGCGATGTCGAAATCAACGGGTTGACCGCTTTGGGGGTCAATGCCCATGCGGCGCGCCATTTCAGGGTACATCTCCTCGTGCGGCCAAACGCCATCGGCAGGATGCAGATTGAGAGCGACTCGCAAGCCCATCTCCTGGCGCAGCCACTTCAGAAAGCCGGGGTAATTGGGAAACAGAGCGCGGTTCCAGGTGTAGCCGGTCCAGCCGCTGCTGTGGTTGCCGGTTTTGGTGATGTGCCAGTCCATGTCGATGATGCAGACCGAGAGCGGCACCTCGCGCTGACGAAATTGCAACATCAGGTCGCGCAGTTCATCCTGGGTGTATTCCCAATAACGGCTCCACCAGTTGCCTAAAATCCAGCGCGGGACAAGCGGGACATTGCCGCTGATTTTGAAGTAGTCTTGCAGGCAGTCCTGGTATTCCTGCCCGTAGCCGAAAAAGTACAGGTCGAGATTGCCCGACTCGGAGCGGGCTGTCAGCCAGCCAGTTTCATCGAAGACCAGGCTGTTTGAGTCATCCACTACTGCCCAGCCGCTGCGTGAGAGCAAACCCTGTTCGAGTTCAATCGCGCCATCCGCGCCATCGAGGGTGCGGCCTGTGCCGCGCAGATTCAGGTAGTCATAATCGCCGAATCGCCAGGTGCCGCCAGTGGCGCGGATTTGGATGCTGAGAGTGTCGCGCGAAAAGCCGCGCGGCGAGACCTGATACACCAGGCGCAGGTCGCCGGTGTTGATTTCGATGGTTTGTTCGTCTTGCCTGCAGGTAAACTCTGGGACAGGCTGATTGCGATACCAGAACGCCTGACTGGGGCGGTCTTCAAAACGGTCTTGGGGGCTGTATTCCAGACGCAACAGGCGGCTGGTCAGCACCGTGAATCGCACTTGCGGCCCAGTGACCGTCGCCGCATCACCAGGGATAGACTGAAATGGAATGTTGGGGTGGGTGTAGGGCATGATTTTGTGTCCTTATTTCCTGGCTCATAACTGTCAATCACTCGGCGGCGTGGAATAAACGCAGGATTTTGAATGCCGAAAAGACCTTTTGGGGGCAGGAGTGGATGAGAAATTGGTGGTCACTCTCCTGGCAAACTTTTTTGCAGTATCATTCCCTGACCGGCCTGAAGGCTGGCATAAGCGCCGCCGTACTGCAATAGTTCTTCGTGCGTGCCGGCTTCAACAATCCGCCCTTGTTTGAGGACGACAATTTTATCCGCATTGCGGATGGTGGACAGGCGATGGGCAACAATGAAAGTGGTGCGTCCGCGCATCAGACGCGCCAGGGCTTGCTGAATGAGGGCTTCTGATTCGGTATCGAGAGCCGAGGTGGCTTCATCGAGAATGAGAATGCGCGGATTGCGAATGAGCGCGCGAGCAATCGCCAATCGCTGCTTTTGCCCGCCAGAGAGTTTCGCGCCGCGCTCGCCAACGTGGGTTTCCAAACCATAGGGCATTTCGCGGACGAACTCCCAGGCGTTGGCATCGCGCAGAGCGGCTTCGACCTGAGAATCGGATACATTCGAGAGTCCGTAGGTGATGTTGTCGCGCACCGTCCCCTCGAAGAGAATCGACTCTTGCGGCACAACCGAGACAAAGCGGCGATAGGTACGCAAGTCGAGCGTGTTCATGTCGCGTCCATCGAGCAAGATTCGCCCGGAGGTGGGGCGGATGAAGCCGATAACCAGGTTCAGGATGGTGGATTTACCCGCTCCGGAAGGGCCGACGAACGCCACGTTCTGCCCGGCGGGGACTTCCAGCGAGAAATCGGTAATCGCCGACACGTCGGTATCGGGATAGTGGAAGGAAACGTTCTCGAAACGGAACGCGCCGCACACGGATTCCACCGGAAGTTTGCCCTCGTTTTGTTCCAGGTCGGGGGCTTTCAGCACTTCGCCCACCGAGCGAATCGACTCCATCCCTTTGCTGATGGGCGGTACGAGGTTGACCAAAGCCATCACCGCCCCGGTGAGGCTGGCAAAATAGCCGCTCAACATGACCACATCGCCCGCCGTAATGGGCAAAATCTGATGGTAGGCCACCCAGGCAGCAGCCACCAGGCACAAAATGTTGAACATGCTGTACGTCACCCACGAGAGCGAGCCGAAAACGGCGTTGAGCATATCCAGTTCCAGCCCGGCTTTTCGGACATTGGAGAGAGTTTCGTCCACCCGTTCCAGCTCGTCCTGCTCCAGGCCGTGGGCGCGGGTGATGGGAATCAGATGGGTCATTTCGGTCAGACGGGCGGCCATGCGTTCCACCTGGCTGCGAAATTCCTGGTTGCGCTCGGCCAGGCCGCGCCGCATGGTTTGCACCAGAAAGGCAGAAACCGGCACGACCACCAGAAAGAACGGCAGGAAGGCTGGCACGCGGATGGCGGTGATGACCAGCGCGCCAAGCAAACCGCTCAACGCGCTAAAACCGGCATCAAAAAGCGTGCGTACCATTTGCTCAATGTTTTCGACATCGCGCACGACTTTGGTTTGCAGTACCCCGGCGCTGGCGCGGGTGAAATAGCCAATGGAGAGCCGCTGTAACTGGCGCGAAAGGCCGGAGCGCAGGCGCGTCTCCACGCAGCGCAGCGCGGTACTCAACTGACGCATATACAGAACGTGCATCGGCATATTCTGGAAAATCAGGAGCGCCAGCAGCAGAGCATTCCACCACAGTTCAGCAATCGGTTTTTGCGACACCACAACGTCAATGATGTTGGCTGTGAGCAGCGGAAGAAGCCAGACCGGGCTGTGCTTAATGATGAAAGCAATCACCGCCAGCACCAGGCGCGGACGGTCGGCATCGAACAACAACCAGAGCGTTTGAAGCGGGTGGCGGTGAATAAAGTAGGATTCAAGAAAGGGCTGGGGTTTCATAAAATTAAATCACCGGCTTTTCCCTCCCCCAACTCATCTTCCAATGGGAGAGAATCTGGGGGAGGCCTGACAACACAGAGGGAGGGCGGTCAGGCTTCAGGTTGGGGAACAAGTCAGCGAACGTTCTGAAATTCGGCGCGATAAACGGTCAGCCCGTCTTTTGGTTCGGTGTCCAGTTTTGCCAGGTCGCCATAGAGAAAATAGGGCTGAATGGCGCTTTCGGCGGGTTTCTCCTGAAAGGCATAATAGAGAATGACGGGTTGCCCATTCATTTGCTGTGCGGTGATGTAGCCTATCAGGGCATGTTCAAAGGAGTGATAGGCGTTCTTCCAGGGCCAGGCTTTGGGCAGGGCATCGGCTTTGGGTTGGTTGGTAGCGTTGTCAATCGTCGTCCAGACTTCGCCGTGTTCGTGGTCCACAAAATAGCGGAAGTAATAATCGGTGGTTTGGGGCAGGTAGCGCGCCAGGGAGGGGTCGGAGAGCGCCATTTCCATTGTAAACTGGTCAAGTTCATTGTAAATCCACCAGTCCTTGTCTTTGACCAGTTTTCCACCTGCTTCGTAACCATTGGCCCAGGAGCCGTTTTCGGTAAGATAAGCTTTTTCCAGAATGCGCGGGCCGCTGGTTTGGGCAAACGAGACCAGGTCTGGCACGTCCGCAATGCGCCCGACGTGATAAATCATCCACATTGCTTTGATGGAGTGACCGAAATCGGTACCAGCGTTTTCCAGGTTCTTCTGCGTGGGGTCATTGACGGTCAGGAAGAACAGGCCATCTTCTTCCGAATAGAACTCGTCCATCATCAGGTTGGCGAGTTTGACCATATCGGCTTTCCACTCACTTTGCTCTGGCTCAGGCAGAAGCGGCGTGACCAGCACCATGTAAGCGTTCAGGTTGTCCAGTTGCGCCACCAGGCGTTTATCCAGCGGATTGGTCTGACTGCCATCCGAAGCCTGCATCCATTGCAGAGCGTTCAGGTCGGGGTTATAGTAGTTCTCGAAAATAAAATCCTTAACGGCCAGGATGTCGGGCAGGACTTCCGGGTCGCGGGTCAGATAATAGTAGAACGAAATGCCAAGCAGGGAATAGGCCAGTTCCTGCGGGTTGCGGAATTTGGGGCCAGGTTCCCAGGATTTGCTTTCGCCATTCCAGAGGGCGTAGGTCCCGCCGTTTTTGCGGTCGAAGACGTTCTGGCGCAGGTAGTCCACCCCGGCTCTGGCATATTGCAGGTAGCGCGGGTCGCCGGTGAGATGGAAAGCGACGCCGTAAGCATAGGTCTGGCGCGAACGCGAGACGGTGTATTCCAGGTTCATCTTTAGCCAGCCGTTTGCGCCAATTTCGGGGCAGGGGTTGGATTGTTCATCGTACAACGCGCCATCATTGCAGCGCTTCGATGGGAAGTTTCCTATCGGATTGCCGAGGGCTTCGGGGCGGTCCCAAAAGGGAAGCAGGTCTTCCCGAAAGTGTTGCATCCAGCGCTGACCATCGGGCAGGGTTGGCGCAACGGTTGGGGGAATGGCGGTGAGAACAACGGGTTCAGCCGTTTCGGCCAGCAGATTAACCTGGGAAGGAGTGACTGACGCGGCAGTCTGGGGAGAAGAAACTGGCGCGCAGGCCGCCAGCAGGACAAGCAAAACAACGAGAGAGACAGTACGATGAAACATGCCCGGCTTTCCTATGCAAACCGCGCCTGAACAAAGCGCAGTCGCTCGAGGTGTTGAAAGCTCTGCCCACCCTCGTGATTGTTAAACTGCCAGATGCGGATGTCTTTTTCGCCCGCGTAGTGATTGTACGCGGCAAACACGGTAGAGGGCGGACAGATGGTATCCATCATGCCTACTGAAAACAAGGCGGCGGCTTTAGCGCGGGCGGCAAAATTCATGCCGTCGAAGTAAGCCAGAGTCTGAAAGACAGTATCGACCTGGTCGCGGTGAATTTTCAGAAAGCGCACGATTTCGTGGTAGGGGTCGCTATCCACCAGCGTAACGGCGCGGCGAAAGTGGCAGAGGAACGGCACGTCGGGCATGGCAATTGCCACATCCGGGACAAGACCAGCAGCTGCGAGCGTAATTCCACCGCCCTGCGAGCCACCGATGACGGCTACACGCGTTGCATCCACCAGCGGATGCGAGCGAGCGGCTTCAATGGCTCGAACAGCATCGGTAAAGACGCGGCGATAATAGTAATTGTGAGGGTCGAGAATGCCGCGCGTCATAAAACCGGGGGTTTGCGGGTTGCCGGGTTGCAATTCCACATCGGGGGTTGCGCCGCGGCTCCAGCCAGAACCCTGTCCACGCGTGTCCATCACCAGGTGGGCATAGCCAGCCGCTGCCCAGCCCAGCCAGTCGTTGGGCAGGCTGCGCCCGCCGCCATAGCCTAGATATTCGACAATGACCGGCAGCGCGTTGCTTGCGCCGCGCGGCAACAGGAACCAGCCTTTGATGGGCTGTCCGCCAAAGCCGTTAAAGGTCACATCATACGTTTCTATCAGTTTCAGACCGTAATCCACTGGCTCGAAGCGCGCCTCCAGAGGATACTGGCGCGCTTCGGCGAGGGTCTTTTGCCAGAAGGAGTCGAAATCGGCAGGTTCGCCGCGCTCCGGCAGATAGGTTTGGAGTTGTTCGAGAGGCAGGTCGAAAAGCATAGCAGTCCTTTCACGGATAACGAGACAAGTTTACTTGAACTGCGGCAGATAGGGGGCGTTCTGGACGAGCATTTTTTCCACCATCTCGCGGATTTCGGCCAGCGAGAGGACGGCGGCAGTCAATGGGTCGTGGGCAATGGCCTGATACACCAGCCGCCGGTTGCCGGTAAGCGCGGCTTCAACCGCCATCTCTTCGATTTGCGAGCTGAAATTGGTCAGCAAAGCGCATTGCGGCGGGAGCGCGCCAACATGCACGGGCTCCAGTCCTTTTTTGCTGGCCCAAACCGGCACTTCCACGCATGCGCCTTGCGGCAGATTGGCGACCAGGCCAGTATTTGGCACATTACCGTTGAAGCAGAACGGCTCGCCGCCCTGCAAAGCGTTGATGATGTAGGCGGCGTACTCGTGTCCACGCTCCAGTTCCACCGGCTGATTGAACCAATCGTTGACTTCGTCCTTCCAGGTGGTCTCGCGGCGCTCGTATTCGCGCAAGATGTAAGCGTACTCGCCGGGATTCCAGCCCGTGCCGTGCGTGCAGTATTTTTCAATCAGGTCGGGACGCTTGCGGAACCACCAGTTGTACTCGGAGTTGTGACCGCTCGATTCGGTGACGTAGTAATCCAGCGCCAGGAACATCTCATTGCGGACGATTTCTTCGTTGTACACTTCAGGCCGCTCGGTGATGGCTTTGCGAATGAGTGGATAGGCATCTTTACCATTCCACTCAAATTTGACGTACCAGGCCATGTGATTGATTCCGGCGCAGGTATAGGTAATTTCGTTCATGGGGGCGCCAATCCACCCTGCCAGCATGGCCGCCGTCCCCTGCACGCTGTGACACAGGCCGGTCAGTTGAATTTTACTCTCGCGCTGCATGGCGCGGCACAACATCGCCATTGGGTTGGTGTAGTTGAGCATGGTGGCATCGGGGCAAAGGCGTTCCATGTCGCGGACAATGCTCAACATGACCGGAATGGTGCGCAGCGCGCGGAAAATGCCAGAGACGCCGCGCGTATCGCCGACGTTGACGTCCACGCCATAGGTTTTGGGGATTTCGATATCGTGCCGCCAGACGCTGACATCCCCGGCCAGGATGGTGACGAGAACGACATCCGCGCCTTCCAGGGCTTCCTCGCGGCGGAGGGTGGCCTGCACTTTAGCGGGGTAGTTGCCGGCTTCGATAATCCGTTTGACGGAACGCTCGGCAAAATCGAGCCGTTCCTGGTTGATGTCCATCAGGGCGATGGTGGCATCTTGCAAAAGCGGGAAGGTCAGGATGTCGCGCACCAGTCCGCGCGTAAAGCCGAGACTGCCTGCGCCGATGAAAGCAATTTTGGTCATAGGGGAGTCCTTTCTGATTGGGGATTGCAAATTTTAGATTGAGGGCGAGGAGAGATGCGCGGTAATAGTCAGGCGGTCGTCGGGGGTGAGGGTGATGGGATGGTGGAAGATGATTCGGCCTTCGGCTTCGCGCGCTTTGAGCGGCTGACCGTTGAGGGACGCGACGGGCGCGGCGGCGAGGGGCAGTTCCACGCTTTCGAGCGTCAGACGGCCTTCGGTCAGGGAGATGTCCAGGCTGAAGTCGTGGTGTCCGCGCCGAATCGTCATCCGCCCCCAAGCCGTGCCGCACAGGAAGGGGGAACGCAGCGCCGTCTGGCGAGTGTTCGGCTTCAGGCGCAGACTTCGCGCCGGAACATCCACCAGCAAGCCCAGCCAGGCCTGCCAGGCAGCGTAGATGGCGAGCGCACGGGTATAGAAATCGCCGCATTCGTTGTGCCGAAAGCGCATGCCAGCCTGGTCAAGGCGGTCGAACACGTTGCGAAGGATGCCGAGGGCTTCTTCTTCCATGCCTTCCGCGAACAGCTGCGCGGCAAAGAAGTATTCGGTGCCGGTCCAGGGGTTTTGCCATTGCGAAAACGGCCATTCATCGGGGAATTCTCCATTGGGGCAGCTGCCGTTTGCCAGGAAGCGGCCATCTACGTTGACGTTGTAAGTCAGAATGGCGCGCAGCATGGCGCAGACACGCTGCGGATCGAGCGCGCGCGGCAAGCCGGTGAGCAGAGCAAAGGCTTCGCCGTTGAGTGCGTCGGTGTGCAGGCCCAGGTCAATCGGTTTGGCGGCCAGCAGGTTCAGGCGAGCGTCTTCGCCTCCGGCGGCTTCGGCCTCGCGCAGGACGGCTTTGTAGTAATCTCCCTGCCAGAACAGGCGCTCAAAGGATGCGCGCCCCGTCTCCCAGCGCGCCTGACAATCGGCGGCCAAGTCATGTTCACCGAGCGCTTCGGCCATCGTTTTGGCGGCTTGCAGGGCAACCAGATACAGGTCAGACATATACGCCACCACGCCGACCATGTGCCAGTGGTCATAGGTAATGCCGCCTTCGGTGAAGGGCAGGCCAATTCCAAGCCGGTCGAGCGATTGGACGAAGGCCAGCGCGCGCCGGGCGCTTTGCCAGTGATGGCGCAGAAGGTCGGGGTCGCCGCTCCAGCGCCAATCGCGGAAGAGCGCCAGGACGTATTGCAGGTTGACATCCCAACGGTGATATTCGCTTTCGGGCATTTCCTGGGAACGGATATTGCGCTGGTAAGCGTGCGCCACCTGGCCGTTGGGACGTTGGGCGGCCTGAATGAGGTCGAGGGCGATGACCCGCAAGCCAGGGAAGAGCAGCGCCACGCCAAACGAGCCATAATGTTCCACGTCTACCGTGTTCATGCCGCCCTGACCGAGACCCTCCCACAGGAAGAATCTGCCGTCTTTGCTGTACCAGGACGATTTGAAGAGCGTGTTGGCCTGGTCGAGCAGGGCCAGCGCCAGGGCGGGGTCGAGGTCGGAATCGAGGATGGAATTGGTCCAGGCGCGTGAGCGGGCTTTGAGAGCGTCGGCTTCGTTCAGGAGGTAAGCGGCCACCTCGCCCGAATGCGCAAAGCGGTTTTCGTAGAACTTGCCAACATAGACGCCAAAACGGTCATAGTGATTGGGAAAATACCAGGCAAGACCGGTGCGGATTTCAACCGATTCGCCCGGCCGGAGGCTGGTGTGTACGCTGATGAACGACTGGTCCCGGAACATTGGCGCGTTCTGCGCCGAAAAGTGATATTCCTCGCGCGGAAGACGCGGGGGAATACGCGGGCCATCAAGCGTGCCGGTAGTGTAAAACGAATGATACAGATTTTGTAAATAGGGGTTGCACGAAACGGCGGAGATGGACTGGTCGGCGCGGGCGGCGGCGAAGACGCTCATCTCGCCGGTCGCCGGGCTGCGCGGGTCGCGCCCGCCTTTCATCCGAACAATGATGCCCGCCGGAGTCATTTCGAGGTTGTGTTCGGGCGCGTAATCGGGGGTCTGGTCGAACCCCGCCAGGTTGCTGGTGATTTGCAGGAGACTGACGTCGAGCGGCTCACCGGTCTGGCTGGTGAGGGTGAAATCGAAGACCGCGCCGGGGGTGGAGGATGCAACGTGGTCGTGGGGGATGAACGGCGACCAGGCCAGCAGCTCGACCTGCACAGGCAGGGTGGGGTCGAGGTACTTCAGGTGCGTAAAGGGGAATTCGGCGGTATGCTCGATGGCGCGCACGGTAGGGATGGTGGCATATTTGTACGTCCGCGACATGTGTTCGCCCACCAGCCAGGCCCCGCCCTGCCCCACAAAGAGGAAACGAACCTGGGGCGCGCGTCCGGGGCGTTGCACGCGCAGAAGAAAACACAGGTCTTCGACGCTGGTGTTCGGTTCGGCAAGCGGCTGGGGTTCGCCTTGCGGTGGAATCTGATGACGCCAGCCGTTCCAGGGGGCGGTGCTCATGTACGCATGATGCCGAAAAACGCCATCGGCCCACAATTCCACGCCCCCGCAGCCCAACCCGCCCAGGCACAGACCAGAATCAACGCCTTTGCTGATGACAGTACGATTCTTTTGTTGAATGGGGGTATCCCAGCCCATGAAAACCTGCCTTTGCTCGAAAAGAGGGGCTGCCCTCGTAGTGCGGAGGCAACCCCTCGCTGTGTTGCGTGAGTGTAGATGCTGCGAAACGGCTACTTGGTCGCTTTCCAGGCATCGTACTGGCGCTGAACTTCTTCTTTGACTTTATCAATGCCAGCGGCCTTCAGTTCTTCGATGAACTTGGGCAGTTCGGTGGCCGGGTCAATGTAGCCATAAATCAAGGGCGTCCAATATTTATCCGTAACAGCGTTGAGGGCGGTGATTTCAGCTTCGACCGGAGTCTTATCGAAACGGAAGCCCAGAGAAGGATGCGGATAAGCGTCGTTGGCGTATTCAATGAGCAGGCGATTCTTGTTGGGGTCTTCTTTGTTGGTCACATATTGAATTTGCGTATTACCCCAAACCCAGGGCCCAGGATGCGCCCCATACCAGGCGCCATCCATCAGGTTCACACGGCCATCCGCTTCCAACTGCCAGTGCTTGCCTTCCACACCGTACAGACAGGTGTTGACCACTTTCGGGTCAGTATGGAGCAGATTGATGAACTTCATGGCCTCGACCGGGTATTCGGAGAGCGCCGGAATCGCCAGCATTGAGCCGCCGGTGTGAATCGTGGTAATGACTTTCGGAGCCCATTCAATTTCGGCCACGCGCAAATCGGGGTTGCCAGAGGAGTTGGCAATTTCCTGCGCCTTGATGCCGCTGCCTTTGAGCGGTTGAGCGACGACGAAGAACTGACCAGCGTTCATCAATTTGTCGGGTTCGTAACCGGTGAGGGCGGCCTCGGGGTGTACCCAACCCTTTTCGCGCCATTCACGGATGATGGTGACATATTCGCGGAACCAATCGCTTTCGACGACATTGACAATGGTTTCATCGAACTTGCCATTCGCATCGGGAAGGCCATTCATCGTGATGATGTTCTGCGGCACGCCGCTGGCAAAGCCAGGCAGCCAGGGTTGGAAGCCCGGCATGAAGTTGACCAGATACGGATATTCGTCTGGGCGGGCGGCTTTGGCCTTCTCCAGCCAGGGTTCGAAGTCGCGCATGGTCTTGATTTTGGCGGCTTCTTCTTTGGTAAAGCCAATCTCCTCGGCCAGCGCAACGTTGTAGATGAAACCATCCGGCACAGCCAATTCTTTATTGGTCGGCACAGCGTAGTTGACGCCGTTGACCTGCGTACCTCTGATGAAAGCCGGGTTGAGGCCTTGCAGAATGCCCTGTCCATACTGTTCAAGCAGGTTACCATTGGGGCCATTGTCGTCGTTGAGGGGCAACAGCAAACCCTGGGCGACCAGTTCATTGTATTGCCACCAGTCAGCGGTGAAGAAGATGTCCATCTTCTCGCCAGACTGGATGCCCGTAATGGCTTTCGAGAACCAATCGCCCCAGCCCACGATGTTGAAGCGGACATTGGCGCAGATGAGCGGCTCGATATAGGCGTTGAGTTCGGCTTCTACATCCGGGCGAGCAGGGCTATCGCCGCTGCCGACCATATACAGGTCAAGAGTGACCGGTTCGGTGCAGGCTGGCTCAGGGGTAGCGGTTGGCGGTTCTGCAGTAGGCTGTTCGGCAGCAGGGGGTTGTTCTGCCGCAGTCGGCTGTTCCGGCGCAGGCGGCTCGGTCGCCGCAGCCGGTGAGCAGGCAGCCAACACGAAAGCCGCCAGCAAAAACAGAGAAACCAGTTTGCGTAACATCTTTTCTTCTCCTTTTCTAAATCGTTTTACTTATATGGAACGCCCATATAATGACTTGAGAATCATCCTTTGATAGCGCCGATGGTCAGGCCGCGCACAAAGTAGCGCTGGAAGAATGGATAAGCCAGGACGATGGGGCCAATGGTCACCACCGCCATCGCCATGCGGAAAGTCTGCGAGGGTAACTCAGAGAGGTTAACTACGCCTTGCATGCGCGAGGCATTTTCCAGGAGAAAGCGGATATTGTTCAGTGTGGAGTAAATCATGTATTGCAGGTTGTATAGTTCGACCTTATCCACCAGCAACAAAACGTTGAAAAAGTTGTTCCAAATACCAATGGCGCTAAAAAGCGCAACCGTTGCCAGGCCAGGCACCGAAAGCGGCATGACAATTTCAAACAAGATGCGCCATTCGTTTGCGCCATCAATGCGAGCCGCTTCAATGAGTTCATCGGGGACGTTGGTTTTGATATAGGTGCGCAACACAAACACCCAAAACGGGCTAAATGAGGAGGGCAAAAAGAGCGCCCATATCGTGTTCTGGATTTGTAAAATCTGGCGCATCACCATGTAATAGGCAACCAGGCCGCCGCCAAACAGCATGGTGAAGAAGGCAAAGAACGTGAAGAAGGTGGAAAAGCGAAAGTTAGGGCGTGAAAGCGGATAAGCGTAGAAAGTGACCAGCAAAAGCGTAAGCACGGTGCCGGCAACGGTTGAGATAATCGTGTTGCGATAAGCCGTAATCACGATAGAACCTTCTCGAAACAGATAGGTGTAAGCATTGAGCGAGAATTCTTCTGGCCACAGGCGATAACCGTTTTCAATAAGCGCTTGTTCGGAAGTGACCGAAGTAATGATGATTATATAAAACGGTGCGAGAGTCAGGATAACGCAAACCACCATCAAGATATTCAAGATAAGATTCGTGGCAGGCGAAATCGAGAGCATATCGCGGGCGGTGCGGGGTTTGGCGGCAAACAATTGCATGGCGGTATCTCCTTTTTGTTTGACCAATCAACATCTAGAACAACGCCATTTCTGGGCGAGTCTTGCGAACAATGAAGTTGGTGACCAGGATGAGAACAAAGCCAACTACCGACTGCACAAGCGATACAGCCGCCGGATACCCCAGCGGAGATGTCGAGCGCAACATGTTGAAAACGTAAACATCAATGGTGACTGTCACATCTCGCAACATTGCCGAACCGGCGGGCAGGGTGTAAAACATGTCGAAATCTGAACCAAAGATGCGCCCAACCGCCAGAATTTGCAACAAAACGATGGTTGGAATCAACTGCGGGAGGGTGATGTTCCAAAACTGTTGCCATTTGTTGGCCCCGTCTATGGCCGCTGCTTCGTAGAGTTGGCGGTCAATGCCTGTAATAATTGCCAGGTAAATAATCGAGCCGTTCCCGGTATATTTCCATAAATTAGCAAAAAGAAAGATAAACGGCCAATAGGCTTTTTCCTTGTAAATTTCCAACGGGGGCATGTTCCACGAGGCCAGCAAAGTGTTGATGATGCCAGCGTTGGTCGCCAGGGCATAGACCACATAGGCCACAACCACCCAGGAAATAAAGAAGGGTAGGAAGAAAATCGAGTGATACAGTTTTGCCCAAAAGCGGTTGGTCATTTCGTAGATAATCACCGCCAACCCCACCGAAGCCGCCAACCCCACCACCATAAACAGAAGGTTGTAAAGCACCGTATTTCGCACAAACATCGTCGTGTTTTCGAGATTGACCGGATTGACCAGATAGCGGAAGTTATCCAACCCAACCCAGGGACTTTCAATAAGGCTGTAGATAAACCGATTCTGAATCCAGGAGTCGGCGGGGGGTTTTTGCAGACGGTAATTCTTGAAAGCCATGATGATGCCCGGCATGGGCAGGTAGGCAAACAAAATCAGCCAGATGGTGCCGGGCAAAACCATCGTCACATACGACAGATTGGTGTAAATCGCATCGGCTGTCCAACGCTGTTTGGGCTTGGCAGGGGTAGGTTGGTTTTTCATCAAATGCCTCCTGTTTTCTCAATAGTAGGCGAAGGCTTGCGCAGAAAACACGTTGCGCAGCAACCAGATAATCAGGGCAGAATATTTTGATGGGTTATTTCCAGGACGTGTTCGCCTGCGCGCTGCTTTTGCGGGTCTGGCTCTGCAATGCAGGCCACGCTTTCTCGAATTATCAAGTCGGTGGACACGACCACCGTTGTTTGGGGCTTATCGGGATTGCGAACACGCTCAATAAGCGCCTGCACGCCCAGAGCGCCCATCCAACTTTTCTGAACATGCACCGTCGTGAGCGCCGGGCTGATTTCGGCCGCCAGGTCAATATTATCGAAACCGACCACCGAAACATCGCGGGGAACTTCCATCCCAAGTTCTCGAATTGCGCTGATAGCGCCAATCGCCGTATCATCATTGCAACAAAACAAGGCTGTCACCTGACGCGTGGAAGCCAGCAATCTGGCAACCGCCTTTTGCCCACCCATCCTGGAAAGTTCCGTCTCGACAATAACGGGTTTCAACCCATAAGCGCTTAAGACCTGCATGTAACCCTGATACCGCAACTGAATACTGGGCGGCGAAAGGGGATTCCAGCCGACCAGCCCAATCTGCTCATGCCCATTCTTAACCAAATACTGCACAGCCTTTTTGGCCCCGCCAACATTGTCCGTCACAATACTGTCGCAATCCAGCGTAGAAGAATAACTATCCACAAGAACAATCGGAAAATCTGATTTTCGTTTGATGATTTCAACGGAATCATCAATAAAAGCGCCTGCCATAATTAATCCATCAATCTGGTTCTGATTAATCATGGCAGGCCACGAAAGGGGATGATTGCTGATATCTACGTCCATAGTGGCAACCATCAGGCTGATGTTGTGACGCTGGCAGAAATTGTTGGCGCCAAACTGCACATGCGAATAAAACGGATTTGCGCCCCTGACCATATCTAAATCATGCTTCACAAGAAAACCAATCACCCGCAAATCAGATGCACCTCCATTGCGATTTTTTTCTTTAGTTTCATATCCTAACGAAGCCGCAATATCCAAAACACGCGCGCGAGTTTGCGGCGAAACGCCACTCTTACCATTAAGCGCCGCAGAGACGGTCGCCAGAGATACGCCAGCAGCACTGGCAATATCTCGCAATGTAGGGGTTTGAAGAGAAGGCATAATCAGTTTTCCCGAACTGCTTCTGAAATTTTATCTGTAATTTCGGAGAATTTTCAAAATAATAGCATTTATCTCTGCCAAAGTCAACTATTTTGTCAAAATTACCTGACATTTATCGCAAAATGGCGTGATAAATGTCATCAAAGGCAAAAACTGACATTTGAAACTTGACTTTAAATTCCAATTGAACATACAATAATATTTACAAACATTTCGGATATCTCGGCACAAAGAGATTCGCCCTGAAAGGTCAAAATCATGTTCCTCGAAAGCCACCTTCCTGGTCAGCCCGTTTTCCCTCTGCAAACCCTCACTCTACGCGAAGTCCCGCTTGGTCAGCTCACTGTCAGCGATGGGCGCGGACGGGTGTACATCAGCCAGCCCGTTTCGGTCGAAGTCTCGTTCACGGCAGGCGGCGCGGCAGGCTGGCACACCGTCCGCGTCAGTGATGAAAGCGGCGCAGAAGTCGCCTCTTTGCAATTCCGCCTCGAACCCCGCACCGAACTGCGCGAATCGAGCGGGCAGTTCCGCGAACTGCTGGATATCTGCCACTACACAATGGCCGATGAAAACATCAGGCACTACACCCGCTATCAGGGCAAGACCTACTACTACCTGGTGGACTGGCTGCGCGACCACGTTCACACGCTGAAAGGGATGAAATACTTCGAGCCGAAAGTGCGTTCCGGCATCGAACTCTACCGCGACAGCCAGCGCGAAGACGGCATGATTTGGGACAACGTCCACCGCCGCGAACCGCCCGGCACCGCCCCCAACCACTGGGGCGTGCGCTTTCAATATGGCGGCTTCGAACGCACTTTCGAGGACGGCACCGCCCAATTCACCCGCATTCCGGTCGAAAACGACGTGGAATACCTGTTTGTGGAGGGCATCTACTTCACCTGGAAGGCCACCGGCGATACCGCCTGGATGGTCTCGTGCCTCGAATCGGCCATCCGCGCCCTGGAATACACCGTCCACAGCCCTTACCGCTGGTCGCAGAAATTCGGTCTGCTCAAGCGCGGACACACCATTGACACCTGGGATTTCCAGAACGAAGAAGACTGCCTTTCAGACTTTGCAGGCTGGCCCGACCCGATGGCCATTCATCCCGAAAAGACGCGCTTCGGCATCCTGTTCGGCGATAACACCGGCTACGCCGCCGCCTGCGAATACCTGGCCGAAATGCTCGAAACGGTTGGCCGCGCCGCCGAAGCCCAGACCTACCGCCAGCGCGCCGCTGAAATCCGCCAGCGGCTGAACGAACTGGCCTGGAACGGGCGTTTCTTTACCCACCACGTCCCCGAAGACCCCAACGTCCAGCGCGACCTGGGCGTGGACGAATCATCCCAGATTTCGCTCTCCAACACCTACTCACTCAACCGCCGCATCGCGCACGAGCAGGCCGCCGCCATCCTGCGAACGTATCAGGAATTGAAAGACAACCTGCCGCCCGGTTCGCCCGGCGAGTGGTATCTCATCTACCCGCCCTTCCCCAAAGGTTACAACGGTCACTGCCCGCCCTGGCAGTACATGAACGGCGGCGTCTCGCCGATTGCCGCCGGGGAACTGGCGCATGGCGCTTTCGAGCATGGCTTCGAGGACTACGGTGTGGACATTTTGTTGCGCTCTCTCAAATTGGGACGGAGATTCGGCAACCAGTTCTGGGAATGCTACACCGGGGCCTTCCCCCCGCCCCCGCCGCGAACGTTCCAGGCTGTGAACCTGCTTCCGTTTGGCAATTGCTCCCCCACCCTGAGCGATTCCCCCGCCACCCCCAACTGGATGCCGGGCGAACACCCCGAACTGACCGGCTTCCCCTCTGGCGAGCAGACCTTTCACGAGATGCCCTTCCAGGTCAGCCGCGCTGTAGGTCTCTCAACAAACAATCACTACGCGCAAATTATCGAGATTCCGGTCAACGCCCGCGCCGGTTCGGTCTATCTTCTGCACACCCTGGCGCGCGGCGAAATGGCCGGTTCGCTCACCATCCACTACGCCGATGGCACGTCCCAAACCAGTTATATCCGCGAAGGCCGGGACATCCTGCCCATCAACCACTGGGGCGAGCAAACCCTGCCCACCGATAACCGGAATGGCACCCGCGCCGTCACCGCCTGGCACGACTACCAGCCGCGTCACCTGCACGTGTACGTCAGCCTGACCGGCTTCGAGGCCGACCCACAGAAAGAAATCCGCTCCATCACCCTGAAAGCCGCCGAGGATGGCACGCTTTGGTTCGTCCTGGGGGTAACACTGAGCGATGCGCCGGTGTACTTCCCGCCCTCGCCCATCTCTTACGGCATCCCGCACGGCTGGGGCGCCGCCGCGCTGACCTATGCCCTCGTGGAAGGACTGGCAGGGGTAGTAGATGCCGCCACTGCTTTCGAGACCGTCGGCATCTCCCCGCGCTGGCCTGCCGCCGGGGTGGATTCTGCCGAAGTGACCATCCACTACCCGGCTTCCGATGGCTACGCCGCCTATCACTATCGGCTGGACGAAGCCGCCCGCCGCCTGACGCTGACCGTGACCGGTTCGGGCCGTCAGGCCGCCCTGCGCCTGCTGCTCCCTGCCTCCATCCAGACGGTGAACGCCGTCCAGGTGGATGGCGCGCCCGTCCCCTACCGCCTGCATCAGGTGGAAGAATCGCGCTACCTCGAACTCGACCTGCCGCTGACGGGCGTTCACCATGTAATTGTCCAGTAGGGCAAATCTCTCACTTGCCCGCACCCTATTCAGGAAAACCGTTATGGAACTTTCGATTGGCATTCTCGGCGCGGGCTTTGCCGCCGTGCATGTCCGCCACCTGCTGGCGCAGGAAAGCGTCAAAATCCGCGCCGTCTGCGCCACTTCTGCCCAAAAAGCCGCGCAGTTCATTGAACAAACCGGAGCGCGCGAGGCCCAGCCTTTCGGAGATTTCGATGACATGCTGACCCAAACCCGGCTGGATGCGCTTTACGTCTGCATCCCGCCGCATGCCCATCGCGGGCAGGTCGAAAAAGCCGCCGAACGCGGCATTCACCTGTTCCTGGAAAAGCCAATTGCCTTCGATACGGCTGGCGCCGAAAGACAGGTGGAAGCCATCCGGCGGGCGGGAGTGGTCAGCCAGGTGGGGTATCACAACCGCTTTCGCCAGAGCGTGCAAACGCTGAAACAGATGGCCGAATCTGGCGAAATTGGCATGCCAACCCTCTTCCAGGGGCGCTACTGGTGCAACATGACCGGCTCCACCTGGTGGCGCAGCCGCGATGGTTCGCGCGGGCAGGTCTTCGAGCAGGTCATCCACATTTACGACCTGGCCCTGCACCTGTTCGGCGAACCCGAAAGCGTGTGCGCCTTCACCGAAAACCTGGCGCACCGTCACCTGCCCGATTACACCATCGAAGATGTCTCCGCCGCCATCATCCGCTTTCGGAACGGCGCGCTTGCCAGCATCATCGGCGCGAATACGGCCATGCCAGGCCATTACCTGGGCGACTTCCGCGCCGTGTATGAGAAAGCCGCCCTCGATTATCGCTCCACCGGTCAGGAATGGGTGACGCCGCCCCAGGGGACGCTCTACGACTATCGGGCCGACCCGCTGACCATCCGCGAGATTCCCGAAACCCACGACCCCTACCTGGCCGAAACCGAAGCCTTCCTCGCTGCCATTCGCGGACAGACCGCCTCTTCGGTGCCGGTCGAAGAAGGCGCGCGCGGCGTGCGGCTGGTCAGCGCCGTGCTGGAATCGGCTCAACAGGGCGGTCAGACCATTCGCCTGTAGTCTTTTCAGGAGAAACTCCCATGCGCCTGCTCATCAATTTGCCCCCCACTTTTTTCACTCATCCACATCTCATGCCATATTTCGACCGCATCCGCGCGCTGGCAAGCGAAACAAGAACCACTTCTCACAACACCACCGAAGAACTTATGCGCGACCTGCCCTGGGCCGAAGCGGTGCTGATGTGGGCCTGGCCAGCGTTTGGAGAGGTGGAAATCGGCCAATGCCCGGATTTGAAATTCGTCGGCCAAATCAACACCACCCAACAGCACGTTCGAACCTGCCTGGCAAAGGGCATCGCCATCAGCGAAGTGCGTCACGCCTGGTCTCCAGCGGTAGCCGAGCTGGCGCTCACGCTCATCCTGAGCGGTCTGCGTCAGACCAGCGCATATCATATTGCCATGCGGCAGGGAACGGAAAAATGGATTTTGGAATTTCCTGCCGACATCAACCCGCTCGAACGGCAATTGAGCGGGCGCGCGGTGGGCATCGTCGGCTTCGGCGGCATCGGTCAACGCCTGGCGCAGCTGCTTGCTCCCTTCCAGGTCACACTGCGCGCCTACGACCCTTACCTGCCCGCCGCTGTTGCCGCAAAATTCAACGCCCAACTGACCGACTTGCCGACCCTGCTCTCCGAGAGCGAGGTGGTGGTCTTGTGCGCGGCCAACCAGGCCGAAGCGCGCCACCTGCTGGGTGCGCCGGAAATCGAATCCCTGCGTCCCCATGCCGTTTTGGTCAACGTAGGCCGCTCCATGCTGATAGATATGGACGCGCTGACCAACCGCCTGCAACGTGGAGACCTGATAGCCATGCTGGATGTCTTCGACCAGGAACCCCTGCCGCCCGATTCGCCCCTGCGTTCGCTGCCCAACGCCTACCTGACCCCACATGTGGCGGGAGGCATCCTGGAATCGCTCGAACGCGCCCTGACCATGCTGGCCGATGACCTGCAAGCCTTCCAGACCGGTCAGCCGCGCCGCTACGCCGTAACCGAAGCCATGCTCAAGAGTTTTCCGTGATGTTACTATGTCTCCAATTGACTTTTCTCATCGCCTTGCCGCTCTGCGCGAACGATACGCCGCGCTGCTCTCCCGCCCCAACGCTCCAGACCCGCGTTGGGACAACGGCATCTACACCCGCTGGCAGAATCCGGTCGTCATTGCCGCGCACGTTCCGCTGGAATGGCGATACGACCTGAACCCGCAGACCAACCCGTATCTCATGGAACGCCTGGGGGTCAACGCTGTCTTCAACCCCGGCGCCATCGAGTTGGATGGCAAAATCCTGCTCGTCTGCCGGGTGGAAGGATGGGACCGCAAGTCCTTCTTCGCCATCGCCGAGAGCGAAAACGGGGTGGATAACTTCCGCTTTTGGGAAGAACCCATCCTGCTGCCCGAAACCGATGACCCCGATACCAATGTGTATGACATGCGTCTGACCCGCCATGCAGACGGCTGGATTTACGGCGTGTTTTGCACCGAGCGCAAAGACCCCAACGCCCCGCCCGGCGACCTTTCCAGCGCCATCGCGCAGGCGGGCATCGTCCGCACCCGCGACCTTAAAACCTGGGAGCGCCTGCCCGACCTGAAGACCCGCTCACCCCAGCAGCGCAACGTGGTGTTGCACCCCGAATTTGTGGACGGCAAATACGCCTTCTACACCCGCCCGCAGGACGATTTCATCACCGCAGGCAGCGGCGGCGGCATCGGCTGGGGACTGAGCGACTCGATGAGCCCGGCGGTCATCGAGCGGGAAATCATCATCGAACCGCGCGCCTACCACACCATCAAGGAACTCAAAAACGGCGAAGGCCCGGCTCCGCTCAAGACCGAACGCGGCTGGCTACACCTGGCGCACGGAGTCCGCAACACCGCCGCCGGACTGCGCTATGTGCTGTACCTGTACCTGACCGAACTGGAACGTCCCTGGGTCGCCACCCACCAGCCGGGCGGCTACTTCCTCGCGCCGGAGTTCGAGGAGCGCGTGGGGGATGTCAGCAACGTGGTCTTCTGCAACGGCTGGGTGGCGCGCGCAGATGGCAGCGTATTCATCTACTATGCATCGTCAGATACCCGCATTCACGCCGCCACCAGCACGGTTGAGCAGCTGCTCGATTACGTCCTCAACACCCCGCCCGATGGCTTCCGCTCGTATACCAGCACCCTGACCCGCCTCGAATTAATTCGGCGCAACCGACAATTGCAGGCAGAACCCGGATTTTAGAATTTCCGTGGCGCGGGGTGCTATCCTGCGAAACAAGTGGCAAGCAGCACCCCGCAAAGCCCACCGCCTCACCAACAGGGCGAATTAACAATCCGCCCCACACGCTTCAGGAGTTCCCCATGCAATACGGACAGTTTGACGACCAGAACAAAGAATACGTCATCACCCGCCCCGATACGCCCCAATCGTGGAGCAACTATCTGGGCAGCACCGAATACGGCGCCATCATCACCAACAACGCCGGGGGCTATAGCTTCTACCAATCCGGCGCGCGCGGACGTTTCCTGCGCCTGCGCTTTAACGGCATTCCCGCCGACCAGCCAGGACGATACTTCTACCTGCGCGACCAGGCGAGCGGCGACTACTGGTCAGCCTCCTGGCAGCCGGTCGGCAAGCCGCTGACGGAGTTTCAATCCATCTGCCGGCACGGCACGGGCTACACAGTCATCGAGTCGCGCTATACCGGCATCCGCTCCGAAGCGACCTACTTCGTCCCGCTCGGCCAGCACTTCGAGTACTGGCGGCTGACCGTGACCAATGAGAGCGACCGCCCGCGCGAACTGGGAATTTTCACCTACTGCGAATTCACCAACAACTGGGATACGACTCAGGACGGCGTGAACCTGCAATACTCGCTCTTCATCATCCGCGGCGAATATCTCGACAGGCTCGATAAGCAGGCGCAGAATGGCCTGCTGCGCGTGGTCAGCCAGGACAACCTGCCCATCTCTACCGACCTGACTCAGGGCGATGTGGGGCGCGGCGTGTGGATGGGGCTGGCAGGCGCACCCCTGACCGGATACGACACCGCGCGGGCCGACTTCCTCGGCCCCTATCGCGGCTATCACAACCCGCTGGCAGTCGAACGCGGCGCATGCAGCAACAGCAACGCCTACGGCGATAACGCCTGCGGCGCGCTTCAGAGCAATCTCACGCTCCAGCCAGGCGAAAGCCGCGCGGTACTGGTCTTGCTCGGCATTGGCGAAGCGCGCACGGTGGGCGCGCAGACCTTTGAGCAATTCGGCACGCTGGAGCAGGCCGAACGCGAGCTGGAGAAACTCAAAGCCCACTGGCACGCTCAACTGGGCCGGCTGACCGTGCAAACACCGGATGAAGAACTCAACCACACCATCAACGTCTGGGGCCTGTACAACTGCCTGATTACCTTCAACTGGTCACGCGCGGCCAGCCTGGTCTATAACGGCGAACGCGACGGGCTGGGATTCCGCGATTCGGTGCAGGACATTCTGGGCGTGCTGACCGCCATCCCCGACCAGGCGCGGGAGCGGCTGGAATTGCTGCTCACCGGTCAGGTGCAAAACGGCGGTGCGATTCCGGTCATCAGGCCCTTCGAGCATCGTCCAGGTCACGAAAAAGCCCCCGCCCCCGAAGAATTCCGCTCCGATGATTGTCTGTGGTTTTTCGACTCCGTCCCGGCCTATGTGAACGAAACTGGCGACCTGGCATTTTACGACAAAGTTCTGCCCTACGCCGATTCGGGCGAAGATACCGTCTTTGGTCACCTGCGCCGCGCCCTGGAGTTCAACCTGGAACGCACCGGGCGCAACGGACTGACCTGCGGCCTGCTGGCCGATTGGAACGACTGTCTGAAACTCGGTTTTCACGGCGAGAGTCTGTTCGTGGCTTTTCAGGTCTATCGCGGGTTGAAGATTCTGGCAGAAATCGCCGAAATGACCGGCCGCCCGGAAGACAAAGCCTGGGCCGAAAGCCAGCGCGCCCGGCTGGAAGAACGCATCCGCGCCTGCGCCTGGGATGGCGAATGGTTCATCTGGGCAGTCGGCGAGGATGGCACGGTCTATGGCACGAAGGACTTTGAGGAAGGGCAGGTGTATCTCAACACGCAGGTTTGGGCGGTCATCAGCGGCGCGGCTACGCCGGAACAGGCGCAAGCCTGCATGAAGACCGTCCGCGAGCGGCTGGCGACCCCCTACGGGCTGATGTTGTGCGCCCCGCCCTTCCGCAAGACGTCTATCGAGGTCATGCGGGCGGTGGTGTTCAACCCAGGCGTCAAAGAAAACGCCGGAATCTTCAACCACACCCAGGGTTGGGGCATCATGGCCGAATGCCTGCTCGGCGAAGGCGACCGGGCCTACGAAGTCCTGCGTGCCGCCATGCCCGCCGCCTACAACGACCGCGCCGAAATTCGCCAGAGCGAGCCTTACGTCCAGGCGCAGACCACCTACTCGCGCTATTCGCCGCGCGAGGGCAACGCCCGCACCTCCTGGCTGACCGGCGCGGCGGCCTGGTTCTACTTCAGCGTCACCCAATCCATTCTCGGCATCCAGCCCACGCCAAACGGATTGCGCCTCGACCCGTGCATCCCCGCCGCGTGGGAAGGGTTCAGCGTCCGGCGCGAGTTTCGCGGCAAGACGCTCAACATCACCGTTCACAACTCCAGCCGCGTTCAGCGCGGGGTGAGCAAACTGCTGCTGGATGGCGAACCGCTGGCAGGTAATCTCATCCCGTTCGAGAAGATGAGGGAGAACAGCCAGGTCGAGGTCTGGCTGGGAGAATAATCACACCATGCCCCACCCGACCCAGATTTTTCTCTCCAACCCGCAAGCCCTGCGCGTGGAATACCACCTGGACGATGCGCGCCTGGAATTGTGGTGGTCGCCGTTGGCGGGCAAATCCATCGATTGCGCCGACCGCAACTACTCGCACCGCGACAACCACCTGACGATTTTTCAGGAAATCACGCTGCCCGGCTGCGGGCTGGAGTCGTTCCTGCGCTGTGATTACGACCCCTATCACAGCGTGCTGTACTTCGAGGAGCAAACCCTGCACCTGGCGGTGCGCGCCGATACCGCCGCCGTGTTCGTGTGGGGCGAGAATCCGCTCACGGTGGAGTTGAAGACCTTTCGGCACGATGACGTTCTCGCGACAGAACCGCGCCTGTTCCACGTCCAGCACGCCGAACCGCGCTTCACCTTCGAGTTTGCGGCGTGCGCCGGGGCGGGGGCGGGCGGCATTCGCTACAGTCACATCTTTGCGCCGGAAAACAGCCGCTACGCGCGAGCGGAACTGGCAGCCGGGCAACTGTTCGTAATCGGGAGCGGGCTGCGGGGCGAAAAAATCCACGCCCGTTTGACGGAAGCCGCCCAAAAGCCGGTTGCAGACCACTTAAACGAGACCGAATCCCTGCTTCAGGACATCGAAAAAAACGGCTACACCCGCTCGCCGCGCCATCCGCACCTGGAAGCCCTGCGCCGTAAAGTCGTGCGCGGTCTGCATTCGATGATTGACGAGAGCGGGGCGTTTCGGGCTTCGCTCAAGGCGATTTATTACCTGATTTGGGTGCGCGATGCCGGCTTTGCCTTCCCGTTCATGGCGGCGGCAGGCTGGGTGCATAAACTGGCGGAACTGGGGCGGCTGCTGCTCGATAACCCGACCTTCGTGGACGAACCCGGTCTGCCGCGCGGACGGATGTTCGGGCAATTGATTCATCGCAAATTCGGGCGGCTGGAGGAGGACGGGATTTTTTACGTCACCTGGACGCTCTTCACGCACTGGACGCAGTTCGGACACCTGGATTTCGTCACCCCCGCCGACTGGGACTTGCTCGATGAAGCCCTGACGTGGGTGGAGGCGATGACGTGGGACGAGGCGCGCGGGCTGTATGGCGAGCATTTCGCGGATGAGACGCCAACGGTGGGACACCGCGACTGCGGGGTAGATTTTGCCATCGGCAAGCCCGTGCCGCTTGCGGGCGACGGGCTGCACTGGCAGGGAGAGGGCGTGACGCGCAATTACGATGTCTATTTCAACCTGCTCATGCACAGCACCTATGCCATGCTGGCGGCGATGCGGCGCGAGCCGCGCTACCTGGAACGCGCCCGGCGGGTCTGGACGGAACTGGAACGCCTGCTCCAGACGCGAAACACGGTCATTCCGGTCTATGCCGAACAGACGCTGGAGAGCGGCGCGCACGTGACCGTGCCGCATTGGGGGCAGGCGCCCAGCTGCGCCCTGTGGGGGCTGACCCTGCCCAACTTCGCGCCGCTGGCGGATTGGGATACGGTACTGGCTGCCGTGCTGGACGAGGTGAGCGCCCACCCCGATATGCACTGGATAAACGGGCTGTGTTCCGCGCTGGCTGCTGCCGACCCCTGGCTGTACCCGCAAGAGAAACTGCTCGCCCTGCACCAGCGGATTGCCGAAGAAACCGAACGCCCGGGCAAATTCCTGCCGATGGGCGGCGCCATGCCCGAAAAGTTCAACGCTCCGCAGGGCAACCTGTATCACGACATCCGCCCGCAGGGGTTTGCGATGGGCGCCTGGCTGGGCGCATGGACGGCGCTCGGTCTGCGCCGCCTGCCCTACGGGCTGGCGCTGCGCCCGACGACGGCGTTTGAGCGCATCGAAGCCTACCCCTGGCGCGGCAGCACGCTCGAAATGGAGTTTGGCGCAAGCGGTCACGCGGTGGGGCTGGAAATAGACGGGCAGTTCGTCCACGGCACGCTGCAAATTCCGCACGCCCGTCTGCGGGCGGGGGAAACGCACCGGATTCGACTCGTCTCCGCGCCGGAAACGCCCCTGCTGTTGCGCTCGTCCGTGCAACTGGAGGAGGTGGAACGCGCCGGAGCCGGAACCGGCTACCGTTTCACCGCCTTTGGTCTCGCCCACATGACCTTCTCCGCCCCGCTGCCTGCCGCCGCGCTGACCGATGCGGACGGCGCCCCCCTCCCCTGCCGCTGGACGCAGGACTGCGGTCTGCACACCTGCTGGTTTGAGCATTTTGGGGAGGGGAGGTTGGTGATTGGATAACTGGATAATGCCATGACTCTCTCCACCTACGCCTACCATCCATCCTGCCCCGCTTCTCGCGTTTACCGCCTGCTCGCCGGGGGGACGGAGCAGTTCGTTTATCACACCACCGCCGCCGATTTCGCTGCTTTTGGGACGAACAGCCCCGTCCGCGTGGAGGTGATTCTTCCCGCCGGGGCGGGCGCGGCGGCGGTGCATCCGCTCCGCTGGGGGATTTCCGCCGAACGCGCGGACGACACCATCCACTTCACCCTGCCAGGCGCGGGCAATTACGTCTTGCAGGTGGAGGGGCTTAATCCGCTCTTTCTCTACGTCAACCCGCTCGACCTGAACCTGCCCGCAGACGGCGCGAACGTGCGGCGCATCCCTGCCGGGACGGTGCTGGACGCGGGCCAGGTGACGCTGCGCAGCGGCGAAACGCTGTGCATTGAACCCGGCGCAGTCTTGCGCGGCGCGGTGCGAATCTCGAACGCCGAAAACGTCACCCTTTGCGGCGGCGGGATTTTAGATGGCGGCTGGGTCGGCGCGGAGGGGAAACCGGGCGCGCGCACGCGCCTGCTGGTGGCAGAAGGCTGCCAGAACGTGACCATCCGCGACATCATCCTGATTCAGCCCGAAGTGTGGATGCTGGTCATCGGCGCGTGCCGCACGGTGCGTATCCAGAACGTGCACGAAATCGGGCAGGTGGTCTCTTCGGATGGGATTGACGTGGTCGGCTCGCGGGATGTTCTCATCGAAAACTGCTGCATTCGCAACAACGATGATTGCATTTGCATCAAATCCAGCCGGGGCGATAGTCCGTTGGGAGTGGATTGGCGCGGAGACGTGGAAAACGTTACGGCGCGAAACTGCGTCTTGTGGAACGACCAGGCGGGGAACGCGCTTGAAATCGGTCACGAGTTGCAGGCGGAGCATATCCGCAATATCCGCTTCGAGGAGATAGACATCCTGTGCGTGCATGGTCACGGCGCGCCGTTCAGCATTCACAACGGCGACCGGGCGGTGGTGGAGAATGTGGTTTTTGAGAATATCCGTGTTGAGCATCACTTCGACAAACTGATTGATTTCCGCATCATGCGCTCGCGCTACAATCACGATGAAGAGCGCGGGCAGGTGCGAAACGTCACCCTGCGGAATATCGAAGTGACCGAGAGCGTCTTCAACCCTGGCTACACCATCTCGGTCATCGGCGGGTGGGATTCCAGCCACACCATCGAAGGCGTGCATTTCGAGAACTTCCGCCTGGGCGGGCGGCGCGTGCTGAAGCCCGAAGACCTGCCGTTGTACACGGCGCACTGCCGGGAGATTATGTTCGAGTAACAAGGAATCCGCCATGTCCCGCCCCATTTTTAGCGCCTATTCCACCTGGGCTTTGCACGACGAGCTGGGCGACACCGTCCCGCTCGATGAAGCCATCGTCCTGCGCGCGCTCGATTCGCTCGAACGCTGGCGCAAATTCGATTTCTTCCCCCAATACTTCAACATTGACTACGGCTGGACCGACCCGGAACTGGGCTACCGCCACTTTTACCGCGAACGCTGGCCGGACGGCCCGGAGCGCGTCCTGAACCGCATCCGCGCGATGGGCATGTCTCCTGGCCTGTGGTACGCCGTCAGCGGCGGGTATTTGCGCATTCCGCGCTGGCGGGCGAGCCTTGCCAGCGATAACTGGCATCACTCCCTGCTGGATGGCCCCTATTACCAGGAATTGAGCGATGGCATCCTCCACGCCGCTGAAACGTGGGGCGTGCGTTTTTTCAAGTTTGATTTCGTGGATTTTGCCGCCGCCGTCCCCGGCGACACGCGCCCCTTCGAGACGCGCTATGCCCTGGGCGTGGAGCGCTTTGTTGAAATGGTGGCGCGGCTCAAACGCTCCGTGCCGGATGTGATAACGATTGCCCATTGCGGCTTTGCCCGTCAGGATTCGGTCGGGCGGCTGGGGCCGGGCGTCCCTCCGCTGGCGGCTGACCCGGCCCTGCTGGAGGTGATTGACGGCTTCTTCAGCGGCGACCCGCAGCCCAGCGACCTGCCCGCCACGGCGATTCACCGCAGTTCTGACCTGTACCAGGACATCATGGTGCGCGCCATGTTCAAAAACGGCTTTCCGCTCCACCGCATCGAAGACCACGGCGCAATGTGCGGGCTGACCAACACCTGTCACCGACGCGGACGGGACGGACTGCGGCGCAGTCACATCGCGCAGTTGGCGCGCGGCGGGCGGCGCGACCTGTTCTACGGCGACCCCGCCCTGCCCACCGATGACGACCTGCGGGGCATGGCCGCTGAGCGCCGCCTGTTCCTGGATGCCTGGAATCGCGGACTGGAATGCGCTCCGCTGGGCGGAGACCCCGGCGAAAGCCCCTGGCACGGCTGGCTGACCGGCGGCGGACGGCGCGGCCTGCTCTGGCTGGTCAATCCACACCTGGAGACGCGCATCATCCGCCTGCCCATCATCAGCCTGGCGCAGGCTGAAGTCCTGTTTTACGAAGGCCAGCGCCCCGCCCTGCAAACCCAGCCCGATGAACTGACCGTGCAACTCGGCCCGGAACAGGCCGCGCTGATTGGGTTGGGCGCGTATGCCGCGCCGGAGTGGGTTTTGCCGCCCGATGAAACGACCCGCCTGCCGCGCGAAGCCGAACCACTCTCGCTGACCTGGCAGCCCACCCCCAACGGCCTGACCGCCACTCTCCCCACCGCCCTGCCCGCCGATTGCGAACTGCTGGTGATTGCCTTCATCCGCGATGGCGCGCCGCACCTGCCCGGCCCGTTCCCTGCCCTGCGCGTGGGACGCGAAGACGACCGCAACGGGCGCATGACCGCGCCCGCGCCGCACGACCTGGTGAGCATCACGCTCGCGGGACAGCCGCCCCTGGCGCAGGTGCCAGCCGTCAGTCTGTGGAACGGGACGAGTTGGGTCTTGCGCCGCTTTGCGCCGCCCCCTGCCGGAACGGTCATCACCATCCAGTCAAAACTCGACCCGCCCCGCCGCCTGCGCGCCGAAGCGTGGAGAATCCGATAGGAAAAATCCCCATGAACATCTCTCACCTGCGCTGTGAATACGCCGAACACCAGCCCGGCATAGACATCCCCCATCCGCGCTTCTCCTGGTGGCTGCAATCCGACCGCCCGGGCGCGCGCCAGACTGCTTACCAGATTCTCGCCACGAGCAGCGGCGAAACGCTCTGGGACAGCGGCAAAATCGATTCCGACCAATCGCACCTGGTGGAATACGCCGGGCCGCCGCTGCGCTCCGCTCAGCGGGTGGAGTGGCGCGTCCGCGTTTGGGACGAGGACGGCCAGCCGACCGACTGGAGCGAACCCGCCTGGTTCGAGATGGGCTTGCTCGACCCCGCCGACTGGCGCGCCGCATGGATTGGCTCCTTCCTGGTGGGTTCGGCCCGCGCCAGCGTCCCCGCGCCCTACCTGCGCAAGCCCTTCCGGCTGGAAAAACCGCCCGTCCGCGCCCGGCTCTACGTCACCGCGCTGGGGCTGTACGAAGCCTGGCTCAACGGTCAGCGGGTGGGCGACGCCATCCTGACCCCTGGCTGGACAGATTACCACGTCCGCGTCCGTTACCAGACCTACGACGTGACCGACCTGCTCCGGCCCGGCGAAAACGCCCTGGGCGCAATTCTCGGCGATGGCTGGTACTGCGGGCACATCGAATGGCGCGACCGGCAACTCTACGGCGACCGCCCCAAACTGCTGGCGCAGCTGGTCATCACCGATTCTGAAGGGGACGAAACCGTCATCGTCTCCGATTCTTCCTGGAAGCACAACTTTGGCCCGCTGACCGAAGCCGACCTGCTGAACGGCGAACACTACGATGCGCGGCGCGAATTTCCAGGCTGGGATTCGCCCGGTTTCGATGACTCGGCCTGGTTCCCGGTGGAAACCTTCCCCCACCCCGCAGGCCTGAAACTCGTCGCACAAAATGGGCCGCTCGTCAAGGCGCATGAGAATCTCGCGCCAATCGAAATGCGCGAAATCCGCGAATGGGCGGGCAACCGCTACATCTTCGACCTGGGGCAGAACATGACCGGCGTCATCCGTCTGCGTGTGCGCGGCGCGGCGGGCGCAACAGTGCGAATCCGCTACGCCGAAATGCTCAACCCGGATGGCACGCTCTACACCGCCAACCTGCGCACCGCCCGCGCCACCGATTACTACACCTGCAAGGGCGATGGCGAAGAGACCTGGACGCCGCGTTTCACCTTTCACGGCTTCCGCTATGTGGAACTGACCGGCCCCATCGAGCCGCCCACCATCGAATCCGTCACCGGCATCGTCTGGCACTCTGAAAACCCGGTCACCGGCGCGTTTGAGTGTTCCGACCCGCTCATCAACCAGTTGCACCGCAACATTTTATGGGGCTGGAAAGGCAACACGGTGGATGTCCCCACCGATTGCCCCCAGCGCGATGAACGCATGGGCTGGACGGGCGACGCGCAGGTTTTCAGCCGCACGGCCAACTTCCTGACGCAATCCGCCGCGTTTTGGGCCAAATGGCTGCAAGATTTGGAAGACGCCCAAAGCCCGAAAGGCCACATTCCCCCCACCGCGCCCAGCACCAACGCCATCCGCACCGGCGATGGCGGCCCGGCCTGGGCTGACGCCGCCGTCATCGTCCCCTGGAACGCTTACCTGGCCTATGGCGACCGGCGCATCCTGGCCGAGCGTTACGGCATGATGAAACGCTTCGTGGATTCGCTCACCGCGGACGCCCCCGATGGCATTCGCGTCCACCCGGCGCGCGACCCCTGGGGCGGATTCGGCGACTGGCTGGCGCTGGATGGCTCCGGCAAACTGGATGGCGGCACGCCCAAAGACCTGATTGGCACGGCCTTCTATGCTTATAGCGCGCGCCTGCTGGCGCAGATGGCCGAAGCGCTGGGCTACGCCGAAGACTCCGCCGCTTACGCCGCCCTCTCCGAGCGCGTCCGCGCCGCTTTTCAGCGCCGCTACGTCACACCGGATGGCTTCGTCAGCGGCAACACCCAAACGTCTTACGTCCTGGCGCTGGCCTTCGACCTCTTGCCCGAATCGGCCATTCCCAACGCGCTGGACTGGCTGACGCGCGACATCCTTCAGCGCAACAACCACATCAGCACCGGCTTTGTGGGGACTTCGTACCTGCCCTTCATCCTCTCCCGCTATGGCCGCGCTGACCTGGCCTATGCCCTGCTCTTCCAGAAGACCTGGCCCTCCTGGCTGTATGCCGTTATGCAGGGCGCGACCACCATCTGGGAGCGCTGGGACGGCTGGACGCAGGACAAAGGCTTTCAGGACCCGGGCATGAACTCGTTCAACCACTACGCCTACGGCGCGATTGGCGACTGGCTCTACCGCGCGGTGGCGGGAATTGACACCGACCCGCGCGAACCCGGCTACAAGCACATCCTGCTCCATCCGCACCCCGGCCCCGGCCTGACGCACGCCCGCGCCGCGCTCGAATCGCCTTACGGACTCATCGTCAGCGCATGGCGCATCGAAAACGGACGCTTCGAGTGGGACGTGACCATCCCGCCCAACGCCCGCGCCACCCTCACCCTGCCCGTCAGCGGCGAAAAGCACGAACTCGCGGCGGGGACGTATCATTTTTCGGAGTCATACGCAAACTAACTTGAGTGTAGCGTTCATTCTGGTTGGTTTTGAAATCTCAAAAATATCGCTTACCTGGCGCGAAAAACCCAAACCCGGCACGCGGATTCGGCGGATTTGCACGGATTTTTCTCAAAAAATCTGTGAGTTTCCGTTTAATTCGCGTCATCCGTCTCCGAAGCATTTCGATTTCCAGCGGCACGCCAAAGGCCATATCATGAATCCATCTCATCCGAACCCCGATTCCCCACCCATCGCCTACCCCTGCTCCCAATGGACGATTGGCGCAGCCAGCCGCAACGCGCACTGGCAATACGCGGAGGGGCTTGCTCACAACGATTCGTTCATCGAAACGCCCCCGCCGGAGCGCTGGCAGGCCTGGTTCGAGTCTCTGCTGGCGTACCGGCGCGCCGCCCTCGCCCCCGATAGAGAAGAACCAGCCCTGTGCTTTCGCATCAGCCCGGCGCGGGAGGGAGAAGCGGGCGAACCCGAAGGCGCGCTGCACTTCGACCAGTTTGCCTATCTGCTCGACCTGCGCCCCGGCGAGGAGTTGCGGTTTTCCCTGCAAGTCCACGCTCCCCCTGCCGAAGCGCGGATAAGCGCGGAGTTTGACCTGAAAACCAAAGGCGAAGAGCGCGGCTTTATCGTGCGCCAGAAACTCAAGGCGGAGTCGTTCCCCCTCGCGCTGACCGGGGACTGGCAGACCGTCTCCATCACCGCCCGCGTGCCGGAGTTCGACCCGGCCCGTTTCTCGGCGGCGCCCCTGCTGCGCTTTTCGCTCGAACCGTCCGCGCCAATGACCCTGCGCGTGAAAAACGTCCGGCTCGCCGCGCCCCACAGCCAGCCGCGCCACGCGCTGCTGGAGCGCATTCAGCGCTATCTGCAAAAGCAGGCCGCTGAACCCCTGCCGCCCGCGTTCGATTGGGAGCCGGGCAACTTCGTGATGGGCTTCGTCTTCCTGTGGGACCATGCCTTTTGGGACGCCGAACATTCCCGCTGGCGCGTAGCGGAGTATTGCGAGACCATGACCCGCGAGTTTGGCGGGGTTCAGTCCGTCATTGTGTGGCACAGTTACCCCAACCTGGGCATTGACGAGCGCAACCAGTTCGACATGCTCAGGAACCTGCCCGGCGGCATGGACGCGCTGCGCCGGATGGTGCAGGCTTTTCAGGAGCGCGGCGTGCGCGTCTTTTTGACCTATAACCCCTGGGATTTGGACACCCGCCGCCCCGAACGCCCAGATTTCGCCGAACTTGCCGACCTGCTGGCCGAAAGCGGCGCGGATGGCATCTTCCTCGATACCTGGCGCTCCGCCCAGGGGCCGATTTCTATCTTTGAGAGCGAAACATCCATCCGTCAGGCAGCGGCCCGGCGAGGCCGCCGGGTGGCCTTTTCCGCTGAAATTTTGCCCCTGCGCAAAGACCTGCAAGGCCCCGATGCGCTCACCTGCTCGTGGGGACAGGAGATTGAGCCGTTTCACGTCACCGATTTGTCGCTCCTCAAGTGGCTTTTCCCCGCGCACAAACAGCACTTCATCCAGCGCATGAGCCAGGAGAAAACCCCCTTGCTCATTCATGCCTGGCTCAACGGGCAGGGCGTGCTGGTCTGGGAGAACATCTTCGGCACGATGAACTTCTGGCGCGCCGCCGACCGCAAACGGTTGCGGAAGATGAACGTTCTCTGGCAGGCGATGGGCGAAATCTACAGCAGCGAACGCTGGAAGCCTTTCCTGCCCACGCCCAATGAAAACCTGCTGGCAAGCGAATGGGAAACGGATGGGTGGGTAGTCACCAACCTGTGCAATCCGCAAGGCGGCCATAGACAGGTGACGCTGACCACGCGGCGCGGCGCGCGGGTGTATGACCTGTGGCAGGGGCGCGAAGTACAGCCCCTCGCGCTGGGGGAAAACCCGCAGGTTGAACTTCCCATCGAAGACTTCGGTTGTCTACTCCAAATCGAAGGCGAACTCCCGCCGGAACGCCTGGCGCGGTTGCATCGCCTGCTGGAATCCATCCAGGCTGAAAACCGGGCTCCTCTGCCCGGCCCGGACGAGCATGCCCGCGAACTGCCGCTCTACGAGCCGCTTTCATACCCGTATCGAGCCGTCTCCGGCCAACCCCTGGCGCTCTCCTGGCTGAAGGTGGCGGGCGGCGATTACGCGCTCACCGTCCGGCATTTGCTGCGCGAAGGCGGCTGCTACCCCGACCCGGACGGGCGCGATAATCACGACCTGAAGACCGTTGACGAACACGGCGCGCGGTGGGTGCTGCACGAACGCCGCGTCACCGTCCCCGGTTTCGACATCCTGCCGCGCGTCGTCACCAACGGCGAATTTGAGCAATTCCTGCAAGCCAGCGGCTACTGGCCGCGCGAAGCCGAAAACTTCCTCAAACACTGGGGCGGGAGCATCTGCCCGCCCGCCCTGCGCGGCCAGCCGGTAGTGTACGTCAGCCTGGAAGACGCGCGCGCCTTTTGCGAATGGACCGGGGCGCGTCTGCCCACCGAATGGGAATGGCAGATTGCCGCCGAAGCCCATCCGCAGGAATTCATTTTCAACGAAGTGTTCGAGTGGAACGAGAGCGAACGCTTCGATGGCCGCAACCGCTTCGTCACCCTGCGCGGGGGCTGCCGCCGCTGGCAAACCATCAGTTCGTGGTGGTACTTCCCCGGCGCGCCCTACGGCCAGCCTGCGGGCGGCGAACAATCACCGCAGGCGCACGTCAAGTATTTCATCTTGCACCCGGCCATTGACCGCGCCGCGACCATCGGCTTTCGCTGCGTGGCAGGATAAATATTTCAATCCAACGCATCTCTCACGCACATTTTTTCTCACTTTGCCAGAAGGGAAAAACCATGAAATCAAAACCCAATATCCTGCTGATTACCACTGACCAGCAGCGATTCGACACCATCGCCGCTCTGGGGAATCAGCATATCTACACCCCTCACCTGGATTGGCTGACGGATGAAGGGATTACCTTCACCCGCGCTTATGCGGATGCTCCTATCTGCATGCCTGCCCGCGCTACCATTATGACCGGCAAACACGGATTCAACACAGGCTTAACCGGTAACGTCACCACCGTGATTCCGATGCAATCTCACCCCACCCTTCCCGATTTGCTCACCCGCGCAGGGTATCAGACTCGCGCACAGGGCAAGATGCACTTTGAACCTGTGCGCGCGAACTACGGATTTGAATATATGGAATTGCCGATAGATTTCTACCGCGAACAGGAAAGATTGGGCCGGCGTCCCAAAGAGCATGGGGTGGGGGAAAATGAAATCACCCCGGTCATATCTACCGTTGATGAAGCCCATAGCCTGACCCACTGGATTGTGCGCCGCTCGATTGACTTCCTGGAAACGCGCGACCCTACCCGTCCCTTCTTTCTCTGGACAAGTTTTACCAAGCCTCATCCACCATGGGACCCCCCTGCCAACTACTGGGCGTTGTACCAGCATCGTGACATCCCTGAACCCGTTATTGGCGAATGGGCCAGAACGGTTGAAGAAACACCCCAGGCATTTCTTGAACCCACGTATATGCTCAACAATGCGTACCGGATGAGCATCGAACAACTCAAAGAAGCCAAACGGGCCTATTACGCCTGCATCACCCAGGTTGATTACCAGCTCGGACTGCTTTTTGCCCGTATGCGCGAAATGAACCTGCTGGAGAACACCTGGATTCTCTTCACATCTGACCACGGCGAAATGTTAGGCGACCATCACATGGCTGCCAAAACAATTTTCCTGGAAGGTTCTGCCCATATTCCGCTGATTATCCGCCCTCCGGCCAGACCCTGGCAGGATATTCCACTGGCCGGTAAACAAGTCGAAACGCTGGTCAATCTGGCTGACCTTCTCCCTACGATACTCAACCTTGCAAATGCTCCTTTGCCCGATGATTATGACGGGCTTGACCTGATGAGCCTGATAGACTCGCCGCTGGAACGAGATTTCTATGGGGTATCCGGTGGCTGCTTCTACTGCATCATTCGCGGGGATTACAAATACACCTGGGCCAGGGCTGGCGGTCAGGAACTGCTGTTCAATTTGCGCGAAGACCCGATGGAGCGTCATAATCTGACGGAACAGGCATCGGCCCAAAATATCCTGCGCGAAATGCGCGCCGCGCTCATTGAGAGCATGGTTGCGCACAACAGTCCATGCGTGGAGGATGGAAAACTCAAACCTGGCCCGGCCCTGACCGGTCCAAAGCGCGTTCACAAATGGCCTGGCTTCCATTCCACTGCGGTTGATTCAGATGTCCTTCATTGAAGCCACTGTCGGCCATATTTACGACGCTGCGCGGCAATGTAGGTTTCTCAGGAAAAAACCATGACCAGAGTTCTCATCATCGGCGGCCCCGGCAACATCTCGCGCGGCACGCTCGATTACCTGCTGGAACGCGGCTATGACCTGGCCGTGTATACCCGCAACGCGGCAGCGAAACAATCCGCCCATCCCCAAATCACCTTCTACGAAGGCGACCGCCGCGATTCTGAAACGCTGCGGCGCGCCTTCGAGGATTTCGGCGCCGGGCTGGTGATTGATACCATCTGCTTCGAGCTGGCAGAAGCCAGAGCGCTCTACGAAATCCTGCGGGGGAAAATCCGCCATCTGCTCTTCCTCAGCACGGTGGATGTATATGGCTACCCACTCTCGCGCCTGCCTTTCCGTGAAAGCGACGAATTCCGCCCCGCAATCGGTGAATATGCCCAAAAGAAACGCGCCATCGAGCTTTTCTACGAGGACAAATGGCACAAAGAAAGCTTCCCCGTGACGATGGGCAGGCCCTCGCTCTCGATTGGCCCCGATTTCTGCCCGATGCTGTTTCGGGACTGGGGCCTGCGTACCGTGCCGAACATGAAAGCCAACCGGCCCATTCTCGTCCCTGGTGATGGCAACGGCCTCATGCACGTTGGCTGGGGCTACGACGTGGGGCGCATGGCCGGGCGCATCATCGGCGATGAAAAAGCCCCCGGCAAGGGCTATACCCTCAGCGCCGAAACCTGCCTGACGCGCGATGAATACATCTCGCTCTTTACCGAAACGCTCGGCGTGAACCCGGAGCGGGTCTATATCCCGCCAGAGTATATCGAACGCTTCCCCGGCGCGCAGGAACTCGGCATGATTTACCACCTGTACCGCGTGAACATGGCATTTTCACTCGAAGCCTTCCGGCGCGATTTCCCCGATTACCGCTGGCTGCCCTTGCGCCAGGGCGTGGAAGAATTCATCGCTGTCAACGAGGCGCGCGGCGCGTTTGCCCCGCCGGAGGCCGAAATTCTTGAAGACCGCCTGATTGGCGCCTGGCGGGAGCGGCTTTCTGGCTGGTAAACCCAACGACGCGGGAGAACTAGTTCTTGCGCTGAAAAGTTCATTCTAAATTCACCCATTGTTTCCCTCCCTGAGGAATTGGAGTTCGCAACCAAAAATTGCTACGATAAAACAACGAAAGTCCCTGACGCTCCTCTACCCTTCGCCCAAGGAGGTGACGCGCGCAAAAAAGCATTTCGTTGTTTTTCCTACCCAACCGCTTTCCCATTTTCCAATTCTCGGAGAAAAACAATGGCAAAAGAAGAAATTCAAATCGGCGTCAGCCGCCCGGCTCTGCCGCTGGATGACCTGCCCACCCCTGAGGAGGTCTTCCACGCGCCCACGCTGGATTGGAAGAATGTCATCAAGTATGTTCTCGGCCCCAGCATGATTGCGCTGGGCGTTTCCATTGGCAGCGGCGAATGGCTTTTGGGGCCGCTAGCCTTTGCGAAGTATGGATTCATGGGTATTGGCTGGCTCATCACTATCTCAGCCATCTTGCAAACCTTATACAACATTGAAGTCGCGCGCTTTACGGTTGCCACCGGCGAAGTCCCCTCGGTAGCGTTCATGCGTCTGCCACCCGGAAAAGCGCTCTGGGTGCCGCTGACGCTGTTGATTATCTATCTCGGCTGGATTTGGGGTGGCTGGGCCTCTTCGGCTGGCCAAAGCATTTATGCGCTGTTTGCCACGCAGCCTGCCAATATGAAAGACCCTGTTCAGTTAGAAACAGTGCGCATTATCGGCATCGGGCTGATGTTGCTGTCCTTCGTAATGTACATGTTCGGCAAGAAAATTGAGCGCACGCTGGAAGTCTTCAATACGTTTGCCGTGTGGTTCGTGCTGGGGTTTGTGGTGGTAGCGGCCATTGCAATCGTTCCGTTCACCGAATGGGGAACGGCCATCGCCTCGGCAGTCATCCCAACTTCCATTCCGCAAGGCATGGATATCACCCTGTTAGGCGCCATCATTGGCTATACTGGCTTTGGCGCGGGGTTCAACTTTATGCTCATCAACTACTACCGCGACAAAGGCTATGGCATGGGACATCGCGTCGGCTTCATTGGCGGCCTGATTGGCGGAGAAAAATCGGAAGTCAAGACTTCTGGCGTCACCTTCCGCGAGAGCGAAAAGAACGCGCAATTATGGAACCGCTGGTGGAGATTCTTGCAAATGGACCAGTGGGGCGTGTTCTTCGTTGGCGCGCTGTTGGGCATGTTTATTCCCAGCCTGCTGGTAGCGCACCTGGCCACCGCCCCCGGCGCAAGCGAAGCCACCTCCGCCAACATGCCGGTCTATGCGGCCACCGAACTGGGGCGGCTTTACGGCCCCTGGCTCTTCTATGTAACTCTGGCGGTTGGCGCATTCACCCTGTTCAAGACCCAGGCCACCATCCTGGAAATGCTCATCCGCAACACCGCCGATGCGGCCTACAGCATGTTTCCCCAACTGCACAAATGGACCGGCGGCGACATGCGCAAATTTTACTACCCGGTGGCGCTGGCCTTTGTGGTCGTCATCGGCATCATCATTCACCTGGCGCTTCCCACTGAGCTGCTCAAAATCTCGGCAAATATGGCAAACTTCGCAGCCATCATCTTCCCGGCCGCCATGATTTACCTCAACGCGCAACTGCCCAAACCAGCCAAGGCCCCCTGGTGGAGTACCGTCGCGCTGGTTCTCAACATTCTGTTCTTTGGGTTCTTCTTCATCAACTTCCTGAGCGTGTTCATTACCGGCAACCCGTTGGTCAAGTTCTAAATCTTGCCGGGCAGCGTATGCCAGAGTAACCTGCGCAAATGCTTGCCCCTCTCGTACAGGAGAGGGGCAAGCATGTCATTACAGAGCGCACCGCCGTTTACGACGGAACGCCAGGCTTTGGCTGGCATTCTGAGCAACCTTCCCGCTCGTTTCTCGTCCAAATCATCGAAAGACAACAGAGTTGAGTTTCAAGCGCAGTTATGCTATAGTTTTCATGGAATTCGCTCAAACCCATTTTTCAACCCGCAAGGAGGCGCTTATGTCCAAAAAAATCCTGCAGTTGGTCGGCGATTTTGCCGAGGATTATGAAGTGATGGTGCCATTCCAGGCACTGCAAGCCGTTGGGCACACCGTCCACGCTGTTTGCCCGGGCAAAAAAGCGGGGGAGAAAATTCGCACCGCCATTCATGATTTTGAGGGTGACCAGACCTACAGCGAAAAACCCGGTCACAACTTCACCCTGAACGCCACTTTCGACAACGTGGACCCGGCCAGTTACGATGCGCTGGTCATCTCTGGAGGGCGCGCTCCCGAATACATCCGCCTGACACCGCGCGTGTTGGAAATTACGCGGCACTTCTTTGAAAACAACAAACCGGTTGCAGCAATTTGCCACGGCGCTCAAATATTAACAGCGGCAGGCGTCGTGAAAGGGCGCAAAGTTTCGGCTTATCCGGCGGTTGGGCCGGAAGTCACCCTGGCGGGCGGGGAATATGCCGATATTCGCGCTGACCAGGCCGTGACAGACGGCAATTTGGTGACCGCTCCCGCCTGGCCAGCCCACCCGGAATGGCTGGCGAAGTTTCTCGAAGTGCTCGGAACCAAAATTTCGACCTGACCGTCCATCCGCGCTCTTTCTCCCGTCCCGAAGGCCCCCTTCGGGACGGTTCACATCACCCCCGTGATAGAATCGCCCCATGCGTGTCACGCGCTCCATCCGCCGTTTGCTTGTATCTGCCCGAAACCTGCTCCCGGCAGGGGCCATCCGTACGCGCATTGGGCTGATTTTCTTCGGGGGTATCTCCCTGCTCGTTCTCAGCACGCTTGCCGCCGCGGCGTGGATGAATCAGGGCGCGGAACTGGCATCAGCACAAATTCAAGCCATCCAGAGCATAAAAGAAGAATCCCTGCCTTCGCCGCGCATCCCACAAACCCTGCGAACCCTGCTGAATGGCGGCAATCTCTCGCTCGAAGCCGGACGTTCGCAAACGCTTTCCCCTGCAAGCGACCCCACGCTTGTCGCACACCTGCAGGAAGCGCTCACACTGACCGAACATCCGGGCGATGGTCAGCGCTTGAACGCCATTCTTTCCGAACTCACCACATATCTCTCCGCGCGCCGCGCCGACCAGTTGGGCATGGCGCGCGGTTTATTTGCTGCCTTGTTCATCAGCACCACTGTTTTTCTGCTGGTGGGGCTGTGGTTTACCGAAGAACTGATTGCCAGACCGCTCGAAGAGTTCATTCAGGTCACCTCGCGCATCGCAGACGGCGACCTGGATACCCCCATCCGCCTGAGTGAAAGCCACGATTACCAGGAAGCGGCGCGTAGTTTTGAGGACATGCGCCTGGAATTACGCGCAGCGCGTGAGCGGGCTGTCAATTACACCCGCGAGTTGGAAGAGCGCGTGGCCGGGCGCACCCGCCAACTGACCGCTCTTTCGCGCGTAGTGGCCGCTGCCGGAAATGCTCAAAACCCGAACGATATGCTCTCCACCGCGCTCGACCAGGCGCTTCAAACGGTCGACGCGGAACTGGGCGGCGTGTGGCTGGCCAATGAAAACAGCCAAACCCTCACGCTGACAGTCTCGTTTGGCCTGAGCGAAGACTTCCGCCGCGCCATTAACACGCTGGAACGGGGCGAAGGAGTGACGGGGCAGGCGCTTCTTTCGGGGGAGGTCATCGTCATCGAAGACGTTCAACAAGAACCAGAGCGCGTCAAACAAGCCGCCCTGCGAGAGGGCATCCGCAGCCTGGCTGCAGTTCCCATCGAAGCGCATGATTCCATCGTCGGCGTTCTGGACGTGATGAGCATTCATCCGCGCCGCTTCAGCCCGGAAGAACTGACCGTCCTCACTGCGCTCGGTCAGCAGATTGGAATCGGCATTGAAAACGCTCGACTGATTGCCGCCATCCGCCGTCAGGCCGAACAGGTAGCCGCATTGCAAGAACGCGGTTGGATTGGCGCCGGACTTCATGATGGCCTGCTTCAAACCCTCGGATACCTTTACCTGAAAGCCGACCAGTTGGAAGCGCAGGCCATCGCCAACAACCTGCCAGATATGGCGCATCAACTCGCCCATCAGCGCGAAGTGCTGGAAAACGCCTCGCGAGAAATCCGCCGTTTCATTTCCGAATTGCGCGAAACGCCCTCCCCATCGCGCTCCTTGCGCGCCGCTCTGGAGGAGACAATAACTGCCTTGTGGTCCCACAATGACCTGGAAATCATCTTTGAGAACCCGCATACCGCCGACGTCCGTTTGGAATCCGATACTGCCGCGCACGTCACCCGCATTGCGCGCGAAGCCCTGCTCAATGCCGCCCAGCATGGCAAAGCGCATCACGCCTGGCTAACGTGCGTTCAACACGCCGACCGTATGGAATTGACTGTGCGGGATGATGGAATCGGATTTTGGCCAGAAACCCTCCCCAAAGAAAGCAGCGAACACTTTGGTCTGAGTATCATGCGCGCCCGCGCTGCCCGAATTGACGGTAAACTCACCATCCGCTCTGCCCCAGGGCAAGGAACGATAATTACTCTGACCTGGCCTTTGGAGAAGCCTGAATGAGCAAAATTCGCATCTTACTTGTTGATGACCACGCCCTGTTTCGCGAGGGCATCGCCAGCGTTCTTAACAGCCAGCATGATATGGAAGTGGTCGGTGAAGCCAGCGACGGTCTGGAAGCAGTGGTGATGGCGCGCAAACTGCGCCCCGACGTAATTCTCATGGACGTGAGCATGCCTGGCAGCGATGGTCTGGAAGCCACCCGCCAAATCAAACAGGAATTACCCGAGGCACGCATCGTGATGCTGACCGTGCATGACGAAGATGAAAAATTATTCGACGCCGTGCGTTACGGAGCGCAGGGGTACCTGCTCAAGACCATCCGCGCCGCGCAACTGGTGGAAATGATTCACACCGCCCATCAAGGAGAAGCAGCCATCAACCCGCTCCTGGCCTCGCGCATTCTTGAAGAATTTCGCCACCTGACTCCTGCTGAAAACGCCCCCGAAAGCGGCCTTTCAGACGAATTGCTCACCCCGCGAGAGCGTGAAGTGTTGACCCTTGTAGCCCGCGGGCTAATTGACCGTGAAATCGCGCGCCAGCTGACCGTTAGCGTTTATACCGTCAAATCGCATGTTCGCTCTATTTTGCAAAAACTGCACGTCGCCACCCGACACGAAGCCGCCCGCCTGGCGCGCCAAAAGAGCGGCAGGAACTAGTTCTGCCCCCTCGCGCAATCGTTCCCAAATTCATTCCCGCGCGGAATTGGAAGCCCTCGCCCGGCATGTTACACTGAATTTCAAGGTTTCGCCAGAACTGACTTCCGTTCCTTGAGGATGCTCACTGCACCATGACAATCCCCTCCGAAACCCGCACCGGCCTGGCTGCCTGGCAGACTGCCGAGCTTCCCCCTCCACCGCCTCTGCGGGCATGGAACGTTTTCGGCGCCCTGGGGCCAGGCGTGGTCATTTTGGGCGTCTCCATCGGCAGCGGCGAATGGCTCTTAGGGCCGGCAGTCTTCGTCAAATATGGCCTGACCCTGTTATGGGTGACGCTGACAGCCCTCTTTCTGCAAACCATCCTCAACACTGAACTCATCCGCTACACCCTGTATACCGGCGAGCCAGCGCTGACCGGCTTCATGCGCACCCGTCCCTCCTCAAATTTTTGGGCAATTTTATATTCACTCTTCTATTTTTTCCAAGTCGGCTGGCCCGGCTGGGCAGGCGCTTCCGCAGGAGCAATTTTCTATCTCTTCGTAGGGCGGATGGCCGGAGACGGAGACAGCCAAACCATCTACTGGCTGGGGACGGCCACCTTCCTGGCCTGTGTGTTAATTTTACTGGTCGGACAACGCATCGAGCGCACCCTTGAAATCCTGAACTGGATATTGGTGATTTTCATCCTCACGGGCATGCTCCTGTTTTGCGTCTTTCTGGTCGCGCCCTCGCAATGGGCCGAAGCGGCGGCTGGATTCATCGGCTATGACCTGGCCTCCCGGCGATTCGCCTTCCTGCCCGCTGGCGCAGACTGGTTCCTGCTCAGCGCCTTCGCCGCCTATTCTGGCGCAGGCGGCATGGTCAACCTGATGGTTTCCAACTGGGCGCGCGACAAAGGCCTGGGCATGGCTGGCGTGGCAGGTTTCATCCCTGCCGCGTTCGGCGGGCGCAAGGTGCACCTGGCGCATACCGGCAGTGTTTTTGCGCTCACCCCCGAAAACCTGCGCCACTGGAAAACCTGGTGGCGCATTGCAGCGATTGACCAATGGTTTGTTTTCTTTCTGGGCGGGCTATTGGGCATGGCGCTTCCAGCCCTGCTCTATCGCGCTTTCCTGCCCGCCGGGGCCGACATTCGCGGCGCAGCCATCGCCGCCGAGCTGGCTTACGCTTTCCAGGCGCGCGGCGAGCCCATCATGGCCTTCCTGCTGGCCCTGATGGGCGCCTGGGTCCTGTTCAAAACCCAACTCGATATCCTCGAAGGCCTGGCGCGCGCCGTGACCGACATTTTGTGGATGGGAAGCCGCCGAATGCGCCTGTGGCAGCGCAACGATGTCCGCTATGTCTATTATGGCATCCTGGCGGCAGCGGTGCTGTGGGGGGTGGCCGCCCTGCGTCTGACCCAACCTATCATCCTGCTGCAGTTAGGCGCAAACATGGCCGGGGTCGCCGCCATGCTGACCTCCCTGCACATTCTCTACGTCAATACCACCCTGCTGCCCGCCGAACTGCGCCCTCCGCTCTGGCGGCGGGTAGCGCTGATATTCATGGCGTTATTTTACGGTTTTTTCGTCTATCTCTGGCTGGCGGGCGGCCTTATCCCCGACCCGGCCAAAGGTTTTTTGTTCAACATCCCGCGGTACTTGTGGGATGGCTGAAACCTGAGGAGCGCGCATGAAAGTTCAATTATTCATTACCTGCCTGAGCGAAAACTTCTACCCGCACACGCTCGAAAACATGGTCAAAATATTGGAATCGCTGGGGCTGGAACTGCACTTCCCAGGCGAACAAACCTGCTGCGGGCAACCATTCTACAACAGCGGCTTTCACAACAAAACCCGCCCTATGGCAGCCCATTGGCTGCGAACCTTTGGCCGCAACTCCGCGCCCATCGTTTCCCCTTCCGGCTCATGCGTGGATATGGTGCGCCGCCATTACCCTGAACTCTTTCCGCCCGGCACGCCCGAACACAACCTGGCGCAAGAGGTGGCCGCCCGAACCTTCGAATTCAGCGAGTTTCTCGTTCATCAACTGGGCGTGACCGATGTCGGGGCCAGGTTCCCGCACAAGGTAACGTATCACGCTTCGTGCCACTACCTGCGCGGGCTGGGACTAAGCCAGGAAGCCAAACAGCTCCTGGGCGCAGTGCGAGACCTGGAACTTGTTCCTCTTCCAGAAGAAGAAACCTGTTGCGGCTTTGGCGGCGTCTTCAGCGTCGTCTACCCTGAAGTCAGCCGCGCCATGATGGAAGCCAAAGTGCGCAACATCCTCAGCACCGGCGCCGAAGCCGTGGTGGCTTGCGATGCCGGCTGTCTGATGAACATTGGCGGCGGCCTGCATAAAGCAGGTTCTTCCATCCGCGCCATGCACCTGATTGATGTGCTGGCCGCCCGCGAGTAGAGGAGATTGCGATGAGTCAGCCCCCCACCCGCATTGATTTTGCATCCTACACCGAACACGTCCCGGCCAACATCCCCGCCGCCGTGCAACAAGCCACCGGGCGCTTTGTGGGCAACCGCCAGGCGCGCGTGGCCGAACTGCCGCAATGGGAAGAGCTGCGCGAAGCCGCCTCCCAAATCCGCCTGCACACCCTCGAAAACCTCGACTTTTATCTGCAAAAACTTTCCGCGCAGGTGGAAGCCGCCGGGGGCCGGGTGCATTGGGCAGCAAACGCCGCCGAGGCCCGCCGGGTTGCGCTGGAAATTGCCCAACAGCACGGCGCGCGGTTGGCCGTCAAATCCAAATCCATGGCGACGGAGGAAATCGGCCTGAATCACGCCTTCGAGCAAGCCGGAATCGAAGCCCTTGAAACCGATTTGGGCGAATACATCATCCAACTGGCCGGTACCGGCCCCTCGCACATCATCGTTCCCGCTGTCCATCTCACCAAAGAAGAGATTGCCGAGCTCTTTCGGCAAAAATTGGGCGTGGACGCGCCCCCCGACCCGGCGCGGCTGACCGAGATTGCCCGCGCCACGTTGCGCGAGAAATTCCTGAACGCCGAAATTGGCATTTCGGGAGCCAACTTCCTGATTGCCGAAACAGGCACGCTTGTCATGGTCACCAACGAGGGCAACGGACGCATGGTCACCACCCTGCCAGACACGCATATCGCCATCGTGGGCATTGACAAAGTGATACCCGATTGGGAATCGCTTACCGTTCTGCTCAAACTGCTGGCGCGCTCGGCCACCGGCCAGAAAATCTCCACCTACACCTCCTTCATCACCGGCCCTCGCCGCGCCGAAGGCGAATTTGGCCCGCGCGAACTTCATCTCATCCTGCTGGATAATGGCCGCAGCCAGGTCTTGCGCGACCCGGTAGGGCGGCAGGTGCTCAAGTGCATTCGCTGCGGCTCGTGTCTCAATGTCTGCCCGGTGTATAAAAACGTGGGCGGGTTTGCTTATGGGTGGTTCATCTCCGGGCCCATTGGCTCCATTTTCTCGCCGCAACTGCTGGGCGTCAAAAGCGCCGGGCAATTGCCGTTCGCCTCGTCCCTGTGCGGCGCCTGCGCCCAGGTCTGCCCGGTAAAAATACCCATTCCAGAAATTCTGCTGCACCTGCGCCGCCGCGCCATGGAAGGCGACTCGTTTGGCGGCCCCAGCGCCCCGTTCGCAGCCAAACTCTCTGCCACGCTTGGAACACTGGCCTTTGGCCTGCCCTGGCTCTACCGGTTGGGAACGCGCCTGCTTCCCGCGCTGACCCGATTCCTGAACCGCGCGGGTTGGATACCCTCCCTGCCGCCGCCCGCCAGCCGCTGGACGCGCGTGCGTCCCTTCCCGGCCTTCTCGGCCCGCTTCCGCCAGTGGTGGGAAAGAAGGAAATAACCATGCCTGCCAACCCGCTGATTGAATCCATTCGCAAATCACTGGGGCGCGCGCCCGAGGCGCCCGTTCCACCGCGCCCGCCCGTTTTACCCGCGCGCCAGCCCGAATCACGCAAACAAGAAATAGCCCGTTTTCTGGAAGAGATTCGCAAACTTTCAGGCGACGCCCGACCACTCTCCCCTGCCAGCCTGCCAGCCGCGCTTGACACCCTCGTCAGAGAGCAAAACATCCGCCGCGCCGCGCTGTGGAACACCCCACGCTTGCGCGAATTGAAGATTGCCGAACATCTGTCCGCTTTAGGCGTCGAAATCGCCTCGCCAGACGCTGACAAACGCGCCCTGGCCGAATGCGACCTGGGCGTGACCGAAGCCGACTTTGCCCTGCCCGAAACCGGCACCCTCGGCCTGCTCTCCTCCGCCGAAAAACCGCGCGCCGTTTCCCTGCTTCCGCGCGTTCACCTCGCCATCCTCTCCCCGCAAGCCTTACGCCCCGACCTGCATCAGGTCTTTTCGGAAGCCAAAAACCATCCCTATCTCATCTTCATTACCGGCCCCAGCCGCACCGCCGATATTGAACTGACCGTGACCCTGGGCGTGCATGGCCCCAAAGCGCTTTACGCCTGGATACTCGAAGAAGAATAGTCTTCACGGGAGCGTGACCATGATTCAAGACATTGAAATTCTACATACGCCAGAGTATCAGAAAAAACTCTCCCAATGCATCCATTGCGGCCTGTGCCTGCAAGCCTGCCCCACCTACGCCGTCTTTGGCGTGGAAATGGACGCCCCGCGCGGCAGAATCGCCCTGATGAAAGCCGCCGCCGAAGGCCGCATCTCCCCCGAAGAATTTCGCGAAACCTTCACCCGGCACATCTCCCTATGCCTGGCCTGCCGCGCCTGTGAAACCGCCTGCCCCTCTGGCGTGCAATATGGCGCGCTGGTGGAGGAAGCCCGCCTGGTGGTCGAAAAGAATCGCCAGCCAGGCCTGGCCGAGCGTTTCTTGCGCTGGTTTGGCACACGTCAATTGATGGTTAAACCAGCCCTGCTGAAATTCATTGCCCGGCTCATGTGGCTCTACGAGAAACTGCGCCTGCAAACCCTGGTACGTTCCATCAACGTCCTGCCCAAAACGCTCAAAGCCATGGAAGGCATCCTGCCGCCCATCGAACTCAAATTCACCGCAATGGGACGCCCGCTTGCCCCCTCACAAGCAAAGCAAGGGCGCATCCTGTTCTTCACGGGCTGCATTCAAGAAGGCTTCCTCTCCGCCGTCAACGCTGCCACCATCCGCGTCTTGCAGCGCAACGGCTATGAAGTCCTGGCCCCCACCGGCCAAACCTGCTGCGGCGCAGCCCAATTGCACCTGGGCGACCGGGAATTTGCCCGCCAGCTCGCCCGCAAAAACATAGATACCTTCCTCGCCGCCGGAGAATGTGACGCCATCCTCAACAACGCTGGCGGATGCGGCGTTTCCCTCAAGGAATACCCTCACCTGCTGGCCGACGACCCCCTCTACGCCGAACGCGCCCGCCAATTCTCGGCCAAAGTGCGCGATGTCAACGAATTCCTGGCAGCCAACCTGCGCGTTCCGCCCAAAGGCCGCCTCCAGGCGCGCGCCACCTACTCTGATTCCTGCCACCTGCGGCACGGGCAAAAAGTCATCCGCCAGCCGCGCGACCTGCTCAAAGCCATTCCCGGCCTGCAACTGGTGGAACTCTCGGCCCCCGACCGTTGCTGCGGCAGCGCCGGCGTCTATAACATCGCCCAGGTAGATACCGCCAACGCCATCCTCGACGCCAAAATGGCCGACATCGCCGCCACCGGCGCCGAACTGATTGTCACCTCCAACACCGGCTGCTACATGCAGCTCATCGCTGGCGCGCGCCGCGCCGGGCTGAAAGCCCGCGTCCGCCACGTCGTCGAAGTTCTGGACGAAAGTTACGCCGCCGAAGCCTGAACCCTGATTCCTGAACCCTGGAGGCCCCCATGTTCCTCTCCCACGCCTTCCCTGCCGGACAACTCCTCACCCGTCCGGTCGAACTCCTGACTTACGAAGTAGACGCCGCCAACGACCGCGGCACTCCCGATGCCGTCCTGCTCATCCGCTCGGTAGAAGACGTCCAAAAAGCCATCCGCCTGGCTGCCGAACACCACACCCCCATCGTCCCGCGCGGGGCCGGCACCGGCCTTTCGGGCGGCGCGGTCGCCCACCAGGGCGGAATCATCCTGGAATTCTCTCAACTCAACCGCCTGCTCGAATTCGACCAGACCGGGCGCAGCGTCGTCGTCGAACCGGGCATGGTCAACCTCAAACTGGATGAATTCGTCAAAAAGAGCGGCCTCTACTTCCCCCCCGACCCCGCCAGCGGGCGCTCCGCCACCATCGGCGGCAACCTGGCCGAAAACGCTGGCGGCCCGCACTGCTTCAAATACGGCGTCACCACCAACTACGTCACCGGCCTGCAAGTCGCCCTGGCCGATGGCCGCCTTGCTCAATTTGGCGGGCGCGCCCTCGACTACCCCGAATACGACTTCTGCGGCCTGTTCACCGGCAGCGAAGGCACCCTCGGCGTCATCACCCAGGCCAGTTTCCGCCTGTTGCGCAACCCACCCGCCCTCAAAACCATGATGGCCGCCTTCGACACCATCGCCGACGCTGGCAACGCCGTCTCAGCCATCATTGCGCGCGGTCTCACCCCCGCCACCATGGAATTCATGGACCAGCGCATGATGAACATCATCGAAGCCTACGCCCATGCCGGGTTGCCAGTCGAAGCGGGCGCCGCCCTTATCATCGAAGTCGATGGCTACCCCGCCAGCCTCGACCCGCAAATGGAAGAAATCGTCGCCATAGTCAAAAACTTCACCCACCGCGAAATTCGTCTGGCCCAAAATGCCGAAGAACGAGAACGCATCTGGTATGGCCGCAAAAGCGCCGCCGGAGCCATGGCGCGTCTTTCCCCCGCCTACTACCTGCTCGATGGCACCGTCCCCCGCAGCCAGCTCGCCGACGCCCTGCAAGACATCAACGCCACCTGCCAGGCCCTCGACCTGCGCGTGGCCTACGTCTTCCATGCCGGAGATGGCAACCTGCACCCCTTCATCCTCATCGAAAACCCCTCCGACCCGGCGCTGATGGAGCGCATTCACCAGGCCGGTCAACAGGTCATGGAAATCTGCGTGCGGCGCGGCGGCAGCATCACCGGCGAACATGGCGTGGGCATCGAAAAGCGCCCCTACATGTCCATCATGTACAGCCCGGTCGAACTACAGGTCATGCAGGAAATCAAAGACCTCTTCGACCCGCAACATCTCCTCAACCCCGGCAAAATCTTCCCCCCAGAGGGCGTGCGCCTCGCGCTCGAACCTGCCTCCCCTTCCCCCAACCTGCCCATCCCCTCCGAACTCACCCCCGCCACCTCCGACGAAGCCGCCGAACTCGTGCGAGACCTGGCCTCCTGCAACCAGACCCTGCGCCTGCGGGGCAGCGGTACCAAATCGGCGCTGCTCCCCCCCGCCGACCGCGCCCTCAACACCCGGCGGCTGACCGGCATCCAAAAATATGCTCTGGAAGACCTGTATGTCACCGTCGGCGCCGGTCACTCCCTGGAAGAACTGCAAAACGAACTCGCCCGCGACCAGATGTGGGTGCCGCTCGTTTCCCCCTGGCCGCAATCCACCCTGGGCGGAATCACCGCATCGAATTTCAACGCCCCGCTGCGAATGCGCTACGGCGGCCTGCGCGATTTACTGCTGGCCGCCACAGTCATCCTGCCCGATGGCCGTCTCATCCATGCCGGGCGTCCGGTAGTCAAAAACGTGGCCGGTTACGACCTGCCCAAACTCTTCGTGGGCGCCTTTGGCACGCTTGGCCTGCTCGCCGACCTGACCTTCAAACTCGCGCCCCTGCCGCGCGCCCGCGCCACCCTGGCCGTTCCGTTCGATGACCTCGCCCCCGCCCTGCAAAGCGGCCTGGCGCTGCTACAAAACGCCCTCAACGCCTCCGCCCTGCTCCTGTGCCACCAGGTAGCGGGGCTTTCCGCCGCACCCTGGCATCTCATTTACACCGTCGAGGGCCTCCCCGAAGACATTCACGCAGAGATGGACGAAGCCCGCGCCCGGCTGAACGAACGCCGCGCCCCGGCCCCCCTGCCAGAAGCAAACCTTCCCAACGGCAACGACCTCTGGGCTGGCTGGCTCCGCCTGCATTCAGCTTCATCCGTTGCCGAATCCGCTTCCCTGCTTCGGGTAGGGTTGGCGCCCAAAGACCTGCCTGCCTTCCTGCAAAATGACCTGTCTGGAGACCAGCCGTACATCGCCGACCTTGCCAGCGGCCTGCTCCACCTCTCCTGGCGCGCCGACCCGGCCGCTCTGGCGGCGGTTGCAAACGAACGCGGCGGCTACTTGCTGCCTCTGGCTGGAAAAATCCCCCCCGCCCCCCTCTACCGGCCAGCATCCGCCGACCTCATGCGCCGTATCAAAGCCCGCTGGGATTCCGCCTTCCGCTTCAACCCGAATCCCTTCCTGCCCTAGCCATGCTTACCGTCAACTCCTTCCAAAGCCACACCCTGCGCGTCCACCCGCGCGGCGAAGCAATTCAGCGCATCTTGTGGGCTGCCATTCAGGCTGTCGAACCCCAAACGGCTGTCTTGCGCTTTGTCCGGCGCGAAGGAGATACTCTCTGGATAGCCAACCAGCCCTATGACCTGACCCGAATCGGAAAAATACATCTGCTGGCGTTGGGCAAAGCCGCGCCAGGCATGGCGCGGCCCCTGCTGCGCCTGCTCGCCGACCGCGCCCCACGCACCCTGCTCATCCCCAAAACCCTGCCTGCCGATTTCTCCCTGCTCAATCTGGCAGAGAGCCAGGCTGGGGGTGGTTTTCCTCCTGTGGGAGAGGGTCAGGGGGAGGGTCTCCCGCCCCATCTCCACATCCAGCCTGGCGGTCACCCCATCCCAAACGAAAACAGCCTGCTGGCCGGGCAAAAAGCCCGCGCGCTGGCCTCCGGTCTGACCGAACACGACCTGTTGATTTGCCTCATCTCTGGCGGCGGCTCGGCGCTGATGAGCGCCCCGCGACCGGGAATTTCCCTCGACGACCTGCAACGCCTGACGGCCTCCCTGCTGGCCTGCGGCGCGCGCATTGACGAAATCAACGTCTTGCGCCGTCGCCTGGACGAACTGAAAGGCGGCGGCCTGGCGCGTCTGGCGGCTCCCGCGCGCGTTGTCAGCCTGATTCTCTCGGACGTGGTGGGTAACCCGCTCGAAACGATAGCCTCCGGCCCCACCGCCCCCGACCCCTCCACCCGCGCGGAGGCGCTGGCCGTTTTACAGCGATACGGCCTGACCGAAACCATTCCCCCCGCCATTCTGCGCGCCCTTCAAACCGCGCCCGAAACCCCCAAACCTGGCGAACCCCTCTTCAAGCGCGTGCAAAATGTCATCGTGGGCAGCAACCGCCTGGCAGCGGAGGCAGCGCTGGAGCAGGCCGCCCGCGAAGGCTTTCAGACTGGCTTTCTGGGCGATGCCTGGCAGGGCGAAGCGCGTGAAGTCTCACAAACCCTGTGCCAAACGCTGAAATCCAGCGCCCTGAAGCCCCCGTTTTGCCTGGCGGCGGGCGGCGAAACCACCGTCACCCTGCGCGGCAGCGGGCGCGGCGGGCGCAACCAGGAACTGGCGCTGGCCGCCGTCCGTCCCATCAGTGAACTGCCTGGCAGCCTGCTTATCACCCTCGCCACCGATGGCGAAGATGGGCCGACCGATGCCGCTGGCGCTGTCGTCAGCGCCAAAACGCTGGCGCGCGGTCTGCGTCTCGGCCTGGACCCCGATGCTTTTCTGGCAATGAACGATTCCTACGCTTACTTTTCTGCTCTCGATGACCTGCTGCGTCCTGGACCAACCGGCACGAACGTCAACGACTTGACGTTCGTGTTCCGCATGAGCGAATCTTAGCGAAGGAGGGAATGACCTGATGACCAGTCGAATCACTTTTTCCGGCCTGACCGCTGGCCTGGTCAGCGCGTTTCTGGCGCGGATGTGGCTTGCCCTGCAAATCGGCGATTGGAAAGTTTCGGGCGGGGCGCTGTCCATCCCTCTGACGGCCTCTCAGCGTGCCTGGCTCGAAACCGGTATCTGGATAACGATTGGTCTGGTGGTCTTTACCGCCGGATGGAGCGCGGCGCGCTGGTCCTGGGCAGGCAACAAAACGGCCAGTTTCGCGGCAGGCGCCATCGCCGGTTTGCTGGCAGGCGCGGTTCTCTCGCTGTATCCACTTCAATTCCGGGAACTGCTTGAACCGGCTCGCGTTCTGGTGGAAATCGCCGCGCAGTCGTTTTCGGACGATGAACTGGCCGTGCTGGCGTATGTGATGAATGTTGGGATACTGGCTGCGATTGTGCGGGAGACTACGAACACCCTGCTCTGGCTGCCCCTGCTCGGCGGTTTGGGCGGATGGATGTCGTTCTTCCTCGAGAAAGAAGGCTGGGGAAGCGAACCTGAACCGACCGGCTGGATTCACCGCCTGCCCGTGTATGCGCTCACCCTGAACGGCGCAGTCCTGCTGATGGTAGTCACCTTCTTTACCCCGTTGCTCAACGAAACCTTCATCGAGTTGCTGACCGAAGTCCCTGCATCCTCTTCTCTTACGCCTGAGATAGCCCGCCTGTTGCCGGAATCGGGATTGGCGCTGTTGTTTGGGGTCAATCTGATGTACCTGACCGCCCTGCTCCTGTGGCTGCTGCCGCTCATGGTCACGCTTGGCTGGCTGCTGCGGCGCGTTACCTGTTACAAAGTCCACCATTGGGCTGGTTGGCTGCTCTGGTTCGTCCTGTGGGGCGGGTTTGGCCTGCTCGTTGCGCTGCCAGCCGCGCGGATATTTCAATCCCCCAATCCGTTGATTACCTTCGTGCCTGCGTTGCCGGGCGGCTTTCTCTGGGTCGCGCTGTTGGGGTTTGCTGCCCTTGCGCTGCTGGCCGGGCTGTTGGCCGCGCCTGAAGTCTCGACTGTGCCGCAGGCCGCGCCCTCGTTTTCTGCCTGGTTCTCCACTGCGCTTGGGTTTGCGGTGCTGGCCTCGGCACAGTGGATGACCGGTCTCGGTACGTTCATCACTGCCCTGTATGCGCAGACCAGTTCTCTGGATAGTTACCCGCGCATAGACAGTCCCATCTACCTCCAGGCTGCTGAGCAAACGCCTTTGCTCATTGCAGGGATTGCGCTGGCCGTCTCTCTGATTGGCTTCTTTGTGCTGGGCGGGTTCACCGCGCTGGTGCGCGCGCTCGGAAGTGTACTTTCCGGTGGAGATTGAACCGACTCTCACGGCCCGCACACCAGCGTCAGCACCGCATCGGCGGGGAGCAGAACCCCCTGGGGGCTGACCTGCGCCGGGCGGCTGAACAGGCCTTCCTGTGAGAACCAGGCTTCGGTCAGCGTTCCCACTTCCGGACAGGCAACCAGGCGGGCTTTGCCTTTGTTATACATCACCAGCGCAATCGAACCATCCGGGTTCTCGAAGGCCAGCGTCAGCAGGTCATCGGGGGCTGTCCCCTGAATCCGTATTGCGCCGGGCTGAATGGCGCGGTAGAAGTGCCGCGAGACGGCGTAACGCGCGGTGGGCTGGTTATCCACCACCAGACCAAACTGCGCGTTGCCGGAAGTCTCCGCCAGAGTCCACCACACCCACGCCGAAGCATTGCCATAGCGCAGGGCGTTGTAGAGGTTGCCAAAGAGCAGTACCGCGCCCGACCAGGTGTTCGGGTGACCGCTGGTTTCGGTCATCCACATCCGGCGCGGACGGGCGGCGTTGGCCCAGCGGTACATCTCGGCCCATTCCTGCGCTCCTGCCCCGCCGACGTTGATTCCGTCACTGTCGTAGTTGTGAATAGCGATGATGTCCGTCCCCTGGCTGGCTTCGGGAATCAAGTCTATCTGCCGGATGTACTCGCCAATGCCCTTTTGCTGGGGCAGGGCTTCGGGGGCAAACAGCCGGGTCTGAATGCCTTCGGCGGCGAAGCGTTGCGCCACCACGGCCAGCACCTGCGCCATCTTATCGGCGGGGAGCAAAGCGGAGGCATACGGCTCATTGAACTGCGGCTCGTTCTGCACGGAAATGGCGTACAGTTCCACGCCCGTTTCCTCTTTCACCACCTGCACAATCGCTGCCAGGAACTCGGCGTATTCCTCGTAGTAGCGTTCTTCCACAAAATTCTCGCCCGAACCCTGAATGGCTGCCCGCGCGCGGCTCTTTTTCATCCAATCCGGCGGGCTCCAAACGGTGAGAATGTACTTATCTATGGCGCTTTCGGTCTTCAGGCGGCGAATCCAGTCGAGCGGCAGGGCGGAGCGGTCGAAAGCGTCGTAGTCCGTGACATACGGGTTAGCATTGTCGTTGCGCGGCTCAAAGTCGGTGTCAATGATTCCGAAACGGGCAATGGTGAGGTTCAGGTCTTGCACGAAGGGCAGGTTCAGGTCTTGCTTGTCGCGCGGCCAGACGCCCGCCCCCAGAAACGCGCCAAAGCCGTCTATCTCCTGGTAGCGAATGGAGCGGTCAAAGGTCAGAGTCTCGGCGGGGGGCAGGTTGGGGACGATGACATCCACGAACTTTTCGGCGCGGCGGCCATCGGGGGATTGGACGGTCACTTTCAGGCGGGTCAACCCCGTTTTGGCGGGAGCGATTTTCAGCGTGAGCAGGAATCGCCCCTCGCCTTGCGAAATCAAGCGAGATTCGGTCAACAGCCCGGGCGCGGAATCGCTTAATTCAATTGTTTCCTCCCCCAGCAGGCCGGAAACTGTCACCGTTTCGACGGCGGCGCTGCCCGGCAGCAGGGTGAGACGCGGCGGGGACTGAATGACCAGCGCGGGCGGCGCGGCGCGGACGGCGGCTTCGCTGCCGACGCGCATCTCATCCAGCCAGATTGTGCCGCGATGCATTTGACCAGGCGCAAAATTGAACAGGAGCGCTTTAAGGCGCGAGAAATCCACCGCGCGGCCTTCGGAATCGAGGTTTTTGCCCGAAAAATCGAGGGTGTATTCCTTCCATTCGGTATCCACAATCACAGTGGCGGTGCCGGCGGTGTTGTAGCGGTCTTCCAAATCCCACAAAAAGATGAGCATGGCGGTTGGACGGTCGGCCTTCATCCGCAGGGTGATGACCGGGTTGGCGGTCAGGTCGAGCAGGGCGGGCGGGGTGTACCATAAGCCTGCCCACTGATTGTTGGTGGCGTATTTGTCCACTTCCACCCGCAGGGCGCGGTCTTCGATGGCGAGGGTGTGCGCGCCTTCGCCGCTTCCGGCCAGCGAGGGGGGCACTTCAGGGCCATCGAAGGGGTCGCGGAAGCCGGTCAGCGCGGAGGACAGAACGCGGACGGTGATTTCACGGCTGATGGCGGCATTCCCCTGATTGCGCGGGCTGCCGCCATCATCGGTAGCGGTGACGGTCAGGCGGGCTTCGCCCGTCAGGGCGGGGTCGGCGCGCAGGAGGAGAGTTTCTTTTTCGATAGAAGCGGTCAATCCGGGCGTATCGGATTGGGCAGTGAGGGTCACGCGCTGGCCTGGCTCCCCGGCGGAAACGTTCGTGATGGGCTGACGCAGTTCGCCGCCAGCGGGCAGAGAGAGAACGGCGGGCAGGTCGAAGGAAGGCGGGCGGTTAAGTTCGGGGTAAACGGTGACGGCGAAGGTTTGGGAAACGCTCGCGCCGCGGTCATCGGTCAGGGTCAGGGTGATTTGGGTCGTTCCAGGGGCGCTGGCCTTCAGGGTCAGGTTGGCCCAGCGGCTGCGGCCATCGTGTTCGAGGCTCGCAACCGCCGCGATGCCGGGGTCGGCGCTGACGGCGTTCAGGTTGAGCGCCTGCGCCGAAACCGGGTCGCCGTCATCGAGGCCGGGCAGACGCAGGGCAAGGGTTTCGCCCAGCGCGAGGGTATGGTCATCCGCTTTCGGCAGGCGAGGCGGCTGATTTTCGGAGACGGTCAGGCTGAAGGCCAGTTGGATGGTTTGCCCGTCTTTTTCGCCCATCAGGGTAACTTTGCCGCGTCCAGGTTGACCGGTCAGGGTGTAGATGAACTGCCCGTCTCGAAATTCGCCCGATGCGATGAGTTCGGCGGGGAATTCGGCGCGCCAGGCGGCGGCCACATCATCGCGGCTGAGGGGGCAGGGGACGACTGGCAGGGGGTCATCGCCGCGGACGACTTCGACATCTGGCAGGGGGGCGTAGGCCAGGGTACGGGCGGCGTCCGCGCCGAGGTGGATTTCAGTCAGTCGGAACGTGGCGCGGCAGGAGGGGCTGCCGCGATTGCAGGCGATTCGCATGGCCGTCACGCGGCTCAGGTCTATTTTGGCGTCGGAGAAGTCGAAAGTGTGGGTGAGCGGGTACGCGCCGTGCGCCATTTCGCGGTTGGCATAGTTGCCAATGAGCCAGGCTTCATTTCCGGCGGAATCGACCAGACCCACAGTGATATTGGCGGAAGTGTCAGAAAGTGCCTTCAGGCTGGCGTAGGGCGCGGCGCGCAGGTCGAGCGGGGGGAAGGCGGCTTCCATGAAGGCGTTGGGGCTGATTTTGTTGGCCTGCACGCGCAGGGCGCCGTCTTCCACCGTCAGCAGATAGTCGCCGCCGCCCTGCCAGAGCGATGGATTTGCCAGGCCGTCCCACGAAGGGGGAATCGGCGTCGAGACGGGAGTCGCAGCCGGCGGGGGGGTGGGGGTGGGAGTTGGTTCGGGCGCAGGGGAACAGGCTGCGAGGAGGAGAAGGCCGGGCGTCAAAAAGAAAAACACAAAGGACACGAAAGTCAGGAAGGATTTCCAAATCCCCTGGTGTCCTTTAAGTCCTTCGCGTTGAGAGAAAAATCGTTTCATGGTCGGTAGTGGAAGGTGTAGGTCGTTTCCCATTCGGGGCGCGCCGGGTCGCGCAGGACGAGCGAGAAGCGGTCGAAGGCGAGGGCAGGCAGGGTATATTCCAGCGCCGAACCGGGCCGGTTCTGACCGGCAGGCACGCCCGGGTGCTGCCAGACGCCCATGAGAAATTCGTTTTCGCCAAAGACCAGCACGGCCTGGGCTTCGCCAGCGGGCAGGTCGGTGAGCGAATCATTGAGCAGGAAGAGTTCGGCGCGAAAGGTTTCGCCGGGCCGCCAGGAGAACTTCGGCACGCGCGCCGAGAGCAGAGACGGGCGCAGGGCGGCTGCCACCGCCTGAAGCGCCGGTTTGGGGCGCGCTGGCCACGAGACGAGACTACCATTGACCGCCGCCGGCCAGGGTTCGTTGAAACACCAGTTGAGCGCCAACGAGCAGACCGGCTTTTGCCGCCGGGCTTCCTCGAAGACGAATCGCAGTCCCTCGGCCTGTAACCATTGCCCCTGTTCCACCATCGCTTCCAGGCTCTCGGCGGGGCCAAAATACGCTTGCTGGTTGGCGGGTTGCAGCCAGGCGTCCTCGCCCCAGGCATCGAAGCCGTGCCGCGCCGTCCAGTGCGTTCCAGGGCGCGGCGGGAAGAGTTCCTCCGGCGGAATCAGACGGCGCAGGGTTTCGGAATCGGCCAGGCCCGGCACGCCGAACTCGGTGTAGGCCATGTAGCGCGACCCGGCGAAATACTGAAAGACCTCGCGGCCATCGGGCAGGCGGAAGGAGTAGCCGCCATGCGCCCAGCCACAGAGCGGCGAGGTCGGCCAGAAGGGGCGGCCCGGGTCGAGGTCGAAGCAGTTGCGGTCGAGCAGGCGCAGGGCTAAATCCTGGTCAGTCATGCGTGACCAGTTGTTGAACAGTTCGTTGCCGCCGCACCACCAGGCCAGGCTGGCGCGGTGACGCAGGCGGCGGATGATGGAGCGCGATTCCTGGTCGAGAATTTTCAGGTAATGTGGGTCGTTCTCATAGCGGGCGCAGGCCAGCGGGAATTCCTGCCAGACCATCAGCCCGCGCTCATCGCACAGGTCGTAAAATTCATCGGGCGGCGTGACCGCCCCGCCCCAGACGCGAATCAGGTTGAAATTGGACTGTTTCGCCAGGTCGAGCAGCGGGCGGTAGGATTCGGCGCTCAGCCGACCGGGGAAAATATCGGGGCTGACCAGGTTCGAGCCTTTGCCAAAGACCGCCCGCCCGTTGACTTCCAGCGTGAGCGGCGGCTTGTGGCGGCTTTTGGGGAAGACTTCCAGATCGGGGTCTTCCCACTGACCGGGGTACATCACCAGACGGATGCGCCGGAAGCCAATGCGGGATTCGGACTGGCCGCGAACCTGCTCCCGTTCATCGAACAGTTCCACCCGGCTTCGGTAGAGCGCCGCCGGGCCGCAGCCGTTTGGCCACCACAGTTCAGGCTGGTCGAGCGCGGCCTGAAAGGCGAGATGCGCTGCATCAGCGGGGGCTTCCTGCCGCAGGACGGGCTGACCGCGCGGGTCGAGGAGCGTCCAACGCACGAGTCCCGGCCCGGGCTGGCTGAGTTCCACGTCCACCGAAATTTCGGCGCGGCGCAGGTCATCGCTCAAACGGTAAAGCGTTTCGGAGGAACGCAGGTGACAGGCCGGGCGAATCTCCAGGTACGTCGCGCGCCAGATTCCGAGCGGCACCAGGCGGGGGTGAAAGTCCCAGCCGTAACTGACCAGCGGTTTTGCAAACGTCACCACCTTGACCGGTTGGGAAATCTCCCACTGCGGCGCGGGGTGGACGAGAATCTCCAACAGCGCGCCCGGTCGGGCGGTTTCGGTCAAATCCAGTTCGATGGGCGTGAACATGCCCTCCTGGGCGTGGAGCGCGCGCCCATCCAGGCGAATTTCACACTGATAATCCACCCCGCCGCAGACCAGGAACAGGCGTTCATCGGAGGCGAGGGGCGGGAAGTCGAGCGCGGCGCAGTAGAGCCAGAAGGAATGCTCCATCCAGGCGTAATCTTGCGCCAGGACAATTCCGCCCTGGGCGGTGAAATGCGGTTCTGCGCCCGGTTCGGAACGGAGATATTCGACCGGCGGCCAGCCCTGGGCGCGCGCCCAATCGAGTTGAACGGCGCCAGGCACCTGAGCAGGAACGAACGTTTCGGGCAGGCGGGCGGCCTGGGGGGTTGGGCCAACCTGAAAGGAGAGCGGGAGGCGGCGAGGGGTCATAGAATGATTGATTGGAATGTTCTTCAGTCAGAGGGAATATCAGCAGCAACCGATTTCTCAAACGGCGGTGAGGCGGACGTTTGTTATGCCATTTTCGTCCCAACGGGTCTCGATATGAATTTCTCCGGGCTGGCCCTTCGAGCGGACGATGACCAGCCCGCGCCCGCGATACAGACGGAATTTGCCCGATTGCAAACTGCCTTCAGCAAAAACCGAGCCATTCCCGGCGGCCAGCAGTTCGCCCACCCCGCCCACGCGAACCTGCACCGGCAGGCTGGCGTTCGGCACAGGCCGCCCTGCGCCATCCAGCGCGATGACGCGGACGTAGCCAATCTGCCCGCGCCCGGCAGGGATGGTTTCGCTTTCGGGCAGCAAGACAACCCGCTCCACCGGCCCTGTCGTCTCCAGCGTCTTCACTTCGCGCGCTTCACCGTTCTCCAGTCCGTAAGCCCGCAGCACGCCCGGCTGATACGGCACATTGAACCGGGCGATGAATTTATCGGTTTCTGTCATGTTCTGTTCGCCCACCACCGCGCCGTTCAGTTCCAGCCGCACCTGGGGATAGGAGGAATAGACCTTCACTTCCAGCGGCGTGCCGGGCGGGCAGTCCCAATTCCAGCTTTGCTCCTCGCGCGGCCAGCCCCAGAAATGCACCAACTCATAATGACCATCAGGGATGGGTTCATGCACGGCCAATTCCAGGCGGCTGTTCTCCCAGACCACATCGCGGTAATACGATTGCGGCTTTTTATCGCCCAAAATATCCAGGTCGCCGCAGCCAGCAATGTACCAGGGCCAGGGCATGAAGAAAAATTGTTGTTTTTGCGGGTCGGTTTCGTAGGTGGCGTGTCCCACGCCCGCCTCGCCCAGGTAATCCATGCCCACCCAGACGAAATCGCCAATCACATACGGCAGTTCTTTCACCGCCTTCCAGTGTTCGTACAGCACAGATGGCATGGATTCGGAAGCGTAGATAACCCGCCGGGGGTATTTTTCGTGGTCGGGGCGGTAGCGGCTCTCCTGGTAGTTGTAACCGCACACATCGAACAGGTTCATAATCGGGTGCAGGTCATCCCAGGTTTTTTCGCGGTTATCCCAGGTATCGCAGACCGCCATCGTCACCGGGCGCGAGGGGTCAATCGCCTGCACAAAGGCAATCGCCTCGCGCGCAACCTGGTAGCCGCTGTCATACAAACGGTCTTCAATCTCGTTGCCAATGCTCCACATCACCACGCACGGATGGTTGCGGTCGCGCAGAAGCATGGCTTCGGTGTCGCGCCGCCACCACTGCGGGTAAAAGCGGTGGTAATCGTTGGGGCGCTTGTTTTTTTGCCAGACGTCGAAGGTCTCATCAATTACCAGCATTCCCAGCCGGTCGCAGGCGTCTAAAAAGGCCTGCGAAGGTGGGTTGTGACTGCACCGGATGGCGTTGTAGCCGTTCTCCTTCATCAAACTCACGCGGCGCGTTTCCGCCGCATCGAAGGCCGCCGCGCCCAGCAGGCCGTTATCGTGGTGCAGGCAGGCGCCTTTCATCAGCACCGGTTGACCGTTGAGCAGAAAGCCCTTTTCGGCGGAAAATTCAATCGAGCGCAGGCCAAAGGTCGTTTCGCTGGCGTCCATCCGTTCTCCGTCCTGCTCCACCCAAACCAGGGCGCGGTACAGGGTGGGGGTTTCGGGCGTCCACAGGGCGGGATGGGGAATCGCGGCGGACATTCTAACCAACAAGCGTTGACCCGGCTCTGGGCTGGCTTCTGCTTCGGAAAACGGGATTCGCTCCCCGCCGGGGCCGATTATCTGACCCTTGAGCGTAACCCTCGCCCCAACCGGGCCCGCGTTCGAGAGCGTGACATCTACCGTCGCCGCGCCATCCACCCCCGCCAAGACCGCCAGCCCCCAGGGAGCAATGTGAACCGGCGCAAGAACCGAAAGCGTCACCGGGCGGTAAATGCCTGCCCCGCTGAACCAGCGCGAATGTTGTTCCGGCTGAATGGCTTTAACCGCCACCAGGTTTTCCTGCCCAAAGCGCAGGAAAGGCGTAATATCCAGGTTGAAAGGGGAGTAGCCGTAAACGTTATTGCCCGCCTGCTGTCCGTTGACGTAAACCGTTGTCTGCGTTTGCACGCCGTCAAAGTTCAAAAAGACGCGCTGACCAGGTTGGGCGAGGGGCGTGAAGCGTTTGCGATACCAGCCCACACCGCCGCGCAGGTAGCCGGTATCGTGTCCGTTTTGCATCTCCTTGAAAAACGGCCCCAGGTGGGTTTCATCTTGCACCGGGTAATCTTCCACGCTCCAATCATGAGGCAAATCCACTTGCCGCCAGGCCGAATCGTCAAAATCGAGGCGTTCCGCGCCGCTCAGGTCGGCTTCGCGGAAGAGCCAGCCGTTATCAAAATTCATGTTCCGAAGGAAGGATGACATTTTTTCTATCACTCCTTATTGTTGGGTTGCCTGTTTACTGAAAATGTTCCCTCATTTCTTCATGATATGGCAGAGAGAGAATCTCTTCCAAAAACGCCTGCGCCTGCGTCTCGGAGCGCGTCCAGGGGGGCATCAAAATCGGATGCAGAAGCCGTTGACGGCGGTCTTGTTTGCAGACAATATGCAAACTGCCGCCCATGCGGTAGCCGTGTTTTTGCGCGATTTTCCAGCCCTTGCACAGGCAATGATGGCGCTCCCCGCGCCGACAATGGCGATTTTGATGGACATAGGCGGCCTGCCATTCAAAACGTCAGCCTGCCTTCGATGGGCAATTTCTTCGTTCCCAGGCGCAATGTGCCGCGCAGACCAGGCGGCAGTTCCACCAGGCCGCGCAGCCGCCGACCCTGACGTTCAACATCCACCCGAATTTCGCCGCCGGAGGGATAAACGAGCGTTCCTTCGGCATAGTCCAGGTCGCCGAGCAAGGGCGCAATCTCCACGCTGGCAAAGCCCGGTTCTGTCGGGCGGATTCCAAGCACGGTGGCGAAGTAGTGATAAAGCGGGTGCGATGACCAGGCGTGACAATCTGAGCGGCTTGGCTCAACCCGTTCAAGCGGAGTCTTCAGCCCGCGTTGCACCATCTCGCTATCCCAGCGGCGCAATTGGGCGTAGATAGTTTCCTCCAGACCAAGCAGGCGGTAGGCTTCCAGGCAGTAGTGCAGGAAGAAATAAGTTGCGCGGTGCATATCGGCCTGCGGCCAGGTTTGCGCCAGCCGCATTTGTTGTTCGGGCGCGAGTTTCCCGCTCAAGACGGCAAAAGCCTGCGGATGGTCGGAAAATTGCGTATGCGCCAGGTCGTTGGCGAACAGACCGCGTTCTTCGTCCCAGAAAACCTGCCCGGCCTGGGCCAGCGCCGCGCTCCAGCGGACGTAATAGGCCGCCAGTTCCGGTTCCCCCAGGCGTGATTCAAGGTCGGCGGCCAGGCGCAGGGCATAGACCAGTTGCCAGTGTAGCGGCGCGCTTGCGCCTTCCAGTCCATCCAGCGGCACGCCTGCCGCCGCCTTCCAGGCGCCTATCCAATCCATGAAGTTCCAGGCTTCTGGCGCGTAGAGCAGGTTGTCGGCCCCAATGTGGCGGCGAAACGCCTCCAGCGTGGCGCGCATGCCCGGCAGGAGTGCGCGGACGAAGCCGGGGTCGTTGCGCCAATAGGCGTAATCCCACAACATCCCCACCCAATAGAGCGAGAAGGGCGCGATGACCTGCGTAACGGTGCAGGGATAGCGCGCTTGCAGGAAACCATCCGGCTGGCGCGAGGCGTCAAACAGGCGCAGCGCTTTGCGCGTCAGGCGGTCATCGCGGGTCATCACGGCGTGGCACAGGGCTTGCAGGCGCGTATCGCCGATATATTGCAATTCTTCGTAGTAGGGACAATCGAAAAAGGTCTCGTTGGCGTTGGCTTGCAGTCCGCGTACCAGCATGGGCAGGGTTCCGGTCAGACGTGGGTCGCTGCAATCGAAACGGCTTTCCATTTCCAGCGGGTAGCGGGTTTCTTCGAGCGTCAGCGCATGGAGAGTAAGCGGCTCATCGCCGTTGAGGATGAGCAATTGCAGGTACAGCCCAGCCTGCCACCACAACGGCGCATAGCGGGCATGGAGGCTGCCATCCGGCAAGATTTCATCATCCTGCGTCAACAGGTATTTGCCCCACAGTTCATCGCGGTCGCCTTTCTCGTTGTTCCAAAAATCAGGTTGAGCGCGCGCCGATTCTGCCCATCCAATCAGAATCCGAGCGCCTTGCCCACCGGAAAGGGTCAGTTCTGGGTAGGCCACAAGATAATCTGGCAATTTAAATATGAGTCGCCGCCTGGCGCCGGGCGGCAGATGAATTTCTCCCCGCCCAGCGGCAAAAGCCCGCCAATCTTCATCCGCCGCAGGACAAAACTCCGGGTGAAGAGCTGCCAATTGAGCGGCTTCGGGCGTGCCTTCGCACAGTTCGGCGGCCAGGCGCAGCTGCCCCGGCGGGTAGATTTTGCTGAACAGAGGCGGCAAGGGCGCAGGCTGCAAGCGGCGCTTCTGATAGATGTCCCAATCTTGCAGACGGTCAAAGGCGCGGCTGACGCGACGGACAGGCTGCCAATCCAACGAATCGAGCAAGGCCAGCGTAGGAAAAGGGCGCGAGATGCGGAAGCGGTGCCCGCGCCACAACGCCGGATTCGCTTCCAGATAATCCCAGCCAGGCAAAGGACAGGCCTGCCAATTCCCCAACCCGGTACTGAGAGCCTGGTGTTCGCCTTCCGCGGCAAACAGGAATCCGGGGCGCACGCTCATCTGGGCATGCGAGGCGTACCTGCCCGCCGACCAGACCAGCGCCCAAAAGGTATGCACGCCGGGCGGCAGGTCGAGCTCAAACGATTCGTAGAACCAGTTTTGCGGACTGCCGCGCTCCGGGCCACGCCCCAACTCGTTGTCATCGAGAAACAGGATGTAGCGCTCATCGGCGCTGACATGAAAACGCAGGCGGGCGGGCGAGTCAAAATTCACGTCCAGGCGGTAGAGCGTGACGAAAGGCGGCTCTCCGGCTTCGGCGCAGTCCACCCACCAGGCGGGCCAGGCGGTCTGTTCTCTCCAGGGCGCAGAAGAATTGCGGGGGAAGGGGGGATGGTTGGGAAAAATGCGCATGGTTGGATTCCCAAAGGTCAATTTGAGTGAACGTGGATAAACATTTTGGCGTGGGTCTGGTTGAACGGCGGCTCAGGAATGCAGTTTTTGGGCGAATTTCGTTGCTCTGGCGCTTTTTGTTGCGCAATTGCGCTTTCATATAAATTGTACTATACTATTTTGTGAACGCTCATAAATTGACTGGAAAATAAAATGACTCCCAAAAATCTCATCATCCTGATGACCGATGAAATGCGCGCGGATTCGGCCGGATTCATGGGCAATCCCGATTGCCGCACGCCCCATCTTGACCGTTTCGCCGCGCAAGGAATCGTTTTTGAAAATCATTTTGCCGTGCATGGCAAGTGTGTCCCCAGCCGAATCACCATGCAGACCGGGCGCTACGCCCACACCGACGGCTTCCGCACCATTCATCAGCACCTGCCGCCCGGCCAGCCCAACCTGCTTCAATTTTTGCGCGAGACTTGCGGATACGAAACCGCCGTGTTTGGCATCAATCACACCTGGGAAGCGCTCTTCAGCACCAACGAAGTTGGCGCGGGAATCAGCGATTATCACTCGTTTACCGGGCATTATCACGAAATGGCGTTTGCCGCTTACGATTCGCCCGCGCCGGGACCAGATGCGCGCCTTCCGCTCGACCTCGACCCGCAGCATTTTCATTATCGCGGTAGAATTGAGGGCCCGCGCCCTCAATTTACCGATGACGCCCGCGCCGCGCAGGCGATTGACTATCTGACCGAAACCCGCAGCCGCGAGAAGCCGTTTTACCTGCATCTCAATCTCACCTACCCCCATCCACCTTACGCGGTGGAAGAGCCTTATTTTTCGATGTACGACCGGCAGACTATCCGGGCCTGGCCCTATCAGTTGCCAGAGAACGCCCCCCTGCCTTTCCGCGCCATGCGCGAACACCGCTCCGGCTGGGAGACGCCCGAAGCGGCCTTCCGCGAAATTCAGGCCGTGTATTACGGCATGGTCACGAAGGTCGATACGCTGCTGGGGCGCGTCTTACAAACCATCGAGGCGCAGGGATTGCTGGAAAACTCGGTGGTGCTTTTCACCGCAGACCACGGCGACTTTGCCGGGCAGTATGGGCTGGTGGAAAAATGGGATACCTGCCTGAACGACTGTATCCTGCACATGCCCTTCATCCTGTGGGCGCCCGACCTGCCGCATGGCGCGCGCGTGCGGGAATTGAGCGAGCATGTGGACCTCGTCCCGACTCTGCTCGACCTGCTGGGACTGCAAAAACCGCGCGAGTGGGGACTGCACGGTCAATCGCTTCTGCCGGTCATTGCCGGTCAGCCGGGCAAGCCCGCCGTGTTTGCCGATGGCGGCCATGAAGAAGAGATGTGGGCGCGTTTTAATTTTGAATCCAACCAATTTGCCCAATTGGATGGCAAACAGAAAACCTACCGCCACATTCCCGAGGCCATGGCGCGCACCAAAATGGTTCGCACGCAGGATTGGAAACTGGTCATGCGCCTGGCAGGCGGCAATGAACTGTATCATTTGCGGGACGACCCCCACGAACTCAACAACCTGTGGGGGCGTCATCTGGACGATGCCGCCCTCCTGCGCGTTGTGCTGAATCTGCAACAGAAGCTCATCGAATGGTGCTTGCGTACCGATACCGACCGCCCGTACCAGGAAAAGGTCGGCGCGTAGAATTTTTCGACCAGAAAGAATATGCCTCTCAAATCTCCCGATTCTCCCCCCACCCTCGAAGACGTTGCCCGCCGCGCCGGGGTGTCGTATCAGACCGTCTCGCGCGTCATCAACAACATGCCCAACGTTGCCCCTCACACGCTGGAAAAGGTGCGGAAGGCCATCGAAGAACTCAACTACCGCCCCAACCGCGCCGCCCGCAGCCTGGTGACGGGGCGCTCACAGGCAATCCATGTGCTGACATGCGACAAATATAATTTTCGCGTGACACCGTTCATGGAAGAAATGGCCCATCAGGCAGGTTATCAACTGCGTCTGAGCGCCCTGCACGAAACTCATTCTGTCACAGAATTGCGCAATAAACTGGCCGGCATCCTGGCCGGTCAGGTAGATGGCGTCGTGATTGTTATGCCCTGGCAGCAAGTTTCTTACGGCGAACTATTGCAGATGGCGGGGGGCGTGCCTTTGGTGATTGTGGGCAGCAGCATGGGCGAGGCGACCAACTCGGTAGTGATTGACCAGCGGCTTGGCACGCGCCGGGCCATTGAGCACCTGCTGGAATTGGGACACCGCCGCGTGGCCGAAATTTGCGGCACGGTCGCAATGTATGAAGATGCCCAGCTTCGACATCAGACTTTTCTTGACGTGCTGCGTGAGCATGATATTGAACCCGGCCCGTGCGAACAGGGCAACTTTAACATGGACAGGGGCTATGAAGCAATGCAGAATCTCCTGGCGAAACGGGAAACCGCGCCCTTTACCGCGGTATTTTGCGCCAACGACGAAACCGCGCTAGGCGCCATCCATGCCATTTACGACGCCGGGCTGCGCGTTCCACAGGATATATCGGTGGTGGGATTTGATGACATCGATTTTGCCCGTCACTGCACACCGCCCCTTACCACCGTTCAACAGGACAACCGCGCCCTGGGCAGCTGCGCCATCCAGCGCCTGCTGACGCTGATTGAACAGCCCAATGCTACGCCACAACAACAAGTCATCGCCCCGGCGCTTATCATCCGAGAAAGTACTGCCCCGCCTATTGAGTAATCATTTTATCAAGCGCGTGGCGGTTGCAAAATCCAATTCGAGCGATTTTCCCTCGAAGGCAATCAGATATTTCAGGCCGCCGAACTCGACCCGGGCATAGGGATTCTCAAAGCGCGGGTAGCCCGTCAGCGGAATCTCCTGCCCGTTGACAGTCAGGCCACCCGTCCAGCCAAAGGTCAGCAGGCCATTGCCAGGCGAATCGAAACGGACATTCAGCCCGTTCACCGTCAGGTCGGCGGCGGTAATGTCAACGATGAAGTCCTGGAATGAGCCATCCACGCTGGCGCGCCCCAACTGAACCATCCAAACATTGCGGTAGCCGGGCGCAACGATTTCCTGACCGGCGTCCGGGCCTTCTGTAACCCATTGATACGGCAGGGCAGAATAGAGGGCGATGTATCCGCTGCCGTGCCGCCCAAAGACCCATCCGCTTTGTTCCACCACTTCGTCGAAAGCCCATTTCGGGAAATAAGCGTGCGTGAAGGCGTAATGACGCGCTTCGAGCGGGCGCGGCGCGCTGGGGTAGCGGGGGAGGTCGTAGAGCGCGACCAGCACGTTCTTGTATTGAGCGGTACGAGGCTGGCGTCCGTTGCCCATCCAGTAACTTGGACGGTGTTTATCATCCGAACGCAGGGAATCGGGGTTGTTGGTGAAGACAACCGCATACGGCCCCAGCGTGGCCTGCCAGATGTGCTGCTGGTAGCCTTTTCCGCCGGGCCGAAAACTCTGCGCCGAAGAGAGCATGTAATCGGGCGTGCGGTACGAGACCTTGTTGACCTCGCTCATCAAGATTCCGTTCGGGTCGGGGTCGAGCAGGCGGCTGGCAAGCGGCAATCCGTTGACGGCTTGCAGGAATTTGGCAATGTCCTTCAGGTCTTTGAAATCGGGATAGTGCCACAGGTTCCACGAATCGGCGGCGCGGATGGTGTAAGCAATGACATCCGGCGTGGTAAACGCGCCCATCCCCCAAAAGCGCGGAATCTGGCGCAGGTCGGTCAGGTCCAACCCGTAGCGGGCGGCCTCGGCCACAGGGAAGGAATGCCGCTCGTAGTTGAAATACTCTCCGGGATTATCGAGCGCCAGGGCCTGAATGACGGGCGGGATTTCGTATTTGGCCGTCGTTGCCAGCGCCACCGCGCCCATGTTGCTGGTGGAAATGAACCTGCCCTGGCCCCAGGCCAGCGCGTTGATGGTGGTCATGCTGCCATTGGCCGATTTGATAGAGCCGACCGTTACCCGCCCGTGCGAAGTGGCAAAATGCCCGTAGAAGGAATCAACCGCCGTATCGAACAAAATTACATCTACCAGCATGGCGGCGCGGGTGGCAATTTGCGGGTCTTCGGCAAAATCCACCAGGTTGATGAGCGGGGCCAGGTCTTCGGGGTAGTAGGTCGGCGAATCCCACTCGGCAAAGCCGGTGCGGGCGCGCAGTTCCATCCAATCCAGCAGCAGGCGGCGGGCGTGTTCCATATGCCAGCGGCCAGTCTGCCCGTTGTTGGTAAAAACCGCGTCGGGGAACATCTGCCCGGCCAGGTATTCGGCGCTGTGGTTGAGAATCTGGTGATTCTCGGTCCACATCTCTACATAGGTCGTTCCAGGTTCATCCAGCCAGTACTTCCAGTTGAGAATGGCCTGTTCGATGGCCGATTCCTGTTCTGGGGTCAGTTTGCCCGTGCCGCGAAACATGGCGTACATCCGAATCAGGGCGTTGAAGGTGAAATCGGAGGGATCCTTGCGGGCGTTGACGAAATCCAGCGCGGCCTGAAAAGAAAGCGGGTTGATGGCTTCGGCCCCATTGGAGAGTTTAACGATGTCAGTCCATACCCCGGCCCGGTCATCGGGCGTAGGCTGGGCGCTGACCCAATCCTTATACATCTGCTGGCGCTCCGCGAAGGTCGGCGCGATGGGCGTCACATGGAAGGGTTCATCGGCGGCGGTTGGACGGGGCGGTTCAGGGTCGCCTTCGCGGGCAGGCGGCATGGCCGGGCGAACGGCGGCGAGCGAGTCGAAAATCAGGGCGGCGAGCAGCAACAAGGCGGGGAGCAGCAGCCAGGAGAGATTGGGTTTCATGAGGGCTTCCATTTTTGAGATGGGTCAACCGAGCAGAATGCGGGTCAGGTCGCGCTTTTCGCCTTCATCGGCGGGCTGTCCGGCGCGCTGGAGTGCCAGCAAAACGGTCAGGCGGTGGTGCAGTTCGGGGGTGAGCGGGAAGCGCCAGGCAAAGACAAGCGCAAACGCCAGCAAGATGACTGGCAGCAGCATGAAAATCAGCCGCAAGGCGAGCAGGAAAGTCTCGCTCTGGGGCTGTTCGATAAGCCGGGTGACGCCACTCACGGTTTCCTGGGCGGGCGGAACGTAACCGGCCCAGCCGATGACATTTGAGACGGCAAAAATTGCCAGCGCGGAACTGAACTTGCGGATGAACGTCACCAGCGCCGAGTACATGGCCTCGCGCCGTTCGCCAGAGCGCAGTTCGTCTACATCAGGAATATCGGGGAAAATGGCGTAAATCATGACAACCATCCCGCCCGTGCCGATTCCGACCACTGCCGCGAAGACATACACCATAAAAGAGGGGTTGCCAGGGGTCAGCAAGAAACTGAACAGCATGGCAGCCGCCCATATCGCCAGCCCCAGAAGGTAACCGCGAATTTTGCTCGTCCGCTTGCTTAGCCAGACGAAAAACGGCAGAGAGACCACCTGGGCAATCAACAGCGCGCCGTTGACGAAACTGACCTCCCCGCCGCGCTGGAGGTAGTATTTGACAAAATAGGCCACAATCGTGCTGACGGTATCCATCGCAACGAAGGCGAACAGGTACATGGCGAGGGTGTAAACAAAAGTACGGTTGCGGAATGGCTCTATGAACGCCCGCCGCCAGTCGAAGGGTTCGGGCGGGCGCTGGAAGTCCGGGCGTTCCTTCACAGCGGCCACCGTGAAGGCAAACGGCAGAGCAAAAAACGCGCCAAAGGTCAGCCCCATCACGATATAGCCGGTATGGACATCGGGGAACAGTTTGACAATTTCCAGCGGCAGGAGCGCGGCCACGATGGAGGAAACGGTCGAGAAAAAGATGCGAATCGAGCTGAGCGAGGAGCGTTCGTGATAATCAAGCGTAATTTCGGAGTGCAGGGCGTTGTAGTTGAGCATGACAATGCTGACCACCGTCGAGAAAAACAGGTAACTCGCCAGCACTGCCGCAAAACGCCCGGCTTCCGATTCCATGCGGAAGGGGTAAAAAAGCGCGAAAAAAGACAGGAAAATGAGCGGGATGCCTGCCAGCAGGTAGGGGCGGCGGCGTCCCAGCGGGGTGCGCGTGCGGTCGGCAATCAGCCCCTCAAAGGGGTCGGTGATGCTGTCGTAAATTTTGCTGACCAGGATGACCGTTCCGCCCAGGGCGGGCGAAATGCGAACGACATCGGTCAGGAAAATCAGGTAATAAAAACTGATGACGACCCCCGCCCCTCCGCCGTAAATATCGCCCAGGCCATAGCCAATTTTTGTCCGCCAGGTCAGCCGCTCCGGTTTTGATTCCATTGTCTCTCCTCGTTGAAAGCGTTATGCTGAAACTTGAACCGCGCTCCGCGCGCCGGTTTGCGCCGCGCGATAGATGGCGTCCACCGCCGCCAGAACGGGCAGGGCGCTCACGGCGGGAATCAGGAAGGGGTCATCTCCCAAAACCCAGCGAGCGAACCCGGCCAGACTGCGCTGTAAGGCATGCAGTCCCCATCCGGGCGGGCGCTGGGGCTTGACGCGCGTCCCTACGAATTTTACCGAAGGAAAGGGCAAATCGTGGTAAATGGCTGTGCCAGTTTCGCCATAAACTTCGATGACGACGGCCTCTTCGCGCGCCGCGACCATCGTCGAAGCGATGTTGACCAGCGTCCCGCCGCGCGTTTGGACGATGCCGTGCGCCAGGGTTTCCACTTCAACCTGAAATCCGGGCGAGGCCGCGTATCCCACCGCCGAAACAGGCGGCTCGCCGAGCGCCCACAGCGCCACATCCAGAAAATGACTGCCCTGCGTCAGAAGAGTCCCGCCGCCGGAGCGGGCCAGAGTCTTATGCCAGGGAGCGGCGTCAAAATACGTTTGAGTCCGCCGCCAGGGAACATTGATGCGGATGGAGTGAACCCGCCCCAAACTCCCGGATTGTACCGCCCGCGCGAGAGCATAACAGCCGCTATCGTAGCGATACTGGTAATTGACCCCCACCTTCACGCCGCGCTGCGCTGCCATTTCGACAATTTGTACGCCCTCCGACAGGCTGCGCGCGAGCGGCTTTTCGGTCAGGACGGGTATCCCGGCCCTCACAGCCTGTAAAATCATCGGGGAATGCAGGTCATGCGGTACGGCCAGATAAAGCGCCTGGAACGAACCCTGCGCCAGCAGGTCGGCGTAGTTGGCAAAGACCTGACGGATGCCGTGCCGCCGGGCAAAAGCCTGCGCCCGGTGAGAGTTCACGTCACAACAGGCCGCCAGCCGAATTTGCGGAATCAACTTCGAGACGAGGGCGGCGTACCCGGCAATCTCGCCGCAGCCGACGACGGCCAGTTCCAAACGCTTCATGCCGCCGCCCATGCCAGCCCGCGCCGCAGCACATCCTGGTAAATGGGGTGCTTCAGGCTCCCGGCGATATGCCCCGGCCCGGCATAGCAGATTTTCCCGCGCCCATGCTGACGCGTCCACAAGACCGGAACATCCCGGCCAGCGGTGAAATGAACCTGGATATCCGCGCTCAAATTATGGAAATAGAGTTCATCGGTCAAGGTGAACCTGGGAATGTCATCAAAAATCCCACCGCCCCGGTTGACCATTTCAAACGGTTCGACTTTTCCGTGACCGATAAACCGCCCGCCGAGAATCTCGAAATAGGGCAGGCAGTCTTTGAACGAAGCGGTGGCGGAGTGCAGGGCGAGAATCCCGCCGCCCTGCCGGGCGTAAGCCTCCAGCCGGGTGAGCGCCATTGGGGAGAGCGTTTTGTGATGAAAGTACAAGACCAGCGCCGCGAAGCGTTCCACATCCGCAGGCAGATTTTCCAGGGAGCGAACCTGCTCGAAACAGAAACCGGGCAGAGCGCGGAGCGCGCGATTCAACGCCCAGCGCCCTGCCACAGGGGGATGGATAATTCCGTCCGTGATGAGCAAGACGGGCCGGGTCATGCGGCTAAAACTTGTTGTAGGCTTCGCTCATCTTGCGGTATTCGATGAACGGTTCGTTAATGAGTTTGGCGGCCAGTTCCATCTGGCAGGATTCTTCCAGCGTGGAAGACCAGTGAAAGGCTTCATCGAGGGTCTGGCCGGTGGCGAAACTACCGTGTCCGCGCAGCATGATGATTTTGTAGTTCTTGAGGGCCTCGGCCACCTTATGCGCCATTTGGGGCGTGCCGGAGGCAAATTCTTCCATAATCACCGGCACTTTTTTGAGCAGGTAAGAGGCCTCGTTGTCAATCGGCACCAGTTCATCACGAGAAAACGAAAAGGCGACTGCCGTGCGCGGGTGACAGTGGCAAATTGCCAGGGCCGGGGTGTTCAGGTAGATGGTGCGATGCACCAGCAGTTCGGTGGAGGCCAGAGCCACGCCGCTGTCGTTCTTCTCCAGACCGGTTTCGATTAAATCGTGCGGCTTCAGTCGCCCCAATTGCGCGCCGCGGCGTTTGATAATCACCCGGTCGCCCAGGCGAATGCTCAGGTTGCCGCCGTGCGAACTAATCATTTGAGCGGTGTATAAATCTTCGCCAATTTCACGGAACATTTCGTAAATGCGTTGGTCAACCATGTTTATCTCCGGGGGATGGTCATCAGTTATCAGTTATCAGTTATCAGTCATCAGTTATCAGTTATCAGTCATCAGTTCACTGTTCACTGTTCACTGATTACTGATTACTGATTACTGATTACTGATTACTGATTATTGTTCACTGATTACTGATTACTGACTTCTGCCAATTCTGCCAACCCCAGTTCTTCCAGTTTCTTGGGGGTCGGCACGCCGTTTTCGTCCCAGCCGCGCGTGCGGTAGTATTCCTTGAGCATGGGTTCAAGGTGCGAAACCCAGCCTTTGGAGGGGCCATCGGTGGGGGCTTCGGTGAGCAGGCGGGGTGGCAGGGTGTCGTGCTGGCGGGTGAAACCCTCGCGCAGGTTGTAGAGCCGCTCCAGGTTCCAGATGCGTTCCCCGGCTTTAATCATATCACCGGTGGCATAGGGGATGCCCGTCACCGCGCCCAGGACGCGGGCGAAGTATTCATCGGCCACACCCAGGTTGGTGAATTTGCACACCACCAGCGAATCGATGGCCGCGCTGGAGTTTTGATGGAGAATGACGAAACTGGATTTGCCCTGCACCTGAAAGCGGTCAATCAACTTGGGCAGGCCCAGCACTTCCAGGCCAAGCATGTTCCCGCGCATGTGACAGCCGCCCCGGTTGGAAGTGGCGTAGAGCAGGCCCTGTCCCTGCATTCCGCGCGGGTCGTAGGCGGGCATTTCCAGCCCTTTGGCAGACATCGAAAGTTCGGGGTGGCCGTATTTGGTCGCCAGGCGCAGCGAGCCTTCAGCCAGGTCATTGCCCAAATCGCGGCGGTAAGCCATGTCTTCCACGCAGCGCGCCAGCAGGTCGGCGCGACCAAAGCGCAGGTCGGAATCGAGATAGCCCCTTTCGGAAAGTTCCATCGCGCAGGCGATGGTCGAACCTGCCGAGATGGTATCCAACCCCAGGTCGTTGCACAGCGAATTGGCCTCGATGATGGCCGCCAGGTCATCCACGCCGCATTGCGCGCCAAAGGCCCAGGTGGTCTCGAACTCTGGCCCCTCGCCCTCGACTTTATCCGTTTTGCTGATGCGGGTGCAGCCAATGGGGCAGGCCCAGCACGAAGCGTTTTTGACCAGGTACTTCTCGGTCAGCGTCTCGCCGGAGATGGCCTCCGCGCCCTCGAACTGAGTCTGCTGGTGGTTGCGGGTGGGCAGCGCGCCAACCGTGTTGACGATGTTCATCATCACTACCGTGCCAAACTCTGGCAGGGCCTGGCTGGTAAGCGGACTGGCCGCCAGCAGTTTGCGGGTTTCGTAAAGCAGGAACTTGAAGCGGTCTTTATCCACCACTTCGGGGCGCTGCGCGCCTTCAACGACAATCGCTTTGAGATTCTTGCTGCCCATCACCGCGCCGGGGCCGCCGCGCGCCAGGGCGCGCTCGCGGTCGTTCATGATGGCGGCAATCCGGCTCAGGTTTTCGCCCGCCGGGCCAATGCACAGGACGTTGCGCCTGTTGTTGTCCTGCCCCAGCCGCTTCGTCACATCAAAAACGCGCATGCCCCATAATTCGGATGCGTCATGGAAGGTCACTTCGCCGTTTTTTATCTCTATCCAGGTCGGCTTTTCGGCCCTGCCGCGCACAATGAGAGCGTCGTAACCGGTTTTTTTGAAGGTCATGCCCCAAAAGCCGCCGGAGTTGGCGTCCAGCACCGTGCCGGTGAGCGGACTTTTGGTCGTGACCGAAAAGCGGTTGCTGGTCTGATAGCCGGTGCCGGTGAGCGGGCCGTTGGTGAAAATCAGGACGTTTTGGGGGCTGAGCGGGTCCACTTCGGGACCGACCCAATCCCACAGCAGGCGCGCGCCCAGCCCGCGCCCGCCAATGAACTGCCGCGCCATGTCCATATCCAGCGGATAAGTTTTGTGCGTCAGCGTGTCCAGGTCAATTTCCAGAATTTTGCCGTTCCAACCGTTCATAATTTCTCCTTTTGGCGCAAAATGCTATTTTGCGCTACCCGCCAGTCATTGGCGGGAAAATTAAAGCGATATCGTGTTCAGTGACCGGATATTTTCCCTGCTACCTGCCCTTCAACTCCGGTTCTCGACTTCGGCCTTCGTCTCCGTTACGCTTCGCTCAGACCTCCGCTCGAACCCTGGCTCAGGGCTTTCAACTTCTTTTTCTCTGCCTCGCGGGTCTTCCTTTCAACTTTCACAATCTCATGGATGCCATCCCAATCGTTGCGAATCAGCGCTTCTTTCTTGGCGCGCGACCAGCCTTTGACCTGATACTCAAAATCTAATGCTTCCCGGCGGGTGGCAAATTCGCCGCTCCAAACCAGTTCAACCGGGCGGCGAGAAAAAGTGTAGGCGGTTGAATTTGCGCCGCTCTGATGCTCATGCAAGCGCCGCTCAACGTCATTCGTGCTGCCCGTGTAATACGAGTCATCCGCGCATTTCAGAAGGTAAACATAATAGGGCATATTTCATCCTAACTACAGTCCTGAGCGGAACGACGAGCGATTGCAAGGTGGTTGAAGTCCTGAGCGGAACGACGAGCGGCAGCGAGGAGTGCAGTCGAAGGACGGGTTACAAGATAACAATTCTTCCCAGAGAAGCCGCCCTTCGACTGCGGTTCTCGACTGCGCTACGCTCCGCTCGAACCTGGGTTCTCGACTTCGGCCTTCATCTCCGCTCAAACCTGGGTTCTCGACTTCGGCCTTCATCTCCGCTCAAACCTGGGTTCTCGACTTCGGTCTTCATCTCCACTCAAACCTGGGTTCTCGACTGCGGCCTTCATCTCCACTCAAACCTGGGTTCTCGACTACGGTCTTCATCTCCGCTCGAACCTGGGTTCTCGACTGCGGTCTTCGTCTCCGTTACGCTTCGCTCAGACCTCCGCTCGAAACCCGCTTTAGGGCTGTTTATCGTTTGGACAATTCGTTCTGCTCATACTCCTTCACCACGCGCAAAACGTCCATGCCCACCGGCGCGCCTTTTTGCTGGCAATAATAGTCCCAGACGGCGGCGGCGGGCATGGACTTGAGTTCTTCCTGCAAGGCCAGGCGGCTGGTGAAGTCGCTTTCGGCTTCGTAGCGGGTGAGCAAAGCGCGCGGCTCCAGCAGGGCGTTCAGCACCGCCCGCAGGGTGTTCCGCGCCCCAATCGTCCACGCGGCCACGCGGTTGATGCTGGCATCGAAGTAATCCAGGCCAATGTGGACGCGGTGGAGCGCCTCGGCGCGGACGATTTCCTGGGCGATGGCCTGCAAGTCATCGTTGAACGTGACGACATGGTCGCTGTCCCAGCGCACGCCGCGGCTGACGTGCAGCAGGATTTCATCAAGGTAGAGCAAGATGGATGAGATTTTGTCAGCGATGGTTTCGGTGGGGTGGAAGTGGCCGCTATCGAGGGTGAGCAGCACGCGGCGGCTGACGGCGTAGGCGGTGTAGAACTCCATTGAGCCGGTGACGTAACTCTCAGAGCCGATTCCGAACAGTTTGGGTTCGACCGCATCGAGGGTGTGGGGCAGTTTTTCGGCCAGAATTTGGTCGAGGGATTCGAGAAGCAGGCGGCGGGGCGTGAGACGGTCGGCGGGGGTGTCTTTGTAGCCGTCGGGAATCCAGATGTTCGTCACCGCCGGAGTCCCCAATTCTTTCCCAAAATAATCCCCAATCTTTCGGCTGGCGAGGCAGTGTTCCACCCAAAACTGACGGATGGCCGGGTCGCGGTGCGAGAGGGTGAAGCCATCGGCGGCCAGGGGGTGCGAGAAGCAGGTCGGGTTGAAATCGAGACCGTGACCGCCCGCTTTGGCCCAATCTACCCAGCCGGAGAAGTGACGCGGCTCGATGGCGTTGCGCTCGACTCTGGTCTCCGCTTCGAGGTAGATGGCGTGCAGGTTGAGACGGTGCGCGCCGGGCAGCAGGCGGTAAACCACGTCCAGGTCGCGGCGCAGTTCATCGGCATTGCGGGCTTTGCCGGGGTAGTTGCCGGTGGCGGCAATGCCGCCGGTCAGTTCGCCGCCAGGGTTTTCAAAACCGCCCACGTCATCGCCCTGCCAGCAATGCAGGGAAAGGGAGACGGTTTCGAGAGTTTTCAGGGCGGTATCCGTATCCACGCCGAGGGCGGCGTAGCGCTCTCTGGCAATGTTATACGCAGACTGGATTTGGGATTCGGTGGGCATCATGACTCCATTTTCTGGTGGCCGCGCAGGCGGCGATTTCGATGCGCCAGGAGCGCCATTCAATCACCGCCGTATTGAGGCTACGGATTGGTTTAGAAAATATTCTGTTTGACGTTAAAGGCCGCGCAAATGGCGCGGATTTCTTCGGGAGTGAGACCTTCGGCGGGTTCGCCCGCGCACAGGTTCAGGTACTCGTATTTGGCGGCGGTTTCAGCGTATTCCACCCGGTCGGTGGCGCGCTTGACCGAGACATCGGAGCGCGCCATGATGCCGTGCTTGCTCCAGACTACAATGCGGTGACGGCGCAGGGCTTCGGTGGTGGCCTGCATGAGCGCCGCCGAGCCAGGGACGAGGAATGGCACAATGCCAATGCCTTCCGGCAGGTTGACGATGGTCTCTGGCTGCCAGCGCAGCAAGTGGCGGTTGAAATAAGCCTCGTCCTGGTAGCGCGGAAGGTGACTGAAATAGGTCAGGTGCAGCGGCTGGGCATGGACAACGGCGTGAAAGTTTGTGTCCGTGGAGCAGATTTGGTCGTAATGCACGGCCAGGTGCGAGTTGAATTCGCTGGTGACGCGCTCGAAGCGGCGGTGATAGGAGGCGTAGAGTTTGCCGGTCTTGCCGCCTTCTTCAACCACAATGGCGGCCAGGTTGGCGGTCGGCTCATCGAGAATTTCGCGCAGACGGCGGCCCGAGCCGCTGACGATAAAGGTCGCCCCGGCCAATTCGGGGACGGGTTGGGGCAGTTCGATTTGGCTGATGAGCGGAAAGCGGGTGCGCAGTTCCACCGGCCAACGCAGGCAGATGGAGATGTTTCCGGCGGCGCCTTCGCTGGCTTCGATTTCGGCCAGGCGGCGGCCCGATTCGCCCATCATGGTCAGGAGGTCATCGAGTTCGGGGTAGGGAGATTGAAGCATGAAGGAAATCCTTTCTCGTTTCCGTTTTCGCGTGGCTTCAGGCTTTTTTGGACACGGAGCAACACGGATTTTTGAACTTAAAAACGGTTTTTGGGCTTATCTGTGAGATTCCGTCCAATCCGTGTACGGGTTTTGAAAAATCTTAAAGAGCCAGCAGGTTTTGGTAGGCCTCATCCCACCCTGCGCGGTTGCCGGGCTGGCAGGTTTCGACCTGGAAGGAGGCGCGCACCAGGGCGCGGGCCTGGTTCAAATCGGAGAGATGGCCGAGGGTGATGGCTTGCATCAGGAGATTGCCGATGGCGGTGGCTTCGACGGGGCCGGTGATGACGGGGCGGTTCAGGCAGTCGGCAGCAAACTGGTTGAGCAGGCGGTTCTTTGTGCCGCCGCCGATGATGTGCAGGGGGGAGAGATGTTTGCCGGTCAGGGTTTCGAGGCGCTCCAGCACCAGGCGATATTTCAAGGCCAGGCTTTCGAGCGTCACGCGGATGATTTCGCCGCGTGTCTGGGGTACTTTTTGCCCGCTTTCGGCGCAAAATTGCTGGATTTTGGCGGGCATGTTGCCAGGGTGGAGGAACATGGCGGCATCGGGGTCGAGGACGGCCAGGAATGGAGGGGCTTCGGCGGCCAGTTGGGTGATTTCATCGTAGGAGAGGCCCCATTCGCGTTTGCATTCCTGAACCAGCCACAATCCCATGATGTTTTTGGAGAGTCTCCATGTTCCGAACACGCCGCCTTCATTGGTAAAGTTGTAAGCCAGAGCGCGTTCATCGAGGCAGGGGGCATCGGCTTCAACGCCCATGATGCTCCAGGTGCCGGAACTGAGCCAGGCAAAATCTTTTCCTTCCGCGGGGACGGCCACCACTGCCGAGCCGGTGTCGTGGCAGGCGGGGGCGATGACCGGGATGAGTCCAGCACCGGTTTTGGCGGCGATTTCGGGGCGGAGGCTACCGAGGGCAGTTCCCGGCTGACAAACGGGAGGCAGGATGCGGGTGGGAATGCCCATCTGTTCGAGCAGGGGCAGCGCCCAGGCGCGGCGGACAGGGTCGAAGCATTGAGTCGTCGTCGCGTTGGTAAATTCACAAGCGATTGCCCCGCTCAGCCAGTAGTTGAACAGGTCGGGGATGGTGAGGAAGGTGTGGGCGGCCTCCAAAAGCGGTGATTTTTGCTCTACCAGGGAGAGGAGTTGGTAAAGCGTGTTGATTTGCATGAACTGGATGCCGGTTTGGGCAAAGATTTGTTCGCGGGGAACTCGACTGAAGGCTTTTTCGAGCATCCCATCGGTGCGGGTGTCGCGGTAGTGGTGCGGGTTGCCGAGCAGCGCGCTGTTACGGTCGAGCAGGGCAAAATCGACGCCCCAGGTATCGAGGGCCAGGCTGGCGAGGGGGGCCAGGGCGGCGGAGGCGGAAATTCCGGCCTGTATTTCACTCCACAGGTGCAACACGTCCCAGCGCAAGCCGTCGGGCAGTTGGACGGGGCCGTTGGGAAAGCGGTGGGTTTCGGTGAGAGTCAGTTTGCCGTTTTCGAGGCTGCCAAGGATGGCGCGTCCGCTTTCGGCGCCGAGGTCGAGGGCCAGGTAGTTGGGCATGGGTCAATCCAGATGAAAGTATTCTTCAAGTTCGATGAATGTGTCGTCCAGGTGTTCCGCCGAAATGTTAAATTCAGCCATAAAGGCCTGCCAGCGGGCGTTGATTTCGGTGGCAGCCATGCGCGCCAGAGCGGTTTGCAGGCTGTCATCGGTCTCAAAATAGCCAAAAATCAGCCCATCGGGGCGGGCAAACAGGGTGTAGTTGCGCCAGCCAGCCTGGCGCAAAGCCTGGAGCATTTCGGGCCAGACCGATTTGTGCCGTTCTTTGTATTCGTCCAGCCGGTCAGAAAGGACGCGAAATTGAAAACCGACTCGCTTCATGAAGCGCCTCCACAAATGGTAAAAGGGATGCCCGCCTGATGCAGGCGTTCCTGCCACTCCGGGGAAATGCCCGCATCGGTGAACAGGCGCGTAATTTGGGCGGGACGGACAAAAATGGTCAGGTCTTCCTGCCCCAATTTACTCGAATCGAGCAACGCAAAGACTTGTTGGGCCGATTCGATGGCTTTGCGCTTGAGTTGGGCTTCTTCCAGGTGGACTTCCGTCAGCCCGCGCTCGACGCTGAAGCCGCTGGCCGAGACGAAGGCTTTTTGCACATGAAGTTCGCGGATGGCCTGTTCGCTGAACAGCCCGGTGAGCGAGGAGCCATCGGGGTTGAGAATGCCGCCCAGCACGATGACCGTGTTCGAGGGGTTTTGCGCCAGCAGGCGGGCCACATCCAGCCCGTTGGTGACCACACGCAGCCGCTGGCGCGCTGCGAGTTCGAGTGCAAAGTAATAGACGGTACTGCTGGCATCCAGCAGGATGGAGTCGCCATCCTGCACTTCTTTGGCGGCCACGCGGGCGATGGCGGCTTTTTCGGCGGCATGTTCGCGGTGGCGCTCAGCGAAGGAGGTGTTGCTGATGCTTTTCTGCTCCAGCAACACTGCGCCGCCATGCACGCGCTCCAGGCGGCCATCGGCTTCGAGGGCGTTCAGGTCGTTGCGGATGGTGCCCTCGGAAACCTCCAGCGTGGCGGCAATTTCTGGCACGCGCAAACCTGGCTGGCGGCGGAGGAGTTCAAGGATGGATTGGCGGCGTTCGTAGGTGGTCATGGCGGTTTCCTGAATGCGTGGACGGGTAATTTGTGTATATTATAACGAGTTGATGAATTTTGTCAATTTTTGATGAATTTCGCCAAAAATTCGGCAAAAAACTCTTAAATTTTGTTGATTTTTACACAAACAGAAGAAAAAATCCGTCCAATCCCATATTTTGCGGATGCAAAAGGTTTTATTCATTGTTTGAAGATACTCCAGGCAGGAAAGTTCTCAGGACCTGCGCCCGCCTGGACGAAGCCATTGCCCCCATAACCAGTCTGCCACCGGGCAATGGCCTACATCCGTGAAACCCTCATTTCATCAGAGATGACCGGAGATTTTTTACCGGGAAATCTACTGAAACAAAGAGCCACCCTTGAAAAGCGACATTCCATCTGGTTTATACCCTTCACGGCTGCAACATGGCAAGGTACAATTTATAACATATTAGGCTTTTTCACCAATCAGTATAAAAAGTCCCGTTTTGGGGCGATGGCGGAATAGGCAGACGCAACAGACTTAAAATCTGTCGGTGGAAACACCGTGTGGGTTCGACCCCCACTCGCCCTACTTTATTATGTCATTGCAACTGCGCTGGTCGAGGCGTCCGTCATCTTAAATGCATCGAGACCAGCCATCGCAATGACATATTCATCAAAAAGGTGAACGATGTACTTCGACCGCTCCCTGCTCGAAGAACTGGAAAACAAAGCGCTCGCCCCTTATGGAATGCGCAGCCGCGACACCAAAGGCCGCGCTTATCTCGACAGCGAACCGGATTACCGTACCTCCTTCCAGCGCGACCGCGACCGCATCCTGCACACCACTGCCTTCCGCCGACTCGAATACAAAACCCAGGTCTTCATCAATTATGAGGGTGATTACTTCCGCACCCGCCTGACTCACACCCTCGAGGTGGCCCAAATTGGCCGCACCCTGGCACGCGCGCTGGGCGGCAACGAGGACCTGGTGGAGGCCATTTGCCTGGCGCACGACCTCGGCCACTCCCCTTTCGGGCATTCTGGCGAGGTGGCCCTCAACCGGCTGATGAAAGATGCGGGCGGTTTTGACCACAACAAGCAATCTTTTCGCATCGTCACCGAGCTGGAGCAGCGCTACCCTGAATTTCCTGGCCTGAACCTGACCTGGGAGGTGCGCGAAGGCATCGTCAAACACGAATCGGAATACGACATCTCCGACGCGCGTGATTTCAACCCTGAGTTGCGCGGCAACCTCGAAACACAAATCGCCAATGTCGCCGACGAGCTGGCCTACACGACCCACGACCTCGACGACGGACTGCGCTCCGGCATGATTACCCCATACATGCTCGACGGAATCGCTCTGTGGCAAACGCTCAAAGAGACCTTCAACTGGCGCGGCCCCTTGCTCAATGACCTCGAACGCCACCGCATGATTCGCCACCTGGTTGGCCTGCTCGTCACCGACATGGTGCAAGCCACCGACCAGCGGCTAAAAGAAAGCGGCGCAAAATCGCCCATTGATTTGCAAAAACTTGACCACAACGTAGTCGGCTTCAGCGAAGACATGCGCCGTCGCAACCGCGAATTGAAGGATTTCCTGTACCAGAATCTTTACCGCCACTATCGCGTCGTGCGCATGCAGGTCAAAGCCGAGCAAATCATCGCCAATCTGTTCAACGCCTACCGGGAAGAACCCGCTATCCTGCCCGGACCCTATCAGAAGATTATCCCTCTCCGGGGCCTGGAACGCACCATTTGTGACTATATTGCTGGAATGACCGACCGCTTTGCAATCGAAGAACACCAACGCCTGTTTGACCCCTTCCTGAAACCCTGAAGATTTCCTGATTACCTTTTAGGAAACTCCGGGTAGCAGGTTACCCCCCCGGAGTTTTCTCTTTGTAAGGAGGACACATGCCCGAACCAATCTACCTGACCGCCGAAGGCGCGGAAAAACTGAAACAGGAACTGGCCGACTTAAAAGGCCCACAGCGTGAAGCCCTTGCCAAACGCCTGCGCGAAGCCATTCAAATGGGCGACCTGTCTGAAAACGCCGACTACCACAAAGCCAAAGAAGACCAGGCCTTCCTGGAGGGCCGCATCCAGGAACTGGAATATATTCTGTCTGCCGCTGAAGTCGTCGAGGGCGCGGTCTCCAAAGACGTGGTCAGCGTTGGCGTAACGGTGACAGTGCAAGAGGACGACTTCGAGCCGGAAAAATATTACATTGTGGGCGCCAAAGAAGCCGACCCGCGCGCCGGGAAAATCTCCAACGAATCTCCGATTGGCCGCGCCTTGATGGACCACCGCGTTGGCGACGTGGTTGAGGCCCGAACGCCAGGTGGCACGCTCAAACTCAAAATCCTGAACATCGAATAATATCGCGCCCCCGTTTTTTGCTCGAAACGGGGGCGATTTTCTCGATGTTTGATTGTACAATTCAATTATGACCCACATTCAGCCCGGCAAAAGCCACCCCCTTGGCGCAACCATCAACCCCGGCGGGGTCAACTTCAGTATTTTCTCTAAGAATGGCACGCAGGTCGAATTGCTCCTGTTCGACCACGCCGAGGCAGATGCGCCCTCGCAAATCTATCGGCTGGACCCGGCCCGCAACCGCACCGGCTACTACTGGCATATTCTTGTTCCTTGCATTGGCCCCGGTCAATTGTATGGCTGGCGCGTGAAAGGTCCCCACCAGCCCGAAACCGGCCTGCGATTCGACGGCGAAAAGGTCCTGCTCGACCCCTACGGACGCGGAGTGGCGCTGGGCAAAAATTACAACCGCGCGCTCGCCGCCCGCCCGGGAAGCAACCTCCATGCCTGCATGAAATCGGTCGTGGTTGACCCGCGCACCTACGACTGGGAAGGCGACCAGCCGCTCAAACGTCCCATCGCGCGCACCGTCATCTACGAAATGCACATTGGCGGATTCACCCGTCACCCCAATTCAGGCGTTTCTCCTGAAAAACGCGGAACATACGCAGGGCTCATTGAGAAAATCCCCTATTTGCAATCGCTGGGCATCACCGCTATAGAACTGTTACCCGTCTTTCAGTTCGACCCTCAGGATGCGCCGCCCGGCCTGGTCAATTATTGGGGCTACAGCCCGGTCTCGTTTTTCGCGCCGCACGCTGCTTACAGTTCGCGGCAAGACCCGCTCGGCCCGGTAGATGAATTCCGCGACATGGTCAAGGCCCTTCACCGGGCAGGCATCGAAGTCATCATCGATGTAGTTTACAATCACACCACCGAAAACGGGGCCGACGGCCCGACGCTGTGCTTTCGCGGGCTGGAAAACCGCGCCTACTACATGCTTGATTCTGCCGACCGTTCGAAATATATCAATTTTTCCGGCTGCGGAAACACCCTCAATGCCAATCACTCCATTACACGGCGCATGATTATGGACAGCCTGCGTCATTGGGTACAGTTAATGCATGTGGATGGATTCCGCTTTGACCTGGCCTCGATTCTCTCCCGCGATGAACACGGCAACCCGCTGCCCAACCCGCCCCTGCTCTGGGACATCGAATCAGACCCGGTGCTGGCCGGGGTCAAACTCATCGCCGAAGCCTGGGATGTGGGCGGCCTGTATCAGGTGGGCAATTTCCTGGGCGATTTTTTCATGGAATGGAATGGCCGCTTCCGCGACGACATGCGCAGTTTCTGGAAAGGTGACCACGCTACTACGCGGCGACTGGCGAATCGACTGATTGGCAGCCCTGACCTGTATAGTCACGAGGAACGTGAGCCGGAACAGAGCATCAACTTTGTGGCCTGTCACGATGGTTTCACGCTTAACGATGTCGTTTCGTACAATGAAAAGCACAACCAGGCTAACGGAGAGGGCAACCGCGATGGCACGGACTACAACCTGAGCTGGAACTGCGGCGTGGAAGGCCCAACCGACTGCCCGGACATCGAAGCCCTGCGCAACCGGCAGGTCAAAAATTTCCTGGCAACCGTCCTGCTTTCGATTGGCACGCCGATGATTGGGATGGGAGACGAAGTACGCCGCACCCAAAAAGGCAACAACAATGCCTATGGACAGGATAACGAAATCAGTTGGTTCGACTGGAGTCTGCTTGAAACACACGCCGATATTTTAGAATTTACAAGGAAACTGATTCAGTTGCGCCTGAGCATGTCTTTGACCCAGCGCGATGCGCACAACGCCTCCCTCAACAAAATCTTGCGCCAGGTCTCTGTCACCTGGCACGGGACCAGGCTGGAGCAACCCGACTGGTCAGAACACTCGCATAGTCTGGCTCTGACGGTGAGCAGCCTTTCCGGTCATCACCTCTTCTACATTATGTTGAATGCCTACTGGGAGGCCCTCCAATTTGAATTACCGCCTGCTCCCACGCAGTCCGGCTGGAAACGAGTCCTGGACACCTGGCTTGCTCCCCCCGAAGATATTTTCCATCCAGATGTAGCTCCCACCATCAGCGGCAACTCCTATCAGGCGCAACCACGCAGCCTGGTGGTTCTGGCTGCGCAGCAAGCCACTGAATAAATTTGCCTTACATTTTATTGCCAATATTGACCGGCTTGACGGGGAAAATGCCCCTTTCAGCCATGCGCACTTCCTCCACGGCAAAAAATGCGCCTGGGCAGGTTTGGTGGACAATCTGGGTCACTGCCTCCAGGTTCTTGCGCTGTACAACCGTGTAAAGCAGCGTCACCGGGCCTTGCGCGCCCTCGCCATTGACCGTGGTGACGCCAAACCCGGCTACGCGCAGAGCGGTGGTCAATTTTCCTGCGCCATTCGGAAGAATAACGCGCACGACCAGCGTTCCCATCGCCAGACGCTCTTCCAACAACATCCCCACAAAAGTCCCCAGCGCAAATCCTGCCGCATATCCAAGATACGCATTCAGACTATTCGCGCTTTTGACGATTTGCCCCACCATCGCAATCCAGATGAAAACTTCAATAAACCCCAACACAGGGGCCAGATTGCGTCGCCCGCGCGAGGTAAATATGATTCGCATTGTACCGAGGGTCACATCCACAAAACGCGCAACAAAAACCAGGATTGGCAAAATCACCAGGGAATACCAGTCAAACGTTTCCATAAGAAATCTCCTCGGAACAAGCACAGATGACCCGCGCCTGGACGGCTATCACCCGCGGAAAACAACGCTCATAACCACATGCGCCACAGGTCGAAAGGCTGGTCATAGCCTTTGACTTGCGTTTGAAACCAGACCGGGTCGGGATAATTGGCGCGCAGCCAATCGCGCGCTTCGGGGTCATTACGGATTTCGTTGGAAAAGACAATTTCGCCCCCCTCGGCCAGGCCAGGCAACCGCGCGGCAATGTTGACCGTAGAGCCGAAGTAGTCGAGCCGCTCATTGAGCGTCACCACAATGCACGGGCCGCTGTGCAGGCCAACTTTAATGGCAAGCGAGGGCGTGCCCTCTAGCCTGGAAAGCGCGGCATGGGCAGTTTGAATGGCACGCAACGCGGCTACTGGCTGGCGGAAAACCGCCATCACCGAATCGCCGATTGTCTTGACCACCGCGCCACCCTCGGCGGCAATTGCCTGCTCGAGCAGGTCAAAGTGCTGGCGCACGCGCCCAAAAGCCGGGGCATCGCCAATCTGACGGTACAAACGCGTGCTGTTGCGTAAATCGGTGAACAAGAGCGTAACGCTGCTCATTGAAATTTCCTCCCCCGAACGCAGCGCCTCGCGTGAGAACAAGTCGCGAAAGACTTGCAGGCCCGTTACATCGGCAGCGGTGGCGGCATCGTCGCGCCACGCGGTACGTTCCAGACGGACAAATTGTGGGAAACCAGTCAGGTTCTTAATGCGCAGGGAAGGCTGGGGCGCCAGGCGCAGTTCCCCTTCTGGCCAGCCATGGGAATCCATTTCCAGAGTGACCGATGTCTCTCCATCGGCGAGAACGACCACGGGGAGCTCCCCCGACAACCCCGAAGCGTGAAGACGGTAGCTTCCTGCATCCAGTTTTGCGCGCAGGGTCAGCTCCTCACTGGTCATCAGTTGTGCAACCAGCGGATTGTGAGACTGTGAGCGCGGCCCGGCAACGCAAAACTGATACGTTTCGGGAATGACGCGCACCGCCGGGTTGGGGCGAAAGACCACCTCCACCAGACGGTCGAAGTTGACCGAAAAATCGATATTACAGGAGGGACAATGAGAATTGTTATGCACTTCGCCCAGGCTGGCATGACTTTCGGCAGCGCCCCGACACATTGGGCAGAGCAGTTCCCAGCGCAGGTCAAGAATGCCAGCACGGGTAGCGCGTAGAAAAGCTTCTAATACGCTCCGGCGAGGCAATTTCCACAAGTCAGCCATCTGGTAAGGACGCAGGCGCTGAAGCGCCAGGTCGTCGGCGCGTTCGAGCAGGAATACTAATCGTTCAAAAACCGCGCCATCGCCCCCATCCACAATTGTCTCGCGCGCGGCGGCCAGCCGCTGTCTGCCTCCTGGGGCAAAACGCGCCGCGCCAGGAATATCGAACTGCGAACCGCCCTTTTGAACAATCTGGTCGTATCTACGAAAAGCGCGCAAAAAAGCAAACCGGCTCACCAGCCCAATCTGCAATAGAACTGCCACATCGCCTACCAGCGGCCAGGCAGGAACAAACCAGGCGCGGTAGCGCAAACGCGTACCGCCTTCCTGGGGGGTCATCTTCACTTCAACGCGCACTTCGGCAAACGGGCCGCGCCGATACAGCCGCCGGACGCTGAACCGGTAAGGATACACCCACTCAAAAGGCTGTTCATCCCACTCGACCGGAATACCATACATGGAAAAACGCAGCCGTTTCATGCCAGGGCGCGCATCGGGAGGGTTGAAAACCTGCGTAACAGCGGGCAAACCGACATCATGGTTGAACCGATTGGTATCGGCCACAAACGGCCAGAGCGATTCAGGGGAGGATTGCAGGTCGAGTATCCAATCAAAAGCATATTCACGTTTCATAGATGTAATTATAACCACGGACAGGTCGAGACAAATTTCAGGGCCATAATTTTTATGCGATGAAATTACAACCCTCCAGAAACCTTAATAACCCACAAGCGTATATAATCGTCAGGGAATTTATCCTGTCGCAATTGAGCAAGGAGAAGGTTATGCACAAACGATTTTTTTACCTCCTGGTCAACAGTTTCTTGCTGGGATTGTTGGCTTTAGGCGCAGTCACGCCGGCCCTGGCCTTCGATGGGCGTGGCGGCGAGAATCTTGTCATTGGCGCCGATGAAGTCATTGACGATGACCTGTATGTCGGCGCGGAAAACTTCACGCTGGAAGGAACCGTAAAGGGCGATTTGGTGGCGGCCGGGTCGGTCATTACCATCAGCGGCACCGTCGAAGGCGACCTGATTGCCGCCGGGCAAACGGTCATCATCAATGGAACAATTGGCGATGACGCACGGGTGGCCGCCGGAGCGATTCTGGTTGGAGAAAATGCCAGCATTAACGGCGATATCATCTCTGCCGCGGGCAGCCTCGAGTTGCGAAAAAGCAGCCTGATTGGCACAGATTTGGTCTTTGTGGGCGGACAAGCCCTGCTCGCAGGAGAAATTGCCCGCAATTTGAAGATGGTTGGAGGCGGGCTGGAACTACGCGGGTCCGTCGGCGGCGATGCTTTCATCAACACCGGCGACCCGGAACCATCGGGCCAGGACCCAATGGTTTTCATGCCCAATTCGCCCATTCCCCTGCCCAATGTGCAGGCTGGCCTGAAAATTGACCCGGAAGCAAACATCGCAGGCACGCTGGAATATGTCAGCCACCGAGACATCAAATTCCCCGGCGGCATTGCGGCGCGGGTCAAACGGATTGAACCCATTGTGGACCCGGACAGCGTGGTCAAACCACCCACACTCATGGAGAGAACGGTCACCGGCGTTCTCGATATGTTCCGCAACATGGTCACGCTGTTGCTGCTTGGCCTGCTGCTGGTCTGGCTGTTTCCAAACTTCATCCAATTGAGCGCAGAGCAGGTACGCGCTGCGCCCCTGCCAGCCTTTGGCTGGGGCATCGTCTCGTGGGCGGCGTTCTTCTTCGTCCTGACGCTCATCCTGGTCGCCATGTTGTTCGGCGGCATCTTCTTCGGCATCCTGACCCTGGGCGGGTTAAGTGCCACCATCCTCTGGCTGGGCGTACTTTCGATGTTTACCCTGGTCGTCGGCTTCGCGCTATCGGCAACGGTCTTCTCGAAAATTATCGTTGCTGCGCTTGGCGGACAGATGATTTTGAGCCGCCTTAAGCCAGAGTGGGCCGAACACCGCATCTGGCCGCTGGCGCTGGGTGTGGTCATTTTCGCCATCCTGGCTGCCATTCCCATTTTCGGCGGGTTGTTCAACCTCATCGTCATCCTGCTTGGTTTGGGCGCGTTATGGCTCTATGGAAGCAACCTGCTGGCAAACCGGCGCAAAGCCAAACAGCCAGCCCAATAAGACGCTCCTTGCTGCCGCCCCCAGTCTGCCCCCCAAACGCAACCTGGGGGCGGCTTTTTAGATAAATTCACTCCAGATTCGTGACAAATATCAGGTTTGCGGCAGGTTGGGGACGGGTATAATCGGGCGCATGATAACCCCTTTAGAAATACAAAACAAACTCGATAGAATCCTGCTCAAGGTCGCCAAGCCAGGCCGATATGTGGGCGGCGAGTTGAACATCACCGTCAAAGATTGGGACGCGATTCAAACCCGGGTCGCGCTGGTCTTTCCCGATATTTACGACATCGGCGTCTCCAACGTCGGCCTGAAAATCCTGTATGACCAAATCAACCAGCGGGAAGACGCACTGGCGGAACGCGCCTATGTACCCTGGCCCGATATGGAAGCGTTGATGCGCTCAAACGGGATTCCATTATATGGGCTGGAGACCTTCCACCCTTTAGCCGCCTTCGACATCATCGGCTTTTCGCTGCCTTACGAAACGCTCTACACCAATGCCCTGAACGCGCTCGACCTGGCCGGAATCCCCGTCCGCGCCGCAGAACGCGATGCCAGTCATCCGTTAATCATCGCGGGCGGCCACTCCACCATGAACCCCGAACCGATGAGCGCCTTCATTGATGCGTTTGTAATTGGGGAAGGGGAGGAAGTCATCCATGACGTTATCGACGCAGTAAAAGCATGGAAGCAGGGAAACAGAGAAACAAGAAAACAGGGAAGCAGGGAAGACTTGCTCCGGGAACTGGTGAAAATCCCCGGCGTGTATGTTCCCCGCTTCTACGAAGTGGAGTACCTGGACGATGGCACGGTGGCCGAAGTCAGGCCGCTCATCCCCGAAGCGCCCAGGACCGTCACCAAGCGCATGGTGGCCAAACTGCCCCCGCCGCCGGTCAAATTCATCGTTCCCAACATCGAAACGGTGCATAACCGCGCCACCGTTGAGATTATGCGCGGCTGCACGCGCGGCTGCCGCTTTTGCCATGCCGGAATGATTGTGCGGCCCGTGCGCGAGCGTTCGGTGGAGGAAGTGGTCGCCGCTGCCGAGGAAGCGATTCGCAACACCGGCTTCGAGGAACTGGCGCTGATGTCGCTCTCCTCGTCCGACTATAGCAACATCGTCGAACTGGTGACCAAAATCGGCGAGAAATTCGGCGGAAAGCATCTCAACATCGGGCTGCCCTCGCTGCGGATTGAATCGGTTTCGATTGACCTGATGGAACTGCTCAAAGACCGCCGCTCCGGCGGGTTCACCCTGGCGCCGGAGGCCGCCACCGAGCGGATGCGGCGCATCATTAACAAATTCATCCCAGATGAAGACATCATCAACACCACCCGCGAAATCTACCGGCGCGGCTGGGTGACGATTAAACTCTATTTCATGATTGGGCATCCGAGCGAAACGCTCGATGACGTGCGGGCGATTGCTGACCTGTGCAAACGAGTGCTGAATGAGGGGCGGAAGGTCATCGGCTACAAGGCCAAACTCAATGTGGGGGTCAGCACCTTCGTCCCCAAGCCGCAAACCCCGTTCCAGTGGGTTTCGTGCGATACCACCGCCCAAATCAAGGCCAAACAGGGCATCCTGCGCGATATGCTCAAGGATAAGAACATCAAATTGACCCTGACCCACGCCGAAGACACCTTCCTGGAAGCCTTCCTCTCGCGCGGCGACCGCAAACTCTCGGAGGTCATTTACACCGCCTGGAAGAACGGCGCGAAGTTCGACGCCTGGAACGAAAACTACCGCTACGACCTCTGGATGGCAGCTTTTGAGCAGCACGGCCTCGACCCCGATTTCTACACTCACCGCCAGCGGCGCGTGGATGAAGTTTTCCCCTGGGACCACATCACCGCCGCCGTCAAAAAATCGTACCTGTTCCAGGATTACCGCCAGAGCCTGGAGGGCATCACCCGCATTGACTGCCGCCAGCACTGCTTTGCCTGCGGTATTTTGCCGACCTTTACGCAGGTGCGGCGCGAAAACCCCGGCAACTATTGGAAATGCCCGGAAGTGAAGACCCCGGCCAGGCAGTCATCCGTCGTCAGTGTTCAGTGAAGAAGATAAATTTCACGCTCTCCGACATCGTCGTCGGAATTCCCGCCGGGCTGCTGATTTTCATGAGCACCATGATGTTCAGCGCCCTGCTGCGCAGCCAGGGATTCGTCTCCAACTGGCTTGAACTGCTCATTCTGGCCGCCGACTCCGCCATTGTGGGCTGGCTTGTCCGGCTTTCGCGCAAGCAACAGGCCCTGCCCACCGCCCTGGCGAGCGGCGCGCTCGGGGCGCTGGTGTTGCTGTTCCTGTGGGTCTACTCACCAGCCAATTCCAGGCTCAATCCGCTGTTGTTTGGGCTGCCAGGGATGGCTTTCAGCCTCGTTTTTTGCCTGCTCCCGGTGCGCTCAGCCCCAATTCATCCTTCATAATTCACACTTCATCCTTCATGAGACTTCGCATTACTTTTTCCAAACAAGGCCCCCTGCGCTACACCGGCCATCTCGACCTGCACAAAATTTGGGAGCGGGCCGCGCGCCGCGCCCAATTACCCCTGGCCTACAGCCAGGGCTTTCATCCGCACCCGCAAATCCAACTCGCGGCGGCGTTGCCGCTTGGGTTTTCGAGCCGCTGCGAGGTGGTTGATTTGAAACTCAACGAGACTCTGCCGCTGGAAGGCCTGGCCGAGCGAATTCAGGGCGCTGTCCCATCCGGCTTGCGCATCCTGTCGGTTAAATCTGTTGATGAACGCGCCCCGGCGCTCCAGACCCAGGTTGTCTCGGCGGAATTTGAAGTAGAACTCCTCGAAGACCTTGATGCGGATGAACTCACCCGGCGGCTGGATACCGTCATCGCCGCCAATTCCCTGCCCCGTGAGCGGCGCGGCAAGCCTTACGACCTGCGGCCATTGATTGAACATCTTGAGTTTCACGCCCATCCTGCGCGGCTGTTCATGCGCCTGGCCGCCCGCGAAGGCGCCACGGGCCGCCCCGAAGAAGTGCTGGACGCGCTGGGGATTCCACTGGAAAAGGCGCGGGTGGAACGGACCAGGTTAATTTTCAGATAATGCAAATGGTGCTATAATCTCTTTCCCAACCATCAACGGGGATGACAGGCTTCGACGGGAGAGGCTGGCCCCGGAAGGCATGCCGAGAGCGCGCCGAGCTCGTAAAATCAGCGCAAACAATCAAGTGCCAACCGCACTTCCTACGCCGCTATGCCCCTCGCTGCCTAATCGCGGTAGAGAGTAAAACGGCCCGTACCCGCAGAGGTACGGCGTCTGCCGCTTCCGCACACTGCCCGGTAAGCGAGCGGGCGTAACAAAGGCAGAGTGCCGCGCCGCCACGTCACTAACGGCGCGAAAGAGGGCCTTCGGGTCTGAGTGAATGGCCGCAGGCGAGTTTTGCCTGTTGAATTCCCTGCGGCGACAATCTCAACCGGCTACGCATGTAGATTTCCGGCGGACGAATCTTTCGGACGCGGGTTCGATTCCCGCCATCTCCACAAACAAAAAACACGCTCAAAGGCGTGTTTTTTGTTTGCAGGCGCGTCTTCAACCGAGTGATTCGAGTATCGCTATCTTAAGTTTCCGAAAAAACAGGCCCAAACAGGACAAGGGTTTTCAGCCACCATGACTTTTGGGTTATATACTTCAAAAATAATTACCATATTTTAAACCTTGAATAAAACATCCGCTGTGCTAAAATTGAACTATCAATTCTGTTAGTGTTTTTTAATTTAAGGAGGAAATGCCATGAAATCCGCAAGACCTTTTTTGTTCTTTGTCACCATTGTGATGCTTATCAGCCTGGCCTGCAGTTTTGGGAACAGTGGAGATACCCCCTCAACCGCCGAACCCGCCCAGGAGACGCCGACTGAGGAAAAGACGGAGCCGCAGCCTGCCAGCGGCGCCATCGACAATCTGGACGACCTGCGAGATGCGGTCATCCAGATTGAAGCAGTAGGCACGTTTGTCGACCCACAGGTCGGCCTGCTCGTCAATGCTGGTGGACGTGGGTCTGGCTTCATCATTGACCCATCTGGCATTGCGGTTACCAACAACCATGTTGTCACCGGGGCTGCCACGCTCAAAGTCTTCCTGAATGGCGAGCAATACAGCGCGCGCGTCCTGGGCGCATCTGAATGCGCTGACCTGGCAGTCATCAAAATTGAAGGCAGCGACTTCAAATACCTGGACTGGTTTTCAGGCGATGCCAGGACTGGCACCGAAGTCTACTCTGCTGGTTTTCCGCTGGGTGAACCCCAATTCACTCTCACCAAAGGCATTATCTCCAAAGAAAAAGCTGATGGTCATACCGACTGGGCTTCCCTCGACTACGTCTTGAGCCACGATGCAACCATCAACCCCGGCAACTCTGGTGGGCCATTGGTAACAAAAGATGGGCAAGTGGTGGGCGTCAACTATCGTTCGCGGCCTGACTTCAACCAGTATTTTGCAATTGATGCGAAAACCGCTCAAAAGATGATTTCCGATTTGCAACAGGGCAAAGACGTATATAGCATTGGCGTCAATGGCGTTGCAGTTCGTTCAGAAGATGGCTCGCTCTCAGGCATCTGGGTTATGTCAGTCAAATCGGGCACCCCAGCAGACAAAGCGGGCGTCCAGCCTGGCGACATCCTGTTCCAAATGGAAGGCCTGGTGCTGGCTACCGACGGAACAATGAAAGATTACTGCGACATCCTGCGCTCACGCAGCGCCACTGATACCATGTCGCTGACCATCATCCGCTTTTCCACCGGTGAAATCCTTGAAGGCCAACTCAATGGCCGTGAGCTAGAAGTCACCGGCAACTTCAACACCGGCGGAGGCGGTGGAGGCAACACAGGTTCAGGAGGCGACCAGGGCGCATACTTCACCGAGGAATTTGATAGTGACCCGCAATGGGGCTATTATGTCGTTCAGGGCAACACAAATTCCAACATTAACAACGCAACCTATAGTTTCAACAACGGACGCATGGTATTTGACATCCTTGACCCCGGATTGTTTGCTTACTACATTTACGAAGCCTATACCTACGTTAACACCCAGCTCGATATTCTCGTTGAAAACCGAGGGGTCAATTCACAACAGGTCAGCCTGGTTTGCCGCCTGGGCGATGAAGGCTGGTATGAATGGTCGGTGCAGAGCGACGGTTTGTGGTATTTGTATTATGCAACCGGTTCAGATTACAACCTGATGGCTAACGGCGGTTCCACTGCCATTAAGCAAGGAAAAGCGGTCAACCAATATACATTCGTCTGTAACGAGGATAAACTTGCCTTTGCCATCAACGGCACGGAACCAAAAGGCAGCCCCTATACCGAGCGAAAATATGCCCTGCGTGACGGCTCGGTTGGCTTCTCGATTTCCTCCCTGCGCGCCACCCCTGTGAAAATCGAGGTAGATGCCTTCCGGATTCAAGAACCATAATATTTTGACAAACATCCCTCAGGCTGGCAGGAACCCTGCCAGCCTTTTTTTAACCCTGTTTTCATTTTTTCTACGTGACGTTAATATATTTCTATCATTTATCGGTTATCCTTTGGCGCATACAAACCCGGAAAAATTATCCAAACAGGAGTTATGAACCATGGGAAAAATCATTGGAATCGACCTCGGCACCACCAACAGCGTCGTCGCCGTGATGGAAGGCGGTCAGCCCACCGTCATCAGCACGGCAGAAGGCGGGCGCTTATGCCCTTCGGTGGTCGCCTTTAATAAAAACGGAGAGCGTCTGGTTGGTCAAACTGCCAAACGCCAGGCCGTCATCAACTCAGAAAATACCGTTTATTCCATCAAACGATTCATTGGCCGACGCTACGAAGAAACCGAAGGCGAGCGCAAAATGGTCCCGTTCCAGGTTATCGAAGGCCCATCCGATGATGTGCGTGTGAAAATCCCGGTTACAGGACGCGAATACAGCCCGCAGGAAATTTCGGCAATGGTACTGGCCAAACTCAAAGCCGATGCAGAAGCCTATCTTGGCGAACCTGTTACTGAAGCCGTCATCACCGTCCCGGCGTACTTTAACGATTCGCAGCGCCAGGCCACCAAAGATGCAGGCCGCATTGCTGGCTTAGACGTGAAACGTATCATTAACGAGCCAACAGCAGCCGCGCTGGCCTATGGCCTGGACAAGAAAGCCAACGAAACCATTCTGGTCTTTGACCTGGGTGGCGGCACGTTCGATGTCTCCATCCTGGAAGTCGGCGAGGGCGTTATCGAAGTCAAAGCCACCAGCGGCGATACGCACCTGGGCGGCGATGACTGGGACCAGCGCATCGTCAACTGGGCGGCGGATGAGTTCAGAAAACAAGAAGGCATTGACCTGCGCAGTGACCGTCAGGCGCTTCAGCGATTGCGCGAAGCCGCTGAAAAAGCCAAGATTGAGCTTTCAAGCATGATGGAAACCGAGATTAATCTGCCCTATATCACTGCCGATGCCAGCGGTCCCAAACATCTCATGCTCAAACTCACGCGCGCCAAATTCGAGCAAATGACCGATGACTTGCTCAATCGCTGCGTCAGACCTTTTGAAAATGCACTTAAAGATGCTGGTCTCAAAGCCAGCGACCTGCACGAAGTAGTCCTGGTCGGCGGCTCGACCCGCATGCCAATGGTCAGCGACCTGGTTCGCAAACTAACCGGCAAGGAACCCAATAAGTCGGTCAACCCCGATGAAGTCGTCGCGGTTGGCGCGGCCATTCAGGGTGGTGTGCTGGGCGGCGAAGTGCGCGACATTCTGCTGCTCGATGTAACCCCTCTCTCGCTGGGCGTTGAAACCCTGGGCGGCGTGATGACCGTCATGATTGAGCGCAACACCACTATTCCGGTTAAAAAGACCGAAACCTATTCCACTGCCGCAGACGGTCAGACCGCTGTCGATATTCACATTTTGCAAGGCGAACGACCGATGGCTGCTGACAACATGAGCCTGGGCCGCTTCCGGCTGGATGGCATCCCCCCTGCGCCGCGCGGCGTGCCGCAAATTGAAGTAACGTTCGATATTGATGCGAACGGCATTCTGCACGTCACCGCCCGCGATAAAGCCACCGGCAAAGAACAGAAAGTCACTGTCACCGCTTCCACCAACCTGAACAAGAGCGATATTGACCGCATGGTGAAAGAAGCCCAAAGCCACGAAGCCGAAGACAGAAAACGCAAGGAACTCATCGAAGCCCGCAACATTGCCGATAGCCTCATCTACCAGGTTGAAAAGGCCATGCGCGAGTTGGGCGAAAAACTCAACTCCGGAGAGCGTGGCGAAGTAGAAGCCAAAATCAATGACCTGAAATCGGCCCTCAACAGCGATGACGCGGCTCGCATCACAAAAGCCAGCGAAAGCTTGCAGCAATCCTTTTACAAGTTGAGCGAAAAATTGTATGGCGGTCAGCCCCAACCGCAAGGCCAGCCAGGCGGCCCCGCCACCCCGCCCCCCGGCGGTGATGATGTCGTCGATGGCGAAGTCAAAGACGCGTAGGTTGATATTCGATACTTGATTTACAAAAAGTCACCAAGAGTGTCTCTGTGCGCAGAGGCACTCTTTATTGTTGTCTCAAACAAACGCTCTCGAATACCGGGTATCGAAACCCGAATATCAAATCCCGTTTATAATCTCCATCATGTTCAAAAATCACCCTTACCGTATTCTGTTGGCCGTTATTGGATTTGTCATACTGGCTGTTGCAGTGTACCAAATCCCATTCGTCAATGTTCGCCTGGCCTGGCGGGTAGATAATCTACGCGCTGCTCTCCGCAACCTGATTAACCCGCCCGCCGAGCAAGTCTTTATCCCGGCAACGCTCCCTCCTACTGAACGCATTTTACCGACCCCAATCGTGACCACCATCGCGCCATCAGTGACAATCACTGCTACCCTGGCACAACCCACCCCAACCGCCACCATCTCACCAACGCCTCTGCCAGAGCGAATAGACTTGAAAGGCGAGCGATTCTACACCGACCAGAAAAACCGCTGGAACTACTGCGGCCCGGCCAACCTGGTGATGGCGCTCAAGTTTTGGGGCTGGAAAGGCCTGCCTGGTAAAACCGATGACCCACGCGACCAGGTTGCCAGCGTTATCAAACCTGGGTTTGTCGATTCATCAAAAAGCTTGATTGACCGTGGCCGCCTCGACCTGAACGTCATGCCCTACGAAATGGCAGATTTCGTCACTGATTACACCGACTACGCCGCGCTCATCCGGCATGGCGGCGAACTTCAGACGCTCAAAGCCCTGCTCAGCGCCGGTTTTCCATCCATCATCGAAAAAGGCTACTATGAGCGCGATACGCAGGGCAAACGCACCTGGATGGGACATTACCTGTTCGTCACCGGCTATGATGACGCGGAACAGGTCTTCATTGTGCAGGATGCGTATTATCTGAACGGCGAACAACCCCGCAAGAATCGGCGCATTTCCTACGAAGAACTCCTGGAAGGCTGGCGCTCCTTCAACTATCTCTTCCTGGTCGTTTACCCGCCGGAACGCGAAGCGGACATGATGGCCGCGCTGGGCAACTGGAGTGACCCACAATGGGCCTATCGTCACGCCCTCGAACTGGCCGAAGACGATATTCAGACGCAGACCGAAATTGATCTGTTCTTTGCCTGGTTCAACAAAGGCACCAGCCTGGTGCAAATGCAGGATTACGCTGCCGCGGCGGCGGCCTACGACCAGGCCTTTACCATCTATGCTGGGCTGACGCAAGATAACAGCCAGCGTCCCTACCGCATGGTGTGGTACCAAACTGGCCCCTACTGGGCTTACTTCTACACCGGGCGTTATCAGGATGTCATCAATCTCGCCAACATCACGCTTTCCACGCCTTCAACCGGCCCAACGCTGGAAGAAAGCCTGTACTGGCGCGCCATGGCTTCTTACGCGCTCGGAAAAACCGGCCCAGCCGCCACCGACATGCTTGAAGCCGTGCGCCTGAACCCCAACTTTGCGCCGGGCATTCAACGGCTGAAGGAATGGGGGTTGCGCTAATCCGTCTCATGCCGCATGAAAACTTTTTCGATTGTCGTTCCCATATATTACAACGAACCCAACCTGCCAGAGACCGTTCCCCAACTGCTGGCGCTGGCCGAACGCCTGCCCGACCTGCGGCTGGAACTGGTCTTCGTCGATGACGGCTCTGGCGACCGCTCGCTCGACATTCTGCGCGATTTCCAGCGCAAGTATCCCGATTTCATCCGCATCGTCAAACTGACGCGCAACTTCGGCTCAATGGCCGCCATTCAGGCCGGGCTGACGGTTGCCAGCGGTGATTGTGTGGGCATGATTGCCGCCGATTTGCAGGACCCGCCCGAACTGTTCCTGGAGATGGTTGAACACTGGCGGCAGGGCGTCAAGGCCGTTTTTGCCGTGCGCCAGGAGCGCGAAGACCCGCCCCTTTCGGCCTGGTTCGCCAACCGCTACTACGACCTGATACGCCGCTTTGCCATCCGCGATTACCCAACCGGCGGTTTCGACTTCTTCCTGATTGACCGCCAGGTGGTGGATGAAATCAACCGCATCCGCGAGAAAAACACCAACCTGCTCACGCTCATTTTCTGGCTCGGCTTTCGCCCGGTTCTCATCCCCTACACGCGCCGCAAACGCCGCAAAGGAAAATCGCGCTGGACGCTTTCCAAGAAAATCAAACTGTTCACCGATACCTTTGTGGCCTTTTCATACTTCCCCATTCAACTGCTCTCGCTGGTGGGCTTTCTGGTGGCGTTGGGCGCGTTCCTGTATGGCGCGTTCATCTTCTTTTACTGGCTATTCGTCGGGATTCGAGTCGAGGGCTGGGTTTCGACCATGATTATTCTCACCTTCACGTCTGGCGTGCAAATGACCTTGCTCGGAATCCTGGGCGAATACCTCTGGCGCGCGCTAGATGAAATCCGCCGCCGCCCGCCATATGTGATTGATGAAATCTTCGTTTCAGCCCACAGGTCACAACAAGCCCTATTCGACAGCAAATCGCCCTCAAGAAACAACATGATGTAAACGAGAGTGGGTTTCCAAAGCGGCAATGGCGGGGTAGATAGCGCACATGATACTTTGCTATAACCGCGCAACTCTGCTACAAAATCAATCCTTCATCAAACATTAATGGGATGTTAATGTTTTGGGCAAAAAAAATTAACCATCCGGGCGTATCATTCCCCTGATACCCAACAAAGTTTTTACCAACCAGAAAAAATTGCGTTCCAGACTTACCTTGCAGCTCGTATCATGTTGTACAGGTGGATGTTGCTGGCGCTTTGGACAAGGTTAAAGGCTTTCCCAACCATGGTGAACACATCTCGGAAAAACCCTGAACAAAATACTCGTGCTCCACTCGCTCTGTTCGACCTGGATTACACCATCCTGAGCGGTGACAGCGAGGCGATGTGGAGCCGCTTCCTGTTCGAGAAGGGCGTGGTTGATAAAGGTTTCCTGATGAGAATCACAGATTATTACCACGCCTACGACAACGGTCACCTGGATATTCACGAATACGAAGCCTTTTTACTCCAACCGTTGACCGTTCACCCGCTCTCAAAACTCCATGAGTGGCGAACGGAATATCTGCAACAAATACGGCAGGTCGTACGACCAAACATCATGCGGCGCGTCAGGCGATTTCGGATGCTGGGCTTCACCCTACTGTTGATTACCGCATCGAACAACTTCCTTGCCGAACCGATTGCCAGACTGTTGCGCTTTCCTCACTTAATTTGCACGCAAATCAAACAGGTCGAGGGGCGCTTTACAGACCAATTGGAGGGAATTCCCGCTTTTCAAGAGGGAAAAGTGCGGCGGCTGGAACAGTGGCTGGATGCGTGCGGCCTGAGCCTGAACGGTAGTTGGGGCTACAGCGATTCGCACAACGACCTGCCCTTGCTCAAGCGGGTCGAGCATCCCGTTGCCGTTCTGCCCGACCCAATCTTGCGCGCCTACGCCAACCAGCATGGCTGGAAAATCATCGAACACACCCATTGAACGAGGATGCAGCCACTGGAACAAAACGCCAGAGAATCATCTCTGAATCCGCGCCGAGCCGCCTTTGGCGAAGGCCCGCACCTGGTCAAGCGTCGCCATAGTGGTATCGCCGGGGTAGGTGGTAAGCAGCGCGCCGTGCGCCCAGCCCAGGTTGACGGCTTCCTGTTCGGGTTCGCCGGTCAGCAGGCCGTAGAAAAAGCCCGAAGCAAAGCCATCGCCGCCGCCGACGCGGTCGTAGACATCCAGTTCGCAGGTCGGGGAGACGTAGGTTTTGCCATCGACCCAGGCGACCGCGCCCCAACTGTGGCGGTTGGTGGAGTGGACTTCACGCAGGGTGGTGGCGACAATCTTGACGTTGGGGAATTTCGCCACAACGTTGTCAATCATGCCAAAGAAGGTGCTCGGGTCGAGTTTGGATTTGGCCTTGACCTCGGGGCCAGGGATGCCGAGGCCGAGTTGCAGGTCCTCCTCGTTGCCAACCAGCACATCCACGTGTTCCACAATGCGGCGAAGCACTGAAACGGCTTTTTCCTGCCCGCCCCAGATGTTCCAGAGTTTGGCGCGGTAGTTCAGGTCGAAGGAGGTGACCGCGCCGGAGGCTTTGGCGGCTTTCATGGCTTCGATAATCAGTTCGCCGGTGGTCTCAGAGAGTGCCGAGAAAATGCCGCCGCTGTGAAACCAGCGCACGCCCGCGCCAAAAATGGCGTTCCAATCGAAATCGCCAGGTTTGAGCAGCGCCCCGGCTTCGTTGGAGCGGTTGTAAAAGACGACCGGCGCGCGGACACCGAAGCCCCGGTCGCTGTAGACGGTAGCCATGTTGGGGCCGTTGACGCCGTTGTGTTTAAACTTCTTGTAGAACGGCTTGACGCCCATCGCCTTGACGCGCTCGGCAATCAGGTCGCCAATGGGGTAATCGACCATGGCGGTGGCGATGCCGGTTTTCAGGCCAAAGCAATCTGCCAGGTTGGCGGCGCAGTTGAACTCGCCGCCGCTGACGTGGATGGCGCATTCGGTCGCTTTGCGGAAGGGGACAATGCCAGGGTCGAGGCGATGTACCAGCGCGCCGAGGGAGAGAAAATCGAGGTCGGCTTCGGGTTTAATATTGAGACCGTATTTCATGGGTTGCTCCTTTTTATCAGTACGAGGGTCGAGTAGCCCGCGCTTTTCGGGCGTACCGAGACCCGTCATCGCAGGTTGTGCCTATGGTCTCGATACGCCCCTCGCACAAACCGCTCGGGACTACTCGACCAGTGGTCAGATTATTGCCATTCGGTATGGAATGTGCCTTCTTTATCAATGCGGCGGTAGGTATGAGCGCCGAAGTAGTCGCGCTGGGCCTGAGTCAGGTTGGCGGGCAGGCGGGCGCTGCGATAGGCATCGTAATAGGCCAGAGCCGAACTAAACGCCAGGGCCGGGATGCCGCTTTCGGCGGCCAGCGCCACCACTTTGCGCAGGGCGGCCTGGCGGGTGTTCATGGTCTGGGCAAATTCGGGGTCAACCATCAGGTTGGGCAGGTCGGGGTTGCGCGAGAAGGCGGCGCGAATGTCGTTCAGGAAGCGGGCGCGGATGATGCAGCCGCCGCGCCAGATTTTGGCAATCTCGCCGTAGTTCAGGTGGTAGTGGTATTCCTGGCTGGCCATCCGCAACAACCCAAAGCCCTGGGCGTAGGAACAAATCTTGGCGGCGTAGAGCGCATCGCGGACGGCGGCAATCACGGTTTGTGGATTCTCAGCGATGCGCGTTTCCGGGCCGGTTAAGACCTTCGAGGCAGCGACGCGCTCATCTTTATACGCCGAGACAATGCGGCTTTCAACGGCGGCGTTAATCGTTGGGGTGGGCGCGCCCAGGTCGAGAGCGTTCTGGCTGGTCCATTTGCCAGTGCCTTTTTGCTGAGCCTCGTCCAGAATCAGGTCGACCACGACGGAGCCGGTCTCCGGGTCGGTTTTGGCGAAAATATCGGCAGTGATTTCAATCAGGTATGACTCGAGTTCGCCGCGATTCCATTCGGCAAAAACTTCGTGCAGTTGGGCGTTCGTCAGCCCCAGGCCGCGATGGAGAATGTCGTAGGCCTCGGCAATCAACTGCATATCGCCGTATTCGATGCCGTTGTGAACCATCTTGACGTAATGCCCCGCGCCGCGCGGCCCCATGTAGGCCACGCAGGGTTTGCCATAGGCCTTGGCTGCAATCGATTCAAAAATGGGTTTGACCAGTTCCCAGGCTTCGGGCTGGCCGCCGGGCATGATGGCCGGGCCCCAGAGCGCGCCCTGCTCCCCGCCGCTGACTCCCGTGCCTATGTAGATGATGCCAGCCGCTTCGAGTTCCTGCGAGCGGCGTTCCGTGTCTAGAAAAAAGGTGTTGCCGCCGTCGATGAGTAAATCGCCTGGGGCCAGGTGCGGCTTGAGCGAGGCAATCGCCGCGTCGACGGGCTTCCCGGCGGGGACCATCATCAGGATACGGCGAGGCAGTTCCAGCGCCGCAAGAAACGCGTCGAGACTCTCACAGGCGATGAGATTCTTTTTGTCGGAATCCGCCCCAAAAGCCCGAACTTTTTCCAAATCCAAATCATAACCGGCCACTTTGAAGCCGTTGCGTTCCATATTCAGGGCGAGCATGTGGCCCATGACACCCAAACCCATTATGCCGAAATTGGCTTTGTCCATTTGGTTTTCCTTTCGAACTGGTAGATTGACCATGAGTTGTACAGGTGATGGTAGAGAATGTAAAACATCGGCCCCATCGCCACAAGCGGATTGATGAAGGTCAGGGCAATCCAGGTGACGAAGGAGAGGTTCTTTTGGCCGAGCGACTGGCTGGCTTCCTGCCAGTGGGCGCGACCACCGAGCAGCGCGCCGACCGCAAAGTTGGTGATGCAGATGACGAGCGAAGTCAGGGCGATGCTGAACAGCATCGGGATGGAGTCGGTGGCTTCGGTGCGGAGGAAGTTGGAGGCGTTGGCGCTGATGATGAACAGGTTGACCAGCCAGATGGGGAAGGAGGCGGCTTTCCCTTTGCGGATGACGGTTTGCGCCGCTTTGGGCAGGCGGGCGGCCACCTGCGCCAGAATCAGCGGCACGAACATGACGATGAGAACCGGTTGCAGCACTTCCCAGACAGAAATCTGGATGGTCTGGCCGAGTAAAAAGGGCAGGGCGAGCGGGACAATCAACGCGGTGGAGAGATTGGAGAGCAGGACGGACGCGACGACATATTCGACTTCGCCCTGGATAAAGCCGATGATGACCGGGGCGGCGATGGCGGTCGGGGCGATGCCGGTCATGAAGGCGGCCAGCGCCAGGGTCAGGCTGAAAGGGGCGAGGATGGCGTAACCGGCGAAGGCAACGGTGACGTTGGCGGCTAAAACCCAGAGCACGCTTTGGGGAAAGGCTTGCGGTTTGATTTCGATGTCAAGAAAGGAGAAAAACAACATCACCATCAGCAGGGATTGAATGGCAGGTGAGAAAACGTGGGCTTGTGGGAAAAGCATCCCAACGGCCATGGTCAGGAGCAAGGCGAGGCCTTTGCCCTGCGTGCGGAGGAAGGTGGTGACGGATTGGGTGAGGGTCATTTTTAAGATGAAATGCTGAGTTAACGGAGATTAAACCTTTCACCACGAAGGGCACAAAGAGCACGAAGGTTCTCCACGATTTGGGTTTGTGTCCCGTCGTGTACTTTGTGTCCTTTGTGGTTATGTTTTTAACCGATACAAGATTTCCCCAGCCTTTGGAACGTATAGAATGCCCTCATCCTCGCGGTCTTTCCATTCGTCGAGGTTGATGCTGGCCGGGTCGAGGTAGCCCAGGTTGAGTTGGGCGCAATCGGCGGGCGGAATTTTGCTGGCGAGCGTGACCTTGACATTTGGTTTTTCGAGGCCATTTTCGAGATGACCAGAGCCGCGAACATGCGTGGAATGCGCCAGCACGCCGAGCGGGATGTGTTTGAAGCGTTCCCAATCGTTCAAAAAGTAGGGGAGGATGTGATAACCGATTTCGTAAATGTACTTGCCATGCACGTGGCTGACCACGTCGAGATGCGGGGCGTAGATGATGACTTCGCCGCCAACGGCCACCGCTGGTTCGAGTTTGTACATCGCCTTCGCGCCGGTCCACAGTTCATCATACATGGCCGGGGCGCACGAAAGCACCCGCTGATAAGGCTTTTCACACCAGCGAATGTGGCGCTGCGCCGAGAAATCTGCGGCGGCGCTCCAGGCTTCATAGAGGTCGCCGATAAAGAGACCCGAAAGGTCATGACCCTCAACGGTCAGCGCGATGAGCGTCACCGGCGTGGACAGTTTTTCGGCGGCGGCGTGAATCATGGCGCGGACGGGGGTGTCCTTGATGCCAATCGTCCCAACCACGCCAGCCAGCGCGCCCAGCCAGTGGGTGGCGTTAATCATATCGGGGCCGGAAATGCCGGGGAACAGGTATTTGGCTCCGCCGGAGAAGCCGACGACTTCATGGGGGAAGGTCGGGCCAAGAATCAGAAGGTGGTCATAGGCCAGGGCCGCTTTGTTCAAGCGGATATCGACGCGATTGGGCAGGGACTTGTGCCAGCGTTCACCCGCAATTTGTTTGATTTGGTCCTGCTCGATGAAACCGATGGATGTCAGGGCGGTTGGGTCGTCCCAGGCGTGGTTGAGGAGTGTAGACAACGGACGAAGCGGAGAAACGGACGTGTGTCCAAAGCCTTTCCCGGCGGCGAGGGAGGCGCGTTCAGCGGCAGTGATGCCCACCAGCCGATTTAAGCTCTCATCGGAAAGCGCCGGATGCGTGCCGAGGGCAACCATAAAGTCGAGTTGTCTGGCATCGTGCAGGATTTCGACCAGGGTGCGGAATAAAAACGGCAGCGGCAGCGAGCGGGTGTGGTCGGGAATCAAAACCAGAACACGCTGGTTGGTAAACTGGCGTTCAAGAGCAGTCCATAACGTAGTTCGTATTTCGTCTTCCGTGAGAAGTTGGCCTGAAGGAGCAATCGCCTGAGTTATCAGCATGAAATCTCCGTTTCTCAATCCGCTTATCCGTTTTGCGAAGCAATCCGTTGTCAAACACCGCTAAACGCCGAAAAACCGCCATCCACCGGCACGACAATTCCGGTAACGAAGGCCGAGGCGGGCGAGACCAGCCATAGCAGCGTACCAAGCAAGTCCTCGGGAATGCCGAAGCGGCCCATCGGCGTGTGCGACAGGATTTGCTGGCCGCGCGGGGTCAGCGAGCCATCCTCGTTCAACAGCAGGCGGCGGTTCTGGTCGCCGACAAAAAAGCCGGGGGCGATGGCATTGACGCGAATTTCCGGGCTGTATTCCTGCGCCATGTGGACCGCCAGCCATTGGGTGAAGTTACTCACTCCGGCTTTGGCCGCCGAATAGGCCGGAATGCGCGTGAGCGGGCGGAAGGAGTTCATTGAGGAAATGTTGAGTATGACGCCGCTCTTTTGCTCGGCCATGATTTTTCCAAAAACCTGTGACGGTAGAATGGCGCCCATCAGGTTCAGGTCGAACACCCAGCGAATAGCGTCCGCAGGCAGGTCAAAGAAGGACTGCTCGGGGCTGGTAGTGGCCTGCGGTTTGTTGCCGCCCGCGCCGTTGATGAGAATATCGACGCGGCCATAGGCTGCAAGCACTTTTTCGGCGGCGGCTTCGACGCTGGCTTTGTCTAACACGTTGCAGGCCAGGCCCATCGCTCCGTTGCCCAGTTCAGCGGCCAGAGATTCGGCGGGTTCGAGCCGCAAATCCAGCACGGCGACTGTGGCGCCCGCGGCGGTCAGTTCCCGGCACATGGCGGCGCACAAGACGCCCGCCCCGCCGGTAACGACGGCAATTTTTCCGTGAATATCAAAAGAAACGCTCATCCCATTTTCCTTTCAAAAGCGGTACGCAGATTGACGGATTGACACGGAAGGAAAATAAAAAATCCGCGTTTGTCCGTTTAATCCGTGTACGGAGTTTTTCATTTCAACAAATCCAGATGATTGCGGAAATGCTTCTGCAGCCCGGTCTGGTACAAATTGGCGTGCTTCACCAGCGCCGACTTGATTTCCGCGCCAAATTCCATCAACGCTGAGCCAAAGGTGACGTGCAAAATCTCGCGGGCGTGAAAGTCATCGAGCAGGGCGGGCAGCGCCAGGCCTGCCGGAACTTGCGCCGGGTCCGCCGAAACGTGATAAGTCGCCCGGTCGGTGGCGTAACGCTCCAGCCCCAGCGCCCAAATCCGCTCAAACAGGGCCGGTTCGGCCACGGCCAGCACGCGCAACCCTTCCAGGTATGAAGTTCCAGCCGTTTTAACGTGAATCCGCTGCCCCCAGTGCTTTACCATCAGCGGGTAGACGCTGAATTTGTCGGAACCCGAATGCAGGCTGATTTTGTATGTCCCAAAATAGGCCGTCACGGCGGCGTGCTTTGCCATCTCCGCATCCAGGGCCGTCAAATTTCCGATGTAATCCACGCCCTTCTCAAAGCGCCCGATAAAACGCGGGGCCAGCGAGGTGAACTTCACGCCCGCCCGCGTCAGTTCGTTGGCGATGAAAAAGTGTTCGAGCGGCGTGGTGGGCGCGTCGGTTTCATCCACCGACACTTCAAAATCAAAGGTTTCTTTGAGTTCTGTGAGACGGCGGTACATCGTCACCGTCTGGCGGATAGCCCTGCCATACTTGACCAGCGCCCGCAACAGGGATTCCGAGTCAAACATCCCGAAGCCTGCCTCGCCGTTTCCGGTCAGATACAACGCTGAGAGTTCATCCCAGTTCTGCCCATCCCCGGAAGTGCGCCGGGACTTCGTGGCCTTTTCCTGCAACACCGGGAGCGAATCGGTGTCGGCGGCATTGTCCACGTGCGCGCCGGGGTCGACCGTGAAAAAGGTATAACCCGCCTGAACAAAGGGCGGCAAATCCTCGACCGTTTTCAGGTGGTCGGCGTCCGCGCCCCAGGGCTTGTCCCAACCGGCGGCCTCGACGGCGCGTTTGGCGTCATCGATGACTTGTTGCGGGGTGCGCCCGGTGCGGGTGTTCTCACGGATGGATTGCTGGGCAAAGACAGGGGAAAGCGCCATGCGCGAGGCGCGCAGCGCGGCAATATGGCCAGGGGTGGCAAGACCGAGCCGGTCGCCAAAACCGAACGAGGGGGAAAGACCGAGGGGAGAGAGCATGTTAGTTTCCAATTTTTAGTGAGCAGTGAACAGTTATCAGCAGGGGCGACCCTTGTGGTCGACCTTATAAACGATAGGCGCGTTTTGCCAGTCCTACCGCAAGTTCCGTCATCATTTCCTGGGCGTCATCCATATCGACGATGTGCCGGGCCACCAGGCTTGCCACCCAATTGGCCGCTGCCCGCCGCCAGACATCATGTCGGGCGGGGATGGAGCAGAAGGCGCGAGTGTCGTCGTTGAACCCGACGGTGTTGTAGATGCCCGCCGTTTCCATCACCTGGTCGAAGTAGCGCGCCATGCCGTTCAGGCTGTCATGAAACCACCAGGGCGGGCCAAGTTTCAGCGCGGGGTAATGCCCGGCCAGCGGGGCCAGTTCGCGGGAGTAGGTCGTTTCGTCGAGCGTGAACACAATCAGGGTTAAACGAGTGTCATTTCCGTAGCGATTCAGCAACGGCAGCAGGTTGCGGGTGTATTCGGTTTCGATGGGAATATCCGCGCCTTTATCCAGGCCGAACTTTTCAAAAATCAGCCGGTTGTGGTTGCGCAGCGAGCCGGGGTGCAGTTGCATCACCAGACCGTCCTCGAGGCTCATGCGCGCCATTTCCATCAGCATATGGGCGGTGAAGCGGGCGGCGTCAGCGGATGTGGCTTGCCCTTTGAGCGCGCGCTGGAAAATGGATTCGGCTTCCGATTGAGTTAATTCGGCGGTGGCGGGGGTCAGCGCGGCGTGGTCGGTGGCAGTCGCGCCCATCTGCTTGAAAAACGCGCGGCGCTGTTCCAGGGCGCGGATGAAAGATTGGTAACTGGTAATTGGTTGACTGGCAACCTGTTCCAGTTTCTCGATATTCGCCTTCCAATGCAGCGCATCGAGATTGACCACCGCATCCGGGCGGAAGGTGGGCCGAATATTTCCTTTCCAACCGCTTTGGCGAATGGCCTGGTGATGTTCGAGCGTATCTGTGGCTGAGTCGGTGGTGCATAAAACTTCGATGTTGAAGCGCTCGAACAGGGCGCGGGGAGAAAATTCGGGGGAGGCCAGTTTCTCGGCAATCAGGTCATAGAGCCGGTCGGCGTTGGCGGCGGAGGGTTTTTCGGTGATGCCAAAGACCTCGTTCAGTTCATGCGTCAGCCAGATGCCGGAGGGTGTGCCGCGAAACAGATGGAAGTTGGCGCAAAACAATTGCCAGATTTTGCGGTGGTCGGCGCCCTCACCCCCAGCCCCTCTCCCAAATTCGGGAGAGGGGGGCACGCCCAAAGATTCAAGCGGAATACCCTGCGAGTACAGCATCCGGGTCACGTAGTGGTCGGGGATGATGAACAGGTCGGCGGGGGAGCCAAAGGTGGCCTGCGGGTCGGCGAACAGGCGCGGGTCAACGTGTCCGTGCGGGGAGAGGATGGGCAGGCTGGCAACCGGCTCATACAAACGGCGAGCCAGCGTTGGATTGGAAGAGAAAAAACGGTCAGGATTCATGTTACCTCGTCAGCCAGCCGCCATCGACCGGGACAATTGCCCCGTTCATGTAATCGGATGCGGCGGAGGCCAGGAACACGACTGCGCCCATCAGGTCGGCAGGCTCGCCCCAGCGCCCGGCGGGGATGCGCTCGAGGATGGCCGGAGCGCGTTCGGCATCGGCGCGCAGCGGGGCGGTGTTATCGGTCGCCATGTAGCCGGGGGCAATCGCATTGACATTCAAGCCCTTGGCGGCCAGTTCGTTGGCGAACAAGCGCGTCAGCCCGGCGACGCCGCTTTTGGAGGCGGTGTAGGACGGAACGCGAATGCCGCCTTGAAAGGAGAGCATGGAGGCGATGTTGATGATTTTACCGCTACCCTGGGCCGTCATGACGCGCCCGGCGGCCTGCGAGAGCAGGAAAACCGCCTTCAGGTTAATAGCCATCACGTCATCCCAGTCTTTTTCGCTAAATTCAAGCAGCGGGGCGCGGCGGATGATGCCAGCATTATTGACCAGGATGTCGAGGCGGCCCAGACGGCTTACCACTTCGTCAACGACTTTGGCCATGTCATCGGCATGGGCTTCGAGCAGGTTGGCGCTGACGGGCAAAAAGCGCCGCCCCAGCGCCCCAACCCGGGCCGCGGTTTCATCGAGCGGAATGACATCCAGCCCGGCCACATCGGCCCCGGCTTCGGCCAGCGCAATGGCCATGCTCTGCCCTAACCCGCGCCCCGCGCCGGTGACAAGGGCGATTTTTCCATCGAGTTTGAAGAGGTCTAATATCATAGAAAATCCTTTATTTATAAACTTTCGTCCTGAGCAGAGCCGCACGATTTGTGTGCGGCGCAGTCGAAGGACATTTCCTAAAAAATTTTTTGTACGAAAATCGCCCTTCAATTACGCTGCGCTACGCTCAGGGCGTGGATTAATGACCCAATTCCTTCAACATGGCAACCGTCTTGCCAACCCAACCCAGGTTTGGGTCATCCACCGTCGCCTGGACGCGCTGATTGCCTGCCAGGAACCACAGGTAGTAGGTGGTGTAGCCCGGCGCGGAAACAACGGTGTGGTATCCGCGCGGCATCATGTGCAGGCTGTTATCGCGGATGGTGAAGTTTTCTTCTTCGCCGTCCTCGTTGTAATAATGGCACAGGCCAAAACCTTCCGCCGGGCTGACCTTGAAGTAATACATTTCTTCGTGGTAGGCCTGGCGCGGCAGGTCATCCACCTGATGCTTGTGGGGCGGGTAGGTGCTCCAGTTGCCGCTGGGGGTAAAGGTTTCGCCGACAATCAGACGGCGGGCGGGCAGGTCGGGCTGGGCTGCCAGGGTGAGAATCTGGTGAAAGTAGCGTTTGAAATTGGCCGCGCCCCAAACGCCGCTGGCAACCTGCCCCGGAGCGATGACATACGGCTGGATATCCGCTGAGCCTGTCGAAGGGTCGCCGGGGGCGCTGGGCAGCGCGATTTCGACATTCCCTTCGGCCTGGATGGTGTATTGCGCCCCAGCGGGGATGTAAACCGAGTGCGGCTTGCCGGAGAAGACATTCGGGCGTCCGCCGACTTTCTCGAAGCGCTGGCCGTTGATTTCAAAGGTGGCCTTGCCGCCCAAAAGCACGGCCAGGATTTCGCGCCCGCCGCTTTCGGCGCGATGGGTTTCACCCGCCGCCAGTTTGAGCAGGGCAAAATCGAGCAGCTGGCAGGGGTTGGTGGACGGGGTGTTGAGACCGGGGCTGGAGGCGAGATAAGCATGATATTTCATCAGATAAACTCCTTAAAACCTTTTTTGGACACCGATTACGCGGATTTCACGGAATTTTTTATTTTTTAGATGCGCGCGCTGTTTTGACCCAGCCGACGCATTGGGCGGCCTTCGCGGCGATTCCGTCATAGTCTTTGTCTTTGACTGCCTGCCCGGAGATGAGTTTGCTGCCCAGGCCAACGGCCGCCGCCCCGGCTCTTATCCACTCGCTGATGCTGGCTTCGGTTGCATCCACGCCGCCGGTGGGCAGGAGGCGATGCCAGGGACAGGGAGCCATTACGGCGCTAATGAAGGCCGGGCCGCCCGCCGATTCTCCGGGGAAAATTTTGCAGATTTCCGCGCCCCATTCCTCGGCAGCGACAATTTCGTTTTCGGTGGCGCAGCCCGGCAGGTAGAGAATTTTGCGGCGATTGCACAAGCGCGAGATTTCGGGATTGAAACTGGGGCCAACGATGAAGTTCGCGCCCGCGGCGATGAACAGGGCGGCGGTGGGCGCATCTACAATCGAGCCAACGCCCAAAATCACAGCCGGGTCGGCTTTGGCGAAGTGTTTGACCAGTTCGCTAAAGACCGGGTAGGCCATCTCGCCGCGATTGGTGAATTCAATCGTCCGCGCGCCGCCGCGCGCGCAGGCATTCACCAGTTCAATGGCGGTTTCGAGGTCGCCGTTGTAAAACAGCGGCAGGACTCCGGTCTCAAGCAGAGTGTTGATAACGTCTAAACGCATGTAACGGGCCATGGAAAATCCTTTGAATGCAGATTTCAGAATGAAGAATGCAGAATTGAGGCTACTTTATTGGGTTAGTGAGTATGCCGAGTTTTTCAATGGTGATACTGACCACATCCCCCGGCTCCAAAAAGCGTTGGGGATTGGCGGCTTCGGGCAACCTGGCAGGGGTGCCGGTGGCGATGATGTCGCCAGGCTCGAGGGTCATGACCTGGCTCAGGTACGAAACCAGGAACGGGATGCTGAAAATCAGAGCGCTGGTATTGGTGCGCTGTTTGGGCACACCGTTAACGTTCAGTTCCAGGTCGAGGCAGTGCGGGTCAGGAACTTCATCTTTCGTGACCAATGCCGGGCCAAGCGGGCCAAAGGTGTCGAACGACTTGCCTAAAAACCACTGGCTGGTGCGTTTTTGGACATCGCGGGCGCTGACATCGTTGAAGATGCTGTACCCGGCGACATAATCCATGGCTTCGGCTTCGGGGATGTCGTAGCCGCGCTTGCCGATAATGACGGCCAGTTCCGCTTCATAATCCACCTGCGAGGTAACACGCGGAACGAGAATGGGATGAAGGTGGCCGGTGATGACGTTGGCCATCTTAGAGAAAAAGTTCGGGTATTCAGGCAGTTCGGTTTTGCCGATGCCGATGTGGCCTTTGTAGTTATGCCCGATGCAGAGGATTTTGCCAGGGCGGGGAACCGGCGCGAGCAACGTGACCTGTTCCAGCGGAGTGAACATCTCCGGGGAGGCAGAGGCCAGGGTTTGGCGGGCCAGTTCCAGGGTGGAGGCGCCGAGGGCGAGAAATGCAACCATGTCGGCAGGCAATGCGGGGTTGGCATCGTTCAGGTCGAGGATGGAATCATCCCTCTGCGCGCCGAGGCGGGGCTGGTTGTGATGGAGGAAGGTGACGAGGCGCATATCTGCTCTGATACTCCAACGTCAGGGGACGTTGGAGTCTTAACGCGAAACCCGCCCCGAGGCGTCGCCCGCCATGAGGGTTTCGACTTCGGCGACGGTGACGGCGTTGAAATCACCGGGGATGCTGTGCTTGAGGCAGGCGGCGGCTGCGGCAAAGTTGAGTGCTTTTTGCGGGTCATCGGCATATTTGCGCAGGCCATAGATGAGGCCGCCCATGAACGAGTCGCCGCCGCCGACGCGGTCAATGATGGGGAGAATATCATAGGTGGGTGCAACAAAGAAATTCGCAGTTCGACTGCGCTCCGCGCGGGTCCAAAGCACGCCCGACCAGGTGTTGTGACTGGCCGAAAGCGAGCCGCGCAGGGTAATGGAAATGGTTTTGAGAGAGGGAAAACGCTCGGCCAGTTTTTCGCAGACGTAACGGTAGTGGCCGGCTTCGACCTTCCCGGCGGTGATGTCGCTTGCGGGGGCCTGGATGCCAAAGACTTTTTCGGCGTCCTCCTCGTTGCCGAGGGCCACATCGCACATCCCCACCAGGTCAGTCATCACTTCTCCGGCGGTTTTGCCCCATTTCCAGAGTTTGGCGCGATAGTTCAGGTCGGTGGAAACGGTGACGCCCAGTTCGCGGGCGGCAACGATGGCCTCGCGGCAGACTTCGGCAGCGCCCTGTGAAACTGCCGGGGTGATGCCAGTCCAGTGAAACCAATCGGCACCGGCAAAGATGGTTTTCCAGTCAATTGTTCCAGGCTGGATGGCAGCAAAACTCGACCCGGCGCGGTCATAGATGACTTTGCTGGCGCGCTGGGCGGCCCCGGTTTCGAGGAAGTAGATGCCCATCCGTTCGCCGCCGCGCAGAATGTGGCTGGTTCCCACGCCGAGGCCGCGCAGGGTGTTGAGGCAGGCGTCGCCCAGGTCATTTTTGGGCAGGCGGGTAACGAACTCGACGGTTTCGCCATAATTGGCAAGCGAGACGGCGACATTGGCTTCGCCACCGCCATAGGAGGCTTCAAACAGCCGGGTTTGGGTAAAACGCTGAAAGCCGGGCGGGGCCAGGCGGAGCATGATTTCGCCGAAGGTGACGATTTTTTTCATTGGGAAACTCCTGAAGATGGCATCGAATCGCACAAATTACTCAAAAAGTGCTGTTGTACACGGATTGGACGGATTTCACGGATAAACACGGATAATTCAAATTAAAAATCTGTGCGCATCCGAGCAATCCGTAAAATCTGCGTACAGGTTTTAAGGTTTAATCACTGCGTCAACCGAGTCATCGGTATCGAAGGCGGGGCCGAGTTGGTTGTGAACTTGAACGTTCTCCAGGCGCACGCGGCGGGCGTTGCGGATGAAAAATCCAGCCTGAGACATGCTTGGGATGTCGTCGGCCATTTCCGGGTAGTCGGCTTCCGCGCCGCCGGTTAACGAGACGGAAATATCGGTCAGGGAAATGTCTTCGAGCGGCATTTCGGCCAGGCCGTAGAAAAATCCGGCGGCGATTTTGACATTCACCGCGCTAATGTGGCTATAGTGAATGTTGCGAAAGGCGGGCGTGCCTTCATCCACCGGTCGAGGATTTTTATCGGAGACGACGGTATCGCCCCTGGCGCCGTTGCAGTGATAATACAGGTTCATGGTGAAGGGGCAAAGCACGCCATCCATGATGAGATTGGTGACGCGCACGTTCTCGACCACGCCGCCGCGCCCGCGCCGCGATTTGAGACGAATGCCCCGGTCGGTGCCAACCAGCACGCAGTTGGAGATGGTGACGTTTTGCACGTCGCCGCTCATTTCACTGCCAATCACCACGCCACCGTGACCGCGCTCGAGGGTGCAATTGGTGATGGTGATGTCGCGGCAGGGTTGCAGCAGGTCAGGATGCTCGAACTGAGTACCCGATTTAAGGGTAATGCAGTCATCGCCGACGCTGACAAAGCAGTCGGAGATGCGCACCAGGCGGCAGGAATCGGGGTTGATGCCATCGGTGTTGGGCGAATCGGGCGGGTTGATGATGGTCACGCCGCGAACGTTGACGTTTTCGCAGCGAATCGGGTTGACCGTCCAGGCCGGGGAGTTGGTGAGGGTCACGCCTTCGATGAGGACGTTCTGGCAATCGGCAAAGCCAATCAGACGCGGGCGGGGGTAGGCCAGGGTTTTCTCGCGGAAAGCGCGCCACCAGGGTTGGCCCTGTCCATCGATGGTGCCGCGCCCGGTAATGGCGATGTTTTTGAGGCCGCTGCCTGCCAGCAGCGGGGCATAGGTCAGTTGCTCGGCGCCCTCCCATCGGCTGGGGATGACGGGATAATCGGCAGGGTCTGGGCTGCCCAGCAAGGTTGCGCCCGCTTCGAGATGCAGGGTCAGGTTGTCGCGGAAAAAGAGCGCACCGGTCAAGTAGCGCCCGGCGGGAATGGTCACAGTTCCACCCCCGCGCGCGGCGCAAGCGTCGATGGCAGATTGGAGGGTGGCGGTGGCAAGGGTCAGGCCATCGGCAACAGCGCCGAAATCAGAGGGAGTAATTTTCATCATTCCGCATTCATCATTCATCATTCTGACTTCGCCTTTTCCATTTCAAGCGCGGCCAAAATGAACGGGCCAACGCCTTTGAAGTCGTTAGCGGCCACTGGTTCGTGGATGTAATAGTCGAACGAGCCATCGCGGTAGGGCTCTCCGCCCAGCCCGGCCACGCTGCATGTGCCTTCCAGCGTCAACAGGCCGCGCGCATCAACGCGAATCATGTTCTCAAGCAGGCCATGATAAGCGCGGCGCGCCACCGCGAGATATTCGGCAGGCAGCCAGCCGTTGCGCACGGCTTTGGCAAAACCATACGCCAGCATGGCCGAGACGGACGATTCACGGTAGTTGCCGGGGCGCTCTGGCAGGTCAACAATTTGGTACCACAGGCCGCTGTTCGGGTCCTGGTGGCGCGTGAGGGCGGCGGAAAGACGGCTGAGAATGGCGAGCAGGTCGGGGCGGCGGGGATGTTCAGCGGGAAGCAGTTCCAGCACATCGACGAGCGCCATCACATACCAGCCCATGGCCCGGCCCCAGAAGTGGGGCGAACAACCCGTCTCTTTGTTGGCCCATTTCTGGGCTTTGGACTCATCCCAGGCGTGATAGAGCAGGCCGGTTTGCGGGTCGCGGGCTTTGTTGTCCATCAGGATGAACTGGTGGGTGATGTCATCAAAGAGTTCCGGTTCGTTGAAGGTTACGGCGTATTCGGCCTGAAAGGGTTCGGCCATGTAAACGCCATCCAGCCACATCTGGTATGGGTAAATCTGTTTGTGCCAGTAGCCGCCGCTGGAGGTACGCGGCTGGGATTGCAGTTGTTGGCGCAAGAGTTTGATGGCGACGGCATAACGCTCCTCGCCGGTGCGGCGGTAAACGGGAAAAAGCAGTTTGCCAGGGTTGATTTGGTCGAGGTTGTACTCACCGACCCGGTAGGTGCGAATGTCGCCTTCTGCGGTGACAAAGTGGTCCACCCAGGCTTTCTCTACGTCATAAAAGCGGCTCTCGCCAATGGCGGCCATTGCCCGAATGACCAGGCCATGTTCATAGTGCCATTTCCAGCGCGAAGGGGGATAGTTGCGCAAGACGGAATCGGCCATGCGAATTGCCCAGGAGGTGGCGGCGAGAATGGGGGTGGAGGTTGACGTGGACATAGTGAATGCAAAAGTGAAAATGATGAATGGCGAAGGCAGAGAATTCTGCATTCAACCTTCTGCGCTCATCATTTCATGGAACATCTCCCAGGTCTGGTCGAGGGTCAGGGAGTTGGATGGGTCGTTGTAGATGGCCTGGAAGGCCAGGTCTGTCCTGCCAGTGAGGGCGGCTTCGATAATCAGTTCCTGGTTGGCGCTGTGCTGCTGAATGAGCGGCGCCAGCCCGGCAGGCAGGGCGCCAGCCGCCAGCGGGCGGACTTCGTCACGGCTGAAGTGGGCGTTGGTTTCGACCACCGCGCCGAGGGGCAAATTGGAGATTTGCCCGGCATTGGGAAGATTGACATTGGTGATGAGGTCGCCCAGGCCAAACAGGGATTTGATTTGTCGCACGCCTTCCTCGCCGCTGGATTTGAGTTCGAGCGGGGTTTTGCCGGAGAGCAGGTCGCGCGTTTTTTGCGGAGCCAACTGCCAGCGTTGGATGCGCCAACTGACGGGCGTGCGGATGATTCCATAACGGAACAAAGTTTCCGGGGATTGAATGAAGCCCGGTAAAAATTCCACGAGGTGACGGTCTCCAGCGGCGGCGAGAATGCCAAAGCGCTGGAAAAGTCCGAATTTAACCTGATGAACGCTCTTGAACCAGTCGTTCCAGCCTTCCACTTCGGATTGGGTGTACGGGCGGAGCGTTCCGGGCTGGGCGATGTGCTGGCGGACGAGTTCGAGCAGGTCGCGCCCGTTCCAGGTAGCCTGGTCGAACCAGGTGAAGTGGTTGATGCCGAGGACGTTGACTTTGATTTCGTCTTTGTGGGGTGTTGGCGCGTCCCAATATTGGCCGACGAGACCGGCGAGCATTTTCTGGACGGCGAAAACTTCGTGACAGCAGCCAAAGACCTTGAGTTGCGGCGCGACGCGGGTCAGCGCGCGGACGCAAATTGCCATCGGGTTGGTGTAGTTGATGACCCAGGCCTGGGGGCAGATTTCGGCAATGGCTTCGGCAAAACTTTTGTAAATGGCGGCGGAACGCAATCCGCGCACCAGGCCGGGCGCGCCGGTCGTATCGCCGACCGGGAAATACAGGCCGTATTTTTCGGCAATGGCGATTTCTTTTTGCATCAGTTCCAGCGAGCCGGGTTGAATAGAGATGATGACCAAATCCGCGCCGCGCAGGGCGGCTTTGAGCGTTTCGACGGCAGTGTAGCGCCAGCGCGAGACCACCCCCGGCTGCTGCGAAGCGTGCAGCCAGTTGCCAAGCTGCTCGTTCAGGCGCGCGGAGTCCAGGTCAATGTCATAAAGGGCCACTTCACCGGTCAGTTCGGGCGTCAGGGCCAGGTCGAACATCAGTTTGCGCGCCCATTCGCGGCTGCCACCGCCAATGTAGGCAATTTTGAGAGGGAGGGGTGGATTTGGCATCGGATTTGACGAATTGACTGAAAATTTGGTCTCGACACTTGCACCAGCGCTGCAAGTGCAGGTGTACGGCGGCGATGAACCCGCCGCTTACTCGACCAGCGCTCAGAGAGAGGCGGGCGGTTGTGGCCGCCCGCCTCGCAAGAATGGCGCTGGTTATTTGACAAAACCAGCCTTGAGCAGCGTTTCTTTGGCCGAGGCCTCCAGTTCTTTGGCGCCGAGGCTGTCGAGGCCAGCGATAAACTCAGACCAGGTGGTTTCATCCAGCGGCTTCTGGCCGAGGACGAACTGGACAATGTTTTCGCTGTAGAAGCGGGTGAAGTCGGCGGCATTGGCAGGCGGGTTGATGATGCTCTGCCCGGTAGCCTGGGTATAGGGCTGCTTCAGGAAGGCGGCGTAGTAGGCTTTGGGGTCCATATCGCGGCCATTTTTGGTCTTGTAGGCCACATAACGCGCCTGCATTTCCACATCACTAAAAATGTAAACCATGTTGGCGAGCTGGGTCAGCGGCTGGGCTTCTTTTGAAGTCCACTTGTTGGCATCTTCGAGGCCTTCTGTGGTGATGAAGCCATTCTCATCAAGTTTGTAGTTGACATCTTTGACGCCAAAACCGAGCAGGTAGTAGCCTTCGTCCGAAGCCATCCACTCCAGCAGGCGGGCAATGGCAGGGCCTTTGCCTTCATCAATGGCTTTCTGCGAGACGGCATAGATGCGGGCCGTTTTGGCAACCACGCCCATCGAGCTCTGTCCATCGGGGCCTTTGGGGGCGTCCATCACAATCCATTCGCCATCGGGGAAGTTCTCGTCAAAGTCTTTGTAGTTGGACTTGTTGGCCAGGGCGGCGAAATTCTCGTGCATCATGCCGCATTTGCCTTGTTTCCAGCGGGCGCGGAATTCGTCCTTTTTGAGGGTCGGCCAGTCGGGGTCGATGACTTTTTCATCGTTCATCTGTTTGATGAACTGGGTGGCCTTCATGTAGTTTGGATTGCGAGCGTTGAGGGCGACGGCATCGGCGCTGGAGAGATTCCAGACACCCGCCACGCCGTAGGCGCCATACACCCACTCAAAGCGGGTGCCGAGGCCCATGTTTGCCAGGCCAGTGCCTTCAATGTAGGCGCAGAAGCCGTAGGTGTCGTTCTGACCGTTGCCATCGGGGTCGTTGAACGTGAAAGCCTTTAACACGGTCATGACTTCGTCGAGGGTCTTGGGCGATTGCAAACCGAGTTTATCGAGCCAATCTTTGCGAATGACCAGCCCATCGGTCTGGGGCAGCGCGCCGGGGTCGGGCAGGCCGTACATCGCGCCATCGATGGTGACCAGCTTGTTGCGGTCGGGGTCAGAGTAGTGACCAGCAGTGCGAACGGGCATGAGAGGCAGCAAATCATCTACTTTGGCAACCAGGCCAGCCTGAACGAGTTTGTACCAGACATCGCGGTTGACCATGAACAGGTCGGGCAGCGAATTGCTGGCAGCCGCCGCGTTGATTTTGGTGTCCTGGTCTTGCTGGGTGGAGGGCAGCAGGACGAGTTTCAGGTTGACTTTGGCGCTCTCGCGGATGATGTCGTAGGCAACCCAGTCATCGGGCGGAGGCCCGGCTTCGGAGACGCGGCCGCCAGCCCACAGTTCAATGTCTGTAATCGGGATTTCGGTCGGTTCGGGAACGGCGGTGGGTTCAACCGTGGGGGCTTCGGTCGGCGGGACCGCGGCGGTTGGCTCAGCAGTCGGCGTGGCCGCCGGAGCGCAGGCGCTGGCAAGGATGGCAATCAGCATCAGGGCCAGCAAAGACTTAAGCAACATCTTTTTCATCAGGGACCTCTCTTCGTTAGAATGGTGGAGTGGGTGAAACGGGATGGCAGGCGAGAAATGGGTCGGACGTTGATACGCAACCTCCTTCGGATTACTGTTTGACACCGCCCAAAAGGGTGCCTTTGGTGAAGTATTTCTGAATCCAGGGGTAGATGATGACCATCGGAAGCATGGTCAGAAAGACGCTGGCCGCCTTGATGGACTGTACGGAGGCCGAACTGAAGGCGTCATATTCCACATATTCGTTCATGTTGGCCGCCAGCAGAATGTTGCGCAGCAAAACCGGCAGCGGCTGGAGTTTGGCATCGTTCAGATACAGGATGGCGTTGAAGAACTCGTTCCAGTGGCCGACGGTATACATCAGGCCAATCGTCAGTAAAATCGGCTTGGAGAGCGGCAAAACCACGTGCCACAGCACCTGCAACTCGTTGGCGCCATCTAGGCGGGCCGCCTCCTTCAGTTCTTCAGGCAGGCCCTCAAAGAAACTTTTCATCACCAGCAGGTTGTAGATGTTGATGCCGCCGGGCAGGATGACCGCCCAATAGGTATCTACCAGCCCCAGTTTTTGAACCACGAGATAGGCCGGAACCAGACCGGCGTTGAACAGGAACGGAATCATCACCAGCGTGATGAAGAATTTGCGGCCCGGCAAATTTCGGGTGGAAAGAACGTATGCAAACGGCACTGTCAACAGCATGTTGATAGTCATGCCGCCCAGGGTGATGATGAGGCTGTTGGTGGTGGCGCGCAAGAAAGAGGGATGACTGAGCAGCTGTTTGTAGGCTTCAAAGGACCACTTCAACGGCGAGAGCCACAGGCCAAAGGTCGATGTATCAATGTAATTGAGCGGCCAAACCGACATCATCAACACCCGCCACATGGGGATGATGACAATGATGAGAATGGAAACCAGCAAGCCGTTGACCAGAATTTGGAAAAGGACATCGTCCCAGGAACGCACTTTGATATTCATTGCAGGCTCCTGATTTAGTAGAGACCTTCACCGGTCAATTTTTTGGCGAGTTTGTTGGAGAACAGCACCAGCAGCAGGCCAATGGTGCCTTTGAACAAGCCAACCGCGGTTGCCAGGCTGAGTTGAAATTCGAGAATGCCCTGGCGATAGACCCAGGTGTCGATAATGTCACCAACGCTGTAGACGGGCAGCGAATACAGCACGAACACCTGCTGAAAACCGGCATCGAGGATGTTGCCCAGGCGCAGGAGCGTCACCACCACCACCGTGCTGGCAATTCCCGGCAAGGAGATGTGCCAGATGCGCTGGAGGCGGGAAGCGCCATCCACCGCGGCGGCTTCGAACAGGGTCGGGTCAATCGCCATCAGCGCCGCCAGATAGATGATGGTGCTCCAGCCGGTCTCTTTCCAGATGTCCGAACCAACCAGCACCACCCGGAACCAGGCGGGCGAGGTCAGGAAGGAGATGGGCTGACCGCCATTGGCCTTGATGATTTCATTGATGAGGCCCTCCCCCGGCGAAAGCAGCATCAGCAGGATGCCAAACATGATGACCCACGAGAGAAAGTGCGGCATGTAAGAGATGGTCTGCACCAGCCCGGCCAGCCACTTGAACATCGATTCGTACAGGCTCAGGGCCAGGATGATTGCCATCGGCATCCCCAACACCAGTTTCAGCAGGCTGATAATCAGCGTGTTGGTAATCAGTTGGGTAAAGTAAAAGGATTTGAAAAAAACGACAAAATGCTTGAACCCGACAAACGGGCTGGCCTCCACCCCCAACAGCGGCTTAAAATCCTTGAAGGCAATTTGGGCATTCCACAACGGCCAATAACGGAACAGAACAAAGTACAACAGGCCAGGAATCATCATAAAATACAGCCAGCGATACTTCGAGAGCGCCTTGCCAAACGAAGCCGCATACTGCCTTGAGATGATTTTCAACTGGCTGATGTTTCCAACGCTCATAGGGCGGCCTGCCACTGCTTTCATAAATTCACCTTTGCGTTTGTCTGACACGGTTACCTCCGCATTATAGAAAAACCGGCATGGATTTTGGCGCACAGCCTTTGGACAAAACCGTTCTGCTGGCTGGCGCGGCTGCTTCAGATTGAGTAATATAATGGGTAAACTACGATAATGAAAAGTAGACGGACGTTCAAAAACCTTAACGCCAGGACGCTGAGACACACAGAAAATCAGTTCTTTGACGCCTGACCGGGTTCTCGTATTCCCCACCCAAAAGGGATATACTCGCCGAACAAACTTGGCGGCTTTGCGCCTTTGCGTTAAAACAAGCCGATGACTATCCGTCATTCGTCGACCAAAACTTAATCTATGAGCAAAAACCCCGCCATCATCCGCCCCTTTCTGGCCCCCAACGGCAAACCGACGCTGGGCTTTTTGCTTGCCAGCCTGCACACCGGCGCCAGCCGCGCGCTCTGGCCGGGGTTGATTGATGCCGCCGAACGGCTGGACGCCAACCTGATTTGCTTCCCCGGCGGGCGCATCCATTCGATGGAGGCCTTCGAGAACCAGCGCAACGTGCTTTACGACCTGGTCGGCGAGGATTGCGTGGACGGGATTGTGACCTGGTCCTCGGCATTGGGCGGCGTGTTGGGGCCAGGCGAGGTCAATACCTTTCACCAGCGCTACCAGGGCCTGCCGCTGGTCAGCCTGGCGCAAATTATGGAAGGCACGCCGACCGTTTCAATTGATTCATATCATGGAATGCGCACGCTGTTGACGCACCTCATCGAAACGCATGGACTTCGCAAACTGGCCTTTATTCGCGGCCCGGAGGGACATTACTACGCCCAGGAGCGCTATCGCGCTTACCTGGATACGCTTCAGACTTACAACATCCCGCTCGACCCGCAACTGGTCACCCGCCCCTTGCGCTGGGAGGCGGGCGCGGAGGCGGTGCAAATTCTGCTCGATGAGCGCGGCCTGAAACCCGGCCTCGACTTTCAGGCCATTGTGGCGGTCAGCGATATGCTGGCGCTGTGGGCCATGAAAACCTTGCAGGCGCGCGGCTTCCAAATCCCCGATGATTTGGTGGTGGCCGGTTTCAACAACTCCATCGAGGAGCGCTTTGCCACCCCGCCGCTGACCACGGTGGACTTGCCGTTTTATGCCCAGGGCGCGCGCGCGGTTGAGGTGCTGCTGGCCCTGCTGAAGGGCGAGCAAGTGCCAGGGCTATTAACCCTGCCCTCGCACCTCGTCATCCGCCAGTCGTGCGGGTGTCCCTCATCAGCGGTGGCCCAGGCGGCAGATGTTCCCGCGGCAGGCTCCAGCCAAAAAAGCGCTCCGCTTGAGACGCAGCGCCAGGCTCTTTTGACAGAGCTGGCCTCCGCCGCCGAAATCCCCATCGAACAGATTCCCCAATGGATTGAACCAGTGGTAGATACCTTTTTGGCGGAACTCAGCCCCTCTCCCAAAATTGAGAAAGGGATTGGGGAGAAAGCCGGAAAGTTCGTTCCCACCCTCGAACACGTTCTCGACCAGGTCATGCGCGCGCGTGGTGAAATTCCGTTGTGGCAAAACGTACTCTCCAGTTTGCGCCGCCGGGTTTTGCGCGCCCTGCCCGCCGCCGAGCAGGCCCGCGCCGAAGCCCTGCTCGGCCAGGCGCGCGTAGTGGTCAGCGAGGCCTTGCAGCGTTCGCACGCCTACTGGCAATGGCAGGCCGAGCGCCAGACCGAGACCATCCGCGAGGTCAGCCGAATCCTGCTGACCACGTTCGACCTGCCGCAACTGACCGATGTGCTGGCCGAATACCTGCCGCGCCTGGGCATTCCCAGCGCTTACCTGGCTCTGTACGAAAACCCGTCCGAATCGCTCGAATTTGCCCGGCTGATGCTGGCCTACACTGAAAAAGGCCGCGCCACGCTCGAAGCGGGCGGACGGCGCTTTCTGACCGGGCAACTGGTGCCGCCCGACCTGCTGCCCGCGCGCCGTTACAGCCTGGTGGTCGAACCGCTCTACTTCCAGGAGCGTTCGCTGGGCTTCCTGGTCTGCGAACTTGGCCCGCACGAAGGCGACGTGTACGAACTGGTGCGCAGCAACCTGAGCAGCGCCCTGCAGGGAGCGCGGCTGTTCGATGAAATTCAGCAGGCGCGCCTGACCGCCGAAAAAGCCGACCGCATCAAGACCCGCCTGCTGGCGAACGTCAGCCACGAAATGCGCACCCCGCTCAACATCATCATCGGCTACACCCAAAACGCCCTGCGCAGCCCCGGCCCGTACCCGCCCGCAATGCTGGCCGATTTGCACCACATTCAGAGCAACGCCGAGCATCAACTGCGCGTCATCAACGACCTGCTCGACCTTTCACGCGCCGAAATTGACGAACTCGACCTGGCGCTCGAACTGCTCGACCCGCGCCCGCTGCTGGTGGAAGCCTTTCAGAGTTTAGCCAATCAACCGACCCCGCCCGAAATCACCTGGAAACTCGACCTGCCCGAACGCCTGCCGCTCGTCCGCGCCGACGCGGTGCGCCTGCGCCAGATTCTCCTGAACCTGCTCAGCAACGCCCGCAAATTCACCGAGCGCGGTCAGATTACGCTCGGCGCGCAGGTTGTCCCGCCCCACGTCCGTTTTTGGGTGGCCGATACCGGCCTGGGCATCCCGCCCGAACAGCAGGAGCGCATTTTTGAACCGTTTGTGACCATCGAGAGCGACCGGCGCGGCATTGGCCTGGGCTTGTCGATTACCCGGCATCTGGTGGCTTTACATAATGGGACAATGCGGCTGGAGAGCCAGCCCGGGCAGGGTTCCACCTTCCAAATCGAACTGCCGCTCCCGGCATTGGACCACGCGCGTCTTTCCGCCCCTGAAACCGTCTCGCCGGTGCTCCTGCTGATATCCACCTCCGGGCAGCCCACCCCTGAAATTGCCGCGCTCTGCCAGCGCCAGGGGCTGGAAATTCGCCATTTGCGCAACCTCGACGATTTAGAATCCGCGCTCGCCAACACGCAACCCGTGGCCCTGGCCTGGGATTTATCCTCGGCCCAGCCCGGCGACTGGGGCCTGGTGCGGCGGCTGCGGCATTACCCGGCCCTGAGTCAGACTCCGTTCATTTTGTATGGTGACGAAACCCAAACCGTCGGTCTGACCGGTTTCCTGGTTAAATCACCCAACAACCAGACCCTGCTCGACGCCATTAACGCCCTCTGCCCGGCCCAATCCACCGCCCCCGTGCTGATTGTCGATGACGACCCGCACATCCGCGCCGCGCACCGGACGCTGGTCGAAAACAGCCTGCCCGGCTGCCCCATCCAAACTGCCGAGAACGGTGAAAAAGCCCTCGAAATGATGGCCGCCGAAGTCCCGGCGCTGGTGCTGCTCGATATGGTCATGCCTGGCCTGAGCGGCGCAGACGTGCTCGACCAGATGCGCGCCGACCCGCGCTTGCGCCAGGTGCCGGTCATTGTGCTGAGCAACAAAATGTTGACGCTCGAGGATGTCCGGCGGCTGGAAGCCCATACCCGCGTCACCTTTCAGAACAAAGGCGTCTGGTCGCAGGCCGAAACGTCCGCCGCCCTGCAGCGCGCCCTCTCCGGCGAGGAAAGCCTCCCGGCGCATACCAGCGCCCTCGTCAAACGCGCCGTGGCCTACCTGCATCAGAATTACAGCCGCCAGTTAGCGCGCTGGGAAATTGCCGAGGCCATTGGCGTCAGCGAGGACTACCTGACGCGCGTTTTCAACCGCGAACTTGGCCTCTCCCCCTGGGATTATCTCAACCGCTATCGCGTGCTGCAGGCCCAAAATCTGCTCAAAACCACCTCGCACAGCATTGGCGCAATTGCCAGGCTGGTCGGCTTTAGCGACGCGGCCTATTTCAGCCGGGTGTTTAGTAAACAAACGGGAATCTCTCCGCAGGGATATCGGGAGAGGAGATAATCCTTTACTGAGAAGCAACCCGTGTTCCAGGCCGCAGGCTGCCTAACCCCAGGGTCATGTGACGTTGGGCGCGATAAAAATCTTTCAGCACTGCCAACTCCCCCTCCGACAACTGGGCATAATCAAGTTTCTGACGCGGGTGTAAATGGTCATGCAGAATACGCCGCAATTGGTCTTTATCCAGGTAAAAACTGGGGGCGGCGATAAAGTAAAGGTTTTCTTCGGCAAAATCCAGTAAAGGATAATCTGCCGGATTGAACGTATCGAAGCCGATAAACAGGTCTGCGCTCTCAATGGCTTCCCCGTAATAAAGTTCTATCATGGTGCGTCGGTTGGGAACCTGCCCGGTACGGATAAAGTGCCGCACGGACAGGTCAGCGATGTTTTCAGCGGCATTGCCAGTAAACAAGCCATAAAACAGCCGGTGAGCGGTGTTCTTGCGCGTATGCCTGGATAAACGCTCGAACTGCCCGGTTAGATAGGCAAAAGATGTTCCAGCCAGTTGGCGGCGAAAATCGCCAAAAAAGTGGACGCGCACGCCCAATTTTTCGTAGAAACTCAGAAAGTCACTGTGCGTGGTGAGGATTTCTAACCGTCTTAGCCTGGAGGCCAGCAACTCTCCGTCATCATCCGTCAGACCATGTAGCGGTGAAACCAGAGTGTGAATCCCCTGGTTGAAAAACATGCCATACAAATCGAGCATTTTTTGCGTGATTTCATTCATATAGTGAACTGGATTGTTTAGGCCCATCTGGTTTCCATATTCCATCGTGTACCACTGGCGTATCCCGCTGATGGGGAAGACACATATTTGCTGGCCGTGTTCTTTGACCAATCGCGCTACCTGATGGTCCGAAAGGCTTACGAAGGTGTCCAAATCAGTCATATTCTTTCCTGTGCTATGGTTCTGCTAAGTACGTGACGAAAGCCGGTGAGGCATTTGCAGGGAATCCTGGCAACTTATTCCCCATCCTGCGGCTCCCCACCTGACCCAGCAAATCATTACTGTCTCATTTTATCTTTATCGCTGTTTTGTGGATTTACAAAGAATATAACTTACGAAAATGAAAACCAACCGCGCAAGCGGCTTTGCGCGGTTGTCAGGAAAATTTGCAAGAGTGAATTATAGGAACTGGGGCAGAAACAGAACGGTGACGACTTTTAACACGATGTCCACAAAAAAATGCGCGAGCATGGCGCTTTCGAGGCCGTGCTTCCAGTAGAGCCAGCCAAAGAGCAAGCCAATCATTCCGTTCATGAAGACCGTTGAGCCGACGACGACCAGGGTAAGCGGCATGTCAAGAATGAGAAGGTTGGAAATGTGAACCAGGCCAAAAACCAGGGTACTACCCAGGTTGGCAGCCCACAGAATGGCAAGAAAACCCAATCCACTGGTCTGGCGAAAGATTTTGACCCCTACCCACGCAATGACGCTCAACAGGAACAGGCGCAGTACGATTTCCTCGTTGACTGCCGCGCCAAAGGAGGCCAGCAGGCCATCCAGGGCAGAAAACTGGATGTCGAGATTGACGCCGCTGGCAATCAAGTCAGATTCCATGAGCGGGCCAAAGACGTATTCTCCCAGCAAGAGCAGGAGACATCCGCCCAGAATGCCGGTCAGAATGCCGGTCAGCAATCCCTTTTTCCAACCAGCAGGCAGGGGCCGTTGGTACAGCAGGGCCGAAAAAACGGGAGCGCCCAACCCCAGTGGTTTGGCGGCCAGCATGCCCAGGGCAGTCAACGGCCAGTTGAAAAAGACAGTTTGCGCCATCGAAACCAGGCTGACCATGACCAGGTTTATCCAGAACAGGGTTTGGGGTGAAACGCCAGGCTGCGGATTGGGGTTTTCCAGCGAACCGGCAGAAAGCGCCAGCGAGTAGGGAATAATTGCCAGCGCAGCAGGGATGGACAGAGCGCACAGGAAAATAAGCAGACGCCATTCAAATTTGGGGCGGGTGGGAAGTGATTCCATATTGAGTTTTCTCCTGAACGAATGAATCTACGCAGGAGATGGGGCAAAGTTGCTATGACAACTGGCCCGACAATGGCTGCAATTTTCGGGCTGGTGACTTCGGCGCAGATTCTGGTGCAGGAACGCAAGGCGCGCACCCTGCCGCGTCTGATGACGCCCGCCATGCGCCCCTGGGAGATAGTGGCCGGGCATCTGCTGGCGATGTTTGCAGACGGCATTGCTGGTGGTTTTCGGCCAGTTTGTGCTGGGCATGGATTACCTGCGCAAGCCGTCTGGTACGCTGCTGGTCTCTGCCGCCGGGTTCTTTGGGCTGGCGGTCTGACGGTTCAGGAAGATGGATGTGTATGGATGATTTACATCATCTCCAGCGCCCGAAGGAATTCGACCGTCATGCGGGCAGTTGCGCCCCAAAGCAGTTCACCATCGTAAGGCAGGTAGGCAATCAGTGAGCGGCCTGTTTCTCTGCGAACAAATTCCATCCGATTCTTTGAGTCGGCCAGCCAGAAAAGCGGCATGGTAAACACGCGCGCAACTTCAACAGTATGAACTTTAAAGGTATAAGGCCAGGGGAAAACGCCTACAACCGGCGTCACCAGGAAGTTGGTGACGGTGAGCATTTCACCCATGCGCCCTAACAGGCGCACATCGCCACGTTGCAGGCCAATTTCTTCCTGGGCTTCACGCAGGGCGGTGTCTTCGGGGGAAGTGTCTTCCGGGTCGCTGGCCCCCCCAGGGAAGGAAACCTGTCCCTTGTGATGTTCGACCGTGTCGGTGCGGCGGGTGAAGAGGAGATGCCACTCATCATCGACGCGGGTAAGTGGAATTAAGACAGATGCCGGTCGCGCCGGGCGGTTGTCAAAATTTGGGAAGGGTTGCTCGTGAAAAGATTGATGCTGCGCAGTTTTCAGCCGGAACATGATTTCGGCTTCAGAGAGCGGCTGCTGCAGAGTGCCATGCATCATGAATTATTGCGCCCGAACCGGGCTGCCACAGTAGGGACATTCGGCGGTACGCGCGTCAAACCATTCGACTTCGGTGGGACGAATAGGGCCGCCGCATGATTCGCAATGGGTAGGCAAGATGGCCGTTGCGACATCGGGACCGCGCGCAGTCGGCATATCCGCAATCGCTGGGACGCTGGCATCTATCAGTGCCACAATTTCGCGCCCTTCGCGTTCCAGTCCGCGCAGTTTGAGTTCCTGTATAATGCGGTGTCCGGCTTTGTACAACTGAGCATACCGCCCACTGGTCCGCAAAAGTTCGAGGCCGCGCTTCAGGTGCGATATGGCGGCAGCAGGTTGGTTGTTCAACATTCGCGCCCGCCCGGCCTGAAAAAGCAGGTAAGGCGCACGTTGCCCATTGCGCGCCTCCGCAACATGCGCCAATTGTTCAAAAGCGACTGCAGCGTGAGCATATTCACCCATATTCATCATTTCGTGAGCACGCCGCAGGGCCGGCAAAGCCAAAGGAGAAGTGTGTCTTCGCAAAAGCGCGCCAAAATTTCTTCGCATATTACCTTCTTTTCCTGACTGAAGAGACAGAAGATGTTCCGAATTCTAAGCATCCAGAAAGGCGGCTATTCTTCTGGTTCGGGTAACTCAGTTTCCAGGATTCCCTCAGGTTTATCGAGCAGGCTGACCATGCCGGCTTCGGCCAGCAGGTCGGCAGCGCGCGGGTCATCGCTGGGTTCGATGCGCCGGGCAAAGATTAAAAATCCGGTGTGGGCCACCATGCGGTCCGTAGGGCGCAAGCGCATCGGTTCTGGTTTGTAATAGCGCAACATCACCTCACACATTTCGAGAAAAGCAAATTTGTTGCGGCGCAGGGCATGGAGCAATTTTTCTGCCTGGTTAAAAGTGGGAACAATGGAAGAGAAGAATCCGCCGGGTTTGAGCGCAGCCCGCACCTGGGGAATATAGTCGTAGGGGGTGGGGACATCCAGAAAGAAGGCATCCACATCGGTTTCGTCCAACCCTTCGGCAATATCTTTGAGTTTGAACTGAACACGCTCTTCCATTCCCAGCCGCGCCAGGTTTTTGCGAGCCAGGTTCTGCATTTCGGCGCGCCGTTCGTAAGAGTAAACCTTGCCCTCCCTGCCAACCGCAAAAGCCAGGGCGGTAGTCATCGAGCCAGAGCCGGTTCCCGCTTCGATAACGCGCTGGCCGTTACCAATCCCCATTGTAACCAGAATAAAACCGATTTCTTTGGGGTAGAGAATTTGCGTATTGCGCGGCAATTCGGTCAGAATATCACCCAGCATGGGCTGAAGCAGGAAGAACGGGCTGCCCAGGTGACTAAACACCTGGCTGCCCCAGGGCAGGCCAATCAGGTCATCATGCTTGATGATACCGCGATGCGTGGACATGGTCCCGCCCGGAGTAAGTGTGATGATAAAGTGTTTATGACGCAAGCCGACGAGTTGTATCAGGTCGCCAGCCTGGGCGTGGGTGGTGGTCAGGTTCCAGGGCATGAAATGTTTGAATAGCCTTTCACGGATACCGTCCCAAAGATTTGCTGAACAGGTTCTCAGACCTGGCGGCAATCTTCGGGGTGGTTATGTTTCCCTTGCAGATATTATGCCAGATTTAAGGCTGCAAGTGCTTTGCAAAAAAGTCGGTAATGGCGTTGTAGCAAGTCACGCGATTTTCGTACTTGAGGACATCGTGACCTTCGTCTTCAAAGATAAGCAATTCAATGTCCTTGCCCTGCTTGCGCAATTCGTTCGCCAGGTCTTCCGATTCAGCGGCAACGACGCGCGGGTCGTTACGGCCCTGGATAACCAGCATTGGGCAGGTCATTTGATGCAGGTGGGTTTTGGGGGAGCGTTCAATGAGAAATTGACGTTCTTCTGGCTTTTCGGGGTCTCCCAGGGCAATTTTGAAGTAGGGCTTCCAGGTAGCGGGGATGCGCTCGGAAAAGGTCAGCAAATCGTAAGGGCCGAACATATCGCAGGCGGCCTTCCACAGTTCGGGATGCATTCCAGCCTGCATCAGGGTCATGTAGCCGCCATAAGAACGCCCCACCACGGCAGCGCGGCTGGTATCGAGCCGCTTATCCTTCGGCAGAATTTCTTTCATGGCATGAACATGGTCAAGGCGGTCTTTACCGCCCCAATCGCGGTCAACGTGTTTGGTGTAAGAAAGACCGTACCCGGTCGAGCCGCGTACATTAGGGACAAAGACTGCAAACCCGCGGAGAGTCAGGTACTGGATGAGTGGCATGGAAAACCAGGCAAAGTTGGGACGCTCCTGGCCTTGCGGGCCGCCATGAATATAGTAAACAACCGGGCGCGGGCCTTCGTATCCAAGCGCCTGAGCGGGCAGATAGAGCCGGGCAGAAACCCGCAGGCCATCGAAAGATGTAAATGAAGCATCCTCCCCTTTCGATAAATGCTCTTCAGGGATACCCAGCACTTTTTCGTTGGTATGGACGACGATAAAATCGCGTTTTTTGCGTTCAATGGAGTAGATTTGAGTGGGAGAGACCGCGGTTGAGAAAGAAACGGTAAAAATATTGGATGCTTTATTATAGTGAGCGTGTTCCAGTTCACCACTGTCGAGCGGCTGCGCGCCCAATACGACGGTTTTGAGTTTCATCGAGCGCTTTTCCTCATTAAAGGTTCCCTCGTAGAGCCACGAGCAACCATCGATGTTGAAGTAAACCGCATAACGGTCCTCGCGCAGATGCTCCAGCCCGGTCATCTCACCCGCGCCCTGGTGAACAATGCCTTTCAATTTGACGGGATGAAGAACTCCCGGCTGGTCGAGGGCGATGTACCCAAGCGAATAAGTGTCGTCGAATACCGAGCAGGTCACGAGCGCGCCATTCCCGCTGGGGCTGAATTCTGCCGCGCCCAGACCATTCAACGGAACCTGTTCGGCGGGTTTGCGCTTTTCAAGCGGTTTTCCGTACAGAACTTTCTTTTTCTTCCCCTCGAGGAGGTAAAGCACGCTGTCGCCCACCGTGTAGCCTTCGCCTATCAACACTCGAAGATGGTCGGGCGATGCCGCATTGACATAGCCGCCCCACTGCGACTCGTCAATTTTCTCTAACTTGTTCGCGGCCAGGTCGCCCCGATAAGTCTCGTTGAGTGGTTTATCACGCCGCTCTGCCGTCAGATAGACAATGTCCTGTTCGTCGTCGCAAACGGTCAGATGGACGCGGTAGCTGGCGAAGAAATTATCGAAAGCCGGTTCGGGAAAGCCGCCCTCAATGGGGATGAGCATGGGCTGATAATTTTCATCGCCATCGCGGTCAATCATCACCAGGATTTTGCCCAGGTTGGGAAAGACGTGAAAAGAGCGCCCGCCAATCAGTTCCGGGTTTTGCAGGGCAATATGCGGCGGCAGGAGCGGTTCTGGCACGCTGCCGCCGTAGTTCATGGCATACAGACTGAGATGACCAGAAAGGTTGCTGATGAAAAAGATGCGGTCATCCACCAGTTGCGGGAAGAGAAACAAACGCGCGGCAAGCAGGGATTCGATACGGGGAGACATGGCATGTCCTTTCTGTCAGGCGTTCGTGCATCGAATGATTTCTTGTTTCAGGAAAATCGGCGTCCATTCGGCGCAAAAAGGCCAATTAATTGGGATTTGCCTTAATCTTACCATGACACCCTGGAATTCATTCTTGACATCCCTATCTCAACCTGATAAACTTTTAATCGTAAGTGGCACGTGTATTCTTGTTGCAGTCGGTAATGGCTTCACCTGAGCACGAACGCTGCTCAGGTGTTTTTGTTGTTCCTGGCGCAAGATACCGGCCGTATCACATCCGTTTTCTTTCAAGCAGTAAGGAGTACAAGCAACATGAGCGAACGTGTTATCGGCACCGTCAAGTGGTTCAACAGCAGCAAGGGCTACGGCTTCATCCAGCGCGATGGCGGCCCAGATGTTTTTGTCCACTTCTCTGCCATCCAGATGGGTGGTTACAAGTCGTTGAATGAAGGCCAGCAGGTTGAGTTCTCGATTGAGCAGGGTCCCAAAGGACTGCAAGCCGCTGACGTCAAGCCGATGTAACATACACATCCAAGTCAAATCCCCCGCCTGGGCGGGGGATTTTTTTTGAAGCACGAAATTTCACCTGGAACTTCCAGATTTTATACCACCCCCGTCCGTAAGGCGCGGAATGTCGTGAGCGGCTCAACCTGATATGCACCGCAGGCGGCGGGGAGAACGACACTCTCAAATCGATTGAGCGTGATTTCGCCGCCAGAGGTCACGATGCGAGCAACGCCTTCCAGCATGGTAATGGCGTGAAAGCTCTCGCCCCTGGTATCCAGCAGGATGGGTTGTTTTTCGGCAGCAAGCAGTTCAAGCCGGAAGTAAGGACATTCGCACAAGAGCGCGGGTTGTCCATCAGTCAGCGGGGGCTGTGGCAGAGCCCTGGCAACCGCATCGGGCCGGGAGACAGCCAGGGATTTTTCGATGTGCAGGCGGCGAGAGGGCGTTTGGGGGCGGCCCCAATCGTAAACACGGTAGGTCCAGTCAGAAGTCTGTTGAACTTCGTAAACGAGCAGTCCCGGGCCGAGGGCGTGAATGGTCCCAGCGGGCATGAAAATCGTATCTCCAGCCCGAACGTGGAGCGATTGGGTATGTTGGACAATGGTTCCATCGCGTAAGGCAGTTTGGAGGGTTTCTAAAGTCGTGCCAGGTTTCATCCCGGCTATCAGGGTGGCATTCAGCGCGGCATCGATGACGTGCCAGGCTTCGGTCTTACCGAAGTTGCCAGGACCTTCGAGCGCGACGGCTTGCTCGTCATCTGGGTGGACTTGCAGCGAGAGCCATTCGGCGCAGTCGAGCAGTTTGACCAGCAGAGGAAAGCGCGTGCCAGTTTTGGCACAGGCACGCGAACCAAGCAATGCATCGCGTTGCTCAATGGCGAGTTCGCCTAAGGTTTTTCCGGCAAAAGGCCCGGCAGCAATTTTGTCGCCCTCATAGACCACCCAGGCCTCGGCAGTGGGAACATGCCCCGGGCGCAGCCGCGCGCCTCCCCAAATGTAATCACGATATTCTGGTAAAAGTTGCAGTGGTTGATTGAGCATCCGATTAAACTCCGCAGTGGTTGTGAGATTATATCCAAAGACATCGGAGTTCTGGTGAACTCCGATGTCTTTTTACAGGTAGTCTTTTAACTGCCCGGCCCGCCTGGGGTGCCGCAGTCTCCGCAAGGCTTTGCCCTCAATCTGGCGAATGCGCTCACGCGTGAGACCGAATTTCAGGCCAACCTCTTCGAGGGTATAGACATTGCCATCTTCAAGGCCGAAGCGCAGTCGTAAGACGTGCGCCTCGCGTAACGGCAATGTATCGAGCACTTCGCGGATTTTTTCGCGCAACAAGGACTCATAGGCGCTCTGCAAGGGCGTCGGATTGAGTTCGTCTTCGATGAACATGCCTAACTCAGAGTCGTCATCATCCCCGACCGGGCTTTCAAGCGAGAGCGGTGTCCATGAGACTTTGCGAATCCACTGCACTTTTTCGACGGGCAGTTGCATGGCGGTGGCCAGTTCGAGGATGGTCGGTTCACGCCCCAGCGTTTGCTCTAATTCCTGGGTACATCGATAGACCTGGCGGATGCGGTCAACCATGTGAACCGGCACGCGGATGGTGCGAGCCTGGTCGGCAATAGCACGGGTAATGGTCTGGCGAATCCACCAGGTGGCATACGTGGAGAAGCGGAAGCCGCGCCGGTAATCGTATTTTTCGACGGCTTTCATCAACCCCAGGTTGCCCTCCTGAATCAAGTCAAGGAAAGCCAGGCCGCGCCCCATATAGCGCTTGGCAATGCTGACCACCAGGCGGGTGTTGGCTTTGATGAGATGTTCTCGGGCCGCCTGCCCTTCCTGGATATCCATTTCCAGCGCGCGCAGGGTTGCCGGTGACAGGCCGCCGCGCTGGATTTCCTTACGCGCCTGTCGGGCAGTTTCCATTTTACGAGCAATGGCAAATTCTTCTTCCATTGAAAGTAACGGGACGCGTGCCATTTCTTTCAGGTATAGACCAATGGCATCGTTGGACGCAACCGAATCCGTTGGATTCTGCCAGGATTCAGGGCCAGCCTCATGCCGTTCCGTCTCTTCCGACAATTCAGAATCCAGCACATCCACGCCCCGCCGTCGCAGCACTGTTAAAATCACACGCAACCGCTCCGAATCGACGTCCGGGACGGCTTCCATCAGGTCATCAGTGGTGAGATAACCCTGCACGCCCGCTTTTTCGAGCAGGCTGCTGAGGACTTCGTTGCGGTATTTCCGGTTCGCGTGTGCCACGACTGCCCTCCTCTTTTCACAGTTGCCTCTCGTCGCGTGAACAGGCGCTCATTTTCGTAATCGCTGCGCAAGGGTCGATTCGCAGAATAAATTCCAGGTTACAACAGGTCTTTCAAGACCGAAAATGGTGTGTCGATTTCTGGCCGGTGTCCGCAGTCTTTTTCATTGAGGTTCTGGCCACATTCTGGACACAGTCCTTTACAGCCTGGGCTGCATAACGGTTTGATGGGGATTTCGAGCAACGCAAAATCGCGTACCAGCGGTTGCAGGTCAATGTGCGCATCCTCTGGAACGAGCAGACCTGATTCGGTAATATTGTCGCGGGTAAAAGCGTACAGTTCGGTAAATTCCCAATGCAAGGGCTGGCTGTATTCGCTCAGGCAACGCACGCATTCGAGTTGGGTGTGGCCGGTAAATTCTCCTTCCACCAGCAGGCCCTGGGGCGTGCGGCTGATTTTGGCGTGGCCATCGACTTCGGCCAGCGTCACACCGTCTTCATCGGTCAAGTGGGGAATGTAAAATTCAAAATCGCGGTTGTATCCGGCAGCAGCGCTGACCAGAAAACCGACATTCAACCGCAGAGGTTTGCGAGGATTTGGCACTGTGTTCTCTTCGATGGTGAGATTTGGGGCGAACCTGTCCACATTGTAGCACGCGCGAATCGGCAAGTCAACCGGTTTTTCGTATAATTAAGTCATTCTTCACCTGCGTTTAAACTATGAAACCCCTTCTCCAGTAGCTGGAAGAAAAAGAGCGCTTGTGAGAAAATACAAGCCAATTTCATCATGGATTTGTTATGCAAAACAATCAACTGTTAAATTTTTTTGATGAACGTTCCGAACCGATTAAGCTCAAAATTGGCCGGGCTTTGCTTGGCGCCCTGTTTGGCGTGCTGGCTGGCACAGCCTTTACGCTTTCGGCCATGTTTTCTGACCGTTTGCTGTTCCCGCACCTGCCAATGGGGCTGGACTGGGACTTTTACACCACCTTTTGGGCCTGGCTGGGGCCGGGGCTGATGCTGACCGGATTTTTGGCGGCCTGGTGGTTTGAGACCTGGGCGGGGTTGTTGACTGGCACCCTGGCCGGGGCAGCCATCCTGATTTTGAGCAACATGCCCTATTCGGCAGCCAGCCCTTTCCAAAAAGCAATCACCTTTGTGATTATTTTCCTGCCTGCCATGGCAATTTGCCTGCCAATTGTCTATTTCTTCCGCTGGCTGGTGAAGCAATCTTTCCGTTTCTGGCCCCAGCGTGGCGGCGCGTTGCGGGTGGCGGCGCTGTTCCTGCTGGTAATTTTTTTGGGCGGCGCAGGCGGAATCTGGATGCGCATGCCAGCAAAGGCAGTGAGCGCAGTCACCAAAATGGAGACCGCTTTGCAAACCACGCCAGAGCCCGGCTCCGCGTTGTTAAAATTGTCCAACCTCGAGGCGCATCGCAGCCAGTCCTTTGAGTTGTTCTATGCCAAATCAACGTACACCACCCAGGGGTATGATGTGCGGGCAGTGTACGAGGATGGCTATGTGGTCACCTGCGCGATTGTGGTTTATGGAGATTCGCCGCCCTTCATTACCAAATGCGAGGAGAGCGGGCCATAAGTTTTCGTAGATTAAACCAACAGGGCGCGATTTCGCGCCCTGTTTTAGTCTAAAAACTCCTGTCCACAATGTATCGCGCCAGTTCATCGAGCGCATCGCGCTCGGTGGAAGGATGAAACGGTTCCAGAATTTTCAAAGCCCGTTCTACGTGCGCCTGGGCCTCGCCCATAGCCTGCTCGATGGCATGGCTCTGGCGGATGCGCTCTACCAGCCGCGCCACGCGTTCGGTATCGGTCCAGCCGCCTTCTGGGATGGCGCGCACATCCGGGTCGTTGGGATGCGCCTCAGCGTAGTAAATAGCCGGGAGCGTCACCAGGCCATTTAACAGGTCAGAGCCGAGCGGCTTGCCGACCGCCACCTGGTCGCCGGTGTAATCAAGGATGTCATCCACAATCTGAAAAGCCATCCCAGTTTCGTAGCCATAGGTTTTCATCGCCCTGCGCAGCAACTCATCCTCAGTGGAAACCATCGCCGCCGCCAGGGTGGACATTTCAAACAGCGAGGCCGTCTTGGCGTAAATCCGCTGGTAGTAATTTTCGCGGTTCAAACTGCCATGCGCGGCGAACATTTGCGTCAACTCGCCGCCGACGATAATCGCCAGCGTTTCGGCGAACAATTTCATCAGCGGCAGGTAATCGGCTTCGGCGGCCAGTTTGGCGGCGCGCGCAAACAGAAAATCGCCGGTCAGCACGGTGGCGGCAGGCGACCAGCGCGCATTGAGCGTGGGCGTGCCGCGCCGCAGCAACGCGCCATCGATTAAATCATCATGCACCAGGGTGGCGGTGTGCAGCATCTCCACCGATGCGCCCAGGATGACGAGTTTCTCATGATTGCCGCCCAGCATATGCCCGACCAGCAATCCCAGGGTGGGGCGAATCCGTTTGCCCCCGGCAGACATCAGGTGTTCGAGCGCGGCTTTCAGGTCGGGGTGCTGGTTCGAGTCGACCTGGGCGCGCATCAGCGCCTCGACTTCTTTGATTCCGGATTGTACCGGTACGAAAAATGTGGTCGTCAAAATGTGTCCTCACCAGGCAAACAGCCGCGCGGCATTGGCAGTCGTCAGGGCGGCTATCTCCTCGGTGTGTTTAGAGTGAATTTCTGCAATTTTATCAGCAATATGACGCACAAAGGCAGGTTCGTTGCGTCGTCCGCGCTGCGGCACGGGGGCCAGGTAGGGCGCGTCGGTTTCAAGGAGAATTTTATCCAGCGGAAGGGATTTCACCAGTTGCCGTTTCGATTCAGCGTTTTTGTAGGTCAACGGGCCGGTAATTCCGATGTAGAAATTTAATTGGAGCGCTTTCCTGGCTGTGGCGAGATTCCCGCTAAAGGAATGCAGCACGCCCGGGCGCTCCGCCAGCAGATTCTGACTCGACTGGAGCCTGCTGACCCATTCCTCCAGAATTTTTAACAAATCCTGGGCGCACTCCCCGTCGGGAGCGTCTCCGGCTTCACGCAGGTGCAGCACCACCGGAAGCCCCAATTCACCCGCCAGGTTCAACTGTTCCTTCAGCGCTTCCTGCTGAATATCATGCGGAGCGGCGTCCCAGTAATAATCCAGCCCGATTTCGCCAATGGCCTTAATCTTGGGGCGCAAAGTCTCCCGACTTTGCGCCCGACGACGGGAGTCGTCGGACGCCGCCAATTTTCGTAATTCGCTCAGGGAGTTCTCGTTCCACTTCAACGCTTCCGTCGGATGCACGCCAATCGCGGCGAACAGGTTGGGGTGCGATTCGGCCAGTTTAACGGCGGAACGGGACGAGGCCAGGTCGAGTCCCGGAATCAGGATACGGGTGAGGCCCGCTTTCCAGGCGCGCTGAAGCACTTCAGGGCGGTCAACGTCAAATTTTTCAAAATCCAGGTGGCAGTGGGTGTCGGTGAGATTCATCGTGAAACAAGGTGACAGTCACTTTCAACGTGACTGTCACCTGGCATTGGCTATTTTATCCCTGCCACCTTCAGCCCGTCCTGCAAAATGGCCTGCACTTTGTCGCCGTGCCGGGTTTCGCAGTAGACGCGCAGGATGGGTTCGGTGCCGCTAAAGCGGATGAGCAGCCAGCCGCCATCTTCCAGTTTGAACTGAAAGCCGTCAATGGTGACGAGTTCGGTCACTTTCAGGCCGCCGATGGTTTGGGGTTTGGCGTTCAGGATGATTTGCTCACGGGCGGCGCGGTCGCCGCTGAAGGCGCTATCGATGCGGTCGTAGAAAAACTCGCCGCCGACTTTTTCAAAGAGCAGTTGGAGCAGTTCGGTCGGTTTTTTGCCCAGGCGCACCATAAAGTCGAGCATGTACAGCCCGGCCAGGATGCCATCGCGCTCCGGCACGTTGCCGCGAAAGGCGTAGCCGCCGCTTTCCTCGCCGCCGATGAGGGCGTTGGTTTCGGTCATTTTGGGGGCCACGTATTTGAAGCCGACGCCGGTCTCATGCACCGGCACGCCGTATTGCTGGCCGAGGATGTTCAACATGCCGGTGGTGGAAAGGGTTTTGACGATGTCACCGCGCTGGCCGCGCACTTCCAACAGGTAATAGGCCAGCAGGGCATACACGCGCAGCTGGTTGACGAACTGCCCGTTTTCATCGCCCACACCCACCCGGTCGGCGTCGCCATCCAGGATGAGCAGGATGTCGGCTTTGTTATCAACGGTTGCTTTTAGGCCAACGTTGATGTTCGGCGGGATGGGTTCGGGGCGTTTCATTTCGGGAAAGACCGGGTTGCGCTGGTTGTGGATTTCAAGCACGCGGGTTTTGCCGCCTTCCAGCAGGCGGGTGAGCCAGCCCGCGCCGTTGCCCCACATGGCATCCACCATCACGGTGAGACCGGCATCTTTAATGGGTTGCAGGTCGAGAAGTTTCTGGATGTGTTCGATGTAGGCAGGAGCGGGGTCGAATTTGACGATTTTCCCGGCTTTGACGGCCTCGGCGTAGGGCAGTCGTTTGACATCGGCCACGCTTTCGGGGATTCCGGCTTCGATTTGTTTCAAGCCATCCGGGTCAATTGCTCCGCCGGTTTCGTTGCGGACTTTGAAGCCGTTGTCGGTGGGCGGGGTGTGCGAGGCGGTGATGTTGATGGCCCCAGCCGCTTTTTTGTGAACAACCGAGAAGGCGATGACCGGCGTGGGGGTGGCGCCCTCCGTCAGCCAGACGTTCAGACCGTTTCCAGCCAGCACTTCGGCGGCGGCGGCGGCAAAGTTTTCGGAGTGAAAGCGTTTGTCGTGGCCGATGACAATCCACTGCCCGGCTTTGCCCTGCGCCAGCATGTACGAGGCGAAGCCCTGGGCCGCCCGGCGAACGTTGTCGAAGGTGTAATCTTCGGCAATCACGCCGCGCCAGCCATCGGTGCCAAATTTGATTTTGAATGCCATGAATAGCTCCTGATTGGGAGGAATTTTGGAAGGATTATAACAGCCTTCGGTTTTGAGTCAAAATTTCCTGCCAAACGCTCTGATACTTTTCATGTACAATTCCCCCATGCCTGACCCCAAACACGAACTCCGCCAGCGTTGCCGCGCCCTGCGCCGCGAATTGGGCAAGGAACAGCGCCAGCGCGCCAGCCGGTGGATTTGCGAACATCTCGCCGGGTGGGAAGTCTTTCAGCGCGCCGAAACCATCCTGACTTATATGCCGATGAAAGCCGAGGTGGATTTGCGCCCGCTGCTGGAACAATTCCCCGCCAAACGCTGGGTTTTGCCGCGGATTGTGCCGGAGGAAAATCACCGCATGGATTTCCATCCCTACAACCCGGCCCGGCTGGTCATTCACCCGTTTGGGATGGCCGAACCAGCAGCGGATTTGCCAGTCATTCCAGCGGCGGAAATCGAACTGGTTCTCGTTCCGGGGCTGGCCTACGACTGGCAGGGCTGGCGGCTGGGCTACGGCGGTGGGTATTACGACCGCTTCCTGGCCCGCTTCGACGGAATCAGCGTGGGCGTGGCGTACCAGGCGCTGGTGCTGCAAACAATTCCCCACCACGAGCATGATGTTGCAGTGGGGTGGATTGCCACCGAAACCGGATTGTATCGGGTAAAGCCCTCCTGATTGATTTCTTTACACAAACTTCACATTTCCTTTTCTGAAAATGAACAAATAAAAATTACACTATGAGCAATTAACCTGAACAAGGAGTTGCTCATGATAACGCTGTTCGGCAAAAAGATACGGCTCTTTCGCCCACGCAGCATCTGGCTGCGCAAAGTGGTGCAGTTTTTCTTCTTTGGCTTCATCGCGCTCATTGCGGTCAATCACACCCTGGTCGAGACTGGCGGCGGGATTCCCTTCCTGTCCACCGCCTCGCTCCACGCGCTGTGTCCCTTTGGCGGGGTCGTGACAATCTACCAGTACGCCACTGCCGGGACTTTCGTGCAAAAAATCCACGAATCGGCCTTTATCCTGATGATTCTCGGCTTCCTGCTGGCGATTCTGTTCGGCCCGGTCTTTTGCGGCTGGGTCTGCCCGCTGGGGACGGTTCAGGAATGGGTCAGCAAACTCGGTAAAAAGGTGTTCCGCCGCCGGTTCAATCATTTCGTCCCCGCCAAACTGGATAACCTTTTGCGCTACCTGCGCTACGGCGTGCTGGCCTGGGTGCTGTACATGACCGCCATCACCGGTACGCTCATCTTTGCCGAATACGACCCCTATTTTGCCCTGTTCAACTTCTGGAGCGAAGAAGTCGCCGTCACCGGGCTGGTCATCCTGGGCGTTACGCTCGGCCTGTCACTGTTCGTCGAACGGCCCTGGTGCAAATACGCCTGTCCGTATGGCGCTGTGCTTGGCCTCAGCAACCTGTTTCGGGTTTTCAGCATCCGCCGCGTGCAGGCCACCTGCAAAGCCGATGGCGCATGCAACATCGTCTGTCCCATGAACATCCCGGTCGATACCAAAACCACCGTCCGCGACCATCAGTGCATCTCCTGCCTGGAATGCACCTCCGAAGCGGTTTGCCCGGTCGCCAAAACGGTGGTCTTTTCCACCCCACTCCCTAAAAAAGCCCGGGAACTCTCCGTCCTGAACCTGCGAGGTGCCAAATGACCCTGACCTCCAAACCGCTGGCCGCCATGGTGCTGGTCATCCTGTTCGGCGGCATTCTGTTCACCACCGCCATGGGCTGGTGGAAAACCGAAAGCACCAAAGAAGCCGCCAAATTCACCACCGGCGAATTTGCCGGGCAAGCCAACCCTGCCGATATTCGCGGCTCATACACCTTTGGCGATGTAGAAAAGAACTTTGGCATTCCGGTCAGCGTGCTGGCTCAGGCATTTGGAGTGACCGACTCTAATCCCGCCGCTTTCCCGGTCAAAAATCTAGAAACCATCTACGCCGAAAGCGCGCTGGAAGTTGGCACAGCCTCGGTGCGCCTATTCGTGGCCTTCTACAAAAACCTGCCTTTCGATTTGAGTACCGATATCTACCTGCCGGAAAACGCGGCGGAACTGCTGAAGGAGCGCAACCTCACCCCTGAACAGATGGCCTATCTCGAAACGCACATCGCCCCGTCAGCCGCCGCCGGGTCAGACGCCCCGCAGCCTGCCTCCACGCCATTGGCGGATTCTCCTTCCACGCCTGCGCCCACCGCTGAAGCAACTCATGCCGCCAGCGAAGACGACCGCGCAATTAGAGGCAAAACCACCTTTGGCGAAATCCTGGCCTGGGGCGTGCCGCGCGAGGCCATCGAAGCCATCATCGGCGGCCCGCTGCCGGCCCCCTCCGCAACGCCTAAAGAGTATTGCCTGCAAAATGGGCTAAACTTCGAGGACATTAAAACCAGGCTGCAAGCCGAAGTGGATAAAACAAAGTAACCCCCATCAAAAACTCCGGGAGACGCCGGAGTTTTTGGTGTTTAGCCCTCTGACGGCGGCAACGCCTGGCAAAACGCGCGGTAATCGGCGCGGACTCTTTCGGCGGCGCGGCGTGCAAAAGCGAGCAGTTCCCCGGTGAGGGCAGCCTGTTCGCCAAAAGTCATGAATGTTTCCAAACTGGCTGCTCCTTCGCGCCCGGCGCCACGCAGATGAGCGCGGGCGGTGAGTTCAGCCATCTCGCCGCACAGGGGCTGAATCCAGCCGGGGCGTTTTTCCCAATCGGCAACGGCAATTTTATCTTGCGAAGGCTGCATTTCGCGCAAAATATACCAAACCCCTTCGATTTCGAGCGTGTCGAGCAGGGCCGGGGGCATGGACTGGGCGCGTTCCTGAACGGTTACGGCGCGCTGGGCCTGGTTGGCCCACTTCGGTTGGGGAAGGTTCAAAACCGGAGTCAATGCGGGGGGACGCGCTTCCTTCAGGTCGAGGATGAAGTTTTCGTCGGGCGAGCCGCGCCCTTCTACCAGTACAACGTAACGATTCAGCCCCAGGCTGCCCGTGCCGGCCACCCGAAAGGCCACATCGAGCGGGCGGTAAAATTTCAACCTGCCCGTTTGCTTTCCCATCTGGCGAATGGCTTTCATCACGCGTTTTTTTTTGTCAGTGCTGATATTCAGGAGTTTTTTGGATTCGATAAAACGGCGTTCATCTCCTTCGCGGCGGGTGCGTTCTTTCAGAAATTTTTCACGCGAACGGGATTCGGCCTGGCGCTTTAGCCGGGCAACCGCTTCGGAAACGGAAGCAGGCTGAAGCGGGGTGGCAAGGCCGCCTGCCAGCGTGGAGAAATACCTTTTGAGGAAAAACCTTCCCAGCGTGGCGACATCTTCCTCGCTTAAATCCAACCAATCCCCGGCCAAAATCAGGCTGGTGAGCCAGCGGGCGACGTCCCAGGCGCAGGGAGCCAGCGCGCCGTCGTCAAAGTCATTGATGTCGAAATAGACGCGCCGGTCGGCTCCTTTGAAAACGCCAAAGTTTTCCAGGTGCAGGTCGCCGCACAGCCAGGCCGGGGGCGAGGCGTTCAGCGGCGAGTCGGCGGACCAGTCCTCATAAAACAGGTGGGCCGCGCCACGAAAAAACGCCAAAGGATGGGCGCGCATGGTCTGGTATTTGCGCATTACCATGTCCGGCAGTCGGTTTTGATTGAACATGCGCAGCCGCTCAATCACTGTTATAGCCATGCCAACCCCACCGCCAATAAAACCGCATAGACCAGCGCCAATTGCGCCGTGCGCGCCAGGGTTTGGTTGAGCGCGCGGCCTTCGGTTTGGGCAAATTCACGATAGAGAGCGACCGCCTGCGGAATGGACAGCCAGGCCAGCAGGGCGCCGGGCGAGGTCAGGCCAAGACCCCACAGGCCAAGCGGAACGAGATACGCGCCCAGCAAACAGACCAGGTATTCGGTCAGCATGGCTTCGCGCCCCAGCAAGACGGCCAGCGTGCGTTTGTTCGTTTTACGGTCGGTGGGGATGTCGCGGGTGTTGTTAACGACCAGAATATTGACGATGAGCAGGCCAATCGGCACGGAGACCGACCACGCCGCTGGGGTGACGGTTCCGGCCTGGACGTAATACGTCCCACACACAGCGGCCACCCCAAAAGACAGGAATACGAACAAGTCGCCGAGGGCATTGTAGCCATATGGGAAGGGGCCGCCGGTGTAGGCGAGCGCCGCCGCGATGATGGCAATTCCAAGCGCAAACACCGGCCAACCGCGCAAGGTGATGAGATACAACCCAAGCAGAGACGCCAACCCGAAAATGACGAACAAACCATGCCGCATCTGCGCCGGGGAGACCAATCCCATTGCAGTGACGCGCGGCGGGCCGAGGCGGTCGGGCGTATCGGCCCCGCGTTGGTGGTCAAACAGGTCGTTAGCAAAGTTCGCGCCAATTTGCATGAGCAGAGAAATGAGCAGGCAGGCCAGCGCCGCCAGCGGCTGGAAAACATCGTCGCGCCAGGCCAGCGCCGTTGCCACCAGCACGGGGGCGGCGGCGGCAGGCAGGGTGCGCGGGCGTGCGGCCTGAACCCAGGTGGAGAGGGGGATGTGGGGAAATCGGTTCATGGTTGAGGTGGATGGATTTTACCAGCAGTGAAGAGAATGCTCGCAATTTGTTGCGCAATGCCTGTATAATCCTGATACTCTAACGCAAAAGGAATCACCAATGACTTACAACCAGTTCATGCGCTATGTCTTGATTTTTGAAGCATTGGCACTCAACTTTGGCACCGGGCTTTTGTGTCTGGCGGCCCCGGCCATGTTCGTGGCGCAGTTTGCCACAGAAACTCTACCGCCTGTGCCGCTAGAACTGATTCGCTGGTATGGGGTACTGCTGTGGGTGCTGACCTTCTTCGTCCTGCGCATTTTGCCTGCCAACGATAACCGCCTGCTTGCCCCAGCGGTAGAAGCGCTCTTGTTTGGCGACCTGGTGCATCTGGTGGCAATTTATCTGTTCTACCAGGCGCGCCCAGAGTGGAACTTTTCATTCATCATCATGCTGTTCTTCACCGTCACGCTGGCTATTCTACGCTCGGCGTGGGTGTACCGCTATTCCCGCAACAGGCTTTAACCCGGCATGGAAAAGCTCGTCCGCGACGCGCTCCAATTGTTCGGCATTTCGCTTTCGCCCCGTCAGACGGCTCAACTTGCCGCCTATGAACGCGAATTGCTGGAATGGAACCAAAAATTCAACCTGACCGCCATTCGAGATGTGGAGGGAATCCGGGCCAAGCATTTCCTCGATTCGATGTCCTGCTCGCTGGCCTGGCGCGAACACGCTCCCCGGCGGCTGGTGGATGTCGGCACAGGCGCGGGATTTCCTGGCATTGTGCTTAAAATCCTGTATCCTGGGCTAAAACTGACCCTGGTTGAATCGGTGGGGAAGAAGGCCAACTTCTGCTGGCATATCGTCCAAACCCTGGGCCTGGAGGGCGTGGAAATGCTGACCGCCCGCGCCGAGGACGTGGGACGCGACCCCCAACACCGCGAAAAATACGATTGGGCAGTGGCGCGCGCAGTAGCGAACCTGCCCGTGCTGGCTGAATACCTGCTTCCGCTGGTGAGGGTGGGCGGCGGCATGTTGGCCCAAAAAGGCGAAAGCGGCCCCGCCGAAGCGCAGGCAGCCGAAACCGCGCTGCGGCTGCTGGGCGGGCGGATGCGCCAACTCGTCCCGGTCGAACTGCCCGGCGTGGCCGAAGAACGTTACCTGGTGATTGTGGACAAACCCGCCGCCACCCCGCCTGCCTATCCACGCAAAGCGGGCATCCCCGCCAAGAAGCCCCTCGCATGAGCCGTTACCATCCCTTGCTGGTCATCCTGCACTGGCTCTCGGCCTTGCTGATTTTTGCCACGTTCCTGCTGGGGATGTTTGCGCTGGCCGAACAGCCCAACACGCAAGAAAAAATCATTCCGCTTGGCGTTCACATGGGGCTGGGGACGGCAACGCTGCTGTTGACCCTGCTGCGTTTCATCGTCCGGCGGGTCACGCTCAAGCCGCTGCGCAAGGTCAAAAATCCGCTGGCGAAGAAAAAGCCGTTGATTGTGACGATGGCCGAACCGGTGCAGTTCCTGCTGTATCTGTTCACCTTCCTGATGTCGCTGACCGGCATTGGGTTGACGCTCCAGGCAGGGGTGTTGACAAATTCGGGCATTCGCCTGCCCAATGATTTTTACGCTTTCTCGCTGCGAACAGTGCATGGCGCGCTTTCGACGATTTTATTCGTTCTGATTGCGCTGCATCTATTGACGTGGGTTTACTTTCAGTTCATCAAAGGCGAAAACGCGCTGGCGTGGATGTGGTTCAACAGGAAAAAACCGCCTGCCTGAACGGCTGCGCAAGGAATCCCGCGTTATATCGTCAGCACCACAATTCCGCCAATGGTCAGCAGCGTGCCGAGGGCGATTTTCCAGGTCAGCGGCTCGCCGCCCAGCAAGATTCCCATCAGCGCGCCGAAGAGGGGCGAGGTGAACGCAATCGGCATAACACGGTTGAGCGGCGCGCCTTTGATAGCGGCATAGAAGCACAACATTCCTACTGCCCCAGCCACTACGCCGCCGCCCAGCACCATCATCGTCAGAGCCTTTGGGCCCGCCTGAGGAATGGTCTTCCACTGCGGGAAACTGGCAACTCCCAGGATGGCCAGCGCCACTGCCGTGCGGATGGTAATTCCGACCTGCGGCGAGAGCCCGCCCAGGTGCAGGCCCTTTTTCTCGAAATAGCCGCCAATCCCCCAGGCCATGGCAGTGAATAACGCAAGCAATTGTGGATTCATCGTTTTTCTCCTTTACGTCGCAAGAAAGTGTCTTGAATTATGAATGGCGAAGGATGAACGTGCGGCGGTGAATGGGCGAATGTCCCTTCCACAGGATGGCCGCGCGATGAAGGGCTGTTCCGTATCCCTTGTGCTTCGACAAGCCGTAGCCGGGGTACTGTTCCTCGAGCCGCTCCATTTCTGAATCACGCGAGGTCTTGGCCAGCACCGAAGCGCAGGCAATGCTGAGGGATTGCTGCTCGCCTTTGGGCATCATGCGGTGTGGAAAAGACAATCCCGGCCAGGGGAGGTAGTCCATCAGGAGAAAATCGGGCATCAACGCAAGAGATTGGATGGCGCGGGTAACGGCCAGCCGGGTGGCGGGCAGGATGCCGAGGGCATCAATCTCCTGCGCGGAGGCAGCCCCCACCGCCCAGGCCAATGCAATTTCCTTAATTTTTAACGCCCAAACTCCCCGCTGACGGGGAGTCATCTGCTTGGAATCGCGCACGCCGGATAAGGTATCTTCCAGGCGGGGAAGGTTGGGGAGGATGACCACGCCCGCCATCACGGGGCCTGCCAAAGCGCCGCGTCCCGCTTCATCCACCCCCCCAACCAGTTTAACCCCGCGCTGCCATAATTCCTGTTCGAGAGAAAGGCCCGGAGGGGCGTCCATCATGCCCCTTTCTTAATCATATAACCCTTTGCGTCCGTTGCGGCGAATGCGCAGCAGGTCCACAAACATGCGCCATGAATCGCGCACAACGCTGACTTTGGAATCGGGGTTGAAGTACCAGGGGATGGGAATTTCCAGGATGGGTATGCCGCGCCGGCTGGCAATGTAGAGCAGTTCCACGTCAAACGACCAGCCCATCAGCGTCTGACGGCGGAACAGGTCTTCGGCCACATCGGCCCGAAACATTTTGAAGCCGCATTGGGTATCGTTGAGGGAAGGCAACACCAGCGCGCGGATGAGCGCGTTGAAGACGCGCCCGGTCAGGTGCCGGTAGGCCGGTTCGTCATAGCGCACCGCGCCGGGGGCTTCGCGCGAGGCAATGGCAATGGGGACATCCACCGCCGGGGGAATGAAGCGCAGGACTTCTTGAACAGGCATCGAAAGGTCGGCGTCGGCAAAGAAACGATAGTCGCCTTTGGCGGCCAACATCCCCTTTTGCACGGCGCGGCCCTTGCCAGGCAGGTCTTCCAACAGGACGCGCATGCTGGCGCGCTGAGCGGCGAATGTGGAGGCAACTTCCAGCGAGCGGTCAGTACTGGCGTTGACAACGATGATGGTTTCGGAGGAAAAGTCACAATTTTGGACAAAACGCGCCACCTGCTCGAGAGTTTGGGGCAGGCGGCGTTCTTCATTCCGCGCTGGAATGATGATGCTCAGAAAAGGCCTGGTCATGCAAATTGAATCCAACCGATGGAATAAAAATAGTAGCCTGCAAAAACCAGCAAACCACACAACCAGCATAACAGCAAAGCAATGATAATTGCCAACTGGACAGGCGTCAGCCCCATAATTTTTTTGCGCTTTGGCTTTTTGGCCTTTTTGGGGCGAGGCGCTGCGGGCGTCTCGGTTGAGGAGGATGCTCCAGCGGGAGATTCGCCCGTGTCGAATGCGGTGGCTTCCTCCGCAAAGGAAAATTCCAGTTCGCCGCTTCCGCTTTCTTCAGTAAGAAAGACAGCGCTGCCTGCAACTTGCGCTGGCTCCTGCGCGCCAGCCGGGGCCAGGGTCTGCCTGCCTTTGCCGGTCAGGATGACGCGCTCCAGTTCTGCAACCATCTTCATATCGAAAATGGGGCGTGATTGATTGATAGAAAGCGCAAAGCGGTCAATGGCGTCGCTCATCACAATTCGGATGGCAGGCCGGGTGGAGTCAATATGCAGGCCGGGGTCGGCGGCCATGACCACCGGTTCGACCTGGAAACCTTTTTGACCAAGCCGGTCGAAATAGACCTGCAAAACTTTTGCCATTGTGATAGCGCGCTTGACCTGGTTAATGCGGGCCGGCACGAAGGTTTCACCGGTGAGCGTTCCCCATTCATCTTCGCGCGCCATGTATATACCGCGCTCGTGCAGGGCGTTAATCAGGTAAACGCCGGGCGGGCCGAGCAGGATGAGCGGCAAGTCTATTTCTGTTTCGGGCAGGGTGATGTGCTGGAACAGGACGAATTGCCCGCCCAACTGCCTGCCCAGGATTTCGGCGATGGTATCTTGTGCTTTGACGCGGTCGTACCATGTCATGCCGTATTTCAACATGCCCTGCACGCGGTTGATAATGCTGATTTCACCGGTTTCAGAACGATAAGGAGTCTTGTCGATGTGTTTCATAGCCAGTCTCCATTCAAAGGTCCCGCGTGGGGTTAAAACACGGGAACGGCATCCAAAAAATCATGGTCTGCGCCGGGCCGGGTCGAAATAACCTCGCCCGTCAAACAGATGCTGGCCCCGGTCTCAAACATACCGCCCAAGTTGGGCTTGCGTTTTCCGGTAACGAATTTCTTGCCCTGTTTCAGCCGCTCTATAAGAGCCGCGCGCTCAATCAAGACATGGTCAGAAAAGGCGGCCCCCCGGCGTTCATAAGCGCGCACAACTTCGATTTTTCCATCGGGCGCATAACGAACGGCTTCGATGACGCCGTCGAATCTGGTTGGCATGAAAGAAACCTCCATTTTGGATTGTGGAACAATTGTACTTCGATTTTTTGCGAATTAAAAAAATATTACCATATTGAAGTGGTAGGCTTTCTTTCCCAGTCAAACCGAAAAGATTCAATTTATTCCCACGCGCTTTTGAAGTTGGCGCAACATGGGCTGGTGAGCGCAAAGAGCGCCACGAACGGCAAGAAATTCAGAATTTTGTGTTTGTACAATTCAACGCACCCGATAGATGAAACACCATTCAATAATCAATTGCGCTCAGATTTTTGAGTTTATCCCAGCGGTGATGGGCGGTAATTTCACGTACGGTGCCTGTTAACCCGCGAACAACCAGAGAATCGGTCGTGGCCCCATCGGCCAGATATTTGACGCCTTTCAAGAGTTCTCCGTTGGTGATGCCAGTGGCCGCAAAAAAGACATCATCTGAAGAAATCAGGTCATTCATGGTCAGGACTTTGTTAAAGTCGTATCCCTGCTCTTCGCCGCGCCGCTTTTCGTCGTCATTGCGGGCATAGAGTTTACCCTGAATTTCACCGTTCATGGCGCGCAGGGCGCAGGCGGCAATGACACCTTCGGGCGTGCCGCCAATGCCAAAGAGCGCGTCAATGCCCGAATCTCCCCAACTGGTCATCAGCGCGCCTGCCACATCGCCATCTGGAATCAGGCGAATGCGCACTCCAGCCCGACGCATTTCGGCCACCATTTCATCATGCCGGGGACGGTCAAGAATGACACAGGTCAGGTCTTCGAGTCGCTTGCCTTTGGCCTTTGCAATCGCTTTCAGGTTATCGGTAATTGGGCGTTCGATGTCAATCACCCCTCGTGCTTCAGGGCCAACGGCAATTTTGTTCATGTAAAGGAACGGGCCGGGGTTAAACATTGTGCCGCGCGGAGCAATGGCAACAATGGCTATCGAGTTGAGATTGCCATTGGCAAGAGGCCGGGTCCCGTCGATAGGGTCAACGGCAATATCCACTTCGGGGCCATAATCACCCGTGCCAACATGTTCGCCGTTGAACAACATGGGGGCCTGGTCTTTTTCCCCCTCGCCAATTACAATTGTGCCTTTCATGACAATCGAGTTGAGCACCAGGCGCATCGCATCCACAGCGGCTTTATCGGCGGCAATTTTATCTCCGCGCCCCATCAGACGCCCGGCAGCCAGAGCGGCAGATTCGGTCACGCGCACCAGTTCCAGAGCCAGGTTGCGGGTTGGCACTCGAGAGGTCATTGTCTTCTCCATTTGCTTCTCCCTTTGGAAAATAAGGTGACGCGGACTGGCGTCACCGGACAAACAACTTTACGAAGTAATATCCAAGTACCGCGCCCCACAACCATGAGTCGATGCGGTCGAGGGCGCCACCATGACCCGGCAGAAGATTGCCAGAGTCTTTCATCCCCGCCTGACGCTTGAGCATACTGACGCCCAGGTCACCGAAAGGCGTCAGCAACCCGGCCATCAATCCAAAGAGCGTCCCCTGCCAAATAGAAAGGTTGAGTGGCCCCCAGGTGGAAAATGCATAGGCAAAAAAACCACCCATCAGCACGCTGGTAAATATCCCGGCGGCAAAGCCCTCCCACGACTTTTTGGGACTGAGGCGCGGAGCCATGCGGTGCTTTCCATACGCTGCGCCCAGCATGAATGCGCCTGTATCCACCGCCCAAATGGTGGGCAGAATGAATAAGACCCACCAGGCTCCGTTATCTAACGCGCGTATATCGAGCAGATAAGCGCCCACCCAGCCAATATAGACCAGGCCGCCCGCGCCAATGGCAAAATCGGTGCCAGCCTGGTTGCGCCCGCGCTCATATTCAACCAGATGAACCATCATCAAAGAGAGGATGGAAATTGCCAGGGCTGGCGTGGCATAGGCCGGGAAGAAAAACCGTGTGGCGGTAATGACCACCACGCCAATCACCACTGACCAGCGCGAAGGGCGCGCGCCACAAGCAATAGCGATGTTGATGTATTCCCAGCTTGCCGCAACCAGGAAAAAACCAAACATGATGTAGTATGGAAGCCCCCCCAAAAACAGGGCAGGGAGACCGATGGCGAGTAACGCCAGAGCAGAGATAACGCGACTACGCATGGCTTTCCTCGTATTCCGCCGAGGTAATCTTGCCATACCGCCGGTCACGTTGAGCGAACTCTTCTAAGGCTTTACGAAATTCTTCCTTGCCAAAATCGGGCCAGTAAGTAGGGGTAACATACCATTCGGAATAAGCAGCCTGCCAAATCAGAAAGTTGCTGATGCGCAGTTCGCCCGAGGTGCGAATGATTAAATCCGGGTCGGGCGTTCCGGCTGTATACAGGTAGCGGCTGACTAAATCGGGTGTTACATCGTCAGCACTGACCCCATCACGGATGATTTGCTGAATTGCATGAACAATTTCATCACGCCCGCCGTAATTAAAGGCAATGTTGATAATCAGACGGTCGTTATGGCGGGTCATTTCAATGGCGTGCAAGACTTTTTCTTGCAAAAAGGGCGGCAGGCGTTCCAACCGACCAATATGGCGCAACTGCACGCCCTGCTCGTTCAATTCGCCCAGTTCACGGTCAATCACATCTTCGAGAATGCGCATCAGGCCGGTGACTTCTTCCTGTGGGCGGCCCCAGTTTTCGGTGGAGAAAGCGTAAATGGTCAAATACTTGACGCCGAACTCGGCGCAGGCTTTGATGATGCGCCGCAGGTTCTCGGTGCCAGCTTTATGACCCGCCAGGCGAGGCAACCCGCGCTTCAAGGCCCAACGACCATTGCCATCCATAATAATGGCAACGTGGCTGGGAAGTTTCCCGGCAAAAGGATGTTGGCTTGTGCTCATGGGGTCATGGAAGTTAGACTTCCATAATCTCCTTTTCTTTGTTCTGACCGATTCTTTCGATATCGCCAATCAGGCGGTCCATTATCCTTTGCAGTTCCTCTTCGCCACGCTTGCGGTCATCTTCAGAAATGAGTTTTTCGTTCTCGAAATCCTTAATATCCTTGATGGCATCACGGCGGATATTTCGTAAAGCCACCCGCGCTTCTTCCAGGCGATGACTGACGTGTTTGACCAGTTCTCGGCGGCGCTGCTCGGTCAATGGAGGCAGGTTCAAGCGAATGGCAACTCCATCATTGTTGGGCGTCAAACCCAGGTCAGAAGCCAGTATCGCCCGTTCAATGGCTTTCAGCGTGGTTTTATCAAAAGGTTTAATCATCAACGCGCGCGGTTCAGGAACGCTAATGGATGCCAACTGAATAAGGGGGGTTGGCGTTCCGTAATACTCTACTTGAATCTTTTCGACCAGTCCCGGGTGGGCGCGCCCGGTGCGTATGGCGCTCAAATCCTCCTGCAAAATGCTAATGGATTTTTGCATGTGGACTTCAGCCTCTTTGAGAAGTTCTTTAATCACCGCGACCTCCTGGATGTTTAGAAAAGATTGATTTCATTGCAAGGATACACTAAAAATTGAAATTTTGCCACTGCCGAAACCCAGGCCCGACGATATCTGTTTTGGACTGGCAAAAACTGTGCGCTTGCTTTCAAATGCTGGCAAAGAACGTAGGGCGAGATGCGCAAGCGCATCTCGCCCTACGTTGCTGGCAAAAACACAACCACTTGGCCTGGGCAGGTTTAGGCGCGAACGAGAGTCCCAACTTTTTCGCCGTTAAGGGCACGGGTCAGGGAGGCTTTGTCCCAAAGGTTCAACACCAGGATTGGAATGTTGTTTTCCATGCAGTGCGTGATGGCCGTACTATCCATCACCTGCAGGCGCGCGTTCAACACATCAATGTAGGTCAGTTCATCGAATTTGATTGCGGTTGGATTCTTTTTGGGGTCAGAGTCATACACACCGTCCACTTTTGTGGCCTTGATGACTACATCGGCATCGATTTCCGTGGCACGCAACGCAGCGGCTGTATCGGTCGAGAAAAACGGATTGCCTGTGCCAGCCCCAAAGATGACTACGCGCTTTTTTTCCAGATGGCGAATGGCACGACGGCGGATGTATGGCTCGGCAATGGCGCGCATTTCAATCGCAGACATAACACGGGTGAAAACGCCAGCGCGCTCCAGGGCATCCATCAATGCCAGTGAATTCATCATCGTGCCAAGCATGCCCATGTAGTCGGCGGTGGCTCGGTCCATGCCCCGGTCAAGGCCTTGCTTGCCGCGCCAGAGGTTTCCCGCTCCAATCACAATCGCCACTTCCACGCCCATCAGATGAACTTCCTGCACCCGCCGGGCAATGGCCTCTGCTTCAGACACGTTAATGCCAAAACCATTTTCACCCCCCAGTGCCTCGCCGCTTAACTTCAATAGAACGCGCTTGTATTTTAGTTCAGCCATAGAATCTCCTGATATACAAGAAAAAAGCCAACCAGGTGGTTGGCTTTTTAGGTTTTAGTCTGTCAGGCCTTCGCCCAATTCCCAACGGGCAAAGCGACGAATAATGATATTTTCACCTGTGCTGGCAACCGTCTGATGCAACAGTTTTTCGATGGTGGTATCTTCATCGCGGATGTAGGCCTGACGTAACAGACAGACCTCATCTTTAAACTTGTTCAAGCGGCCTTCAACAATCCGCGCGGCAACCGCTTCGGGCTTGCCCTCTTCGAGGGCGCGTTTTTTAGCAATTTCGGCCTCGTGCGCCAGCACGCTTTCAGGAATGTCGGCCTCCGAGACGTATTGCGGAGCCTGGGCTGCAATTTGCAACGCGACCTCATGCGCAAAGTTGCGGAAGGATTCGGAACGGGCGACAAAATCTGTTTCGCAGTTGACTTCGACCATCACGCCAACGCGCCCGCCGCCGTGTGAGTACAGTTCCACAATACCGTTCGAAGCTACCCGGTCAGAGCGCTTGGCGGCTGTGGCCATGCCCTTTTCGCGCAGCCAGTCGACTGCTTTTTGAAAGTCACCGTTCGATTCCATCAATGCTTTGCGACAATCCAACACGCCAGCGTTGGTCGCGGCGCGCAATTCTTTAATCATTTCAGTAGTAATTTCCATGTTCGTTCCTCTCAACAAATTCTGCAATTTCTCATAAAGTCCCGTATCATTTGCGGGGAAAATTAATCTTCCAGAGATTCGTCGCTTGCATCGAAATCAATGTCGACATCGGCAGAGGCTTCCAAATCCGATGTTTTGGCAAGTTTGGCGAGGGTCGATTTCCCCAGCAAGTCCTCGTCGCTGGAGTCGTCATCCATATCGACCATGCGGCTGGGGCGGCCTGCCAGAACAGAAACCGAAGCCGGGGTCAAACGGTCCTCTGCGTCAAAGTCTTCATCTTTACGCATGGCTTTGCCTTCCAGTACGGCGTCGGCCACTTTAGCAACCAACAGTTTGATGGCACGAATAGCATCATCGTTGGAGGGAATGACGTAATCGATGTTCTGGGGATTGCAATTGGTATCTACCAGCGCCAGCACCGGGATGTTGAGCAAATTGCACTCATGCACAGCAGCATATTCGCGTCCAACATCGACAATGAACACCAGGTTGGGCAAGCGCTTCATATGACGAACGCCTTCCAGACGGGTTTGCAGGCGGGTGATTTCGCGCTGAATGAGCAAGCCTTCCTTTTTAGTCAGGCGATTGATGTCGCCGCTGTCACGCATGGCTTCCAGACGTTCCATTTCATCAATACGCGCGCGCATTGTGTTCCAGTTGGTAAGCATGCCACCCAGCCAACGCTCGGTAACGTAGGGCATCCCACAGCGGATGGCTTCTTCGCGGACGGTTTCCTGAGCCTGGCGCTTGGTGCCAACAAATAAGACCGTACCGCCGTTCATGACAACGTCGCGGGTGATGTTATAGGCCGTATTGAGCGATTTCACCGTCTGTTGCAGGTCAATGATGTGAATGCCGTTGCGCTCGGTAAAGATATACGGCTTCATGCGCGGGTCCCACTTGTTGGTGCGATGCCCAAAATGGACGCCGCTCTCTAAGAGGGCTTTCATTGAAATAACTGCCATTGTTTCTCCTTGTTTGTTTTCCGTCTGCCAGTTGTTCTCTATAGAACACGAGACGGAGTGAGTTTAGCGGGGATACGACCCCTTAAGGCCTTGTGACCCGCTCAGGGACGCTTATTGCCCGTCCCAGGCAAAATGTTGCTCCGCCAGACGCAGAGCGGCGCAAGTATACCACAATTTCTCAGAACGACTATGATTGAATTCTAAAATAGCGGTCTTTCAGTTCCATGATAGGATTTTCGATGAAACGATAACTCAGCGAGGCAAGCGCCAATGTCAGAGCAAAAGCAAGCAGGGCAGTCAGCGGCTTGGCCAGGTCTTCAGAGACGGGCGCAATATCACGGATGCGCGCAGCGAACCAGGTCATGCTAAAATGAAAAACGTACATTCCATAGGAGATTTTGCCCAGATAAACCAGCGGTTTCCAATCCAACAAACGCACAAACAATCCCTGTCGGGCAACGCAATAAATTAACACCGCAAACAGGTAGTTGAGCAACGAATATCCCCAGATGTGCTTGAGCGCGTTCGCTATCGGAAAAGTGTAACCCAACGAGGTCAAGTCCATCAACGTGCCAGAGGGGGTCAGCGTTCCCGATGAAATATACTGACTGGTAAATCCTGCCAGAGGGACGAGCGCAAGCAATATAACAAGTTGCAATTGAGGTCTGGGAATTTCATAGCGGGAGATATATGCCCCCATCGCAAAAGCATCCATGTGCGTCCACGGCAAGGGATAAATGCCAAGCGGAATATCGCTTGTGAAAAACGGAAACAGGCCCGACCGCAAGGCATAGGCGGTGGCAAGCCGGAAAAACGGCGCGAGGACAATAACTGCCAGAAAGAGTCTTTTTTGCCAGCGTTCGGGGGTCAAGAAAATCAGAAGCGGCCAGAAAACATAAAACTGTTCCTCGACCGAGAGAGACCAGAAATGGTCCAGAAATTTATGCTGGATAAAAGTCGAACTGGCATAAAAAAAGTTGTACAGGTAAACAAAGGCATAGGGAACCTGCCGATAAAACTCGTTCATGTAGTTGATGCGGTATTCCAAGCCTAGCAAAAGAGCTGCGACACCCATCATCAGAAACAAATACAAATAGTAGAGGGGGAAAATTCTCAAAAAACGTCGACCATAAAACTTAACAAAAAAATCCCTGCTGGTAAACCTGGCTTTCATTTTATTAAGAATGCCCGTTATTAGAAAGCCTGAAAGAACAAAAAACAACAAAACGCCCGTCCAACCGACCAGCAAGTAATCAGTATGACAGGCAAAGACAAGTAGAAATGCGATAGCGCGCAGGCCATCCAGGCCAGGAATCATCGGCTCTCCAAAAGAAAATGGGATAATCTGCGCGATTATCCCACAAATTCCTGGATTGAAACATATAGCCCGCCACCGAAGTGTGATGGCGAACTATCCCTGGATTTAAGAAATTCGATTGAAGCAGAAACGCTCACCCAAAAAGCGCAGGCAATGACATCGTTGGAAGAGGACAGGGATGGGGGAAGAAACCTAATTCTGGTAACGAAAAGAATAACGCTCCAACAAGAATTGGATAATTTGGGCATTCTTTTCATCGACAGCAAGGAACTCAAAACCAATGTTGAACTCACGCGGGCTTTCCTGGTCAGGAACGCAACGCACAACGCGGGCTTCAATGGTCATGCAACGATCGGGGGTACCGGGCAATTCATCGGGAAGCTCAATTTCGACGGTCATGCGCGCATTGACCTCCAGGGGCTTTTCGCCGATGACCATCAGCCCATGCGATGTCAGATTCGCCAAATAGCCCAACAATACACTCTGGCGCTTATCACGCACCGTGGTAAAAGCGGCTAACTTACGTCGCGTTTCTGTTCTGCGGTCAACCATCTTGCGACCTCCTGGCGGCAACCTGCCGCAACTGGCTGGAGTATCCAATCAGGGTTCGATAAGATTATACCAGTTCCGCATTGTCAACGGGCAAACGCCATATTCATCTGGTCTACCAGCCCCAGTATCTCCTGGTTGGTCGGAATGTCGCTCATATGGTGGCCATAGTGGACGAAGCGGGCTATGCCGGTTTTATCCACCAGCACCTGGGCAGGCATGCGGCCTAGCTTGAAGAGGTTGACTTCCTGCCCATACCGCTTAAGGACACTGGCCTTCGGGTCAGGCAGGCCAATAAACGGCAACGATTCGCGCTGGAAGTAGTCTGCAAAAGATTGAGCATCCTCCGGCCCAACGACCACAACTTCTACATTGCGGGCAGCAAATTCGGAATAGTCCTGACGCAACTGCGCCATGTGCCTCTGGCAGAATGGTCAGACAAAAGTACGATTGAAAATGAGAAGAACGTTTTTCTGACCACGCAAGTCCGAAAGCCGGAAGGTCTTGCCTGAGAAATCAGGCAGACTAAAATCGGGCGCGGTCTGGTTGAGCGAAACACGAGGCAAGGGAAAACTCCTTTCTAAAACGTCTATTCCAAAATAAAGATTTTGTTATCGTTTTCTAAACTGGATGGACATCTGCAACCCCCCGCCAGGGCGGTTGCAGGCCGCGATGCTGCCATTTTGGGCTTCAACAAGTTGCCTGGCAATCGCCAGCCCCAGCCCGGCCCCGCCCGAAGCGCGCGAGCGGGATTTTTCTCCGCGCCAGAAGCGGTCGAACAGGTGAGGGAGGTCTTCTTCAGAAACGCCAGGGCCGTTATCCAAGACGCTCAGGCGCACCGCCCCAGCCTCCGCTTCGACCGTGAGCCAGATATTGCCGCCCTCGGGGGTGTAACGCAGAGCGTTGGCAACCAGGTTGCTAACCACCTGTTCGGTGCGTTGCGGGTCGAGGTGCGCCACCAACCTGCCGGTGGCCGCTTCGAGCGAGAGCCGAATGCCCTTTTCCTCGGCCTGGGCCTGGAACAGGTCGATGACATGGCGAGCCAGGTCGTTCAAATCGACTTCGCGCGGCTCAAAAGGCAGTTGGCGCGCCTCGGCCAGGGTTAAGAGTCGCAGGTCGTCAACCAGTCGTTCCAGCAGGTAGCTCTCCTCCAGCGCGGGGGCCACGTGACCCTCATCAGCAGGATAAACGCCATCCACAATTCCCTCCAACCGTCCGCGAATGACCGTGAGCGGGGTGCGCAGTTCGTGGGCAATATCGGCCAGCATGTTGCGACGTTCAGTGTCGCTGCGCTGGAGGGCTTCAGCCATGTGGTTGAACGTATCGGAGAGGGCGCGCAAGTCATCGGGGCCAGAAACACGCACGCGGGTAGAGAGGTCGCCTGCGGCCAGCATGCGGGCGGCGGCAATCACTTCTGAAAGCGGCGTCACAAAGCGGCGCATCAGCAAGAGTCCGATGATAATGGTAAGAGCCGCCAGAAATATCGAAATAAAAAAGACCGGCGAGAGCAAGCCTAAAACAATTGCGCCAATGGCCGGGTAAAGTGAGCCGGTGACGATAAACGCGCCAACTTCTCGCCCATCCACCTGAATGGGGATGCGGGTATCGTCGGGCTGCATGAGGTAGGGTTGACCAATCTGTGGCCCTGTGAGCTGGCCCTGATAAATCAGGATTTTCCCGTCTTCATTGAGCAGAATGGAGCGTCCCCACAGTCCTTCGCTGTCATCTTTGGGCAAAATTGGCAGGATGGTTTGGACACCATCCCACGAGCGGTTGATGGTGTAATACGTTTCCAGCCGAATAACAAACGGCAGGCGTTCCATCATGCCGGTTTGCGAAGACTGCGACAGAATGATGGCAGCCACGGCAAAAATGAACACCAGGGTAAGCAAAACCGCAGTGGCAAAGCCGCGCAACAGCAAAATAAACAGGCGAATCTGAATAGAGCGAACGGTGGAGGGTGGTTTCATGCTGACTCAAATTTGTAACCTATGCCATGGACGGTGATGATGTATCGGGCCTGACCATCCTCGCCTTCCAGTTTGCGGCGCAGGTTACGGATATGTGAATCGATGGAACGTTCATAACTCTCAAAAGCCACGCCACGCGCGGCGGTCAGCAATTGAGCGCGCGAGAAGATGCGTCCTGGCTGACTCATCAGGGTGGACAGGATTTCAAACTCGGTGGGAGTCAGGGAAATTGTCTTTTCGGGCAGTTGGGCTTCATAGCGGGCGCGGTCGAGCGTGACCTCGCCGCAGCGCAGCACGTCGCTCGTTGGGTCGCCGCCCGCCCGGCGTAAAACCATGCGGACGCGCGCTACCAGTTCACGCGGGCTGAAGGGCTTGGTGATGTAATCATCGGCGCCAAGTTCAATGCCAACCAGTTTATCCGTCTCCTCAACGCGGGCGGTGAGCATGATGATTGGGACATCGCTTTCGCGGCGCAGGGTACGGCATACATCCAGGCCATCCATGCCGGGCAACATCAGGTCCAGCACTATCAGGTCGGGTTTTTCGCGCCGGGCAGCGGCCAGGCCCTTTAGCCCGTCACCCGCTGAGACGACTTCGAAGCCAGAGGCTTTCAGGTAGTCCTGGCAGATTTCGACAATTTTGGGCTCGTCATCGACGAGAAGGATTTTTTTGGGCATGAGGCAAGTATACAGGGAAACAGGGAGGCAGGGAGACAAGGAAACAGGTTTTCGTATCTGCGGGTTTACGTGTTTACCTGTTTATGTTTTACCTGTCTCCCTGTCTACCTTACTCGTAGCGCAGGGCTTCCACCGGCTGCAGGCTGGCCGCGCGGTTTGCCGGATAAATACCGAAAAACAGTCCAACCGCTGCCGAAAAGACCGTTGCCAGGAGAACAGCGTTGGCGCTGATTGATGGCTCGAAGGGCGTGCCTGCCCGCACCGAGACCTGGTAGATGACGACTGAAATCAGCCAGCCGAGCAGAATGCCAATAAGACCGCCCAGCATGCTGAGGAGCGACGATTCGGCCAGGAACTGGATGAGAATATCGCGTTTGCGGGCGCCCAGCGCCTTGCGCAGGCCAATTTCACGGGTGCGCTCGGTGACCGAAACCAACATAATGTTCATGATGCCGATTCCGCCTACCAGCAGCGAAATAGCCGCGATACCGCCCAGGAAAACCGTCAGGATGCCGGTGATGGAGGAGGCGGTTGAGAGCATATCGGCCTGCGAAAACACGGTAAAATCGTCCGCCCCAATTTCGGTGCGGTGGCGGGTGCGCAAAATTTGGGTGACTTCCTCGGCGGCCTGGGTGGTGGTTTCGGCGCTGGTGGCCTGCACAAAGATAATATCCACGCTGTCGGCAGCCCGGCCGGTCATCAGACGGCTCTGCGCAGTGGTAAAAGGCACCAGCACGCGGTTATCCTGGCTGCCAAACGAACCGCCGCCTTTTGGGGTCAGCACGCCAATAATGCGAAAAGGCTGCCCATCGATGCGAATCGTCTCGCCAAGAATGCCTTCGTGGCGTCCGAGCAGTTTATCGGCGGTATCGGGACCAACGACGGCCACCGAGGCGCGTCCCAGGATGTGCGATTCGTTAATGAATTCGCCTTCTGCAACGGTTTCATTGCGCACCTGCTGGTGCACAGGCATCACGCCGTTGACCGCCACCCGGGTCTTTTCGCCGCCCGCCGCCACTTCATGCTGACCCTGCAAAACAGGCGCAACCGCCGCTACGGAAGGCGCGGCAAATGGGTCTGCGAGGGCCTCGGCGTCTTTGAGCGTCAGCGGGCGCGGGTTACGCACCTCGGCCTGGTCATTGCCAGAGAAAACGAACAGGATGTTCGTGCCAATGTCGTTAATCGAGCCGGTGATGGAGGCCTGCGCCCCGTCGCCAACTGCAATCATCGCAATCACCGCCGCCACGCCAATCACAATACCCAAAATGGTCAGCCCGGAGCGCATTTTGTTGGCGTTCAGGCTTTCCAGGGCTTCTAAAATGGTTTGCCAGACATTCATACATCACTTCCTTCCACCACGCCATCTTTAACGCGGATGGTGCGCTGGGCCTGCGCGGCGACTCTTGGGTCATGAGTCACAATCACCAGGGTTGTACCGCGCTCACGGTTCAGCCGCAGCAACAAATCCATAATCTCCTGGCCCACTTTAGAATCGAGGTTGCCGGTCGGTTCATCGGCCAGTATCATGGCGGGTTCGTTGACCAGGGCGCGGGCAATCGCCACGCGCTGCTGCTGCCCGCCAGAGAGTTCAAAAGGACGGTGGTGAATGCGATTTTCCAATCCAACTGCTTCGAGGGCGGCGCGGGCGCGTTCTTTGCGGTGGTTGGTACTGCCTGCATAACGCAGGGGCAATTCCACGTTGGCAAGCGCCGTCTGCCGCGAGAGCAGATTGAACGATTGGAAAACGAACCCGATTTTGTGATTGCGGACATTCGCCAATTCATCATCGTTCATGCCGGAGACTTCCACCCCGTCCAGAATGTACTGGCCGCCTGTCGGCCGGTCGAGACAGCCCAGGATGTTCATGAGCGTTGATTTACCGGAGCCAGACGGCCCCATGATGGCAACCACTTCGCCGCGCCGCACTTCCATCGAGAGACCGCGCAGAGCGTGGACTTCCATCTCGCCCATTTGATAGACTTTGGTTAGCCCTTGCGCGGTAATTACCGTTTCAGTCATCGGCTTACCCTCCGAAGCGCATGGCGGGGCCGCCATTGCCAGGGCCCAAGGCATTGGAAGGCGGATTCAAGACAATGGTATCGCCTTCTTGCAAGTCACCGCCAACCACTTCGCTCACCGAATCTGATGAAGCGCCCAGGCGCACGGCAACCGGGGTGAGAACGCCATCTTTCAAGATGTAAACCACGCGCTGCCCATCCACCACCCGCACGGCCCGGTTCGGAACGAGCAGAGCATCCTTCACTTCCTTCACCTGGATAGTCACCGCGGCGGTCATGCCCGGCTTGACCAGTTCATCTGCATCGGTCAGTTCCACCGTGACCGTGAAATTCACCGCCCCAGAAGTTGAATCGCCTACTCCGTTGATTTTGACAATTTCGCCATTGTAGGTTTTTCCCTGAACGGCATCGAAAGCAAGCGTCACCGGCTGGCCAACCGCCACGCTGTTAATGTCCACTTCTGAAATCTGCACATCCACCAGCAGGCGCGAAAGGTCATCCACGCGAAAAGCTACCTTGCCCGCTGTGACCATATCGCCCGGCTGCGGTTCAACTGCCGTCACCACGCCGTCAAACGGAGCCAGAATTCTCGCCTGATTAAGGGTGGCCTGGGCGGCTGCCACGCGCGCCTTTGCGGCAGCAATATCATCCGGGTTTGGGCCATCTTTCAGGCGCTCAATTTCGCGGCGAGCATCGGCCACCTGGGCCTCGGCCACCGCCAGCGCAGCGCGATATTTCTGCGCGTCCAGCTCAGAATACGAGCCTTTGTACCAGTTGAGTTTGGCAATCAGGTTATCGCGGTTCAGGCGGGCATTCGACAGGTTGAGCAATGCCTGGGCCTTGAGCGAATCGCCATCGGGCCGGTTTTGCACCATTTTGTAAGCATCCTCGGCGCGGCTCACCTGAAGTTTTGCCAGGTCTAGCTCAGCCTCGGTTTTCTCAATCAAATCCTGCGAGGCGCGGTCGTAGGAAATCTTGTTAACATTTTTCTGGGCATCATCGAGGGCCTGCAAAGCATTCGCCAGGTCTTGCTCGGCTTTTGCCCGCGCCAGGGTGGAATGGAGCAGTTCATCCAGGTTTTTCTGGGCGTTCACCAGGTCTGCTTCAGCCAGGATGATGTTTTGCGAGAGGGAGGTCTGCGCCAGCGAAGCCAGGACTTCATCCTGAACGACCGCCTGACCAATGACAACATTGACCGCCTCTACCCTGCCGCCGGTTTGCCAGGTCAAAATAGCGGTTTGCCCCGCCCGAACCGTTCCCGTTGCCCCAACGCTGGCCGTAAGCGTACCGCGCCGGGCGACTTCCGTCTGATAGGTGGTTCCATCTGCCGCCTGGGTGCGCCCATTGAACCAGAAAAAGGCCGCCGCCCCGGCTGCTGCCAGAGCCAGCACAATCCAAAGGATACGATTGAATTTCATAGTTTCATCTCCGATATGTTTGGTTTTACAGGCCCAAGCATACCGGTCAAGTGTGCAGAAATTGTGCAGAAAGCGCGGGGAGTTATGGAGGTCTGCCTGTGAATTGAAAGTCCCCTGGCGCAGACCTTGAAGGCGAGAAGCGAGCAATTCATCCCCTGAAGGTGACGGATGAGTCAAAGAGTCAATGGTCTGGTGGTTAAACGTTACGACCCTGCGAGAATGATAAAAAAAGCAGGGTCGGGTGAGATTGATTGGGATTGCTCTCGATACAAGTGGACAGCCACTTTTCAGTGACTGTCCACCGAATATCTACATATGCCGGATAATCGCATCCCCAAACTCGGAGCATTTGATTTCAGTTGCGCCGTCCATCAGGCGGGCAAAGTCATAAGTGACGGTTTTGGCGGCAATTGCGCCTTCCATGCCCTTAATAATCAGGTCGGCCGCTTCGCTCCAGCCCATGTAGCGGAGCATCATCTCGCCAGAGAGAATGACCGAGCCGGGATTAACCTTGTCAAGGTCGGCATATTTGGGCGCTGTGCCGTGCGTGGCCTCAAAAATGGCGTGACCGGTATCGTAGTTGATGTTCGCGCCAGGGGCAATACCAATTCCACCGACCTGAGCCGCTAACGCATCCGAAAGATAATCGCCATTCAGATTCATGGTAGCGATGACATCGTAATCCTTGGGGCGAATCAGGACAAATTGGAGCGTCACATCGGCAATCGAATCCTTCAGCAAAAGTTTGGATTTCCACTTTCCATCGCCGTGCGTCTCCCACAAACTGAGCGCAGCCTCCACCTCGGCCTTAATATCCGCCTGCTGGGCCGGAGACATCATCTCAAAGCCGGGGTCAATCATCCGGGCGTTTTCTTCCACGCTCAAGTCAGGATTCTTCTCTTTGTTGCCTAAAATCCAGCTTTCGCGCTCGGTCACGACCTGGTTGCGAAATTCGCGCTTGCCCACCGCATAGCCCCAATCTTTAAACGCCCCTTCGGTGAACTTCATGATGTTGCCTTTGTGGACGAAGTTGACGCTTTTGCGCTTGTTCTCAAGCGCCCAGCGAATAGCCGCGCGCGCCAAACGCTCACTCCCCTCGACTGAAACCGGCTTCAAGCCAATACCGCTCGTTTCGGGGAAGCGCATTTTAGCATATTCTTTGGGGAAGGCTTCTTTAAATAATTCCTTGAACCGCCTGTTCTCATCTGTGCCGTAAGCAAACTCAATGCCAGCGTAAATATCCTCAGTATTCTCGCGGAAAATGACCATATCGACAAATTCCGGGTGCCGAACCGGCGACGGAACGCCGTTGAAATAACGCACCGGGCGCAAACAAACGTACAAATCGAGCAGTTTACGTAATGCCACATTCAGTGAGCGAATCCCCCCGCCAATCGGCGTGGTCAGCGGGCCCTTAATGCCGACCAAAAACTCCTTAAAGGCTTCGGTCGTTTCGTCGGGCAGCCAGGTCTGGAACAGCTTGAAGGATTTCTCGCCAGCGTAGACTTCCATCCAATGAATTTTGCGCTGACCGCCATAAGCCTTCTCGACTGCCGCGTCAAACACGCGCACCGAAGCGCGCCAGATATCGCGTCCCGTGCCGTCTCCCTCGACAAACGGGATGATGGGGTTATCGGGAACCTGCAAAACCCCATCCTGAATGCTGATTTTGGCCCCACCTTCTGGGACTTTGACATTTACATAAGCCATGGGTTGTCTCCTCTTAGAAATTATTTCTGCAAACGATTATAACTGCGTCCGTCTTACAGAATTGACGAAAATCTTAAGACAATCGGGGTATTTTTCGCTCATCCTGCTGTTCATCAAGACAACCCCAGGCATCACTTCCGTTCCACGCTGACCCAACTTTGCTGCCCATCGGTGGTAAGGGTAATCCAGCCCATCGAATCAGTGCGCAAGAGATTGGCATCTTTGAGTGTTTCAAGCAATTCGAGAGATGGGCGCCCGTCGAAATCGGCGGCAGCCACGCTCAGGATATACATCTGCGGTTGAATGTTGCGCAGCCACTCGGCAGGATTAGACGGACTGTAGCCGCTTTCCGCCAAAAGGAGCGCAGTCGCCGGGCCCAGGCGGCTGCCGTTTTCCAGTTCCTCGAACGTGTCGTAGCGAACGCCAATGGGCAGGATAACCTTGAAGTTGCCCCATTCGACGCCCAGAACAGCGCCGCGCGGAGAAACGGAAAAGACCCTCAATACCGCCCCCTGTCCCAGGTCCAAAACGTCGCCTGAACCAGGTTCCATGACCGAAACGGCATGTTCTGTCAGCCATTCCTCCAACATGCGTGCCGAATAAGATGCATGGCGGTTGCCCATCCAAAAAACGGCTTCGGGCGGGTATTGGTCGAGGATGCGCGGCAGGGCGGCCACCTGATTCTCCTGCGGGGCGGCGATGATGAGCGCATCCAGTTTGCGGCGGAAGGGTGGAATCTGCCGCCCAATCTGATTGACCAGTTTGGAGGGGCTGGAGCCGCCGTTTATCAGGACAAAACGCCCATCGGGGGTTTTAATCAAGACCGCTTCTGCCGAGCCAACATCCAGAAAAGTGACATGCAGGCGGCCATCCGGCCCGTTGGCAACAGTCCGCCACAGATTAACGGAGGTCACCCCCAGCAAAATGGTGACCAGAGAGATGTTGATGAGCGGGCGAAATGCCGCGAGACGGGGCCAGAATAAAGTGAGACCAAACAGAACCACATAGAAGAACAGCATGGTCAGCAGGCCAAACTCTCCAACGGTGTACACCCCTCCTTCAACTTCCGCAAAAAATTCGATGGTACGAATGGAATAAGCCGAAAAAGGCCAGGCAAACCAGGCCAGCACTTGCCCCAGCGGGTGATAAAGTTTGCCCACAATGGCCGCCAGCCCGCCAAGAATCATGAGAGGCGGCTGGGCTGGTAATACAAAGGGATTGGCAACAAACGATATCAGGGAAACCCGCCCAAAATGGTAGATGGTGACGGGCAGGGTGGTTAATTGGGCAGCAAAGGTCAGCAGAAAGTAATCGCTGAACGGCCCAATCACGGCGTTGATGGTGTCTTGCGGCAAGAAGCGCAACAGGAAATTCTTAACTGCCTCCTGCCAGGGTTGGGCATAAAGCACAAGCCCAAGCGTTGCAGCAAACGAAAGATGGAAACCGACATCCCACAGGATGAAAGGATTCCAGACGGACATGAGCAAGGCTGTGAAAAAGAGCGTGTTAAGTGCCAGCCCGCGGCGGCCAAACTGCCGGGCCAGGAGCGCCAGTGAACCCATGAACGCCGCACGCACGACTGATGCGCTGGCCCCTGCCAGCAGCGTGTAAAAAATGATGCCCAAAATCGCCAGGATTGTACCGGGATCTCTCCCAAACAAGCGGCTGAACAGCGCCATCAATAACGCGGCGATGATAGCGATGTTAAACCCCGAGATGGCAACAATATGCGCCGTTCCAGTATCCTTGAAAGCCTGCTGAATGCTTTCGGGGATGTCGTTTTCGATACCCAGCAGAATGCCATTGAGCAGGGCGGCTTCGGGCTGTGGAAACAAGGCATTGACTTCGCGGTAAATGCTCTCGCGCAAGCGATAGAGAAAAGCCCAGAAAGGGTTGGGGCGTTCGCCGTGTGGCAGCAGGGTCAGGTTGCTGGTGCTAAGAATGGAGTGAACCCCCTGCTGTAACAGGTATTCGCGGTAAGAAAAATCTTCATTTTCTGGCGGGGTTTCAAGTCTGCCACGCACCCGCACCAGGTCGCCATATGCCAGGTCGTAATCATTGGTCAGGTGCACCAGGACCATGCCGCTTACTGGCAGGTCGCCATCGCCAGTGTCAACTGCCGTCACAGCCAGGCGCAGATTCATAGATGTATCGCGCATTTCGGGCGGATGAGCCAGCATGCCAGTGACGTAGATGGCCTGGTCGAGGTCGTTGTAAGCGACAATAGTCTTGTCGGTCAAGTTTTGCTGTTGCCAGGCATAACGCGCCGCGCCCAAACAGAAGATGATGGGCAGAAGCAGGCCAATCAGCGCGGCTTGTGGCCGCAGCCCCCTGGTCAGCAGCATCACCAGAGCAAGTGCCCCGGCCATAGTCAACCAGAGCCACCAGACCCCAGGCAACAGGCTGGAGAAGATAATCCCACCCAGAAAAGCGCAGGCTATCCAAACCAATCGTACCGCTGAGAGTTGTTCAAGCAGGGAATCCTTCACAGTTTGATTTTACAGCAAAATTTCGCCCGCCTTACATTGCGGGCGAAATCATTGGCGCAATTCACTTGTCAGCCGCTATTTGGCGGTTCGTACAAATAATCCGTATTTCAGAATGACATATACAGCCCGAAAAGCATCCTTAAGATTGATTTTTTTTCCTTCCTGGTAGGTGCGCCCGTAATATGAAATTCCCACTTCATAAATTCGGCAGTTGATGCGCGCTACTTTAGCGGTGAACTCTGGCTCAAAGCCAAACCGGTTTTCATGCAATTCCATTTTTTGCAGAATGTCGCGCTTGAAGACCTTATAGCAAACTTCCATGTCCGTCAGGTTTAAATTGGTGAACATGTTGGAAAGCAAGGTCAGAAAATGGTTACCCACTGAATGCCAGAAATAGAGCACCCGGTGCGAATCGCCGCCAATGAAGCGCGAGCCATACACCACGTCTGCGCGGTCATCTTCAATAGGTTTGAGCAATTTGGGATATTCATTGGGGTCATATTCCAGGTCAGCATCCTGGATGATGATGACATCCCCGGTGGCGTTGGCAAAACCGGTACGCAACGCAGCACCCTTGCCCTGATTCACCTGATGCAAAATAACGCGGATGTTGTCTTTCCCATCCAATTCTTGGAGACGTTCGCGCGTACCATCTCTGGAGCAGTCATCCACAATGATGATTTCGCGCTCATGCGGCAATTCCACGGCTTGTACAGCCGTCAGGAGTTTATCAATCGTGCGGATTTCGTTATAGCAGGGAATGACAATCGATATTTTCATGCGGGGTTGGCTTTCTCCTTGCGGGGTTCTGGTGCGGCGTTGATTATACACTTATCCCCAACTCCAAGGGCGAGAACTCTTTGCAGGCAGGCTAAAGTTAAGTTATATTCTGCCCATGCAAAACAGACTCGTCCTGGTAACCGGCGCAACCGGCTATGTGGGCAGCCGCCTCATTCCACGCCTGTTGGATTGCGGGTGTACCGTCCGAGTGCTGGCGCGCGACCCATCCCGACTGGAGGGCCGCCCCTGGCTGGAGAAAGTGCAAGTTTTCCAGGGCGATGCAACCCAACGCGCAACCCTTCTGCCGGCGCTGCAAGGCGTTTCAGCAGCATATTATCTCATTCACGGGCGGCAAGGCGGCAGGGTCAATGCCGAGCGCGATATGGTCGCGGCGCGCAACTTTGCCAGCGCCGCCGAGCAGGCCAACATCGAACGGATAATTTACCTCGGTGAATTGGTCGACCCGACAGCGCGACTCTCTTCATATCTGCGCTCCCGCCACGAAACCGGCTACCTCCTGCGGCAAGGGCGCGTGCCGGTGACAGAATTTCGGGCAGGGATGATTATCGGCTCCGGCTCAGTCTTGTTCGAGATGATTCGCTATCTCGCGGAGCGCGAACCTGTTCTGATTTGCCCACGCTGGTTTTTCTCCAAAGCCCAACCTATCGCCATCCGCAACGTGCTGGATTACTTGACCGGAGCCCTGGAACAGCCCGACAGCATCGGCAAGCTCATCGAAATTGGCGGCCCAACCCGCCTGACCTACGCCGATATGTTGCTTGAATATGCCAAAGTGCGCGACTTAAAACGCCTCCTCATCCCAACGCCAGTCTATGCGCCGCGCCTTTCGGCGTACTGGGTGCATCTCGTCACCCCTGTTACATACAACGCCGTGCTTCCCCTCATTGAAGGCCTGCACGCCGATTCGCTGGTCAACGACGACCTGGCCCGATTGCTGTTCCCTTACATCAAACTGCTCGATTTCGAGACCGCCGTTCGTTATGCGCTCAAAAAAATCGAAATGGGCGATATCGAATCATCCTGGTCAGATGCCCTGGTGACGAGCGCAGGCGATACTCAGCCCTATCGTTTTTCAATTCAGGAGGGGATGTTCATCGAGAAACGCCAGCGGGTGGTGGCCCTGACCTCAGAAGCGGTCTTCCGCTCCTTTACCGGCCTCGGCGGACAGCGTGGCTGGCTGTATATGGATTGGGCCTGGGGGATTCGCGGCTGGCTCGATAAAATTGTCGGCGGAGTCGGCCTGCGGCGGGGTCGGCGGCATCCAGATGAAATCTGGGTGGGTGAATCTCTCGACTTCTGGCGCGTTGAGCAGTTAATCGCGCCGCAAAATCACAATGGAAAAGGACTCATGCGCCTGCGGGCCGAAATGAAACTCCCTGGCAAGGCCTGGCTGGAGTTTCAAGCCGAACCACTGCCCGAAGGCAAAACCCGCCTGACCACCAGCGCGTACTTTGACCCGCGCGGTCTGTTTGGCTTTCTCTACTGGTATGCCATGTGGCCCTTTCACAAGTTCATTTTCGATGGATTGACGGATAAGATTGCAGAAAGAGCGGCTTTAATCAATCATCATTAATCAGTGTTTCGTGACCGGCGTCTTTTATCAGGTATCCCATTGAATCAATCCCCCAATCCCCCAGGCCCCCAAGCCCAACATCACGCAATTCTGGTCACTGGCGCAACCGGCTACATTGCCAGCCGCCTGATTCCACGCCTGCTAAGAAAAGGCTACCAGATACGTTGCCTGGCGCGCCAACCCGAGCGGTTACGGGCGCGGGCCTGGTATCCACAGGTCGAAGTCATCGCCGGAGACGTGACCCAACCAGAAACACTGCCTGCCGCCATGCAAGAAGTCCACGCTGCCTATTACCTCATCCACAACATGGCCGCCGGGCACGGCTACGACCGTCTTGACCTGGAATCGGCGCGCAATTTTGCGCAGGCGGCAAAAAGGGCAGGCGTTCAACACATCATCTACGTTGGAGGGCTGGCAGACCCGGCTGACCCCAAATTAGCCCTCCATCTCAAATCGCGCATCGAATGCGGCGCAGCCCTGGCAGAAGCAGGCGTTCCCGTCACCGAGTTCCGGGCAGGAGTTATCGTTGGCCCTGGCTCGGTTTCCTTCGAGATGATTCGATTCATCGCCGAGCAATTCCCGCTCATGATTGGCCCCACCTGGCTGCAACACCGCTCGCAACCGATTGCTACACCCGACATCCTGGCCTACCTGGTCGCCGCGCTCGAAACCCCAGAATGCCGGGGAAAAGTCATCGAACTGGGCTGCGAAACGGCGCGCACATACATTGAAATTATGTCTGAATATGCCCAAATTCGCGGCCTGAAGCGTTTTCCGTTACTCTTGCCGCTCATCCCCCCGGCGTTAATGGCTTTTGTGATTGACAAATTGACGCCCGTCCAGTATTCGTATGCCCTACCCCTTGTGGAAGGGCTTCAGAACGACAGCCTCGTCCGCGAAAGAACTCCCCTTCAGCTGTTTCCCACGATAAAACCATTGGACTACGCGGACGCTGTCCGCCGCGCCCTGGCCGATACGCATCCAGAGAATGCGGAACGCATCTGGCTCGGTACCAACCACAACCGGACAAGAATGCTACACGAAGGCATGTTCATTGACTATCAGCGAGTTCCCACCACTCAGAAGAGTTTATCCGCTCCCACTCCAGGCCCGCGGTTTGGCATCCGCTTCACCCAACCCGAATATCAAACAGAAACCCTCATGCGCTTCAAATCAGAACCTTCCCCCTGGGGTACATGCTGGCTGGAGTGGGAACTTTGCAGTCAAAATGCGCAAACCTATCTTGCGCAGACCCTCTTTTTCATTCCAGATGGCCTGCCTGGCGCGCTCTTCGGATACTTGGGATTGCCGCTTTTAGCCAAAAAACTGAGCGAGGACAAACCTCGTCCTGAACACCAAAACAAAACCATCTGACCAGTTACTCAAAAGACCTGCGGAGACAGATTCGCCCTTTTGACCCCGCTTGATTTTGGCATAAATTCATGATATAGTATGCGCACGAACGGGAGAAAATGTGTTCGTAACCGCGTTGCATCTCTAAAGAGATGCAACATATTCTTATAACAAGGTAGCAGCATGTCCGCAATGTACTTAACCAAAGAGGGCTTCCAGAAACTTCAGGAAGAGTTAGATTACTTGCGCACCGTCAAGCGCCAGGAAGTCGCTGAGCGTCTTCATGAAGCCATGGAAGGCGGGGAACTGATTGAAAACGCCGAGTACGAAGCCGCCAAAAACGAACAGGCCTTCGTCGAAGGCCGCATTCAAGAATTGGAAATTATCCTGGCGGCAGCGCACATCATTGACGGCAACGCCCGGCACGACCCAACAATTGTTGAAGTGGGCGACACGGTCGTCATCGAAGAAGAAGGAGAAGAACCCCAGGAATACACCATCGTTGGCGCAGCGGAAGCCAACCCACGCGAAGGGAAAATCTCGAACGAATCTCCCCTGGGCAAAGCCTTGTTAAATCACCGTCCTGGCGAGATTGTTACCGTCGAAGCACCGGGCGGCTCGTTCAAAGTCAAAATTATCAAGACCACCTGAAAGACTGGGGCAGTCACTGGAAGCCTCGCGCTGGCTCTGCGGAAGCAGGCTGCCTCGGCGCGGGGCTTTTTATATCCGGGAGAACCTATGGCCGAATACACCCAACTCGAAAAAATCCGATTACAAAAAGTAGAAGAACTCAGGGCGGAGGGCATCAACCCCTACCCCACCCGCGCCGAACGGACGCATACCAGCAGCCAGGCAATTGCCGCGCTGGAAATGTCCGAACACCTCGCCAGAGAGGGAAATGCAACGGTCGAAGTCAAAGCCACCCTGGCAGGCCGTATCCGCGCCACCCGCCCAATGGGCAAGCTCACGTTTGCTCACATCGAAGATGGCGAAGGCAAAATCCAGTTGTTTTTCCGCGTCAACGAAGTCGGCCAGGAGAAGATAGACTTCTTCAACCGCATGTACGACCTGGGCGACTTCATCCAGGCTTCGGGCGTGATGATGCGCACTCGCACCGGCGAACCAACCCTGCTGGTTCACGACTTTAAAATGCTTGCCAAAGCCATCAGCCCGCTTCCCGCCGATAAAGACGTGGAGCAGCCCGATGGCACGGTCAAACGCTACGCCGCGCTCGAAGACCCCGAACTGCGCGCCCGCCAGCGCTATGCCGATTTAGCCGTCAACCCGCATGTGCGCGAGACCTTCCGCAAACGCGCCGCCATCGTCAAAGCCCTGCGCGATTTTCTTGACAGTCATGGCTTCCTCGAAGTCGAAACCCCCATCCTTCAGCCGCTGTATGGCGGCGCGGCTGCGCGGCCCTTCGTCACCCACCATAACGAACTTGACCAGGACATGTACCTGCGCATTTCTTTTGAGTTATATCTCAAACGCCTGCTGGTCGGCAACCTCGAGCGAGTATATGAGATTGGGCGTGACTTTCGCAACGAAGGTGTTTCGTTCAAGCACAACCCCGAATTTACCCAGTTGGAATTCTATGCCGCCTATTTCGACTATCTCAAAGTCATGGAACTGACCGAAGCGATGGTCGGCTACGTTTGCGATACAGTCTTTGGTACGCGCAAATTCACCTTTGAGAAAGAACCAGGCAAAATTTATGAACTGGACTTCACTGCCCCCTGGCGGCGGCTGGAAATGCGCCAGGGAATCCTCGAAACAAGCGGCATTGACATCGCCCAGCATCCCACCGCCGAGTCCCTGTTCAAAGCCATCGTCGCCAAACATCCCGAAGCGCGCCCCGACCCGAACGTAACGCGCGGTAAACTGATAGATTTCCTGCTTGGCGAATTCCTCGAACCAACCCTCATCCAGCCCACCTTCCTCTACGACTATCCGCGCGACATCTCGCCCCTCGCCAAGCCCAAACCCGGCGACCCGCTGACAGTCGAACGCTTCGAAGGCTACGTGGCCGGATTCGAGCTATGCAACGCCTTCACCGAACTGAACGACCCGCTTGACCAGGAACAGCGCTTTATTGACATGCAAAGCGACTACCGTGACGAGGAAGAAGAAAAACACCCACTCGATGAAGATTACCTGCGCGCCATGCGCTACGGCATGCCGCCTAACGGCGGCTTTGGCATGGGCGTTGACCGTCTGACCATGCTCCTGACGAATAACCGCTCCATTCGCGAGGTTCTCCTCTTCCCAGCCCTGCGCAAGGAAGAGTGAGTCCAAGCAGGCAAACGTCCCGAAGGCTGCGGAATCGCCTGGAGGGGCGATGATGACCAAGCCTTTGGGATGTTTTTTATTCCAGAGTACAATCGGGCAATGCAAACACCACCGCCCACCTACCTCGCCCGGGGCTATGCCCTGGCCCTCGTCAGCGCCGCGTTTCTCTCAACCACCGCACCCTTCATCCGCCACCTGACCCAAACCTACGAAATTCCGCCGCTCATCCTGGCCATGTGGCGGAATTTCTTTGTTCTGCTCGTTTTGCTCCCCGCTCTGGCGCTTCTGCGCCCGCGCCTGCTGCGCGTCTCGCGCCCGCACTTGCTTTACCTGCTCGGCTACGGGCTGTTGCTGGCCGCCTTCAACTCCCTGTGGACCACCTCCGTCGCGTTGAACGGCGCCGCCGTTTCAACCGTGCTGGCCTACTGCTCCGCCGCTTTCACCGCCCTGCTTGGCTGGTGGTTCCTGAAAGAGCGCCTCGATTGGGTCAAAATCATGGCCGTCATCCTGGCGCTGGGCGGCTGCGTGCTGGTGGCCGAAGCCTTCAAGCCGGGAATCTGGCAGAGCAACCTGCCCGGAATCGTCACCGGCGTACTCTCCGGCCTGGCCTACGCCATTTACAGCCTGCTGGGACGCTCCGCCTCCCAGCGCGGATTAAACCCCTGGACGACTCTGCTCTACACCTTCGGATTTGCCTCCCTTTTCCTGCTGATTATCAACCTCCTGCCCGTTCGATTCCTGCCTGGAACTGCCTCCACGCCATCCGAACTCTTCTGGCTGAAAGATTCGCTCACCGGATGGGGAATCCTGTTCCTGCTGGCCGCCGGGCCAACGATTGGCGGATTTGGGTTCTACAACGTCAGTTTGAGTTACCTGCCTTCCAGCGTTGTCAACCTGGTCGCCACCCTCGAACCGGCCTTCACCGCCCTGATTGCATACACCTTCCTCAATGAACGCCTGACCCTGGCGCAAATCATCGGCAGCCTGCTGATTCTCTCCGGCGTGGTCTTCCTGCGCGTTTACGAAGGCTGGCTGACGAATCAGGCTGCCAGGAGTGCCTCGCGCCAACCCATCAGCGAAATCTCGCTGAACAGGTAATGGAATGCCATGTCCCCATTTGCATCTCATCCCAACCCAAAAGTCTTTCAGTCCCAGGTTTGGGACATCGCCCGCCAAATCCCTGCCGGAAAAGTTTCCACCTACGGGCAGATTGCCTCGATGATTCCCCCGCCCGGCGCGCTGACACTCAAAGATTACGAAGCCTTTGGCGCGCGCTGGGTGGGCGGAGCCATGGCCGCCTGCCCGCCCGATGTCCCCTGGCAGCGAGTCATCAATGCGCAGGGCAAAATCAGCCCGCGCCCCGGCGCAGAGTTACAGGTCGAATTGCTGCGCGCCGAGGGCGTCTTCTTCAACGAAAAAGGCAAAATTGACTTCGAGAAATACGGCTGGAACGGCCCCAACCCCGAATGGTGCAAGGCGCACGGGCTGCTGATTCCCAAACCGCTCAGTCAGGGGCAGGGCAAGTTGTTCTGATAGCGATAATCCTGCCCCTACAGTTCCCCATTCAGCGCCGCGAAGGCCTGCAAAATCTCCTCCGGCGCGCCGCTGGCTTGCAGGCGGCCATCCATAATCACGGCCATCCGCCCGGCCAGTTTGCGGGCCTCGCCCAGGTTGTGGGTGATGAAAATCGTGGTGGTGCGGCTCTCCGGCAGGATTTTCCCCAGGTCATCGAGCAGGCGGGCGCGGGTGGGCGGGTCGAGCGCGCCGAACGGCTCATCGAGCAGCAACAATTCAGGTTCCAGAACCATCGCCCGCGCCAGGCTGACGCGCTGCCCTTCGCCGCCCGAAAGCTCATTGGCGCGGCGTTTCGACAAATGCGGAATCCCCAACCGCTCCAGCCAGGCTTCGACCTTTGGCCGAATTTCGCTTTTCGGCGCACCGCGAAAATGCAGGCCGAGGGCGACGTTCTCGTAAACGGATGTATCGAACAGGAGCGGGTCCTGCAAAACCAGGGCAATCCGGCGGCGATAGGCCAGGTCCGACTCCGCAGAAGCCGGTTGGCCGTTAAACCAGATTTCGCCCCGCTCCGGCTTGAGCAAGCGCGCCAGGGTCAACAGCAGGGTGCTTTTGCCCGCCCCGTTGGGGCCGATGATGGCAAGCACCTCCCCTTTTCGGACGCTCAATTCCTGCGCTTCCAACACCACCCGCCCCCCGCGTTTCACCAGTAAATTACGCAGGGTCACACATTCAGCATTCATCGCCTCGCGCTCCTCTGCTGGATGACCGTCAGCGCCCAGTTTACCAGGAAGGTGATGGTCAGGAGCAATACACCCAGCCCAATGGCAATGTCGAAGTTGCCTTTGCCGGTTTCCAGCACAATCGCAGTGGTCAAGACGCGCGTCTGGTAGCGGATGTTGCCGCCGACCATCATGCTGGCTCCCACCTCCGAAATCACCGCGCCAAACCCGGCCATCAGCGCGGCCAGCAGGGGCAGCCGCGCCTCGCGCCAGAGCATCCAGACCATTTGCGGGGTAGATGCGCCCAGCCCGCGCAATTGCAATTGCAGGCGTGGGTCGAGGGCTTGCAGGGCCGAGGCCGTCAGCCCGGCCACCACCGGGAAGGCGATGATGACCTGAGCAATCACAATCGCCGTAGGGGTATAAATCCATGCCAGGTCTCCAAACGGCCCGGAGCGCCAGAGCATCATTGCCACGAACAAGCCAACCACCACCGGCGGCAGGCCCATGCCGGTATTAATCAGGCTCAAGAGCAGGGAGCGGCCCGGGAATTTCCCCAGCGCCAGCAGCGTGCCGAGCGGCAGCCCCAGCACCAGGCTGATGCCGGTTGCCAGCCCAGAGATTTGCAGAGAAAGGATGGTGATTTGGAATATTTCGGACATGGGGGCGGAAAATACACGGAAACAAGAAAATATCGAAGCAAGGAGACAGGGACAGGGAAACAGGCTGACATTTTACCTGCCTACCTGTTTCCCTGTCTACCTGTTTACCTACCCGTTAACTATCCAGCCCCAACTCCGCCGGGTCGCGGCCCGCGTCGGGGAAGAAGAGCGGCATACCGAACTTATCAACGCCAAATTCGCCAATAATTTTCTGGACATCCTTGCGTACAATGAACTGCGCAAAGGCTAGCGCGCCATCGTAGTTGACCTTCGGCCACTTCGCCGGGTCGATGGTCATGACATGATACACGTTGAGCAGGACCGCGTCGCCCTCGACTAGGATTTCCAGGTTGAGATTGTTCATTGTGGAAAGGTATGTGCCGCGGTCGGTGAAAGTATAGGCTTCTTTTTCCGAGGCAATTGTCAGGGTAGCGCCCATGCCCTGACCACTGGAGATGTAGAAATCGGGCGAGAAGGTCGCCGGGTCGAGTTCAGCCTTTTTCCACAGGGCCAGTTCGGCCTTGTGCGTGCCCGAATCGTCGCCGCGCGTGACAAAGGCGGACTTGGTTTCCGCAATCATTTTGTAGGCGTCAAGGACGCTCTTGCCTTTGATGCCGGCCGGGTCAGCCTTGGGGCCAACAATCACAAAGTCATTGTGCATGACCAGCAAGCGGTCTTTGACCACGCCGGCCTCGACCAGCACTTTCTCAGCCGCCGGGGCATGGGCCAGCAGCACATCGGCGTTGCCTTCCTCGCCCATTTTCAGGGCTGCGCCCGTGCCGACGGCAATCGTCTGGACTTTGTAGCCGGTTTCTTTCTCGAACATTGGCACCAGCACATCGAGCAGGCCCGAATCCTGGGTGGAGGTGGTGGTGGCCAGGATAATATTGGGGTTGGCGGGCGGGACAACCGCAGCCGCGCCGATAACTTCTATCTTGACGACATCCTTGACCCAGGCTTTGCTCGAAAGGCCGGGCATGACCATGTTGAACTTACCATCGGAGATACCGACCAGGCAGTCGGCGCAGGCTTGCGCGTCAGCCAGGGCCACTTCGGCGCTGAAATCGTCGCTGGCGGTGATAACAATAGCGCCAGCACCCTCCGCAAGGGCGGCTTTGTCAAGCACGGCGTTCAGACGCACGCCTTCGTATTCACCGGGGCCGTTCTTGGGGTGTTCAGCGGTCAGTTTGACGACTTCCAGCCCGGCAGGGTCGGCGGTGGAGAGGGTCAACTCGGTTTTGACCAGACCGGTGACCGTCAGGGTCGCGCCAACCGGTTCGGCGGGAGCGGCAGGCGCTTCCGTCGGCGGGACAGCGGTCGGGGCCGGGGCGGAAGTTGGTTCCGGGGTAGGAGCGGGTGCACAGGCAGAAAGTGCTACAGCCAGAACCAGGAACAGGGTGAGTAAGATGTTACGGGCAGTGCGTTTCATTTCTTATCCTTCTTTCGATTTTGAAATTTTACGAATGCCCAGCACAAGCAGCGCGCCGAGCAATCCGCCAATCAACCCATACAGAAAGTGGCTGGCAACGGGGTAAGCAATACCAAAGCGAAAAGAGCCAAACGACCAGCCTGAAACGACCGTGATGACCAGCCGGATAAGCGGCTTGGTGGCGTGAGCCAGCGCGCCGAGCAGCATGAAAAACCAGGTTTTGTCGGCATAACGCGGCAGCGAGCGGAAGGCTAGGTCTACAAGCGGGCCAGGGACGGCGTAAATGAGCCAGATGAAGGGGTCGCGGCCCGTCCAACCGGTTAGTACCGCCCCACCAACTGCGCCGAGGCTGGTCAGGCTGCCCGCCGGGCCGAGGCGCGAGAAGGCGCGCCCTATCAGGAGAATCGCCATCCACTCAATGCCATGATGCCCCGGCAGGTTGAGCGGCCAGCGGAAGGCCTGGTGTAGCACAACGGCCAGCGCGCCCGCGCTAACCAGCAGCAAGGCTTCGAGCCAGGCCGGGATGTCAATCGGAAATGTGTTTGATCTGGTCTTTACTGAGGATGTGCCATTCATTATTTTTTTCCTCTACCAACAGGATGGCCTGGCCGCCGCGCAAGATGGGACGAACCCATTCACCGACATCGACCAGGGCTTGAGGGGGCAGGCTTTCACCCGCGAGGGTCTGGACGGCGTCGATATGCCCCCGCATGCCGAGTTCAGCCACAGGATACCGCCCGGCCAGTTCACGCAAACCCGGCAACCAAAGGAAACGTCCATCATGCCCGGCATGATGCAATCCAACCGCTGCCAGCGCGCCGATGACGCCTCCGCCGGTGCCAGTCAGCCCTTCGAGACGGATGCAATCCTGGATGGCGGTTTGCTCAGCTTCGAGCTGGGTCAGCACGACCTGTTTGGCGCGCACGCCAAAGGCTCTCATGCAGGGGGTGACGCAGTCCCAATCGGCCATGCACAAGCCAGCGTCGGAGCCGGGAGCGCTTTCTTTAAGTAGGAATTCCCGGCTGGCGCGCCAGATTTGCGCTTCGCGCGCAGGGTCGGCTTCGACGACAAGACAGGCTGAACTGTTGTGTGATGTGAACGGGATTTCCGGCACCACCAGCAACTGGTGGCGGGTAATGGCAAGCGGACGCGCCAGGCCGTCTAAAAATTGGGCCAGTTGGCGCACGCGATGCCCTGTGCCGCGTGTTTCGAGGTTGTCTGTGTCGTCGATACCAATAAGATAGCGCATTCTTACTTCACTATTTCTATTCTCGCCACATCCTTCGTCCAGTTAGCTTTTGGGATGTAGTTGGTGGCTAACTTGACCGTACCGTGGTTGGTGAAATCAAGGATGGTGGTTTCATCCTGCACTTGTTCAAAAGTCAGTGTAGCGGGACTGCTGCTGCCGTTGAGATTAATCTCGCTGAACCCGATCACACCGGCGGCAATCAGCACATCCATCAGCCGGACGCCTTCCTCGACCTTGCCTTCAGCAGTCATTTGCGCCACGGGTAGTTTTTTCAGGTCGTCCCAGGTAAATCCGACTTCGCTCCCATCGGGTTTGACGACAACGAACAGGGCGTCAGAAACGGGCGTTGGCTGGAGTTCCTGCGGGGTCTTGGGCGGGGCTGTTGGTGGAACAATTTCAGGTTGGGAGGGGCTTTCCGTAATAGCAGGCGAACAGGCAGACAGGGCAAGCAATACCGCCAGGATGAAAAGCGCGAACCGGTTCATCCCTTAATCCACGCCCACCATAATGTTGGAAGCCTTGATGACGGCGTATGCTTCTTTGCCTTCGACCAGTCCCAGGCTTTCCACCGATGTGTTGGTGATGATTGACACCAGTTTCTCGCCTCCGGGCAGTTCCAGCGTGACTTCTGAATTGACTGCGCCTTTAACAACCTGGACAACTTTGGCTTTCAAGACATTCCGAGCGCTGAGTTTCATGATTTTTCTCCTTTTGTGAACTTTTATTCCTGCCTCGGCAGCAATGCCAATCGCAGGATGATAAACACGAGCAATGAAATGGCAATCAGCAGCGCGGCAACCGGCTGGGCGGCGCCCAGGCCAAATCCCTGGAATCGCTCGAAGACCAGCACCGGTACGATTTTGGGATGGTACGAGAGAATGACCACCGCGCCAAACTCGCTGATGCCGCGCGCCCACATCATCAGCGCGCCCGCAATGACGCCGCGCCCGGCCAGCGGCAGGGTGATGTGCCAGAAAGCCTGCCAGCGGCTGGCCCCGTCAGTCTGGGCGACCAGTTCCAATTCATTATCGACCAGCGCGAAGGATTCGCGGCTCAGGTTGACCAGGAAGGGCAGGCTGACGAACAACATGCCAACCACGATGCCGCCCAGGTTATCGGTAAAGGTGATGCCGAGAGGCTGTAGCCCGCTGCCGAGCAACCCACGCCGGCCAAAGACCAGCAACAGGGCTACCCCGGCGGCGGTATGCGGAATAATGACCGGCAGGTTGATCAGGGCCTCAACCAGCCGCTTGCCGCGAAACCTGCGCCGCGCCAGCAGGTAAGCCAACGGGATGCCGGTCAGCGCAGCCAGGGCGGTGGCGATGGCTGCCGCGCCGAAGGTCAGGCTGATAGAGCGCAGCACTTCGCGGTCTGTCAGTGCCCATAGGAACTCGGCGGGGGCGGTATCGAGGAAAATCGTGACCAGCGGCAGGATGATAAAGAGCAGGAGCAGGCCGCCCAGCGCGGCAAAGAGCAGGTCGAGGCCTGGATGACGGCTCAAGGCGTCTCCGCCAGCGGAACCGTCAGAGTTTTCAGGGCTTCGGGCAAGTTTTCGTACCCATCGGCCAGGGCGGTCTCGAAGAGCGGATGATGATAAGCGTCCATCACGGCCCTGCCTTCGGGCGAGAGCAGGAATTCAATAAACAGGGCCGCCGCTTCAGGGTTGGGCGCGCTGCTCGGAATGGTGATTCCGTATCCAATCCGCTCACCGCGAAACTCCGGCTTGACAGTGGCAAAGCGCCGGAAATCGAGGTTGACCTGCACGCTTTTGTACAGGTTCTCGAAAGCCGCTTCACCCATGTTGACTTCATCAGGCAGACGCAGTAGGCCCAGATTATGCTGGGCGATTACGCTTTCGTACTCGAACGCGTAATCCAAGTCGCCGGATTGCAGCAAGGCAATCAACTGGATGCTCGACCCGCGCAAGACGACATGCGCGCCACGTTTGGTTTCGAAAACCTCCGGCACGGTGATGGTCGTCAGGTTGTCATCGCGGAAGATAGTCAGCCCATAAGTGAACTGGCCGTCGAACATGGGCGCAAACAGGTTGGTGCGCCCAGCCCGCTGCTCGGCCAGGGCAAACGCCATCAGGCCGCGATACCCGGCGGCGTCGAAACGCGGGTCTGCAAAACCGATGCGCACGTCCGGGCGAGCCAGCACTTCAGCCCAATTCTCGGCGTTGATTTCATCGGCGTACTTGCTGTCCTTGTGATATGCCAGGGCCAGGTGATTGCTGGCGAAACGGATGTACCAATCCGCATAAGGCTGGCCGGTCTCCGGGTTTTCCGTACCGTACATCAACATCGGGATGAGCGCGGCGTCTGCCGAAGCAACAATGTCGATTGGCTCGTGCAGTTCAGTGGCATGACGAATAACCTGGATGCTGCCGTGATATTCGGGCAGAACATCGATGTGCGGATACTTTGTTTCGAAGGCTTTTTCGAGCGCGTCGAAGGGCTGGATGAGACTCCCGGCGGCAAACACCACCAGGGGCGTTTTCTGAGCCGGATTCGGGCTCACCTGGGGCTGACTCCCGTTACAGGAAGCAAGTCCCAGGGTGAGGGCGAGGAACAGGGCGAGGCGGATGGTGGTGGGCATGGCATAACCCTTTCCCCATTTTCGGGTTTTGAAAATGGGGAAAGCGGGGAAAGGGGGCTTACTTCACCTCAATACTCACCACATCCTTGGCCCAGAAGTTGCTTTGCAAACCAGGCAGGACGAGTTTGAATTTTTCAGGTGTGTTGGTGAAACCGAACAGGCAGTTTTCGCAGGCCATCACATCAGACAGGGCAATCTCAACCACAAAACCATCGGCGGCGGTCACGACCAGGGTGGTCGCGCCATCCTGGACGCCTGCCAATTCGAGCAGCGCTTTCAGCGAGACGCCTTCATAGTCCTCGTTGCCCTTCTTGGGATGCTCGGCGGTGATTTTTAGCACGTCCATGCTGCGCAGGGCGGCTTCATTCAGCGACAATTCCTGGTTTACCAGACCGGTCAATTGGAAAGTAGCCTGGTCGGCGGGGACGTTTGTTACCTCACCCTCGCCAGCACCTGTCTCCGGGAAGTTAATCTTAATTTCGGCAATTGCCCCGGCCATTTCGTTCTTTTGCAAGTCAGCGCCCACCAGCCGCATCGGGAAGTATTTCTCAGAAAGCGGGTTGCCATCGACTTTGTGCGCCACGATGATGTCTTTATTGCCCAACAGGCGCAGAGCATCGAAGATGACAGTATAGCCATCACCGGCAATCACGTCGACGGTGTAACCGGCCCGCACCAGGTCTTTATTATAGGCATCGGGAGATTCGTGTTTGTTCTCATCATCCACCCCGCCGACCAGTATGTAGAGCGGCGTGCCAACCCATTCCTGTCCCTTGTCATCGACCCAACTCGCGCCGTGACACTGCGGAGCCGAGCAGGATTCCATCGTTCCCCGGTCATAAGCATCCGTAATACCGCCGACGGCTTTCAGTTTCCATTCCATCACCAGCGGTTTGATTTCAATCTTGTTGACCCATTTCACCGCCCAGTGACCATCGGTGACCTGGTTGAGTTCGTCGCTGACCAAAATTAGACGCAGCGTTCCATCCTGCTTGGGGTCGAGTGGCTTGCCGTCGATTTCATAGGCGACCATCGCCGTCAGGTTGACCGGGTTTTTGAGTTCATCGCCTCGGGCTGGGTCATAAGCGATGAAGGTTCCGTTCATCACCTGGTCATAAGAGAATGTGATGCTGTAACCGTCCTCGGCGACCACGTTCAGTCCGGTATTTTCATCCATCCCGGCCATGACAGCCAAATCTTTGAGCGAAACGCCCTTGAATTTCATGGGCGGCGTGATTTTGCCGGTGCTGCTTTTGATGCCGCCATAGCCTTGCGTGGCAGGCATTGCCATCAGGTCGGTCATCGTCAGGGAAATCGTCTCAGCAACCCCGACGATTTCCAGAACCGGGGTGGCGGGCATTTCGGCGGGCGGGACATCCGTCGGGGCAGCGGTCGGCGCTTCGGTAGCGGGAGCAGGCTGCGGCGTGACCGTTCCGCAAGCGGCAAATGTCAAGGCCAGGACCAGCAAGAGTCCCCCAACGAAAAACAAACGGGTGTGCAGTTTCATTTCATTCTCCTGAATAGTTGTTGAAGTGGGCCAAAACGTTAAGGAAAAACTTAATAGCGGACGTAAAAAAATATCAAATCTCAACTTCCTCGCCGGTATGAGCCGTGTCGTAGCCGCGCAGGCCATCCACGCCCTGGCGAAAGGCTGCGGTTTGGAGCGCATCAAGCAGCGGCGCGAGGGCGGGCAGCCGCTCATCGGGCAGCACCAGGTCATACCGTTCGGCAAACAGCGGCAGGAAATCCAACCCGTGCTGAAGAGCGGCGGCTTCCAGCCCCAGGGCCACATCGGCTTCGCCGGATTGAATGGCAAGCGCGGCCCCGGTGTGGGTGTTGACAACGCGGCTGTAGCCAGAGACCGTTTCGGGAGCGATTCCCAGCCTGCGCAGTTCGCCATCTAACCAGAGCCGCGTGCCGGAGCCGGGATTCCGGTTCACGAAACGGAGACCAGGCTGAAGCAGGTCTTCCGCGCCTCGAAACCCGCGCGGGTTGCCGGGAGCAACCATCCAACCCTGAGCACGGTGCGCCAGCGTAACGAGATGAACGCGCCGGTCGGGAAACAGGCGGGTGACGAAGGGCGCATTGTACGCGCCGCTGGAATCGAGCAGGTGCGCGCCAGAGAGACTGCACAACCCCATCCGCAGGTTAACCAGCCCATCCAGGCTGCCAACCGGATGGACAAGGAGTTCGAGATGCGGGGAAAGCTGCCGCGCCAGCCGCTCAAGGGCCAGGTCGTGACTGCCCGAAAATACCAGGGCTGGTTTTTCGCCGCCCGGCAAAACCAGTTCCTGAAGCAAAAAGCCGCCTGCCCGGGCGCGATAGAATTTTTCCATCACCCCGGCATTGGCGCGCACCTCGGCCAACTCCACCAACCCGCCCGCTTCCAATGCCCTGACGTGGTGCTGAACCCAGGCCGGATGCCTGCCCAGGGCGCGCCCCAGCTGACTGAGCGTGGCCGGTTCCGCCATCAGCAGGCGCATAATTTCCATCCGGCGCGAGTCCGCGAGCAGTTTGATTTGGTCAAAGGAAGTCAGCGGGGCGATGGTTTTCATGGAATCGCTATTAAGGAAAAACTTAATATTATTGTATAAGCGTTTTTGTGAAGGGTCAAGGTGGTAAAATGGCTCTCTGTGTACTGAAAGGTGATGGAACCGAATATGAACTGCCCCGAATGCGGCGCACCCGATGCCCTCTGCCAGGCTCGTTTCAATGAGTTCCTGGCACTCGAATTCTCTGACCCAGGCGGCTATGGGGCGGTTCACAACCTGACCGTCGCCGCCTACATGGTGCAACATTCCAGTCGGTTGAGCAGGGAAGGCTGGGTTTACGAACGCGAGTTATTGCGAGAATTTCTGGTTGAAAACAAATCTCCCGCGCTCGTCCGCCAACAAAAACGGGATGTGGTTGACAGCAGCAAACGCCAGTTCAAAATCAAATCCACGACTGGGCAACCGATTATCGAAAAATCGGAATGGACGAAAACGATTCTCGATGTCCGCGCCGAAAATGCCACAGTGTATTGCGCGGATGTGACCGCATGGGCCAAATCCGCGCTGGAAGATGCAGAAAAAATCTCCGAAATTGGTTAGATTTCGGAAATTGGAGCAAGTTATTTGCTGTAATGATACCTGGCCTGCAAAAAGTCGATGCGCTCATCGCGCACGAGATAGACAATCCGGTGTTCCTGCGTCAACCGCCGCGACCAACAGCCCGGAGCGATATATTTCAATGGTTCAGGCTTGCCCATCCCATCAAATGGGTCGCGCAGAATGGCTTCGACGAGTTCAAATGCTCGAATCGTCAATTTGCGGTCGGTTTCAACCCAATAGCGCAAATCTTCAATAAACTCAGGCTGGAAAACCGCCTCGCGCTTTTTCATCCGGCCCCACTTCACGGCGCAACTCATCCACAGATTGGGGCTGCCCCTCGTTTTTCAATGCCCGTCCCAGCGCTGAAAGCAGACGCTCAGCATTTTCCGGCGAGCGCAGCAGGTAGGCGCTTTCGGTCAGGCTGGCGAGTTCATCTCACGCAAAAATTCGTCAAATTCGCGCAATTTGATGCGAGAAATCAGGAGAAATTCATGACCCGCAAATACACCAACCGCCGCTACCTCGACGCCCTCGAAAAGAAAGTCCTCGTTTTCGATGGCGCGATGGGCACCAGCCTGCAAAAGCAAAATCTCACCGCCGAACACTTTGGCGGCGAACAATATAACGGTTGCAACGACTACCTCGTCATCTCATACCCCGAAGCCGTTGAAAAAGTCCACCGCTCCTTCCTCGAAGTCGGCGTGGACGTGCTGGAAACCGACACCTTCCGCTCCAACCGCCTGACGCTGGGCGAATATGGCCTGGCGGAACGGACGATTGAAATCAACGTTGCCGCCGCCAGCCTCGCCCGCCGCCTGGCCGATGAATTTGCCGTCCAAACCGGCCAACCTCGCTTTGTGGCTGGCTCCATTGGCCCCAGCGGCAAACTGCCCTCCGCCGATGACCCCGAACTCTCCAACATCTCTTTCGATGAACTGGCCGATGTCTTCCGTGAACAGGCCGTCGGCCTGATTCAGGGCGGCGTGGACTTACTGCTCATCGAAACCTCGCAGGATATTCTCGAAGTCAAAGCCGCCATCAACGGCATTGTCCGCGCCTTCGAGGAGACCGGCGTCTGGCTGCCCATTCAATGCCAGGTGACGCTCGACACCAGCGGACGCATGTTGCTCGGCACCGACTCCGAAGCCGCCATCGCCATTCTGGAAGGCCTGCCGATTGACGTCATCGGCCTGAACTGCTCCACCGGCCCCGAACACATGCGCGAACCCATCCGCATTCTCGGCGAAAACACCCGCCTGCCGGTTTCGTGCATCCCCAACGCCGGTCTGCCGCTCAATGTGGATGGTCAGGCCGTTTACCCGCTCGAGCCGGAACCTTTCGCAGACGCGCTCTACGAATTCGTCACCAAAAACAACATCTCGGTCGTGGGTGGCTGCTGCGGCACCACGCCCGCGCACCTGAAACTGCTGGTCGAAAAAGTATCCAGGCTAGAGCATCCTCCCCGCCCCCAGGCTGCCGCGCCCAAACTGGCCTCCGGCATCAAGGCCCTCGCCATGCAGCAAGACCCTGCCCCCTTCCTGATTGGCGAGCGTTGCAACGCCCAGGGCAGCCGCGCCTTCAAACGCCTGCTGCTGGCCGAAGATTGGGATTCCATCCTGAGCGTGGCCCGCGACCAGGTGGACAACGGCGCGCACGGGCTGGATATTTCCGTTGCCGTCACCGAGCGCGGCGATGAACCATACCTGATGAAGCAGGTCATCCGCAAACTGGTGACGGCGGGCATTGACCTGCCGCTGGTCATCGACACCACCGAACTGGACGTGCTGGAAGTGGCGCTCAAAACCGCGCCGGGGCGCTGCCTCATTAACTCGACCCACTTTGAAGCCGGGCGCGAAAAAGCCGATAAGGTCTTCAAACTCGCCAAAGAGCATAACGCCGCCGTCATCATCCTGACGATTGATGAGCAGGGCATGGCAAAAACCCGCCAGCGCAAGTTGGAAGTTGCCAAACGCATCTACGATGTGGCCGTGAACGAACACGGCCTGGCCCCCTCCGCCCTCGTTTTTGACGACCTGACCTTCACCCTCGCCACCGGCGACCCGGAATTTGCCAACTCCGCCATCGAAACCATCGAAGGCATCCGGCTGATTAAACAGGCCCTGCCCGGCGTTCTCACCTCGCTGGGCGTCTCCAATCTGTCGTTTGGTCTCTCGGCCAACGCCCGACCGACCCTGAACTCAGTCATGCTCTATCACTGCGTGCGCGCCGGGCTGGATATGGCGATTGTCAACCCCGCGCATATCAAACCCTATGCCGAAATCCCCGCCGAAGAGCGCGAACTGGCCGAAGACCTCATCTTCAACCGCCGCCCCGATGCCCTTCAGCGTTACATCGCATCCTTCGAGGGCAAAACCGAAGATACCTCCACCCAAAAAGCCGACCCCACCGCAGGCATGAGCGTTGCCCAGCGCCTGCACTTCCGCATTGTGGCGCGCTACAAAGATGGCATTGAAGCCGATGTGGATGAAATCATCAAAGAAACCGCCAGCGTCAACGGCACATCCAACCACGAAGCCGCCGTGAGCGTCCTCAACACCATTCTGCTCCCCGCCATGAAAGAAGTCGGCGACAAATTCGGCGCGGGCGAACTGATTCTGCCCTTCGTCCTGCAATCTGCCGAAGTGATGAAAAAAGCCGTCGCCCACCTTGAAACCTACCTCGAGAAGGTCGAAGGCGTCACCAAAGGCACGGTCGTCCTCGCCACCGTCTATGGCGACGTGCATGACATCGGCAAAAACCTGGTCAAGACCATCCTCGTCAACAACGGCTACACCGTCATTGACCTGGGCAAGCAGACCCCCGCCGAAACCATCATCAGCAAAGCCGTCGAAGTGGACGCCACCGCCATCGGCCTCAGCGCCCTGCTTGTCAGCACCTCCAAGCAAATGCCGCTCATCGTCAACGAACTGCAACGGCGCGGGCTAAAATTCCCCGTTCTCATCGGCGGCGCGGCCATCAACCGCCGTTTTGGGCGGCGCATTTTGCAAACCGAAGACGGCGGCTACTACCAGCCCGGCGTGTTCTACTGCAAAGACGCCTTCGAGGGCCTGGAAACGATGGACATCCTGATAGATGACTCCAAACGCCCTGCATTTATCGAAAAACTGCAAAAAGACGCGGATATGGAGTTAGGGCGTGAAACAGGGAAACAAGGAAACAGGGAGACAGGGAAACGCAGCGACATCGCCCCTCAGCCGATTTCGCTCCCGCAGGGCGTTAATTTTGGCTGGAAGGTTGTCCGCGCCATGCCGCTCGAAATGGTTTTCCAGCACCTCAACATCAACGAACTCTACCGCCTCTCCTGGGGAGCCAAAAACACGCACGGCGAAGAATGGACCAGGCTCAAAGCCGACTTCGACGCCCGCCTGGAACGCATGAAGCGCGACGCGATGAAAACCGGCTGGCTCAAACCGCAGGCCGTCTATGGCTACTTCCCCTGCCAGGCCGATGGCGATGACCTCATCATCTACGACCCCGCCGACATCCGTTTTTCCGCTTCCCAATCCGTTCCCGAATCCGATTCTCCGCTTCGTCCGCTGACTCGCTTCACCTTCCCCCGCCAACCCTACGACGACCACCTGGCCCTCAGCGACTACTTCGCCAGCGTCGAATCTGGCCAAATAGATGTCGTCGCCTTCCAGGTTGTCACCGTTGGGCAGGAAGCCACCCAAAAATTTGATGCGCTTCAGGCCGCCCACGACTACACCGAAGGCTACTTTGTGCATGGGCTGGCCGTCCAAACTGCCGAAGCGACTGCCGACTACCTGCACCAGCACATCCTGCGCGAGTTGGGCCTCCCCGCCGGGCAGGGCAAACGCTACTCGTGGGGCTACCCCGCCATCCCTGAGTTGGAAGACCACCGCAAAGTTTTCGACCTGCTCCCCGCCGAAAGCGAACTCGGCATGAGCCTCAGCCCGGCCTGCCAGCTCATCCCCGAACAATCCACCGCCGCCATTATCGTGCATCACCCGCAGGCAAAATACTACAGCGTTGGCGAAAGCCGGGTGGAGCAGTTGATGAAGTAGCGCAAATTGGTAATTTGCGCCACGCCACGCGCCACACCATGAGTCAATTCTCTTACAAACCGTTCTATCGTAGGCGGCTGCCCCACATCCAGCCTGAAGGCGCAACCTTTTTTGTCACCTTCAGGCTGGCGGGCTCACTCCCTATTGAAGCGATAGAAAAACTGCGCGAAGAAAAGGAACGGTCTGAACGATTATTGGCGCAGATTGCCGACCCCGCAGAACGCGCCCAACAAACCGACCTCGCCTCCCGTCGCTGGTTCGGCAAATGGGATGAGTTTCTCGACAAAGCCTGCGCCCCAACGCATCTCGCAAACCCACAAATTGCCGATATGCTCGCGGAAAGCATTCACTATCGTGATGGAAAAGCGTACAGCCTGGAAGCCTTCTGCATCATGCCAAATCATGGGCACCTGGTTTTCAAACCGCTTGAAAACACAGGCGGCAACCTCCATAGCCTGGCAACCATCATGCACTCTTTGAAACGCCATACCGCCCGACAAGCGAACCTGATACTCGGTCAGGAAGGCACATTCTGGCAACACGAAAACTACGATCATTTCGTTCGTGATGATGACGAACTTGGCAGAATCATAAGGTATGTACTTCACAATCCTGTAAAAGCCGGTTTGACTGATGACTGGTCAAACTGGAAGTGGTCATTTTCCAAATATGACATGTAACGCAAATTGACAATTTGCGCCACGGAGCAATCACGGAGCAATAATGAACAAATTCTTCACCCTCCTCTCATCCCCCACCCCCATCCTCGCCGATGGCGCCATGGGAACTCTGCTCCACGCTCACGGCGTGGAACACACCCACTGCTTCGACGCGCTCAACCTGAGCGACCCTGCCAAAGTTGCCGATGTGCACCGCCAATATATCGAAGCGGGGGCGCAAATCATCCTGACCAACACATTCGGCGCCAACCGCTACAAACTCCATAAACACGGCCTGGAAGACAATCTGACTGAAATTAACCGCGCCGGGGTCGAAATTGCCCGCCGCGTCATCAACGAATCAGGCAAAGCGGTGCTGGTGGCCGGAGACGTTGGCCCGCTGGGAGTGCGAATTGCGCCTTATGGCCGCGTCCAACCGCTCGAAGCGCGTGAGGCTTTTACCGAGCAAATCCGCGCCCTGGCCGCTGCTGGGGTCGATTTAATCGTCATCGAAACCATGACCGACCTGTACGAGACGGTTGAAGCCATCCATGCCGCCAAAGCCGTAAGGGCGGATGGTCATCCGCCTTTACCCGTCGTCGCCACCATGACCTTCACCCGCGATGACCGCACGCTGCTCGGCGATGACCCCACCAAAGTCGCCACTGCGTTGGCAGAAGCAGGCGCAGATGTCATCGGCGTGAACTGCTCCGGCGGGCCTGCCCAACTCATCCGCATTTTGCGAGAAATGCGCCGCGCCGCCCCCGAAGCGCGTTTTTGGGTCAAACCCAACGCCGGGTGGCCCGAGCATGTTGGCGGGCGCGTCATGTACGCCGCCGCGCCCGAATACTTCCGCGATTACGCCCTCGAATTCTGGAAAGCCGGGGCCAATGTCATCGGCGGATGTTGCGGAACCACCCCCGAACACATCGCCGCCATGCGCCAAACGCTGGATACCGCATCGAAAGTCGCGGTCGAACCCATCAGCCTGATAACCGTTCCCAAAGCGGAGAACGAACCCGCCGAAGCCCCCTCTGAACTGGCCCAAAAACTCGCCGCCGGAAAGTTTGTCTACGCGGTCGAAATGGACCCGCCGCGCGGCCTGGCCACCCAAAAACTGGTGGCCGCCGCCTCGCTGCTCAAGGAAGCCGGGGCCGATGTCATTGACGTGGCCGACAGCCCCATGGCGCGCATGAGAATGTCGGCCTGGGCGGTGTGCGATGTCATTCAGCGTCAGGTTGGCATCGAAACCACCCTGCACTTCCCCACGCGCGGGCGCAACCTGCTGCGCGTGCAAGGCGACCTGCTGGCCGCGCACGCCCTCGGCATCCGCAATGTCTTCGTCGTGATGGGCGACCCGACCTCAATTGGCGATTACCCTGAAGCCGCCGATAACTACGACCTGGTGCCTTCCGGCCTGATTAAGCTGATTAAACAGGGTTTTAACACCGGGGTAGACCATTCCGGCACATCCATCGGCCAGCCCACCAGCTTTTTTGCCGGTTCGGCGCTCAACCTTTGCCCGCCCGACCCCGAAAGCGAAATCAAGAACCTGAAGCGCAAACTCAAAGCCGGGGCCGATTTCTTCCTGACTCAGCCCATCTACGATCCCGAAAAGGCCAAAGCCTTTCTCGATAAATTCACCGAGACCAACGGAAACCTGCTCGATAAACCCGTGCTGGTCGGCATTCTCCCGCTTGTCAGCGTGCGACATGCCAATTTCCTGCAAAATGAAGTGCCGGGGATTGTGATTCCGGAGGAAACGATAGAGCGTATCCACCAGGCTGGAGAGCAGGCCTCTGCCGAAGGCGTGAAAATTGCCATCGAACTCATTCAAAAAATCAAAGAATGGGGTCAGGGCATCTACATCATGCCGCAATTTCACCGCTATGATTTGGTGGCAGAGATTATCGAAACCGCCAAGGCGAAAGATTAGACCTCCTTGCCAAGCCTGCCCATCCAATGCTATAATCCCGCCGCTTAATTAAACAAGCAAAGATTAAGGAAAGAGGAAAGCATGATTGATGTAAATGATTTACGCAAAGGCGTGACCTTTGAATATGATGGCCAGTTATACAAGGTTTTGGAATACAGTCACCACAAGCCAGGCCGTGGAAACGCCACCATTCGAGTCAAGGCACGCAACTTGCGTACCGGCTCCACCATCGAAAAAACCTTTCAGTCCGGCGACCGCGTTCCCGATGCGCAACTCGACTATCACAACGCACAGTATCTTTATAGCGATGGCGATTTTTACCATTTCATGGATAATGACACCTTCGACCAACCAGCCGTCAAAGGCGACATCCTGGGCGAAAGCGCCGTATTCCTGAAAGAAGGAATGGAATGCAAATTGACCTTCTATAAAGGGGAAGCGCTGGATGTTGAGCTCCCCTTAACCGTTGACTTAAAAGTGGAGTATGCCGAAGTAGCCGTACGGGGTGATACTGCCACCGGCGTCACCAAGAAAGTTCGCACAGAAACCGGGGTTGAAGTACAGGTTCCAAACTTTGTAAAAGAAGGTGATGTCATTCGCGTGGATACCCGAACTGGCGAATATGTCACCCGTGTCTGACCTGAAGATTAAAGTTTTGCTAATAAGCCCTGGGAAACCCGCCCAGGGCTTTTGTTTCAATGTTAGAATCCAAAATCGAAAACTGGAAATCCCCATGCGAACCCCTTCTGGCATCGACTGCAACTACTTCTATAGCGACTACTTCCGCGGACGCTCCGTAGAAGAATGCCGCCTGCTCAAAGCCGCCCGGCAAGATTGGTCGCCCGACCTGTGCAAGACCTGCCCTGTTCCGGGCATTGCCCGCGCCAACGCCTGCAAACACCTGCAACTCAAACCAACCATCACCCGTCCGCTCAGCGCTATGTTCATGCGCCGGGTTCAAGTCAACGCCTATTGCAACAAAACCGGACGAAATGTTAAAGAACCGCACGTTGGCTGCGGCGAATGCCACCCCCTGCCCCCCATCTTTGACGTGAAACCATGACGACCTTTTACCTGCTCTTCGACCTCGATGACACCCTGCTCGATTCAAACATTGAAGCCCTCGTGCCAGTCTATTTTCAAAAACTGGCCGCACATCTGGCCGATGTCGTGCCGCCCGACCAAATGCTCCAGGAACTGATGCGCTCCACCATGGCAATGTACCGAAGCACGCGCCCCGACCAAACCCTGGAGGAAGTTTTTAGCGAACAGTTTTACCCGCCGTTAGGGACGACCCGCCAGGCAGTAGCCGACCGAATTGAACAATTTTATGATGAAATTTTCCCCACTCTTCAGCCGCTCACCCGCCCGCGCCCCGAAGCTGTATCACTGGTTGAATGGGCATTTTCACGTGGCTGGAGCATCTCCGTCGCCACCGACCCGCTCTTTCCACGCAAAGCCATCCTGCACCGCCTGCGCTGGGCCAATCTGGCCCCCGAAGCCTACCCCTTCCGGCTGATATCGGATTTTCAGACCTTCCACTTCGCCAAGGCCTCCGTGTCCTACTTTGGCGAATTCCTGGGCCACCTGGGCTGGGATGGAGAGAGTCCCCTGCTGATGGTGGGTGACAGCATCGAGCGCGATGTCATCCCCGCGCGGCAGGCTGGCATCCCGGTTTTCTGGCTCAAAGCCAACGGGCAGGTCTCGCCAGAAGCAGAGGGAATCCCCCAGGGAACAATATCAGACTTAAGAACCTTTCTGGAAACGACGGATATTTCGGCGCTCAAAGCCAACCTGAGCTCCCCCGCATCCCTGATTGCCGCGCTCCATGCCGCGCCAGCGCTGATTCATCATCTCACGCGAATCACCCCCCCGCAGAAATGGTCGCTACGCCCCGCGCCAGGCGAATGGGCTTTCAACGAAATTCTCTGTCACCTGCGCGATGTCGATACCGAAGTGAACCTGCCGCGGGTCGAGGCTGTGCTGAACAGAGAAAACCCAGTCATCACCGGGCAAAACACCGACCCATGGGCCGAACAGCGCCGCTATCACGAACAAGACAGCCAAACGGCCTTTCAAGAATTCGTCGCCGCCCGCGCCCGGCTGGTGGAAAAACTCAAAACGCTTTCACCGCAAGAATGGGAACGCCCGGCCCGACACACTATCTTCGGCCCCACCCACCTGCGAGAACTGGTCGGGTTCATGGTTGAACACGACCGCGCGCATTTTCGACAGGCCAGAGAGTCAGTTTCAGCCATATAAATAATACGATAAGACAGCCAGCGAACCGCGGTCCTTATCGGCGATTCTGATAGTGCAGTGGGGCGAGAGGTTCTCTCGCCCCACTTTTTTTACTCACACCTGAACTTTTCGACTGCCTGGGCCAGCAATCCCGGCGCCATGCCGTCCTGCGGCGTATAGACCTTCCAAACAAAATCCCGTCCGCCACACTGCCAGGCAGCCATCCCACCGAAAGGCAGCATCGATTGGCTGGTAACTGTGATGGGGGTATAAAAAATGTTCAGGGTTGGGGTCAGGATGGTCTCCATATTGCCCTGAAACTGCTCGGTTTCATCCATAATCAGCCGCATGGCGCCTTGCGGGTCAAATGACGGCCCGCTCAACGTCCAGGCAACCTGCAAGAACAGGCTGGTGCTGTAACTGAATAAAGCGCCATAATCATAAGTGCTGGGAATGGGCGGGTTACGCCGCGCGCCCTGGTCCATGAGATATACATCCTGCGGGTGGCCAATGCAAAAGCGGTACGAACAAAAGAGGTTGACCAACGAAACCGGCGTCTGAGTTGGGTAGGGTGTCGGGATGGGGGCCGGTGTATTGGTGGGAATCGCTGCCAGCGTGGCCGCCACCGCCGCCCGAATTTGAGTCTGCGGGTCTGGAGTAGGCTGGGTCGAACAAGAGACGGCAAATATGGATAACAAGAGTGAAAAGGCAAAAATTCGTTTCATGAGATTTTGATGTAAATGCGCTTGTTGATGGCGCCCTTTGACTTGTAATCGACTACCTTAATGTTTCCCACCTCAGAGGTGTTCCTGACATGCGTGCCACCATCTGCCTGCAAATCTAGTCCAACAATCTCGACGGTGCGAACTTCGTTGATTCCTTCAGGCAGAAGATTAATTTTGGTGCGAATGAGGTCCGGAATCTGAAAGGCTTGCTCGCGCGGCAAGATGTTGACGCGCACCTCGCGCGCGGCAGCCACCTCGCGGTTAACCGCCGCCTCAATTTCCCCAACCAGTTCCCCTCGCAGGGTCTCAAATTCGAAATCCATCCGTCCCTCAAGTGGGTCCATGTTCCCACCCGTAACCAACGCGCCATAGTCGCGAAACACGCAGCCACATAGAATGTGTAACGCGGTGTGCGTGCGCATCAGGTTATAACGACGCTCCCAGTCAATCACCCCTGTTGCAACCGCGCCGACCGCTGGAAGTGGAGCCTCGCCCCCCAAAACATGGATGACATCTACGCCTTGTTTTTTAACCTGCGTCACCGGATAGGTCACTCCAGCAACGGTCAGCGCGCCAAAATCGCATGGCTGGCCGCCGCCTCCAGGGTAAAATGCCGATTGGTCGAGAACAATCGCCCGCGCGGCGGCATCCACAACGCTGATGATTGCCTTAAACTTTTGGAGGTAAGCATCGGTTTGATAGAGAAGATGGGTCATGGTTCGCTCCTGGAAAAAAGTTCTGAAGTAGTTTACCATGATGTGCGGCCCTGCTAAGACACGCTTGCAACATTGGCCGGAACGAAATATGATATAAAAGGTATCCTTTACTTAAGGAGAAACATGTCCAGAACCATTGACGAAATACTGCGCGAAGCCATCGAGCGTGGCGAATTTCAAAACCTGCCGGGGCAGGGCAAACGGTTGAATTCGTTAGATGAATATTTCGACACTCCTGAGGAGGTTCGGCTGGGCTACGGATTGCTGAAAAGCAACAACTTCGTTCCTGAAGAAGTCCAAATGCTTCAGGATATCGAAGCATTGAAGGAAAAATTGAAACAGACCACCGCCGAAGAAGAACGAAAAATTTTGCAGAGAGACATCGAATCACGCCGCCTGAAATACAATCTTCTGATGGACCGTTTGCGCAGGCGACGGTAAAGAACCATCCACACTGGAGGTCAAGACCACAGCCATGACGGGCCTCGAAGCAACCCTGGCCGGTGTTCAATTTATGGGCGCGCTGGTCGCCGCAGTCGCGGCGATGGTTGCCTGGAGGCAACGCGCACAGCCGGGCAGTCTGCCGCTGGCTTTGTTGATGCTATCGGTGATGGCCTGGGGCTTCAGCGCCGGAACAAAAATCCTGGTTGGGCCTGAGCAACAAAGCACCTGGCAAGCCATAGAAATTCTGGAAGCAGGTATTTCCTCGGTTTTGTACCTGGTTTTCATCCTTGAATATGCGCGGCAGGAAAAACTTATCCGGCGTAGAGTCTTGTACATTTTATGGCTCATACCAATTGCCTCAGCCCTGCTCGCATACACCAACGAGAACCATTCCCTGTTTTGGAATAATCGCTGGGCAGGAGGAATCTCCATTTTTTGGGGGTTTCTAATTTACTACTACGCATTGCGGCTGATTGCCACCGCCATCCTGGCAGGCGCCATTTTGCGGCTTTCGCCAACCTCCCGCGCCCAAGCCTGGGTCTTAACCCTGGGCGCGCTCACGCCCTGGCTGAGCAACATTGCCTACGCGGCAATTGCCCCTACTGAACCATTTTCTCCCAGCGGTCTGGAACTACACCCACTGGCTTACGCGCTTAGTGGTTTGGTACTGGGCTGGGGCATCCTGCGCTACCGCATCCTGGAAATTGTTCCACTGGCCCGTGACCTGGTGCTGGAACATCTGCGCGATGCGATTATCACCCTCGACTCGCAAAATCGGCTCATTGACCTGAACCCTTCGGCCCAAACCCTGCTTGGAGTAGAGCACAAAGCCGTGTTTGGGAAGATGCTCACCGATGTCCTACCGGCCTTTCACCCACTACGAGAACTCATCTTGAACAGCGCAATCCGCCAGCACCTGCACATTCCCCTACCGTTCGACCGATATTACGAGGTCGAGAACATCCCTGTGACCGACAAACAAGGTCAGCAACGGGGCTGGCTGGTTGTGTTGCATGACATCACTGAGCGAAAACAGGTCGAACAAGACCTGATTCGCAGCCAGGAAACGCTCGATAATATCTTGAAAACCGCCCCATTCCCATTGGCAATCACTACACTCGCAGAAGGCCGCATTTTGTATGCCAACCCGGTCGGAATTGAATTTTACGAACTGCAAGGCAAAAACCTTGCAGAATATCAAACCTTTAGATTTTATGACGATGTTGCTGACCGGCATAAACTGGTCGAACAGATACACAACGGCCATCCAGTCGATGGCATCGAATTGCATATGCGCACCGCCAGCGGCAAACCGCGCTGGGTGATTTCATCGTTCCGAAAAATTACATACCAGGGAGAAGAATGCCTGCTGACGGCCCAAATGGACATCAGCGAGCGTAAAAAAGTGGAGGAAGAACTCCGCAGAGGCCGCGCACAACTCAAACTGATTTTTGATTATGCCGGTCTGGGAATTAGAGTAATAGACCGATATGGACGCTACCAGTTTGTAAACGACCGCTGGGCCGCCATGCTCGGCGTTGAACCAGCCGAATTAATCGGCCAGGAGGAGGCCATGTTCCTCCATCCAAACCATGTTCACTATAACCGTGAACAGCACCGCGCCCTGATACAGCGAGAAATCGAGCAATATCACATTGAAAATCGGTATGTCAATCACCAGGGCGAGTGTTTTTGGGGCGAAATCACCGTCTCGGCCACCCTGAACGATAAAGGCCAGGTGGAATCTGCGATTGGATTCATCATTGATATTACCAAGCGCAAGCAGGCTGAAACTGCGCTGCGCGAAACAGAACGACGTTTTAGAGAGATTTTAGAGAATATCCATCTGCTGGCAGTTATGCTCGATGCCAACGGGAATCTGACCTTTTGCAACAACCATTTTGTCGAAATCAGCGGCTGGGAGCGTGATGAAATTCTGGGACAAAACTGGTTTGAGAGGTTCATCGACGCCGATGGTGATGCCCGGCGGAATTTTTCGCGCGCTGTTCAGCGCGGAGCTATCGTATCGCGGCATGAATCGACCATGCGCACCCGGGTTGGGCAGAGACGGTTAATTTCCTGGACGAATATTGCCCTCAAGAACGAAAACAACCAATGCATTGGCATGGCCAGCCTGGGTCTGGATATTACCGAACGCCGCCAGGCGCATGAGGCCGAACGCGAACAGCGCATGTTGGCAGAATCGCTCACTCACACTGCCGAAGTTCTCACCTCAAGCCTGAAGTTCGATGAGATTTTGAATCTCATCCTGGAAAACGTGGGCCAGGTAGTGCCGCACGATGCCGCCAATGTCGCGCTCATTGAAGGTCCCTACATTACCTACGTTGGCTCCAAAGGATACGAAAAATATGGCACCTCGATAACGCAGATGAAAGCGTTAAGATTCAAATTCCGCGAGGTGTTCAACCTGCGCATGATGTATCAGAGCAAAAAGCCAGTGGTCACCCCTCATACAAAAACCGACCCGCACTGGGTGAAAGTTCCCGAAGCGGAATGGATTGAATCTCACGTTGGGGCGCCCATCATCGTGCAGAACAAAGTGGTCGGCTTCTTGAATCTTGACAGCGCCGTTCCCAATTTCTTTAACGAAAAACACGCCCAGCGTCTGGCCGCCTTCAGCACGCAGGCGGCCATTGCCATCGAAAATGCGCGCCTGTTCGAGAAAATTAAGCAAGCCCTGCTTGAACGGCGCAAAGCCCAACAAAACCTGCGCCGCGCCAACAAACGGCTGGAAACCAAAATTGCCGAAATTGAACAACTCCAGGCGCGTCTTCGTGAACAAGCCATTCGCGACCCATTAACCGGCCTGTACAACCGCCGCTATCTCGATGAAACCATCGAACGGGAAATTGCGCGAGCCAGCCGTGACGACCTGCCCATTTCCATCCTGATGCTCGACATTGACCACTTCAAAAAAGTGAACGATACCTACGGACACGAAGCCGGAGATTTGGTCTTGAAATCATTAGCGAACCTTCTGTTGCGTGAAAGCCGCCGCTCCGATATTGCCTGCCGCTATGGAGGCGAGGAATTTTGCGTCATCATGGTCGGCGCGCCCTTGCCGATTGCCTGGCAGCGTGCTGAAGCCTGGCGAAAACGCTTCGCCAACTCTTCTTTGACCTACAAGCACCATACCCTGCATACCAGCATCTCGATAGGCATTGCTGTCTACCCGGAACATGGACACAACCAGACCGAGGTGTTGCGGGCCGCCGACCAGGCCCTCTACGCCGCCAAACAAGCCGGACGAAACCGGGTGGAGGCCGCGCCGATTCCAGATGTTTGACAAATCTCCTGCCTGTGCTTATACTGTCTTTATTCTTAAAAGACTTTACCTGCCCGCAGGGCAGTCGTTTGAAGGCCAGCCACAGTGGTTGACCCACCCCTAGTTAAAGGGGGTTTTGTTTTTTCCATAAACTTAACCGCCATGGGCGGAGATAAAACAACAAAATTCAGGAGAATTTTTCAGTAACATGAGTCAAAAACTTAAAATTATACCCCTGGGGGGGCTGGGGGAAGTGGGCAAGAATATGATGGCCTACGAGTTCGACAACCAGATTCTGGTGGTCGATGCCGGTTTGATGTTCCCCGAAAACGACATGATTGGGGTCGATTACATCATCCCCGATTTTGAATACCTTTACGATAAAAGCCATCAGGTCTCTGGCATTATCATCACACACGGACACGAAGACCACATTGGCGCCATTCACCACGTAGTGCCACGTGTACCGGCCCCCATTTTCGGAACCCAACTCACCCTCGGCCTGGTAGAAGTCAAACTGGCTCGCAATGGGCTGGCCTCCAAAGCCGACCTGCGCCGCATCAGCGCGGGCGAAACCACGCAGATTGGCCCATTCAAAGTCGAGTTTTTCCACGTCTGCCACTCCATCCCCGATGCAGTTGGTCTGGCAATTACCACCCCTGCCGGGCTGGTGGTACATACCGGCGATTACAAATTCGACCACACTCCCGTTGACAACTGGCCCACTGACTACGCAAAACTTGCAGAACTTTCCCGGCGGGGAGTCGATTTGCTCTTAAGTGACTCGACCAACGCCGAACGCCCCGGCTGGACTCCCTCGGAGCGGGTGATTGGCCCTGCGCTTGATGAAGTCATTGAGAATGCGCCCGGACGGGTCATCATCGCCACGTTTGCCTCGCTCATCTCGCGCATGCAGCAAGTGGCCGATGCTGCCGTAAGGCATCGACGTAAACTGGCGTTTGTAGGCACGAGCATGGTCGATAACGCCAAGATGGCCCGCAAACTTGGATACCTGCTCGTCCCCGATGAAACCCTGGTGACCATCGACTCTGCCCTGAAACTGCCGCCTGAGCAGGTGGTCTTGATGTGTACTGGCTCACAAGGCGAACCTTCGTCCATCATTGGGCGGCTCTCTGCCGGAACAAACCGCCAATTTGACCTGCTCCCCACCGATACGGTTGTCCTGTCTTCGCACCCCATCCCAGGCAATGAAGAAAGCATCAGTAAAACCATCAATCGGATGTTGCGATTGGGCGCGAATGTGATTTACGATAGCCTTGCCCCGGTTCATGTCTCTGGTCACGCCAGCCAGGAAGAACAAAAACTGATGCTTAACCTGGTACGCCCCAAATACTTCATGCCCATCCATGGCGAACTGCGTCAGCTCAAACGCCACGCCTGGCTGGCCGGGCAAATGGGAATTCCGCAAGAAAATATCATTGTGGTTGAGAACGGACAGGTTGTCGAACTGGGAGATGGAAAACTCTCGCTCGGTGAGCGGATTCCGGGTGGCTATGTGGTGGTCGAAGGAGGCTCGATTGGCGATGCAGACCCAGACGTGATGCGAGAACGAGAGCAACTGGCCCGCTCTGGTATTCTCATCGTCAATTTAGGAATTGATAAATACTCCAACCGCCTGCTTGACAACCCCGAAATCATTACCCGCGGCTTTGTCTCCAATGAAGACGCCGAAACGCTCATTCCTCTGGTGCAAAAACGGGTCATAGATGTCATCCACAATGGCGGGCTGGACATGCAGAAAGATATCGTCGATGTAGTCAAAACATTCATTTACAACGAAACGCGCCGCAAACCGATGGTTTTTGTGACACTGACCAAGGTGTAAAACACAAGGACATCCGATGAACGGATGTCCTTGTGTTTAAGGAACATGCAGGCCTGTTCAGGAGGCCTTCAGCACGTCTACCCTCGCTTTGGAGCGCGTAATCGCCCAAACGGTGCCAGCCAGCAGAACAACCGCAACCAACGCCACGACGACATCGAGCGAACCATCTTCGCGTATCATCGGATACTTGACGATAATCGGCGCGGCAAGCAGCGAAACGAGGTTGGCTACCTTAATCATCGGGTTGAGCGCTGGCCCGGCGGTATCCTTCATTGGGTCACCAACGGTATCGCCGACCACGCCGGCCTTGTGACGTTCGGAGCCTTTGCCCGTGTTGTTGGCCAGGTCACGCGGCTCGTCTTCAATCGCCTTCTTGGCGTTATCCCAGGCCCCCCCCGCGTTAGACATGAAAACCGCTAGAAGTTGGCCGGAGAGGATGATGCCAGCCAAAAACCCGCCCAAGGCTTCTACTTGCAGAACCAGACCAATCACAATCGGCAACAAGACCGAAATGGTCGCCAGCGGGATAAGTTCCTTCTGGGCCGAGGCCGTTGAAATCCCAACGACCTGGGCATAATCAGGCTTGACCGTACCTTCCATGATGCCCGGGATTTTGAATTGACGGCGAACTTCCTCAACAATATGCCCCGCCGCGCGGCTGACGGCGCGAATGGAGAGCGACGAAAACAGCCAGGGCAATGCGCCACCCAGCAGAAGCCCAATGAAAACGCGCGTATCGGAAATACGGATGGAGTCCATCATGACCTGCCCCAATTGAGCCTGAACACGGCCCACATCCGTAATATATGAGGCGAACAGCGAAACCGCTGCAATCACCGCTGAGGCAATTGCAACGCCTTTCGTGATGGCCTTGGTCGTGTTTCCAACTGCATCCAGGTCAGCCATAATCTGACGGGCGGTTTTGGTTTCCTGGTCATCCATATCGTGCCAGGCCATTTCACCAATTCCATTGGCGTTATCGGAAATAGGGCCATAGGAGTCCATCGCCACATTATTGCCGGTGTGCGAGAGCATGCCAATGCCAATCATGGCAACCGCATATAACACATAAACGGGGCCATCTCCGCTGTAAAGGAGAAGCGCAAAGATGAAGCTCACCACAATGACGACCAGCGCCCAAACGCTTGATTCCATGCCAACCGAAAGACCAGAGAGAATGGTGGTGGCAGGGCCGGTGCCGGTGGAGGAGACAATCTCCTTGACAGGGTCTTTTTTGGTCGAGGTGAAATAAGAAGTCAGCGGGTTGAAGGCCACTGCCAGGCCCACGCCAATTGCAGTCAGAGCGGCCAGCCGCCAATCATCTGCGTAAAAGACCGCAATCAACACAGAAATCAGCACGGTGAAAACGCTGGAAACTTCATACGAGCGGAACATCGACTCTTCAGCATCGTGGGCGCGCCCCAGAAGCGGCAGGTCAATTTTGCCCCAAATTGGCACCGTGAAAGTACCAATGATAGATGAAATGACGCCCACCGCGCGAATGATAAGCGGGAAAACAATCCACTTCAAATCGCCAGTGAGAGCGACCAACGAGAGACCTAAAATCAGGCCAGAAACAATGGTCACTTCATAAGATTCAAAGATGTCAGCGGCCATGCCAGCGCAGTCGCCAACGTTATCACCCACCAGGTCGGCCACCACAGCAGCATTGCGTGGGTCATCTTCGGGGATGTCTTTTTCGACCTTGCCAACCAGGTCTGCGCCGACATCGGCTGCTTTGGTATAAATGCCGCCGCCAACACGCATAAACAAGGCCAGCAGCGTGCCGCCAAAGCCAAAGCCGAGCAAGGCATCGGGCGCGGCTTTGCCAAACGCAATGAAGATGAGCGTACCGCCCAGCAATCCCAGCCCATCGGTCAACATGCCGGTATAGGTGCCGGCATAGTAAGCAATTGAGAGCGCTTCATTAAAACTTCGCCGTGAAGCTGCTGCTACGCGCACATTGGCCTGCACAGCCATCCGCATCCCCCATTGACCAACAATCAGCGAAAATGACGCCCCCATAATAAATGCAATGGTGCGCCCTATCGCAATAATCAGAGTGGTGGCTTGTGGGCCTAATGCCTGGAACTCTTCAACCGCCTCGCGGCTAGGCGGGACAACATACACGCTCAAGAACATAATCACTGTCAGGCCGCCAATGAGCGGTAGGATTGTCTTGAGCTGGCGATTCAGGTAGGAATCGGCGCCAATCCGAATCGCATTCCAGATGTCCTGCATCGCCTGGGTGCCCTGGTCATTCTTAAGCACCGTGCTGCGCAACCACCAGGCGTACAGCAGGCTAATAAATGCAGCGACCAGAACCAATGCGACGGCAATCTGCTCAAAGTCATTCAGACCATGGCGACTGCCCAACCATAAAATATCCATATTGACTCCAAAAACAGTGGGATTGGGATTTGCAAAACAGCCTGTTCGGCTGTTTTTGCAAAAGCACTGCTGTATAGTATAACGAAAACAGGATGACAAATCAATCTTTTATTTTTCGCGCATTTTGATAGACAATCCGAATAACCTCTAACGCAGCAAACTTAAAATCGTCATAAAAAGCCCTGCCACATTATTGACCATTCAATTCTTTCCAAGCGCCTACCCAGGGACGGCCCAGCCGGTGTCCGGATGGAACCTGCACTTTGGCGAGCTTTTGCGCGGTTTGGGTCATCACCAGCGCCACCCCGGCCCAATCTTCGGTCAGGATGGCGGTTTTCATCTTTTCGGCATATTGCCCGGCCCACAGCCATTCCATACGAAATTTATCGGCTTTGACCCAGTAGTCGCGCTTTTCCCAGGCTGCCACGGAGGCATCGATGCCCGCAGCGATTTGCGCCAGCGCCAGTGAGATGAAGGCCGCTAAATCACGAAATTCGGGGCCAGTGTCGGTTTGTTTGGCTAATTCCCGAATGGCCAGGACAATGCCTTTGGTCAGTTGCGTACGTTCCTTGCCCGCCGAATCGGGATTAATCAGTCGTCCCATGCGTGAAGTTCCCTCGCTAGAGTGAAATGGAAAAGATAACCGGGCGATTATACCAATTTCGGCCCGCTTCAACGGTCAGGAGCGGATGTTTCGTTGTACAATGAATTATCACCCAGCCAAAATTCGAGGAGGAGCGCATGAAAAAAAATGGCCTGGTTACTCATGTTTGCGTTTGTGCTGGCGGCCTGTGCGCAGGCCACGCCATTGCCTATCCCAACTGCGTTACCGACGGCCAGCGCCTCCCATGCGCCGACGGAAACCTTGACCCCCACCCCCGCTATCACCTTAACGCCGGAGCCAACCGCGACCGCTACGGTGACGAAGACGCCCACGCCGCATCCGGCGCAGACCTTTGCCGAGCCATTTTTAACGTTTATTGTGGGGCGTTTCCCCACATTCCAAGATGATTTTTCTCAAACCGGGCAGGGCTGGAGAAAATGGAGCAATCTGCGGTTGAGCGGGAATTGTGAAAGGGGCGAGGTGGGCTACGAGCAAGGTGAATATGTGCTCCGGGCCGAGCCCGGCGCGTGTAACCGGGTTTTTGGCAATAACCAGTTGTTTGCCGACCCGACCCCTGTGGTGATGTCGAATTATGTCGCTGAAATTGAATTGCGCTGGGTCCGTGGCGATGGAATAGTGAACTGGATGCTGTGCGATGCGTGGAATGTGGAGGTCGGGGCCTTCGACTGCCTTGACTTGCATTTGCAATCACAGGATGGCTGGCTTGACCTGTATGCGGAGAAAATCTATTTTCGGAATAAACCCGGACAGCCGCAACCAGTCGTCGAGTTGGGGGCAGCGGCGAGCGGCGTCGACTTCTCCCAGCCTGTGATTTTGACCGTAATCAAACACGGCCTCGAATTGGGCGTCTTTGTCGGCCAGCGGCCGATGTTGTATCGCAAACTCAGCGCAGAGCGGAATTTGCGGTTGAATTATGTCGAGTTGCGCCTGGCAAATAACTCAACCCCAAAACCCGCCGAAGTCCATTGGGACAATCTCAAGGTCTGGGTCTTGAATCCGTAAACGTGTTTTTAGCCCGTTTTTGCCGGTAAAGCGCCGGAAAATTCGCGGTATAATTCCGCCCGCAAAAAGGCTTGCCTGGGGACATGCTGGAACTGGCAGACAGGCATGACTTAGGATCATGTGCCGCGAGGCGTGAGGGTTCGATTCCCTCTGTCCCCACAGCGTCACGCACTACACCAGAAAGGATTGTTTGCTTTGAAAATTGAAACCCACCCCCGCGAAGACCATCAGATAACGATGGTTGTCGAACTTGAACCGGAAAAGATGGAAGGCGCGCGCCGCAAGGCCGCCCGCCGCATCGCCGAGAAGGTCAAAATTCCCGGCTTTCGGCCCGGTAAAGCCCCCTATGATGTTGTCCGCCGCCTGTATGGCGATGGCGTGCTGACCGAAGAAGCGGTGGAAATTCTCGTCGATGAGATTTACCCGGAAGCGTTGAAAGAAGCGGACATCAAACCTGCCGCGGCTGGAGCGCTCGAAAACATCGAAAGTCTCGAACCTCCCAAATTCATCTTTACCGTCCCGTTACTGCCGACCGTTGATTTAGGCGATTACAAGTCCGTGCGTCTGCCCTACGAATGGGTCGAACCCGCCGAGAGCGAAGTGGAAGAAGCCATTGAAGACTTGCGCCGGATGTATGCCACCAGCCAAACCGTGGAACGCCCGGCCCAGGAAGGCGATTATGTGCTGGTCTCCGTCAGCGGCCAAAAAGCGGATGCGGAAGAAGGCGCAACACCCCTGCTTGAGCGCCCCAGTTATGCTGTCGTCATGCGCAGCGAGGCAAAAGAAGGCGAATGGCCCTTCCCCGGCTTCTCAAAAGAACTGGTCGGCGCGAAACCCGGCGATGTGGTGGAATTTTCTCACAAGTACACGGACGACTTTGACGACGAATCGCTCAAAGGCCAAACTGTCCAATTCTCCGTGACCATCAAATCAATTCGCGGCGTGACCTTGCCCGAGTTAAATGATGAATTAGCCCAAAAAACCGGCCTGGGCCAAACCGTAGATGAACTTCGTCAGAAGATGCGCGAAAACGTCCATCGCGAATCGCAGGACAAGTACGATGACCAATACTACGAGAAACTGCTCGAACAAATCAAAGCCGGAGCAACCATCAAGTACCCCCCACAGGTGCTCGAACACGAACTCGAACACGTTTTGGAAGACATGGAGCGCCGCCTGAAATCGCAGGGGCTCGAAACCCTGGAGAAATACTTCACAATGGTCAATACCACCCGCGAAAAGTTCATCGAAGAACAGGCGCGCCCGGTGGCCCAAAAGCGGCTGGAACGCGGCCTGATTATGGACGAACTGGCCCGGATTGAAAAAATTGACGTAGACCAGAAATCATTGGAAGAAGAGTTTGGCAACCTGTGGTCGACCCTGGCGATGACCAACGAAGAATTTGCCCGACAGACCAAAGGCGGCACCAAACCAACCCGTGAAGTAGTCGATGCCGTAGCAATGGATTCCATGAACCGTCTGGTCACCCGCCGGGTATTAGAGCGCATCAAGGCCATTGCCACCGGTCAGGCCGAATCCGAGGCTGAACCCCAGCCAGCCGAAGAAAAGCCCACGAAAAAGAGCAAAAAAGCCGCAGCGGAGTCCGAGGGCGAGTCTCCTGCCGGAGATGCGAAACCGGCCAAAAAGTCGAAGAAAAAAGCAGCGGATGAGTAATCTGTGAAAACAAAACTTCCCAAAGGTTCACCCCTTTGGGAAGTTTTTTCCTGTCCAGTGCGCCGCGCCCAGTTGGAAAGTTTTTACGGTTCACCGACTGCTGATGACCGACTCACTTCACCCTCACCAGCGTCCGAACCTGTTCATGCATATAAAGCGGCAGATAATAGAGGCCACCAGCGTTCTTGCCGCTTGAGCCGGAGCCTTTCCAGCCGCCAAAGGGCTGGAAGCCGGGCCATGCGCCAGTGGTGGCGCCCTGCGGACGGTTGGCATACGAGACGCCCGCTTCGATGTTCTCGAAGAACCAGTTCGCTTCTTCGTCCGAGCCATAGAAACCAGCGGTCAGGCCATAGTTGACGCTGTTGGCGATTTGCATGGCCTCATTTAAGTCTTTGACCTTGCCAATCGTGGCAATCGGCAGGAACATCTCCTGCTGCCAGAGCGGGTGCGAGAAAGGCACATCCACCGCCAGGGTCGGCTGGCAGAAGTAGCCCTTCGTCAGATTGCTGTTGAGCGTCTTGCCGCCGGTCAAGAAGCGCCCCGCCTGCGACAATTCTTCGGTGAAATTCTTGAAATCTTCGTAAGCCGATTGGTTAATAACCGGGCCGAGAAAAGTCTGGCGTTCGGTCGGGTCGCCAATAACCAACTTATCGGTCAGGTCTTTCAGACGAGCGGTCAACTCATCATAAACCGGCTCTTCGACCAGGATGCGGCTGGCAGCCGAACATTTCTGACCCTGCAAGCCAAATGCCGAGCGAACAATGCCAGTAGCGGCATCTTCCAAATTGGCGTGACGAGAGACAATGGCCGGGTTCTTGCCGCCCAGTTCCAGGATGACCGGGCGGATGTAGTTGCGCGCGGCAAAATCGCGGAACAGCTTCATGCCCACATCGAAAGAACCGGTAAAAGTCACGCCATCCACTTCGGGACTATCCACCAGCGCCTGGCCGAGCGTGCGCCCCGGCCCGGTGACGAAGTTGACCACCCCATCAGGAATTCCGGCATCGCGGAAGCAATCCACCAGCAGGCGCACAATCCAGGGAGTGTCGGTGGCGGGCTTGATGACAACTGTGTTTCCAGTCACGAGCGCCGCGCCCGCCGGGCCTCCGGTGAGGGCAAACGGAAAGTTGAACGGGCTGATGACCAGCCACACACCATAGGGTCGCAGCATCGAAATGTTGGTCGAATCATGGTTGGGGAGCGGGTCCTTGCCGAGGGTCTGGATGTAGCCATTGTTGGCTTCCATCTGGTCGCAGGCGTAATCAATCAGGTCGGCAGTTTCCTGCACATCGCCAATGGCTTCCATGCGGTTCTTGCCCACTTCCAGCGACATCGCCACACTCAAACGGAACAACCGTTGTTCAATGAGGTCCGCTGCTTTACGCAGCAGGGCAACCCGCTCCTGCCAGGGAGTGCGGCTCCACATCGGGAAGGCTTTGCGCGCAGCAGCCAGCGCCTGGCGGGCATGTTCGGCATTGCCTTTTTGCATCAGGGCCAGCACCACGTCGGTATCGATAGGCGTGCGGTCCTCGAATTTTTCATCAGAAAAAACGTCTTTGCCATCGATGAACATAGCATATTCCCCCCCCAGGCTGGCTTTTTGCTCGGCCAGCGCCAGGTCATAGCGATGATGCAGTTCTTCGGGCGGGTTAAACATGGTGGAATAGGTGAATTTGAAATCGGTCATCCAGGCTTCTCCTTTGGGTTGGTGGAATTATTATGATTATTTTGATAAATTTTATCATGTTATGAAGGTGCATTCCAGAGTGAAAATAACGGAACTCATACAAGCCGCGTGGGCGTTATAATTCCAACCCATGAAAAAATTTTTCCAACCCCTCTATCATCCAGCCGTGGTCACTCTGGTCGCCCTGGTTGGCCTGCTTACGCTTGCGCACGGCCTTCTGCTCCCCTGGCAGGGCTATTCATACGATGAATGGCATTTTATCTACTATTCACTCATAGATGGCCCAAAGGGATTGACTGAATTATTTCACTATGACGGTCATCCACAATCCACCTGGATTTACCTGTTGGGCTTTCGTCTGCTCGGATACACCCCCCTGGCCTGGCACTTATTGGCCTTTTTCTGGAAAACAGCCTGCGTCTTGATGTTCTGGGCGCTTTTGCATCAGGTCTGGCCTGGAAAACGACAACAGACCTTCACTATCGCGCTGTTCTTTGCGCTCTATCCGTTCTTCACGCTACAAGTCTTCGCCATTGCGTATTTTGAAGTCTGGTACAGTTTTTTCTTGCTCTGGTTGTCCATTTTCTTAACGCTCAAAGCCATTCGGCAACCCGAAAGATTCTGGCAATGGACGACGCTGGCCCTGCTCGTCAAAGTTGGGCATCTTTTCACCAGCGAATATACCTGGTTCCTGGAAATCTTCCGTCCATTATTTATCTTTTTCGTCTTGCCTGCCAACCTGTCCCATGCGCAAAAGATACGTCAGACCATGCTTCACTGGCTGCCTTATTTCGCATTATTCTTTGCGGCGGTTATCTGGCGAGGCCTCTTCTACCAACCCTTGCGACAATCCTTCCGTGTGATGAAAGGAATTTTCAGCAGGCCGCATCTGTTCGTGCTGGCCGCCTTGCGGCATGGAATTCCCGATGCGGTACTTACCCTGGTGACCTCCTGGTTTTACATTCTCAAGCCAGAATATCTGGACTGGGGCCGCCGTATCAACGTGCTTCTCCTGTGCGTGATGATGGCCGGGGGTGCGCTCGCCTGGTTCGGAGTAAAAAAATCGAACGATGCCGCCACAACAGAATCAGATTCTTCCGCCTGGCCCCTCAACGCGCTGGCAGTTGGAGCCGTTGGCATGATAGCCGGGTTCTTGCCAGCCTATGTTGCCGGCTACACAGCCTATCTCAGCGAATGGCCAGGCAACGCGCGCCTGGTGCTGGCTGGTTTCCCCGGCGCAGCCCTGATTCTGACGGCTCTGTTAGAGTTAATCATCCAGCCACGCGCCCGGTGGATAGTGATTGCCCTGCTGGCCGGGTTATTGACGGCCTGGCACGCGCGCGTTAACTACGAATTTTTGCTGGTCTGGGAAACTCAAAAAGATTTCTACCGGCAATTGACCTGGCGCATTCCCGCCATGCGCCCGCATACCATGTTGCTGCTGACCGGCCCCTACCACCCTCCCTTACTCCCCGATTCTCCAGCGCGGATAGCAGCAGAGCCTGATTTTTCCGTCTCTCTGGCAATCAACGCCCTATACGCCACGCGACCCGATGTAGATGGCCGCATTCCATACTGGCTCTCTTCCGACCCACAACCACTTTTATCCAAACCCAGGCCCGAAAACGAATCTCCCCTTTCAAAATCCCACGCCACCCTGCATTTTAACGGCCAGCCAGAACAATTGATTGTATTGCAATTCAATCCGAGAAACAGAGAATGCCTGCGCGTGTTAGGGCCGGAATATGCAGACTACAAAAGAATCCCACCCCCAATAAAAGAAGCGGCCCTGCATTCACGCCTCGAAAACATCCTGCCCGATGCTGTTACCGATTTCCGTCTGCGCGATACCATACTCGGCACACAGGACAATCTGCCCTGGTGCTATTACTACCAGAAAGGCGCTCTGGCAGCACAATACAAACGCTGGCAGGATAGCGCCGACTTATGGAAAACCGCCCAAAAACATCGTTTAGCTCCACGCAACGGCTATGAACTTTTGCCATTCATTAAATCGTTCCTCCACACAGGCGAATGGAAAAACGCAGCTGACCTGACCCGCCTTTCCAACCAGCTGACCCCCGGCATGGATGCAGCTCTGTGCCCGTTGTGGGAAGATATCCAAACCAACGCCCCCGCATCTCCAGAACAAACGCAGGCCAGCCATCAGATTTACGATATGCTCCAATGCAGGCCCTAATCGCCGAACTTATTCCTCCTGACACGCCAAAAACGGGACAATCATCAGTAGCCAAACCCCTCTTTTCCTGCCATAATCAGAATACCTGCCCTACTCAGATTTCTGATTCCAGGAGACCCTATCCATGACCCTTTCCGAAAAACTGACCGAAAATGTCCTGCTGGCCGAATACCATTACGAACTGCGCCCTGTCGAGCGCGGCTATGCCAATCGCACCCTTTATATCAATCTGACAGACAACACCATCCGCGAAAAACCGGTCACGCAGCAGATGAAAGACCTGTTTACCGGCGGGCGCGGCTTCGCGCTCAAACTCTTGTGGGACGCGGTAACGCCCCAAACGAAATGGAACGACCCGGAAAACGAGTTGGTCATCGCCAATGGGCCAATTTGCGGCATCACCGCCTACCCCGGCAGCGGCAAGGCCACCGTGGTAACGCTTTCTCCACTGACCGAAAACGTCATCGACAGCAATGTTGGCGGCTACTTTGCGCCTTTCCTGAAGTTCTCCGGCTTCGACGCGCTTGAAATTCAGGGCAAGGCCAAAGAAGATGTCATCATCTACATCGACGGTGACACCGGCCTGGTCGCAATTACCAAAAACTCTCTCAGCGAGGTAGACGCCCACCAAATTGGTAACGTGTTGACCGAGCGTATCGGTGGCGATGAGCGGGGCAAACGCGGGGTTTCGGTTCTCTCCACCGGTCAGGCGGCGGAACATACCCGCATCGCTATGATTAACTCCTCCTGGTACGATGTCCGCCGCAAGGAGGCCCGTCTCAAGCAGGCCGGGCGCGGCGGGCCGGGGCGCGTCTTCCGCGACAAGAAAATCAAAGCCATCGTCGTCCGCTTTACCGATATGGGCGGCGACCTGAACGGCGTGGCCGATATGGCCCTCATCCGCAAAGCCGGGCAGCGCATTAATAAAGAAATTGCCGAATTGGACGACAAGCAAAACCAGATGCGCAAAGTCGGCACGGCCAACATCGTCGAAATTATGGACCACTTCGACCTGCTGCCCACCCACAACTTCCGTTACGGCTCGCACCCCGAAACTTACAAAATTGACTCGAAGGTCTGGAAGGAAGCCTTCACCCAGGGTCTGCCCGATGGCTGCTGGCTGGGTTGCACGCTCTCCTGCTCACACGGGGTGGACCACTTCCCGCTCAAAACCGGGCCGTATGCCGGTCAATGCGTGCTGGTCGATGGCCCCGAATATGAGAACGCCGCCGGGCTGGGCGCCAACATCGGCAACTTCGATGCCCAAAAAGTGCTGGAACTCAACTTCTACTGCGACACCTACGGAGTCGATACAATTTCCTTCGCTAACTGCGTGGCCTTTGCGATGGAATGCTATGAAGAAGGTCTCATTACAAAGGAACATACCGGCGGCCTGGAATTAAACTTTGGCAACGGCGCGGCGGCCCTGGAACTGCTTCACCAGATGGCGCGCGGCGAAGGCTTTGGCGTCATCATTGGGCAGGGCGTGCGCTACATGAAGCAGTACTTTGCCGAAAAATTCGGCGCCGACCCGGTCTTCATGCATGATATTGGCATGGAAGTCAAAGGCATGGAAATTTCGGAGTACCTGACGAAAGAATCCATCGCCCAACAGGGCGGCTATGGCCTGGCGACCAAAGGCCCGCAGCACGATGAAGCCTGGCTCATCTTCATGGACCAGGTTCACAACCTGTTGCCCACCTTCAAGGATAAAGCCGAGGCGCTGCACTACTTCCCGATGTGGCGCACCTGGTTCAGCCTGCATGGCCTGTGCAAACTGCCCTGGAACGACATCTCGCCTGAAAACAACAAGCAGACCAAAGAACCGGCCAAAGTGGAAGAGCATGTCGAAAATTACACCTGGATTCATCAAGGCGTGACCGGCATTCCGACGACCCCCGAAACTCTGCTGGCGCAATCGGAACGGGTGTATAACTTCCAAAAGGTCTTTGCCATGCGCATGGGGCGCGTGGGACGCAAGCATGACTACGTTCCCTACCGCGCCATGGGGCCGGTCACAAAGGTCGAGTACGAATCACGCCAGGAACGCTACGACAAGCAACTGAAAGAACTGGTCGGCATTGACCCGGCGGGCATGTCCACCGAAGAAAAGATGAAAGCACTGCGCGAATACCGCGAGAAGCAATATGACTTGATGATGGACGCCGTTTATGAGCGCCGCGGCTGGGACAGGAACAGCATCCCTACCCCCGAAAAGCTCAAAGCGCTGGGCATGGATTTGCCCGAACTGCTCGAGGTGGTGGAACAGGCCCGAAAAGCACAGTAATCAGCGAACAGTAATCAGTAAAAAAACGGTCTCCTGCGGCAAAACGCGCGGCGAGACCGTTTTCTCAATCATGCGCAAAATTGCGCCGCGTGGAAATCCAAAAAGCAAGTACAATGGTAGCCTGTCGGCTTTTGCAGAAGTCTGCTTCTGCGCTTCATATCAAACAAAGAGGAACCATGAGCAAATTAACAGTACAGGACGGTCAGGTTGTTTCGATGGAATACACCCTGCATGTCGACGGCGAATTAATTGACACTTCAGCAGGACACGAACCGCTGGAATTCCTGCAAGGCGCGGGCAACATCATCCCTGGCCTGGAAGATGAACTGTACGGATTGGGAATTGGCGAGGCCAAGAATGTCATTGTCGCCGCCGAAGATGGCTACGGCGAACTGGACCCGGATGCCTTTCTGGATGTTCCCCGCGAACAGTTCCCAACAGAAATTCCACTGGAGGTTGGCGTCGAACTGCAGGTGCAGGATGAAAACGGCCACCCAATGATGGCGCGCATCGACAGCGTCGATGACAACAACGTGCGACTTGACTTCAACCACCCACTGGCGGGCAAAGAGCTGGTGTTTGAGGTAAAAATTGTCGGCCTGCGCGACGCCACAGATGAGGAGATGGAACACGGCCACGTTCATGGCAGCGGGCATCACCACTAGCGGTTATCAGTAAATAGCAGGCGGTATTTAGCGAAAACAAAACACAGCCCGGGGGAATGCCCGGGCTGTTTCGTTTTCCAAAAAACAGGTTTACAGAAAAATAACCGCCAGAAGCGCGCCCACGACTCCGCAGGCAAAGTTGACCCAGTCGTTATCCAGCCAGGGCCAGCCGCGCTTGAGCGCGGTCTGCGCGCCGCAGGTGTGGAGCGGATGGCGCTCCGTTTCTTTATCACAGGCCGGGCAGTGATAAATCGCCTGGACGGTGGCCCCGAGGAATGAATCGAACAATGAGCCGCCCAATCCGGCCAGGGCAATGAGAATGCCGAGAAAAGGGGGGACAGGAACCGGCGCGAAAGCGACCGCGAGAATGCCGATGATGCCAGAACCAGCCAGGGAGGCGAGCGTCCCACCCAGCGAGATTCCGCCCGAAGTCCCCTTTTCCACCACTTTTGTCAGATTCGTAATCAGGCGCGGCGGATGGGGATTAAGAACCCCCAGTTCGGTTGCCCAGGTATCGGCATTCACCGCCGCTAAAGAGGCCGCAAAAGCCACCCAAACCCAGGCCTCGCCGGGGAAAAAGTACCACAACCCGGCAAAAAGCGTTGCCAGCCCGCCGTTGCCAAAGACCTGACCGATATCGCGTTGACCGCCTTTAGAAAATTTCTCGTTCAGGCCGCGTTTTCGCGCCTTGAAGGCGCGCGTCAGACCGGTGGAGGTGATAAAAAAAGTCAACAGCAGCACGGCCCACTGCCAGCCGCCAATGCCAAAAATAACCGTGCCAACAAGAGCAGCCCCAACCGCCCCTGAGCGGCTCAGACTGTGAGCACGGTAGGCTGCAAAAGCGATAAGCAAGGCGAGAAGAAATCCGGTGAAAAGTTGCATAATCTAGAGAGGCGTGGTGATGATGAAATAGATAGCCAGCAGGAATAAGAGCGAGACCAGGGCGCTGGAAGCCCAAAGCGTAAGCGAAAGGACCTGCTGGTCGGCGCGGCGATAGAAGAAAACGCCAGCCAGCCAGCCCACTGCAAACAGAACAATGCTCAAAAGGGGAAGCAGAATGAGCTGCGCCGCTGGAACAGCCTCCAGCGGCGCGCCGCCCTGCCCAAACCCAAGAGGCACTCGTTGGGCGGTTGGGATGAGCGCGCTGACCCATACGAGCGAAGCAATATTTAGAAGCAACCCTGCCAGCCATAAAAAACGCACTTGCGCGCTTTCCCAGGCGCGCCCCACTACAAACGAAGGAAACTCGGAACGGCCTACGCCAGACGACAGGCTGCCCATTTCGATAATTTTCTGGAAGGTTGCCACAAAGGCGGGCGGGTTTTCCGGCGAAATCGCATATACCCGGCGTGAGGTTGCCACCAGCAAAAGGGCGCTCACTTCCGAAGCCATGAACTCGACCTCGCCGATATCGGCCTGGCGGGTCAACCCCAGGATGCTGCCCGGTAAGCGGAAAAACGGCAGCGTCAGCGGCGCAACCAGGCCCTGCACAGGTCGCAGCCACTCAATTTCGGAAATCGGGATTTCCTCCACGCGCATCCCCCACATCAGACGCAGGGTATTGCGGTCTAAATGGTAATTGGCGCGCGCCAAAGCATAAAGCCGATAGGCCAAAACCGGTAAAGGGATGGCCGAAAACAGAAAAAACACAATATAAATGGCAAAAGCAACACCAACAGGAGTTTGAAACACCTTCCAAAAGGAAACCATCGCCGTCACGCCGAGAAGCGTAATCAGGACGATGTGAATCACCAGCCCACGCTGGCGCAGAGGGGGGAAATCGTTCATGGGACAATAACCAGTGAGCAGTTATGGTGAGTGGCAAGCAAGTTGACGGGCGGGCTCAGACGGCGCTCAATTCGGCGCGGATGGCCTGACAAACGTACTCAACCTGTTCTTCGGTCATCACGCTGCTGAAGGGCACAGCCAGCCCGCGCCGCCCCAGGTCTTCGGTAATGGGGAAATCTCCCTCGCGGTAGCCAAAGCGCTCCACCATGTACGGCTGAAGGTGAATCGGCAGGAAGTAAGGCCGCACCGGCACGCCGCGCGCTTCGAGGCGTTTGGCAAACTCGCCCCGCTCAATTTTTCCATCAACGCGGATGACGTAGACGAACCACGACATGCGGGTCGTTTCGGGGGCGATGAAAGGAATCTCAATTCCGGGAATCTCAGCCAGCCGTTCAGAATACCAGGCTGCCACCTGCTCCCGCTTTATAAGCATTTCCTCCAACCGACGCAGTTGGGTAATCCCCAGCGCAGATGACATCTCATCGAGCCGGTAGTTGTAGCCGAGATAGGTGTGCGAAAGCCAGGTATCGCCGGGGGCGCGTCCCTGATTGCGCAGAGCGCGCATCAGCGCGGCAGCCTGGTCGTCATCCGTGATGATGATGCCGCCCTCGCCGGTGGTCATCTGTTTGTTGGGGTAAAAGGCAAAGATGCCGTAATGGCCAAACGTGCCAGCCTGTTTTCCCTTATAGGTCGCGCCGAGGGCCTCGCACGAATCTTCAATGACCTTCAGGCCATGTTGTTGCGCAATGGCGTTGATTTCATCCATCCGGGCAGGCTGGCCGAACACATCGACCGGCAGCAGGGCTTTTAACGCACGCGGCACGTCGCGCATGACGCGGGGCAGATATTTTTGGACATTTTTTGCTGCGTCTGCCGCTTGCTCGACATCCATATTCCCCGTTTTGGGGTCGACATCCACAAAAACCGGAATGGCGTTCTCGAACAGAAGGGCGTTGGTGGAGGCAACAAACGAAAAGGGCGTGGTAATGACCAAATCGCCGGGGCCAATTCCGGCGGCGCGGACGCACAGGTGCAGCCCCGCCGTGCCAGAGTTGACGGCAATGGCATGTTTCGCGCCGGTGTATTGGCAAAAGGCCTGCTCGAACTCGACCACCTTGGGGCCCAGACTCAGGTTGGGGGTGTTGATGACCTCGATGACTGCCTGGCGGTCGGCATCGGTCAGGTCGGGGGAGGACATGGGGATTTTCATCAACGTATTTTTATAGGAGCGAGCCAATCGCTCGCCCCTGCGACCCTTTCACAAATATTTTTTGATTTCGGCAGAGAGATTGGACAAGACGACTGGTTGGTTTTCAGCCGCGTTGCGCGGCTTCAATTCTACCATCCCGCTCTGAAGCCCGCGTTCTCCCACCGTCACCCGCGCCGGGCAGCCGAGCAAGTCAGCGTCGTTGAATTTGACTCCGGCGCGCTCGTTGCGGTCGTCGAACAGGACTGAAAGGCCAGATTCGGTGAGGGTACGGTAGAGTTCTTCAGCGGCGGAGAGGGTATCCAGCGTTTTGCCCGGCACATGCATCAGATAAATGTCGAAGGGCGCGGCGGGGGCAGGCAGGGTCAGTCCTTTGTCGTCGTGGTAGGTTTCGGCCAGGGCAGAGAGGATGTTTTCGTAGTTGAAAACGCCATCTGAGGCCAGCACCCAGGCTTTGCGCACTTCGAGCGGCGCTCCGCAGGCTGCGCAGGGGTCGCCGGGAGCGGCGAGGGTTAAATCAGCGACCAGGTTGGCGGTGTAATCGCGGCCATGGTTGACATTTTTGATGTGATACCCGGCCTGGTTGGCCCCGGCAACGAGGTTGGGGGAGGCCGGAATCAGGTCATCGACCACAATCAGCGCATTCGTGACCCCAAGCGGCGAGGCGTAGCCAGGGACGGCGCCAATGGCGCGGATTTCGTCTTCGGCGGCGAGGCGGGTTTCGCCCACCAGGGCGGTCAGTTTGGCCGGGCTGAGGGTATGGTCTCCGCGAATGACGACAAAAACAAATTTCTCGTCGGTTTTACGGACGAACATGAGGGCTTTGGCGGTTTTCTCTTGCGGAATGCCCAAAAAGGCGGCCAGGCTTTCGATGGTGGGGCAGTTGGGGGTCAGGACGCGCTCGAGGGGGGCGGGTGGTTCTTGAGGCGAGAAAACGGTCTTTTTGACGGAAGCAAGTTCCAGCGGCGCGGCGAAGCCACAGGCGGGGCAGTGGAGCGTTTCGGTATCGCCGACCTCTATCGGGTAGTAAATCTCATTTTTCCCAGAAAGAAGGTTTAAGCCAAGATGAACCAGGAAAGAAGGGTCGGCCTCCGCCCGTTTTTGCAATCGCTGGATGGTGAGCTGGCCCAGCGGAAGCAGTTCGCCGCCATGCGAAACGTACCCGGCGCGGATAAGGAAGGCCGCGCCCGGACTGCGGGCGCTGGCGGGGTTTTCACGGTGGGTTTGGATGGAGAGTTGGGCGTATCGCATGGGTCAGGAGGCTGGCGGTTCTTCAAAACGGGGCGTGGCTTCAGGTTCGGGGCCGAGGTCGAGGTCAACATGGTCTTCCATGCGCATCTGTCCGCGCAGGAAGGCGCCTTCTTCGGTGACGAAGGAGGTGGTGACGACGTCGCCCCAGACGCGCCCGGTGGCGCGGATTTCGAGTTTTTGGGCGGTGATGTTGCCGCGCACAGCCCCGGCGACGATGACGGTGTTGGCGCGGATGTTTTCGCAGGTGACGCGCCCGCTTTCGCCAACGACCAACATGCCGCGCAGAGCGATTTGGCCTTCAAAGGTGCCTTCGATGCGCACGCCGCCCGCGCCGCTGATTTTGCCTTCCCAAATGACGCCGGGGCCGAGGACGGAGGTGATGCGTTCCACCGCCTGAACAACCGGCGGGGTGACGGGTTGGGGGGAGGGAGGGGAGGAGCGTTTGAACATGATGACGATTTATGATTTTGGATTTCTGATTGACGATTTTTGCGCTTTGCTTAAGTTTTAACGCTGAGCGCGCGGAGAATCATTTGAGTTTTGAATTTATTCTTCTTGGCAAACAATAAGAGCGCGGAAGTTCCGCGCTCTTATTTTATCATCTTGCAGGGTTACTCGCCCTTTTGCTCCTTCGCCACGTTTGGCTCTGGGGCGGCCATGATGTTGTAGCCGCTATCGACATAGTGAATTTCGCCGGTGACATGCGCGGCCCAATCGGAGCAGAGATAGACGGCGGCATTGCCGCAGTCTTCGATGGTAATGTTCTCGCGCAGGGGGGCCATTTCGGCAAAGTTTTTGTGCATGTCGCGGAAGCCGCTGACGCCCATGGCCGCCAGGGTGCGCACCGGCCCCGCCGAAATGGCGTTGACGCGGATGCCCTGCGGGCCGAAATCGCGCGCCAGGTAGCGGGTGGAGGCCTCGAGCGCGGCTTTGGCAACGCCCATCATGTTGTAGTTGGGCGCCACTTTGACCGAGCCGTAATAGGTCAGGGTCAGCAGCGCGCCACCCTTGCGCATCAAGGGCTGAAAGGCTTTTGCCAGCGCCACAAAGGAATAAACGCTGATGTCCATTGCCAGGTGAAACCCGGCCCGGCTGGTGTTATAGAAATAGCCCTGCAATTCGTCTTTGTTGGCAAAGCCGATGGAATGGACGAGAATGTCAATCTCGCCAAAGCGCGCGCGGGCTTTTTCGGCGATGGAAGCGATTTGCTCATCGGAGGCCACGTCACACGGCTCGACAAAATCGACGCCCAGTTGCGCCGCCAGCGGGCGGACGCGCTTTTCGAGCATTTCGCCCGCATACGAAAACCCCAGCTTCGCGCCTTCCCGCGCAAAAGCCTGGGCAATGCCCCAGGCGATGGATTTATCATTGGCGAGGCCGAAAATTAATGCGTTTTTACCGGTTAAAAGACCCATAAATTCCTCCAGTGTCAGGTATCAGGTGTCAGGAATTGCGTGACACCCTGAAGCGCCAGGGGATGGATTTCCACGGTTCTGGCACACTATATAAACCCACGCGCGGGCTGTTCGTCACGCTGGAATCGGGAATCTCGATGCCTGGTTCAATCCACAGCCCAGAGTCGGTCGAAGTCAGGTCGATATTATTGTGTTGGGAATTGATGCCGAACGCGCGGGTCAGTTTGGCCGGGCCATCGGTCAGATTCCTGGCTGGAACATTCCCCTGGCGCGACACCACCACGCTGCTTCCGTCTTCCGCTTCGATGTCTCGCCGCTGCTCGACAACCACGGCGCGAATCAGGACTGCCGCCGGGAAGCCTTCGGCCTCTGTGACGGCGTTCAACAACCAGTGCATTCCGTAAGTGAAATAGACATACGCCCTGCCGGGCGGCCCGTACATCACCTGCGTCCGCTTCGTTTTCCCGGCTTTGGCATGGCAGCCCAAATCCGATTCACCGATATAGGCTTCGGTCTCGGTGATGAGGCCAGAAAGGCGCTCGCCGTCCAGAATCCGCACCAACCGGCAGCCCAGCAGTTCGCGCGCCACGGTCAAGGTTGGTCGGTTGTAGAAATCGACAGGCAGGGGAAATGATTCCATAGCGCAAGTATAACCTTGTCAGATATAATTCATTGAATAAAAGGCATTCCGCGTTGACGGGGCAGAAAAATCATACAAGACGACAAGAGAAAAGCAATGGAATGGGAAATCATCATCCACGAATCACCAAGATATTTGGAGGTAATCACCAGCGGCATCGCTGACAAAGATGGTTCGTTGGAAATGGCCAAAAACATTTCCGAAAATATGCGCAAAAACAAGATTACCAGGGCGTTGATTGACCATCGCCAGATTGATGGCGTTGAGGGGAAAATTATCGATATCTACGACCGCCCCAAGATGTTCCGATTAATCGGCGTCATCCTGGGTATCCGCATCGCAGAAATTGTCAAGCCAGAACATGAGCGTCATTTTAGTTTTTTCGAGACGGTTTGTTTGAATAATGGCTATAAATTTGCAGTCTTCCAACAACGAGGCCCCGCGGAACGATGGCTTTTTGAGTAATTGCCCCAACAAGCCCCGGCGACTTGAATAACGCCGGGGCTTTTATTTGTCCTTGCCGGGCAGGTGTTTCGTATCGCCAATCACATCCACCCGCCAATAGTGGGAGCGCGGGTCGTAGAGAAATGTTGAAAACGAAGTGTTGCCAAGCCGAAAGCGCGCGCCCTGGCGGTTGGGTTGAGGAGTAATGCCCAAAATGGAGTAGAGGGCTTTGTTCAAAATTGCGCCATGCGAAACAACCAGATAACGCGCCGGAGGACGTTGCAGAAGTTTGTGCAGGGCCTGCCCGGCACGCAAATAAAGTTCCCAGTCGCTTTCACCCTGTTCGCTCCATGATTCGTAGGGGTTGAGGAACTCCGGTTCGGGATACCGGGCGCGGATTTCTTCGAGGGTCATGCCAGAATACAGACCCATATCTCGTTCCATCCAGAGCGGGTCGGTCTCAAACCTGGGAACACCCAACGCTTCGGAGATAATTTGGGCGGTCTCCAATGCGCGAATCAGCGGGCTGGTAATTGTATTATCAAACTTGACCCCCTCGGCTTTCCAACGTTCGGCCAGCTTTCGCGCCTGCTCGCGTCCGAGGTCTGAGAGCGGAAAGTCGGCGTGACCTTGCAGGCGATTTTCGGCGTTCCCAACCGATTCGCCGTGCCGAAGGAGGGTGATATGAAAAAGAGGGGCTTCGTTCATGGCTGGGCACGCGGGGAAACATAATATAGAACGCCATCAGCAGCGCGATAAACCGGATGAATCTCGGCTACCCGATACAAATCGCCAGGCTCATAGAAGATTTTGAACGGGTCATCCTCAAACCATAAGACGTAACCGGCTTTGTCGTAAGGCCAGCCAGACATATTTTCCTTAAAATCATCCCATGACCATTCAGCGCGTTTGGGAATCATGTAGGTCATGAGATGACGAGTGAAGAACCAGACTGGCGCGGGAATATTGCTATAAAGGACCGCGTCTGGTTCTCGTTGGAGCAAAACACGCGCTTGAGCAATCAATTCGGATTCGTGATATTTACGCAAATTGTATATGTTATACCCTGCTTCTCCCTCTTGCAGGCTGCGGTCAATATACTTAATCAGTCTGTTGAATGGCAACAAAAGCCAAAGGCCGAAGAAAAAAAGCAACCCGATATTTATCCAGCGGTTTGGGAAAGGTAAATGTGGGCGAATCAGGTGATGAAACGTCAGGGACAGAAAAACCAGCGTTGACGGCAGGAGCAACGCATAATAACGGTCAGAGGAGAGCGCGCGATGGTCGGCGGTCTGCGCCATTAGCGCAGTAGATACAAAATTAATCAGCGCGAATAAGGAAGCCGTCAAAACCAACGGGCGCGTATATTCCCGTCCCCAGGCGAGCCAGTGTTGTTTTCGGTTCAGGATAAGTAAGACGAGCAGAAGGATGAACAAAACGACCAACGCTTCCCATTTTCCTTCCGAGGAAAGGGGACGGTAGGGAACGAACCAGTAAAACATCTTCCGCAGCGCCTGAAGAATATTCTCCAGCACAAAGACGTTTCCTTTACTTGGAATACCCCAAAGCGTGCCAGTAGGCAGGTAATTATAAAAATATATCCACGCCGTTACCGGCGCAAACGCAAACACGCCAAATGCCCCCGTGTGAAGCAAACCGGCTCTCCAATTGTGGCGCCATGCCCATAAAATGACCAGCCCGGCTGTCACGATATGACCCATCCCTGCCCAACGGAGCAGAGAAGCGCCGATTCCAATCCCAAGCATTACCCCCCATGCCCAAAGAGACCGCGTTGCCCCGTAAGCACTGCCCGCAAAGAACAGAAGCAGGGAAAACGTCAAAAAGAGCGGCTCAGTTAAAACCGAAGTGTGCATGAGAAGCGCAGAAGAGGAAAAAAACACAACCAGCAGAGAAAGATAAAAATACAGCGGCAGGTCGCTCAGTGCCTGGCGCAAGAACAAACCAGTCAGAAACAAATTCAATCCCCACAGAAAAATGTTCAAGTACCAGCCGACCAGGAATACATCCAGACCCGTCACAAACGAAAGCACAGCAAGCAGACCAGGGAAAAGCGGCGGAAAAACCAGCAACCGAACCTGGTCGTAATCAATCAGACCACGGCCTTTGAGCAAGTTATCCGCAAAGGCGATATAGCGCATGGCATCAGATGGCAAGCCGCTGCCATATCTGGATGTCGCCAGAAGCGCTATTGCTGTTCCTGCCAGAGAAAGCACGATGATGAAAAGATATGCCATGCGCGGTCGAACAACCATCATCATCCGTTTCTCCGTTTTAACAGATACACTGGCCTGCCCTTGACCTGCTGAAAGATATAACCTACATAAACGCCAATAAAGCCCAGCAAAATCATGATGATTCCGCTGGCAATCAGCAAGATGGCCATCAACGAACTCCAACCTGGGGCAATATACACGTTGGCCGGTTTGGTAATGAAGATGAACAAAACGTAGAGAATTTGCGCTGCCGCCAAAAGCAAGAAAATGCCGCCCGCGCTCAAGCCAATATAGAGCGGCATGAGCGAAAACGAGAAAATAGCGTCGGAGGCCAGACGCAGCATTTTCATCAACGAATATTTCGATTTCCCGGCCATCCGTTTTTGTTCATGATAAGGCAAAATGACGGATTTGTACCCCATCCAGGCAATCATTCCGCGCAAGAAGCGATGATATTCGGGCATGGATTTGAGCGCATCGAGCGCCTGGCGCGAAAGCGCGCGGAAATCCGCCGCGCCGGGCTGAATGCGCGTGCCACTGATTTTGTTGATGAGCCAGTAGAACCCATCGGAGGTGATTTTCTTGAACGAAAAACTGCCATCCGCATCGATGCGCTGCGTCTGCACAATGTCGTAACCCTGCTCGACAAGTTGAATCATCTGCGGAATTATCTCTGGCGGGTGCTGGCCGTCGCCATCGAGGGAGATGATGACCTCGCCCTCGGCGTGGTCCAGCCCGGCGGTGAGCGCGGCCTGATGTCCAAAGTTGCGGCTCAGGCTGAGAATGCGCACCCGCTCATCCTGCGCGGCCAGGCGTTCCAGCGAGGCTTCCGTTCCATCCGTCGAGCCGTCATCCACATAGTAGATGCGAAAAACGTGCGGAAGCGCGTCTATCACTGCCGCAATTTTGGCGTGCGTGGTTTCAATCACCCCAACTTCATTAAAAACCGGAATGACAAGAGAGACAAGCAAAGAGTCAGGCATGGCCGGTGGCTATCGTTTGGCGTAATTTTTCTCCAGCCAGGCAGCGTACCCATCCTGCCCAAGCACCGATTTAACCCATTCGGGATTATCCAGGTACCACTGCACGGTGGCGCGCAAGCCGCTTTCGATATCGTGGCGCGGCGTCCAACCCAGTTCGGCGCGGATTTTGGTAATGTCCATTGCATAGCGGCGGTCGTGACCGGGGCGGTCCTGCACATGAGTCATCAGGCGGGCGTGCGGCGCGCCTGCCGGGCGCAGTTCATCCAAAATGGAGCAGATTTCACGCACCAGGTCAATATTATAGGGCTGGTTGCCGCCTCCCACGTTGTAGGTCTCGCCCAATTTGCCGTTTTTAACTACCAGGTAAATGGCTTCGCAGTGGTCTTCTACATATAACCAATCTCGAATCTGCTTGCCATCGCCATAAATGGGGAGCGGTTTGCCCTGCACGGCGTTCAACACCATCAGCGGGATGAGCTTTTCGGGGAACTGGAACGGCCCATAGTTGTTGGAGCAATTGGTCATGGTGACAGGCAAGCCGTAGGTGTGAAAATAAGCGCGGACGAGATGGTCGGAAGCGGCTTTGCTGGCCGAGTAAGGCGAGCGCGGGTCGTAGGGCGTGGTTTCGCTGAAGGCCGGGTCCTCAGGGGCGAGCGAGCCAAACACTTCATCGGTAGAGACGTGGTGGAATCGCCGTCCCTCAAAGCCGCCGGTCTCCTTCCAAACAGTTTTGGCAGCGTCGAGCAGGGTGAAGGTGCCAACGATGTTGGTCTGGACGAAGGCCGCCGGGCCATGAATAGAGCGGTCCACATGTGATTCGGCGGCGAAATGCACCACCGTATCAATCGCGTGTTCGCGCATTAAGCGCATCACCAGGTCGTTGTCGCAAATATCGCCCTGAATGAATGCATGGCGCGATTCATCGGGCAGGTTCTTGAGATTTTCGAGCGACCCGGCGTAGGTCAGCGCATCCAGGTTGTAGATGTGAACATCTGGTTCTGCCTGAAGCAGATAACGAACGAAGTTCGCGCCGATGAAACCGGCGCCGCCGGTGATGAGAACGTTTTTCATCATGACCAATCCTTTAGATTAAAAACAAAAGTCTTGTACCGCAGCAACAACGTATTGCTGGTCATCTGGAGTCAGGTCGTTGTAGAAGGGCAGGCGCACCAGGCGGTCGCTGACCGATTCGGTCACGGGGCAATCGCCGGGCTGTCCGCCGAATTTCAAGCCCATGTCTGAAAGATGCAGGGGCAGGTAGTGAAAGACGGCATATACGCCGCGCGCCCGCAAGTGCTGGATGAAGCGCTGACGGGTCTCCAGGTTCGGCAGGAGCAGATAGAACATGTGCCAGGCCTGCTCAACGTGCGCCGGGACGAAGGGCAAGCCGACGCCGTTCTGGCGTGCCCAATCGGCCAACCCGGCCTGATAGGTTTCCCACACGCGCTGACGGTGAGCCTGGATTTTCTCGCGCATTTCCAACTGCCCGAACAGAAAAGCCGCCAGCACGTCGGAAGGCAGGTACGAAGAGCCGACATCGACCCAGGTGTATTTATCCACCTGGCCGCGAAAGAAGCGGCTGCGATTGGTGCCTTTCTCGCGGATAATTTCGGCCCGCTCGCTGTATTTTTCATCGTTAATGAGCAGCGCGCCGCCCTCGCCACACGAGAAATTCTTGGTCTCGTGGAAACTTTGCGAGGCCATCACCCCAAACGTGCCGAGATAGCGCCCTTTGTATTTGCCAAACAGCCCGTGAGCGTTGTCCTCGACAACGGGAACGCCATGCCGCCCTGCAATCTCCAGGATGAAGTCCATTTCACAGCCCACCCCGGCATAATGCACCGGAACGATGGCTTTGGTTTTAGGCGTAATGGCGGCTTCCAGTTTGGTCTCGTCCAGGTTGAGCGTGTCGGGACGGATGTCCACAAAAACTGGCTTCGCTCCGCGCAGGACGAAGGCATTCACAGTGGAGACAAAGGTGAAATCGGGCAGGATGACCTCGTCGCCGGGCTGAATGTCGAGTAGCAGCGCCATCATCTCGAGGGCGTGCGTGCAGTTGGTGGTGAGCAGGGCTTTCGGCACGCCCAATGCCTGCTCCAGGTAGGCATGGCATTTTTTGGTAAACGCGCCATCGCCAGAAATATGCCCGTTGCGAAAGGCTTCGCTGACATATTCCAGCTCACGGCCTACAAGAACGGGATGATTGAAGTCAATCGAGCGCTGCGTCATGCGTTTTTCCTGTGATGTACTCCAGCGCGTCTGGCCCGGTCATGAAGAGCAGGTCGAGGATGCTGACAAACGGGTCGTATGGCGGGTAGAGTTGCGGATATTCGGGGTAATGGTATTCCATGTATTCGAGCGAAATACCAGCCTGGGCGAATTTTTCCGGTTCGATGTAATCTTTGGCCGAGGGGCCGCTGATGTAGTGGGTGGCGCCCACTTTTTGCAGGACGGCTATCAGCCGGTCGGTTTTTTCGCCGCTGACGTTCAGTTCCGAAGAGCGCATGAAGCGGGTGTGATGAATGCCCAATTCGCGGGTCAGGGCCATTGTGAAGTCGATGGTGAAATCAGCCAGGAACTCGTCTCGGCGGCGGTAGAACGTTTCCAGCAGGGGCAGGAGACGCTTAAAAAACGGAGCCTTGCGGTAGTTATGCTGCAGGGTCAAAAAATGGTCTTTGCTCCAGTCCGAATCCCACGAAATCCGAATCTGGTTAATCGGAATGCGGTCAATTTGCGCGCCGCGGCTGTGAACGGGGATGGTCAGCCACTTTTTGCCATTCAGAGTTTTAATCTGATTGCGGTTGCGCCAGCCACGCTTGTCGTATTGTACGTCATCGTAAAAAACGAACAGGTCGGCGCGGCGAATCTGGTCGAAGTAGCCGCGCCAGGGGACGTAGGAGGGCTGTAAGATGACGACGTTCATGATTTCGACAGGCTCAATCTATGAGTTTCAACGAGTTTATCCCCGGCTGGCGACAATCATCCCGGCGATAATCAGAATCATGCCAATAATTTTGGGCGCGGTGATGGCCTCGCGGAACAGGAGGGCGCTTAAAACCAGCACCAGCACATAAGAAAGCGTAGTAAACGGGTAGGCGTGACTCAGGTCGAGCGTGCGCAGAGCCAGCCACCAGAAGAGCGAGGCCAGAAACGCCGAGCCATAACTGGCGATTATCCAGGGGTTGAATGCCACTCGTACCATGAACCAGAAGCGCTCCGCCCAGCCTTCGGGCATGGCTTCGATGACCCCGGCCTGCCATTTGAAAACGACCTGGCCGAAGACGGTCAGCAAAATCATGATGAGAATGTAAAAGTAAGCGATGACACACCTGCCTGTAAAATGCCTTTCGACTGCACTGAAACCGCTCCGCTCAGGTCGAGAGGTTGGGAGTGAGGGAAACTTACATGCGCACCAGAATCGTCCAGTCGTACAGGTTGTAATCGTGCAGCAGGGCTACGTTGCGCGAGAAGTTGCGCTTGCAGTAATCAAAGAAAAAGAGCGAATCGCCGTAGTACAGGTCGGGACGCTGCGCCATGCGGTCGGGGTCGGAGTAACTGGTCAGCATATTGAACGAAAAGCCCTTCTTGCTCAGCCGGGCGATTTTACCGAGCGTTTCCAGGATGAGCGCCTTCCAGGCTTCGCCATCGGCGGCGAATTTGATGTTGAACACGCCGCAGGCGATGGTGTAATCGGCGGGGGTCAGGTCAGATTCTTTTGTGAAGTATTTCCAATCGACCCCGGCGGGTTTCTGCTGGATGGCGTGCTGTATCATGGCTTCAGAAATGTCGAAGCCCTGATACTCGAATTGGTAGCCTTTTTCACGCAGGTAATGGGCCAGCGCGCCGTAGCCGCAGCCGTAATCAATCAGCGAAAAGGGCTGCTCGACTGGCGGCAGGACTTTCATCAACTGGTCGAAGCGCACAAACTGCGATTCGGGCGAGTTGTAATCAGCGCCTTGCGGGTTGGGGCCGAGACGGTTGACTTTGTCGCTGAAAAATTTCTCCACGTCGCGCAGCAGGTCGTCACTGGACATTCGGTTTCTCCGATTGGTAGATTTGTCGAACAATGGTATAGGGTCGGCGCTTGGTCTCGGTAAAAATGACCGAAAGATAAATGGCAATCACGCCCAGGCTGAAAATGGTCAGACCGCCCAGGAACCAGATGGACAGGATGATGGTGGTAAAGCCATCTGGCGGTTTGCCCACGAACAGGTAAACGTACATGATGTAAAGAAAATACAGGAATGACAGCCCCAGAATGATGACGCCCGTCGCGGCAATATACAGGAGCGGGCGGTTGCTGAAGGCCGTGATGGCGCGAATCATCAGCGCGATTTTGCGCCGCAGGTTATAGGTAGTGGAGGGTTTGCTGTGCTTATGCACCGTCACCGGAACCTGCTCGAAGCCGGTAATCGTCCACAGCCCGCTGATGTCGAGTTCGCTCTCGCGGTGGAGCAAAAGCGCATCCACATAGCGGCGGGTCATCAGGCGCGCCATGAGCAGATTGGCCGGAATTTTGTGCGAGGAGAGTGCGTTGAACAGGCGATAATACAGGCCACCGCTCCAGCGCTCAAACCAGCCGCCCTTGCGGGTGTCCTGCACGCCGTAAATCACATCGGCGCGGGGGTGCTTTTGCATTTCGTTGTAAAAGCCCAGCACCAATTCCGGCTCTTCTTCCAGGTCAACATCAATCAGGAACACCAGGTTGCCGGTGGCGTGCATCAGGCCGGTCATGGCGGCCTTGTGATGACCGAAATTGCGCGACAAATCCACCACTTTCACGCGCGGGTCCTGCTCGCTCAAGCGCGCGGCCACCTCCAGCGAATCATCGGGCGAGCCGTCGTTGACGAAGACAAACTCCAATTCGGCGGGGATGGGCTGACAGGCCGCGCAACTTCGCTCGTAGAATTGCTGAATGTAGGGTGAAGAATAGTAAAGCGTGGTGACTATCGAAAGTTTCATACTGACCCTGGGCGGGGCAATTTTACCCTATCCCAGGCAAAAAAAGACCCCCGGATTTTTCCGAGGGTTTTTGGGATGGAGATTTACAACGCAACCCCGTGATGCTCTTTGAGAATACGGAGCGCGCGCTCCACTTCGGCGTTCGTCTGCTCCCCGCTCCAGCCGAGGCTGGCTCCCATTATTGCAGCGATTTCCTCCACGACAGGTTTGGTTACGTTTCCCAACCAGGCCAGGGTCGAGCGGCGGATGAGAAGGTCGTCTACATGCACAGCCTTTTCGCACTCCACCAGGAAGCAGACTTCGCCCACTGTCCAGCCGGGCAGAGACTGAAGCGGTTCGGCGCTGGTCTCTTTGATGAAGTGAGCCACTTCCAGCGCGCGCGCGCCGTAGCGCTCGAACAGGTTTTTGGGAACCAGGTTGCCCAGCCCGGTTTGTTCGCCAACCTTTTTGATGTACTCGATTTGCGCCAGGCTGATAAGCGGATAGTCTCTACCGCCGCCAATCGGCAGATGAGTGGTTGCCGCCTGGCGGTTTTTGCCAAGCATCGCAAGCACTTTGTCTGTCACCTGTTCGCTGAAGGCGCGGTAACTCGTCCACTTGCCGCCCACCAGAGAGAGAACGGGGATATTCCCGGCCTTGTCTTCCTTAATGCTGTGGTCGCGGGTAATCTGACCGGTGGTTTTGGCCTGCATATATTCGAGCGGACGCACGCCAGAGAAGCGGAAAACGATATGCTCCGGCCCAACCTTGATGGTCGGGAAGACACGCGAGACCAGGTCCATGAAATATTGCTCTTCAGCGGGGGTGCAACGCGCTTCATCAGGGTCTTCAATAGGAATATCGGACGTGCCGATGATGACTTTGTCGTAGAACGGGAAAATCAAGACGATGCGGCCATCCTTGTTCTCAAAGAAGAACTCATTTTTGCCGATGGCCTCGCGCAGTTCGGGGTGATTCAGGACGAGGTGCGATCCTTTCGTCCCGCCGATGTAGCGTTTTTGCAGCCCAAAAGAACGGTTTACGAAGTCAATCCACGGCCCGGCAGCATTGATGATAATTTTGGGTTGAATCTCAAAGATTGAGCCGGTCAATTCATCCCGCAATGTGACCGAATCACCTTTTGCGCCAACGAAGGAGACATAGTTCAGGGCCTTGCCGCCATCTCTTTCTCCGTCCAGCAATAATTCGACGGTGTAGCGCTCCGGGCTGAGAATCTGCCCGTCGTAGTAGGTGGCCGTGAATTTGATGTCCTGCGCCAGTTTGGGGTATTTCTCCAGCGATTTTTCGCGGCCCTCGAACTTGTGGGGCGGCACGGTGCGCTGTTTGCCGGTGAAGGCGTCGTAGAAAATCAGCCCAATTTTGATGACCAGCGCGCCACGCTCGGCAGGTTTGTCGAGCAGGTTCAGGAATTTGAACGGCGCATTCAGCAGGCCGGAGAAAATTTTGAACATCGGCACAACGGTCGGCAACGGTTTAACCAGGTGCGGGGCATTCTGAATCATCAGGTTCCGTTCATGCACGGCCTCGCGGACCAGACGAAACTCACCGTTTTCCAGGTAGCGAATGCCCCCATGCGCCATGTGCGAGGAGGCCGCCGAAGCCCCAGAGCAGAAATCGCCGCGGTCGATGATTAATACGTCCGCGCCGTTGAGCGCCAGGTCGCGGAACGTGCCGACGCCGTTGATACCCGCGCCGACAATGAGAATATCAGGTGATTTGGACTGAAGAGAGGAGAGAATTTGGGTTCGGTTCATCATGGGATTTCAAGAGTGAATGGGATTGCTAAGTGAATACTTTATCATTGTAAGCCAGAAACGGGCCAGTGCAAAGTACAAATGTTACCGGTCACAACTGATATATGACATAAAAAACACCCTCGCGGGTGTCGTTTTAGCCTTTCGCCAGGTTCAGGAAAACGTCCTCGAGGGTTGGTTCGCCTTTCTGGATGGACGAGGGATGGATTCCCGCCTGGTTCAGAGCGGCGCGGAGCGTTTTCTCGTCGCAATCTTTCTCGGTGATAACCCGCAGGTGGTCTCCCGCAAGCGCAGACCGCAGGACGCCGGCCTGTTGCTCCAGCACGCCCAACCCGGCCAGTGGAGATTGGAGATAAATTTCATAGACATCCCCCGGAACATAGCGCTCTTTGAGCGCAAGAGGCGCGTCCATCGCCAACAGTTTGCCCTCGCGCATCATCCCCACCCGGTGACAGTATTCAGCTTCGTCCATGTAATGCGTGGTGACAAGGACAGTCACGCCGTCCGCCGCCAGGTCGTAAATCAGGTCCCAAAAAGCGCGGCGGGCGTTGGGGTCCACCCCGCTGGTTGGTTCATCCAGGAACAAGAGTTGCGGCTGGTGAACGATGGCGATTCCCAGCGCCAGGCGTTGCCGCCAGCCCGTCGAGAGTTCGCGCGTGAGAGCAGATTGGTGACCAGCCAGCCCCACTTGTTCCAACGCGCGGCGGATATAGGACGGGTCATTGATGCCATATACGCCGCCGTAAAAGACCAGGTTCTCCCAAACCGTCAGGTCATCGTAAATCGCAAATTTTTGCGACATATACCCTGCGCGGGCGCGCACCTGCTCCGATTGGCGAAACGAATCAAAGCCGAGAACAGTGGCGCTGCCCGAAGTGGGCGCAAGCAATCCTAACAGCATCCGAATGGTGGTTGTCTTGCCGCTGCCGTTCGGGCCCAGGTAGCCGATAATTTCACCAGCATTCACTTCAAACGAAACGCGGTCAACGGCGGTGAAATCGCCGAATTTGCGGGTGAGTTCATCCACATAGATAACAGGTAGGGGCATGGGGACTCCGGGAAGAAAGAATTCAGAATGCAGAAGTGATGAAAACGAAAGCAAATTACAGATTTCCTGGTTCCGCGTTTATCACTTTTGATTTTCCAGCACCGCCTTCAGCCGCGCCAGATTGATTTCCATTTCGCTTTTGATTTTTCCGGCCAGCATACCTTCAGCCAGGGCGAACACGCCGGCAGGGTTGCCCTCAGCATGAAGCGCGATTTTTGCGCCAGAACCGACCGGTTTGAGCGTAACAGTGATATTGACCCGCATGGGGCCAGACTGATTGACGAAACCCACTTTATGAGGCGTCTCGAGGGCTGAAATTTGCATTTCACCTTCGATGTCGCGCCCCAAAGCCCGGGCAAAAACGCGGTATTTCGTGCCAATGGCCGGTTCTCCGGGCGTAACCTGCTCGATTTTTACAATCATCATCTGCCATTTGGGCAGATTGAGAGGGTTGGAGAGAAAATCGAAAATGTCCTGGGGCGAACGGTCAACCAGGGTGGAAAGGTCTATCGTTATCATGCGGCCTCCGGGGGCTGGCAGGCTCGCAAACGGGCCTCTGGCGGCGCGCCGTGCAAGCCAATCAGTTTGTAAAGTCGGACAGGTTCCTGTTTGCCTTTGACCTGCGTTTCGGCGACGAATTCGCACTCGAATTCCGCCTGCACCCGCCAATAGACGGCTTCGCTCATCAGCACCGGCCAGGCGTAGGTCTTGGTCAAAGCCTGAATCCGCGCTGCCAGGTTCACATGGTCGCCGATGACGGTGTAATTGATGCGTTGTTCCGAACCCAGCAAGCCAACGAAGACTTCGCCACAATCGAGACCAATGCCAATCTCAAAGCGTTCCGGGGCAATTCCGGCGGTTTTCCAGCGTTGCAGCAAGCCATCTAGCGCCAGGCGCATTTCCAGCGCGGCGCGCGCCGCCCGCAGGGAGTGGTCGGGCAGGGGCAGGGGCGCGCCAAAGAAAGCCAGAATGGCATCGCCTTCGTACTTATCTACTGTGCCGCCGTGTTTATGAATAATGCTGGTCATTTCGGCCAGGTAAGGATTGAGCAATGCCACCACCTGCTCTGGGGCGAGCCGCTCTGAAAGAGACGTGAACCCACGAATGTCGGAAAACAGGATGGTCAGGTCGGTGCGTTTGTTGAGCGCTTCCAACTGCGGCGTCTGGAGCAGCTGCTCCACCATGGCCGGGGCAATGAAGCGGCTGAACAGGCGGCGGATGCGGGCCTTCTCCCGCTCCTGCGTGAGGGCCTGCTCCAAACCAGGCAGAACCACCCCCAGGAAGAGCATGACTTCCGCGCCCGTTACCGGCAGGAACAAACGAAAACGAGCCAGAACGAAGATTGCCAGCAACGCATAGAATATCATCGTCGCCAGCAGGGTGGTCAACATCCACGCCGGGCTGCGCAGGCGGATAATGCCTCTCGCCAGCAGGAACATCACCACCACCGCCAGCAGGTTCACCCAGCCGGGCGCAACCTGCAAATACGTTCCCTGCAAAACGGCGGCCAGCAGATGAGCAACCACTTCCACGCCAGGCATTAACCGGCGCGCCGAGAACGAGGTGGGGTAAATATCCTGCAAACTGCTGGAAGTGGCTCCCAAAAGAACGATTTTGCCGCGAAAGGCTTCGACGGGATAATCCCCCAGCGGAATGCGCGCGGCGGAATAATAGGGATACGTCCCCGCCGGGCCGGCGTAGGGAACAAGGATTTGACCCCGCCATGCTGGCACAACCTGACCGGAAAATTCGAGCGCGGTTTGCGAGCGGATGACCGGTGGACTGCTCTCTTTCAGTCCACGCGCCAGTTCAAAGGCCCAGTGGTAGAACACCTGGTTCTCAAACGCATCATAAGCGGGAACGGCGCGCAAAATGGCATCTTCATCCAGGCGCACCTCGCTGATGCCAAGCCCATCGAACGCGGAACGGTAAGGGAGAATCGGCAGGTTCAGCGTTTCCGTTCCCAGAGAGGGGTTGCGCGTGATTTGGGCAAGCCCAACGGCCAGTTGCGCCTGTTCCAGCGCCGCCGCCAGCGCCAGGTCGCCCTGGGGGTCAGAATCCGGCTCGAACAGATAAATATCCACGCCTATGGCGCGCGCGCCTGCCGCGTTGAGCCAGTTGATAATTTCGGCCAGGTCGCGGCGCGGCCAGGGCCAGCGCGAGGCGTTCCAGGCCAGCGAAAAATCATCGATGGCGGCAATCACAATATCAGGATGCGGAGAGGCTGGGGGAAACAGGCGCAAAAAAGCATCCCGAACGGAGTAATCCCCGCGCTCAAGCGGAGAAGCCCAATCGGGAAAGACAGCGCTGACTTCCAACGCAATCAAAGCCAGAAGTAGAGCCGTCTGGATGAATAACGAAGCGCGGGACGAAGAGCGCGTCATGACAGGCCGGTTTTATTCCAGAAATTAGCCCTATTTTGCTTCCAATCAGGGCGTCGGCGTGGCATCGCTGGAATGATTATCATCATCGTCATCATCGTCACCTGGTAGTAAGCCAGGCACAGCAGGGACAAAAGTGACGGGCAGGGGAAGCGCAATGGTGGGCAGCGCGCCCGGAATTTCCAGCGTGGCATTGGGCAAAACGGGTAACGCCGTCAGGGTTGCTCGGATGACCGGCCAGGCCGATTCGATTTCCGGGGCTTCTTCATTCCACCGCTGAAAGTCCGCGTCGGTCAGGCGAAATACTTGCAACGCTTGCGGCGTGCCATCGTTCAGACCAGGCAGAAACCGAACCCCAAAACCACCCGTCAGGTCTAACTCTCCGGCTGGCGTATTCACCACGCAAAAGCCCTCCAGACATTGCACCACCAGGCCGCCTTCGGGCGGCAGGGAAACGAGCATGTACGAACCGCGCACGGCGGCGCTGCCGAAATCGGTTTCCACTTCCACGCTCCCGGCGCCGGTGAGCAGGACGAAAATCTCCCCCAGCGCAAGCCGGATGCGGGTAAGCAGGCCGGTTTCGGAGATGCGGTTTTCTTGCAGTTTAAAGAGCGTGCGGGGCGGCAGGCGCAGAATGGTGCCGGAGGTCAAATCCAGCCGGGCGCGGCCATATTCGCCGGTACGAACCTGAGCGCCCACCCAAAGCATTTCAGGAGGAACAGCAGGCTGAAAATCGGCTTGTTCGGAAGAGCGCGAGGCCACTTCACCGCTGGTTTCAGAGAGATAAGCATCGGGCGGGGCGGATTGCGATGGCAAAGGCAGCAACGTGGCTGATGGCAAAATTACCGTGGATGGAGAGACCAGCAGCGGAGTTTTCTGTTCGGGAAGAGACGTTGCAGGTAATAGGGTTGTTGTGAGCGAAATGCAGCCTGCCAATAATAAAATGCCCACAAATGCGAATTGAACATACGCAACAATCTGTTTCATTATTCTTCCATCTCTCCTGTATCGTAGCCTATGGCCTAATTTTACTTTGCATGTCCAATTTGCAATCAGGATATTGAGGGCAGAGCATTCATTTTACGTTACGACAGCGCCATGAAGACATCTTCCAGCGTGGCAGGAACGAGATGCAAAGATTGAACAGAAACGCCCCAGGTTGGGAGATGTTCTCGCAAAAAGCGCATGACGTTCTCCGCCTGTCCGGCTTCGACCCGCAAATGCAACCGGTCGCCAAACGCCTGCGCGCTTTCTACGCCGGGGACTTCCATCATATGGCGGCGAATCCCGGTCAGAGGGCTGCCACGCAGTTCGAGGATGCGCCCATCGAGCCGGGCGCGCAATTGGCCCGGCGCGCCTTCAGCAATCAGTTTGCCCTTTTTCATGAAGCCAATGCGGTGACAGCGAGCGGCTTCATCCATGTAAGGGGTGGAGATAAGAATAGAGACCCCATTCCGGCTCCCCGCATTTTCTCCAAAAAGGAGGGGAGAGTCGGCAAGGGGGGTACTGACCAGCCGACCAATTAACTGCCAGAAATCCTGCCGCGTCACGGGGTCAACACCAGTGGTAGGCTCATCAAGTAGAAGGACGCGCGGGCGGGTGACAAGCGCCGAGGCCAGGCCCAATTTCTGCTTCATGCCGCCCGAAAGTTGACCAGCAAAGCGGTTTTTAAAATCGGCCAGGCCAACAAATTCAAGAATCTCGATGGAGCGTGGGTACCATTCATCGGGCTTGAGACCGCGCATTTCTGCAAAGAAGCGAATGTTTTCCAGCACGGTCAAATCTTCATAGAGCGAAAAGCGCTGCGACAGGTAGCCAATTTGCTCGCGGGCCTGTTCGGTTTGACGGCGAAGGTCGAAACCACACACCTTAATTTCGCCTGAATCGGGTTTGAGCGCGCCACAAATGAGCCGCATGGTGGTCGTCTTGCCAGCCCCATCCGCCCCTACCAGGCCGTAGATTTCGCCGGGGGCAATTGTCAGACTCAAATCATCCACCGCTGCCAGATGTCCAAATGTTTTTCGTAATCCTCGCGCTTCGATTTGCGCCATCATCATCTTATCTCTTTCATCAACGCATCAGCAGGTCACCACCAACAGTTCATTCGATACTGATTACTGATTACTGAACTCCACATCTGCCGGCATGCCAGGTTTCAGTTTGCCTTCGGGGTCTTCTAAACGCAGTTTGATGGCAAAAACAGTGGTCTTGCGGCCTTCCACCGTTTGCACGTTGCGGGGGGTGAATTCGGCCTGGTCAGAGATTTGAACGACGGTGGCGCGGAAGGTCTCCGTGGGGAACGAGTCGACCGTGACACGAACCGTTTGCCCCAACGAGACCTCGCCATAACGGTCTTCAGGAATGTAAACGGTCAGGGTCAGGTCAGACAGGTTGGCCAAAGTGAATGCCACCGAACCGGGGCTGACCACCTCGCCGGGTTGAATGCTGCGGGTCAGGATGACGCCATTTGCAGGAGCAGTGATAATGAGTTTTGCAATTTGGGTTTCGATGACTTTGAGGTTGGCTTCAGCCTGGCGGACAGCAGTTTGCGCCTGAGAGAGCGCGGCTTTAGATTGCTCGACCAGTTTTTGCGCAGCCAACACTTTTGGAGAGTTAAGGCCGGTTTGCAAAGAGCGCAAAACATCGGCGGCGCGGTCGGCTCGTTCTTGAGCCACGCGTAATTCGGCGCGCGCGGTTAAGATATCCTGCGCCCCTTCCGTGGTGAGGGCATCATCGTATTCTGTTTGAGCATCCTGCAGGTCGACTTGCGCATCGTCAAAACGAGTCTGAGCGGCATCACGTAATTCCTGGTCTGCGCCATTGGTGGTATTGAGAATATCCTGCGCAATTTGCCACGCAGCGCGGGCGAAGGCAAGTTTTTGCTCTGCAAGCAGGAAATCGGCGCCAGCGGCTTTTTGCTCATAGAATTTCAGGCGCTCCTGCGCAGTTTGGAGTGCCTGTTGGGCGGCGGCCAGCTCGGTTTCGGCGGCAACAAGCTGCTCGGCGCGAGTGAAATACCAGGAAGGTTGGTCAAAGTCGGCCGGGTTGCTCAGTTTCCAATCGGCAGCGCGGATGGCGGCTTCTTCGGTCAGGGCAGCCTGCGCGGCCAGGTCAAACTGGGCCTGCGCAACGGCAAGAGCCGCCTCGGCAGTGGTAACCGCCGCCCGGGCAGAAGCCAGGTTGGCGGCGGCAAGTTCACGCTGTGCTTCGAGCAGGGAAGGGTCGAGGCGCAGAAGAACGTCTCCGGCGGAGACCAAATCACCTTCTTCTACCAGCACTTCCAACACTTTTCCAGCCACTTCGGGCGCGATGGAGGTCCGAACGGTTTCGACCGTGCCAGAGGCAGTCAGGCCGGTTTGAGCAGCAGGCTGGAATTGCGGCCATAAGAAATAGGCGGCTGCGCCAAGAAGGACAAGCAGAACAAGGATGATGACGGGGACAGGGGGGCGGTTATGGTTCATAAAAACTCCAGTTGGTGGTTGCGTAATTTGGTGATTGAGCGCGAGAAGGTCAAAATCGCTCAATCTATCAATCAGAAAATATTCAGTCCAAACGTTTGCGGAAGCGGAAGGCAGCGGCGGTCATGATGACCAGACCGAAGACGGTGAGGGCCACAAAATCGGGCAGGATGCTTTGCAGACCAACGCCCTTGAGCAGGAGAACGCGGATGATGCTCAGGTAGTAGCGCAGGGGCATGGCGTAGGAAATCCATTGCAGGAGTTTGGGCATAGCCTCCAGCGGGAAGAAGAAGCCGGAGAGGAAGATGCTCGGCAGCAGGGTCATCCAGACCGTGAGCATGGCTTCTTGCTGGGTGTTGGCGATGGTGGAGGCAAACAAGCCAATGCCCAGCCCGGAAAGCAGGAAAATGGCCGAAACGCCGATAATAAGCGCCAACGAGCCGCGAATGGGGACGCCAAACCACCAGTGGCCCACGAACAGGACGGTGAGCGTATCGAAGAGCGCCAGGAGGGTGTAAGGCGTAATTTTGCCAATGACCAGTTCCAAGGGGCGAATGGGGGTGACAATGAGTTGCTCAATCGTGCCGCGCTCACGCTCGCGCACGACCGCCGAGGCCGTGAGGATGGCAGTGATGGCATAGAGAATCATGCCAATGACGCCGGGAATCATGAAATGGGCGCTGATGAGGTCGGGGTTGTACCAGACGGTGGTGCGGACTTCGACCGGCGGCTGGAGCTTGAGCGCCAGGCCAGCGCGGGAAACTTTTTCGGCCAGGATGGAGGTGGCATGACTCTGCCCGATGAGTTGCGCCGCCGAAAGCGCGGTGGAGGCCACCGTCGGGTCGGAACCGTCGAGGATGAACATGACCTGGGCGTCACCCGTTTTCAGGCGGTTGGCATAATCGGGCGGGATGATGAGCGCGGCTTTGGCCTGACCGGTTTCGATGAGCTGTTGAATCTCGGCTTCGGAAGCCGCATCATAGGCCAGCGCAAAGTAATCAGCCGCGCGATAAGAATCGAGCAAAGCGCGCGATTCAGCGCTCTTGCTCTGGTCAAAGACGGCCAGCGGCACGTTGCGCACATCGTTGGTGGCGGCGTAACCGAGTAAGAACAACTGCATGATGGGAATGACCAGAATCAGGGCCAGCGTGCGCCGGTCACGGAAAATCTGGATAAATTCCTTGCGGATGATAGAGGCGAGACGTGAGTTCATGTTGGGTATTCGATATCAGATATTCGAGATTGAATGGTCGATATTGGGCAGTTGCAATTCATCCTAGATCATTCTGACTTCTGCCTTCCAGAATGCCGTGCATAAAAATTTCCATAAAATGTTCAAGTTTCATGGATGCAATGCCCATCGGCACGGAAGCGTCACTGAGGAGAAAATCGGTCAGGTAAAAAGCCAGAATGTTGCCAATGAATGCGCGAATAAGATAAGGAATCGGCATATCTTCTCGCACACCGCTGCCAGGGGCAATGAACCGCTGAATGAGCGGCAAAGCCATCGGGAAAACCGTTTCTAAGACCTTTGGAAAATGCCGCCCCTCAAACTCAACGATTTCGATGAACATCAACTTGATAAAATCGGGGCGATTCCCCATCTCTTGCTGCACCAGGTACGCGGCGTTGCGAACGAATTCTTCGGTCGTCTCGCCAGGCGCGGCCTGTAAAACCGGCAGAATTTGCAGATAAGGATGTTTGCTGATAATCAATTCTTGAAAAATTTCGTCCTTGCTAGCGAAGTGATTGTAAATACCACCCAAAGCAATGCCTGCCTGGTTGGCAATCTGCCGCATGGAGGTGGCCGAGTAGCCCTGGGTCAGGAATAGATGGTAAGCCGCATCTCGAATGGCGGCGCGGGTACGTTCGCCCTTACTGGCAAGTTCTTCAGGAGTCATTTTCGCTGCCCTAAAAAATGAATGAACGTTCGTTTTTTTATTTTATGCACTTTCAAGAGACTTGTCAAGAGGTTGTCACAAAACATGGCTTATTTGCTATACTCCACAAGCCTGTGATAACGAGACAGGTTGCTCCGCCGATTCGCGCCATGCCGCAGCAGAAAGCAGAAACACAATATGAATGCCATGCAAACTTTTATCCAACGCAATCTGCGCTTTAACGTCTTTATCGGCCTGACTGATGCCGCATTCTTTGGTCTCGGTTGGGGGTTCAGTTCCTTTGGCACAATTATTCCCCTTTTCGTCAGCCAGATGACCGATTCAGCCATCCTGATTGGTCTCATTCCCGCCATCCACGCAGTTGGCTGGCAACTCCCCCAACTGTTTACCGCCAATCACGTGGCGCGCCTGCGCCGGTACAAACCAATGGTCATGCTGATGACCATCCATGAGCGTTTACCGTTTATGGGATTGGCCCTGGCCGCCTGGCTTTTGCCCGCCTGGGGAGCAAACATCATCCTGCCACTTACCTTTCTCCTGCTCATCTGGCAGGGGCTTGGCTCAGGCTTTACGGCCAATCCCTGGCAGAGCATGATTGCCAAAATCATCCCTGCCGAGGCGCGCGGCTCGTTCTTTGGAGCGCAGGCCGCCGTGGCAAATATTGTTATCAGCGGCGCAGCGGTGTTGGCCGGGTACCTGCTCGACCTGTTTGACAGTCCACTCGACTATGCGCTCTGCTTTTTGATTGCTTCGCTCGGCTACTGGGCATCCATGGCGGTTTTGGCCCTTACCCGCGAGTTGAGCGACTACAACAAAGACATCTCCACAGACGAGGTTTCGGTCTTCCAAGGAATCGGCGGCATCCTGCGCCGCGACCGGAATTTCGCCGCGTTTATGCTCGTCCGCGTGCTGTATCAGTTTGCCACAATGGGATTTGCGTTCTACATTGTGTATGGCCTGCGCCGGTTTGACATGGATACGGTCACGGCAGGCTACCTGACGGCCACATTAACGATTGCTCAAACCATCGCCAATGCTGGTATGGGCTGGCTGGGTGACCGAATTGGACATCGCGCCATGCTGATTGTGGGGATGGCATCGGTAGCGATGAGTTCTCTGCTGGCCTGGGCTTCCCCCTCCCTGAATTGGTTTTATCTGGTCTTTATTTTTACCGCCCTGGCAAACGTCGCCTATTGGACAATTGGCATGGCGATGACGGTAGAATTTGGCACGGAAGCCGAGCGACCAGTTTATATCGGCATGTCAAACACGCTGGTTGCGCCCTTCACCATCCTCGCGCCCATCCTGGGCGGGTGGATTGCCGATTCTTTCGGCTACCAGACGACGTTTATGATTTCGGCTCTTGGCGGGGTGGTTATCACCCTGATGATGATTTTCCTGGTTAAGAACCCGCGTCAAACAAACCTGAAACATGCGGGAAACCTTTAGGGCTTTCCGAAAAAAGGAGATTTTATGACTCTGATTCAAGAAAAAATCCAGCAGGCAATCGGCATACTACGAGAAGAGCAGATTGACGCGTGGTTAACCTTTGTTCGTGAAACCAGCGGCGTGCGCGACCCGGTTCTCGACTTTCTGATTGGCCCCGGCGAACTGACCTGGGAAAGCGCCGTGATACTCACGCGCAACGGAGAAAAAATTGCCATTGTTGGGCGGTTAGAAAAGGAAGCAATGGAACGCCTGGATGTCTACGATGAAATCATCTCCTACGATACGGCCGTCAGCGGCATTTTGCGCGAAACGCTGGCGCGCATCGCTCCACGACAGGTAGCCATCAATTTCAGCCAAAACAACGTCCATGCCGACGGGCTGACGCACGCGATGTATCTGAAATTGCAAAAGTATCTCGAAGGCACAGTGTATGCCGAAAGGCTGGTCAGCGCTGAGAGGGTCATTAGCGCCCTGCGAGGCCGCAAAACACCCGCGGAAGTCGAAAAAATCCGCCGCGCAGTGCAAATCACCGAAGATATCTTTCAGAAGACATTCCAATTTATTCGGGTGGGAATGACAGAGCGAGAAGTTGGAGCCTTTATGCACGCGCAGATGAAGGAAGCAGGCGTCGGCTTTGCCTGGCCGCAAGAGTCGAACCCCGCCATCAACAGCGGGCCCGATTCCCCGGTCGGGCATGCCGGGCCAACCGACATCCAAATCCGGCCCGGGCATTTGTTGCACTTTGATTTCGGCGTAAAATTTGAGGACTACTGCTCTGACATTCAGCGCATGGCGTATCTCTTGCGCCCCGGCGAAACAGATGCGCCGCCCGAAGTAAAACGCGGCTTTGAGACGATATGCCGGGCGGTGGAAGCCTGCCGCGCGATGCTCAAACCGGGGGCGGCAGGCAAGGAGGCAGATGCAGCCGCTCGCAATACCGTGATGGAGGCCGGGTATCCAGAGTATATGTATGGCACAGGACACCAACTGGGGCGCGTGGCCCATGATGGCGGCGCAATGCTTGGCCCAGAATGGGAAAAATATGGGGATGCCCCCCGTCAACGCGTGGAGACCGGCAATGTGTTTACGATTGAACCCGGGCTGGCTGTTCCGGGCTATGGCTACATTGGGTTGGAGGAGGATGTCCTCGTCACGGAAAGCGGCGCGCAATACCTGGGCACACCCCAAACCAGGCTGGTCTTGCTTAATCAATAAGCACTTTTTCTCCACAACCAAAAGCCCCATTCATCGAACGACGTAGAAAGTTCATTTCCGCGCCGTTTGATTTTGTGCTACTATTAACCAGGCAAAGTGCCATGCGCGAAAATAAGCACCCAAACGAGGAATTTTTCAACCCCAACCCGGCTGGTACAATCGCCAAGCCGCTTAAAAGATGTCTTTTGACTGTTAAATTAATGAAAAATGGCATTAGATTCCGATTCCAATTGTGAGTATCATCTATTGGGTTGGATGACCACCCCAACGTCAGACCGGCCTTTGGCTTGAAGAAAGGAGTTGCCTGCGGAAAAATTCGTCCTGTGTTTCCTCTATTCATTCTATACACTTCTTTAAAAACTTTCTCAGGAGGAAAGAATGCTCACGAAAACCCTTTGGCGGACGCTGGCCCTGTTTGCAATACTCTCCATGCTCATTTCGGCCTGCGGCCCCGAAAAAGTTGGCGGATTTGAAATCCCCAACATTGAAAACGGCAAGTTCAACATCGCAATGGTCTTAATCGGCCCGCACGACGACGGCGGATGGTCACAGGCGCATTATGAGGGACTGCTCTATGTAAAAGAAAACGTCCCGAATACCCATGTTGCTTATATCGAAAATGTGCCCGAAGGCGCCGATTCGGAGCAGATTTTCCGCAGCCTGGCGCGCAAAGGCTTCAATCTAATTCTTGGCACCTCCTTCGGATACATGGACCCAATGGAAACGGTTGCCAATGAATATCCAGATGTGTACTTTATCCACCTGACCGGCATCAAATCGAACCAGAAAAACTTTGGCAACCTGATGGGCGCCATGGAAAATATGAAATACCTGGCCGGAATGATTGCCGGAGCGCGCGCCAAACAAGACGGCCAGACCAAACTCGGTTACATGGCTACCTTCCCCATCCCAGAAGAACTGCGCCTGGGCAACGCCATTGCCCTGGGCATGAAAAAGACCTGCCCCGAATGCACGATGGATGTGCGCTGGATTAACACCTGGCACGACCCCATCATCGAGAAAGAAGCCGCGGCCTCCCTCTTTGATGCTGGTGCGTACGTGGTATTCACCGGCGCCGATACCCCGGCAGTGGCAGATGTGGCCCAGGAAAAGGGCAAGTGGGGCGTCACCTATGACTGGTACGGCTCCTGCAAAGTGGAACGCTGCCTGACCGCTCCCTATTGGGTTTGGGGGCCTGAATATGCCCGCATTACCAAAGGCATTATAGATGGCACTTATACCCCCGGCTGGGATTACTTCGACGCCGATACCGGCGCGCTTGGCCTGTATGGATTTATGGAAGGACAGGAATTAACCCCAGGCATGAAAGACCTCGACCCGGCCGTCATCCAGCAGGTCCGCGATATACTTGCAGCAATGCAGCGCGGCGAATTTACCCGTTTCGATGTCTTCTCTGGCCCCATCTATGACAACAAGGGTAACTTAATCGTGCCTGAAGGCGAAAGGCTCGAACAAGTTGACCTGGATGCCTTCCCCGAATACGGATTGGGCTGCAAATACTGCATGAAGTGGTGGGCCGATGGCATCACCGCTGAACTGCCCAGCAACTAAGATTCTTTTTCAAGCACAGGCCAGGATATTGAACTATCCTGGCCTTTTTTTGACAGGCTTTATAATTGTTTGCCAATCCAAACGATTGGCCGAAATTTGCAACCATTGTAGATGATTTTAAAAAGGGAGTCATCTGTGGACGAACCCGAAGCCACCCCCCACCGCCCACTCGTTGTGACAATGAAGGGCATTGTCAAACGCTTTCCGGGCGTTTTGGCCAATGACCACGTTGATTTTGAACTACGCCAGGGAGAAATCCATGCCCTGCTGGGTGAAAATGGCGCAGGCAAAAGCACGCTGATGAATATCCTGGCCGGGTTGTATCGCGCGGATGCAGGCGTGATTACCGTCAACGGCAAAAGCGTGGAATTTCACTCTCCTAAAGACGCCATTAAAGCCGGAATTGGCATGATTCACCAGCACTTCATGCTTGTTCCAACGCAAACGGTCACCGAAAACATCCTGCTCGGCATGGATGCACCACGGTTTCGGATGAACTTGAGCGAATACGACCAGAAAATGGCCGAATTGGGCGAGCGGTTCGGGATGAAAGTGGACCCGAAAGCCAAAATCTGGCAATTGTCGGTGGGAGAGCAGCAGCGCGTTGAAATTCTGAAAATGCTCTATCGCGGCGCAAACGTGCTGGTGATGGATGAACCTACCGCTGTGCTGGCTCCTCAGGAAACAGAAGTGTTGTTCGAGACCCTGCGCGCAATGGTCCAAGATGGCAAATCGGTCATTTTCATCAGCCATAAATTGCAGGAAGTGATGGCCATTTCAGACCGGGTGACGGTGCTGCGCAAAGGCAAAATCACCGCGGCAGGCATTCCTGTGGCCGGGGCCACCCGACAGGATTTAGCGCGGCTGATGGTCGGGCGAGATGTGGTCTTTCAACTGGAGAAAAAGCCCCAGGAAGCGGGAGAGCTCGTTCTAAAAGTGGAAAACCTCCATGCCGAAAATGACAAAGGCCTGCCTTCGATACGGGGAGTCTCCTTTGAAATTCGAGCCGGAGAGATTTACGGCCTGGCAGGCGTGGCAGGCAACGGGCAGCGAGAACTTTCGCAAGTCATCTCTGGTCTGCGAAAATGCACGCAGGGCCGCATCCTGCTCAACGGAGTGGAAATCAACAATCATCCGGCGCAATACGCCATTCAACGCGGCCTGGCCTATGTGCCAGAAGACCGCACCCATGTGGGTTCCTCTCCCAATTTAAGCGTAACCGACAATGTAATTATGAAAAATTACCAGCGCGAGCCAATTTCGCACGGCTGGATGCTGGATATTCCGGCGGCTCAGAACTTTGCGCGCAAGCTCAGGGACGCTTACAACATCGTCGTTCCCACCATCGAAACCCCAGTGCGCCTGCTTTCGGGCGGCAATCTGCAACGGGTGATTCTGGCGCGCGAGATTTCAGGCCGGCCTGCTTTGTTGGTGGCGGTGCAGCCAACGCGCGGGTTGGACGTTGGCGCCATTGAGGGCGTTCATCGCCTATTGCTGGCGCAACGCGAGGCCGGCGCGGCCATTTTGCTGATTTCCGAAGAACTGGAAGAACTGCTCTCGCTCAGCGACCGGGTAGCAGTGATTTACGAAGGCCGTCTGATGGGTGAACTACGCAACCCGGATATAGAAACCGTTGGTCTCATGATGACCGGCACACCGCTGGAACAAATCCAGGGCGCAAAGACGTAGGATGACAATTTTAATCGTTGAACGCACAGGAGCCTTTCTATGGCTGAAACAATTTCCGCGCCGCGTAAAAACAAATTTCCCTATCAATTGCAAATCGAACCGCGTCTGGAGACGCCCCCCGGCTGGTTGCCGGCAGCGGTTTCGGTGGCAGCCGTGTTTGTGGCACTGGTTTTCGGCGGCATCATCATCGCCATCGTTGGCGGAAACCCTTTTGCCACATACACGCACATCGCCAGAGCATCGTTTGGCAGCCTGGGCGTGCTTTCCGATACGCTGGTAAAAGCCACGCCTATTCTGTTCACCGCGCTGGCCTGCTCGGTGGCCTTTCGCATGAAGCTATGGAATATCGGCGCGGAAGGACAGTTCATCATGGGCGCGTTTGGCGCCAGCGTAATTGTGCTGGCCCCGCTGCTTCCCGCCCAAACCCCAGGCTGGATTCTTATTCCGGTCATGATGCTGGCGGGGGCGCTGACCGGCGCGCTTTGGGGCTTCATCCCTGGCTATCTCAAGGCCAAATTGAACGTCAACGAAATCATCAGCAGCCTGATGCTCAATTACATTGCTATCTCGTGGGTCAATTTTTGGATTTTCGGCGTCTGGTCTGAAGGCGGTTTTCAGATGAGTCCCAAATTTCCCGATGCGGCGCGTCTGCCACGCCTGCTCGACCTTGCAGGAATCATTCCGGCAATGCGCGGTCTGACCACGCACCTGGGGCTGTTGATTGGCATTCTGGCAGCAGTGATTTTGTGGCTGATTATCTATCGCAGCAAATGGGGATATGAAATCCGTCTAATCGGCGACAACGCCCAGGCCGCCAACTATGCCGGCATCAACATCAGCAAAAACATCATCCTGGCGATGATGGTTTCGGGCGGACTGGCCGGATTGGGCGGAATGTCCGAAATTACGGGCGTGGTGATGCGCCTGCAAACCTCGCCTATCGCTGCCGGATACGGTTTCACGGGAATCATTGTGGCCTGGCTTGCAAAACTTAACCCGCTGGCAGCAATTTTGGTCTCGATATTGTTCGGAGCATTGCTTTTGGCTGGACGCGAAATTCAGCCTTCGGGCATTCCAAAAATGATACAGGGCATTATCCTGGTCTGTCTGATTGCAAGCGACTTTTTCTTGCGTAACCGCGTGCGAATTGTCAAAACCGGCGAGGAGGCCTGATTCATGGACCCCATCATCATCTTGCAGGCGGGCGTCACCAGCGGCACAGTGCTGCTGTTTGCCACAATTGGCGAAATCCTGACCGAACGCTCCGGCGTGCTCAACCTGGGCCTGGAAGGCATGATGCTGCTTGGCGCCATGAGCGCCTTTAGCGTAGCGGTGTACACAGGCAATCCCTGGCTGGGGTTATTGGTGGCGATGATTGTCGCGGGTCTCATCAGCCAGGTTCACGCTTTCATCACCATCACCCTGCGCGCCGACCAGGTGGTCAGCGGGCTTTCGCTCACCTTTCTTGGAACAGGCATCAGCCTGGTCTTTGGCGAGGGTCTCAGCAAAGCCGGGACGATTTCACTGCTTCCCGCTTTCTCCCTCCCGCTGCTTTCGCAAATTCCCTTTTTGGGGCCCATCTTGTTCACCAACCAGAGCATCCTGGTTTACCTGGGATATTTAATCACCCCAGCGGCCTGGTATTACATCAACCGTACCCGCCCTGGCCTGCACTTACGCGCAGTGGGAGAATACCCAGCTGCGGCAGATGCACTGGGTATTAACGTGTTCCAGACTCGTTACCTGTATGTCTTCGTCGGTGGGGTCTTTGCCGGTCTGGCCGGGGCCACCATTAGCCTGGCGATTTCTCCCGGCTGGTTCAGCGAACTGACCACCGCCGGGCAGGGCTGGATTGCGATTGGCCTGGTGATTTTCGCGCAGTGGGACCCCTTCCGCGCCATGCTCGGCTCGTACGCCTTTGGCGCGCTGCGCCGCCTGATTCTCGATATTCAGGGGCCAACCATGATTTTCGGCCTGAATAACCCTTTCTATTACAATCCCTACTGGGGCTTTTTCCTGCAAATGCTGCCATATGCCTTCACCGTCATCGTTCTGATTCTCGGCTCGCGCGAAGCCATGCGCAAACGCCTCGGCGCCCCCGCCGCGCTGGGAACGCCGTACATCCGCGGAGAGCGAGGCTTGTAGAAAACGTCCCGAAGGCCTGAAAACCTTCGGGACGTTGCTTTAGAATTAGAACACCCTCTGCGTTGATTTAACAATCGTGCCATGTTCGGGCAGGCTGCGGCGCTCCTCCCCCGCCGCCAGCGAAACGTGCGGATGCGTCCAGCGGAAAATCCATTTGGCGTCTTCTGGCCGGACGTTAACGCAGCCATGCGAGCGCGGCTCGCCATAGGCGTTGTGCCAATGCGCCCCATGAATGGCAACCCCACCCTGAATGTAGGTACACCAGGGAACCGCAGGAGTGGAATAACCAGAAGATTCGTTCCCGGCGGTCATGTTCTTGGAGATAATCTTCCAGTGGGTGAGCAGCGTGCCGGTAGGAGTGGCATAGGCATCGGTCATTTGACCGGTAGCCGGGTCGAAGACCTGACCACTTGACACCCGACAGAAGAAGACCTCCCGTCCGGCTTCGTAGCAAGATAAAGTCTGGAAATCGAGGTTGAGCGCGATGGTCTTTTCGTTGGGGTCCACGTCCGGGCTAATCATCGAGACATCTTCGTCGGTCAGCACCTTAAAAGCCGACCCATCGGCCCAATAGAACTCATTGTACGCCCCGTAGCCATAGCCGCGCCCGTTGGCGTCCTCGTTCCAGCGGTATTCCACAAAACCGTTGGTTGTACGAATCTTATCCATCCAGACAACTTGCCCATAATATAAACGCGGCGGGAAGTTGTACTTGATGTGGTCGAGCAGCCAGGGCGAGACAATGTTGCCCTCGTGCGCCAAATCCACATACGGGACGGTCACTTCAGCCCAGAAGCCGTTTTGCCCGGCGGGAATTTCGGTCATGGGCGTGTTGGGCAGGTTACGGGTGGGCTGCACCATCGAGCCGTAAATATAACCATCGGGGGTTTGAACATACTTCTGGTTGGAAAGGCCGCCCACCACATTGCCCACCACTTCACGCTCCCAAACCACCAACTCATCTGCGTTCAATTTACGCAGGGAGTTATTCTGACTCGGGTCGTTGGTCGGGCTGCTGCGCAGGTCAATGTTGGTATCTACCACCCGCCCGATGATGGGGCTGTTCGGAAACAGCGGCAGGCGCTTGGGGCTGGAAAAAATCTCCAGGTTGGGCAAGCGATAGGGACGAAACGCCAGCGCACCCAGCCCCAGCGCAGAAAGTTTCAGAAAATCGCGTCGAGAGAGTTTTCGATTCATTCATGTACCTTTCAAAACACACTCCAACATCTTACAACATTGGCGGTGGATTTTTTAAGGAATTTTACTCGAAATTTTGCGCCTCTCTCCTCCACCCTGAGACCCCGTCCCGGAAATGAACATCCCCCGCGGCCCAAAGACCTGGCAAACATGGCTCAACGCAACAAGCCTGCAGAGATGACAAAACCAGGCCGAGAAAAATCAGCCCGGTTTTCGTTTTATGGCTCGCCTGGCATCCCAGGGAGTTGGTTCACCTGCTAACTCTGATGTCACAGATATTCTCAGTTGGTCTCCTTTTCCAATGGGGCATAATTATGATAAACATAGGATTCTTGACATTTTGGGGTAAGTGAACTCTGGGGAAGATACCAAATTCGCAAACACATCCTTGATGTGAATAGAACAGAACCATGTACATTAACTCCCTTTGCGGACAATGGATGCGGAGATTATTTTTGTCTATCTGTCGATGATAACAAGTATGGCGCCGTCTATCGATGGAATCATGAGTTTCCGGAAGATGATGAGGGAAAACTGCGCTTATTATCAGATTCATTCGGGACGTTTCTTTCAAAACTTGAAAGAAGAAGGGCAAAGTAGTAAATGAACATGATATCTCATCTGTCGGGATGTTTTGGCAGGTTTTCTGCGAGAAGCCAGGCACCATGAAAAAGTGTCCTCATCCGTACTGCGTGAAGATGAAACATGATGAAAGGCACGCACATTGTCAAACTACTCTCAACTTCCATTCTCCTCGTTATCCTCTGCGGGGCTGCTTTTCCCGCCCTTGCCGACTACCTCGGCCCTGACCGCCCGCAAGGCACAGGCATACCTGCTGGCGCAGCAGCAAACCGCCGCCCCTCGCGGAGAAGAAGCGAAGATAGAACGCATGGAAGAAGCCGAAGGCGCTACTCTCGCCGCGGCCAAGGCAGCAAAGCCTCAGCGCGATGAGCAGGCATACCAGTCCTACCGCGCCGGGGAACGGGACGCCGAAGCCATCGTGAAAGACTACGAAACGCGCAAAGCCGTGCAGGCGGGAGATGGAGGAATATGTTTCTCCACCTCCCGCCTGCACGGCGGAGAATGTCGAGAAGCCCAAGCCCTGGTGGAAGCGGGCAGGGGAGTGGGTGCAGCAGGAAATTATTCCGCCTGTACTACAACTCAGGCAAAGCCCTGATGAGATGTGGCACAGGCGCAGTGTGCGAATTCGCCTGGCGGCAACGGTTGTTGCGGTTACGATGCCAGCCCTGTTTGTCAGCGTAAATCTTGCGACTTATCTGGAGTATTGCCAGCAGAAAAATTGCGATGCCAACAGCCAGGTCATTGTGGCCGCTATGGCGCAGAATGGGAAGGGGTTTACCACTGAGACATTGCAAGGAATCTACAGTGACCCAGAAAAATATCTCAACCAAGATGGTAGCATAAACTGGGAAGAATATTTTGAGGGTCAAGGTCCGCGTCCTTACGAAGGCAATGCGGCGACCCTGATTTCTCGCTTCGTGCAGAACCTTCGCGCCGTGCCTGGGAACTTCGAGCGGCAATTCATGCTCCAACTGTATGTCAACGACCTGAAATTGCTCCAGGTAAAAGGGGAGACTTTGCCCGAAGGAGTGGATTTGGAATATCTGGAATGCCTGGCAGACCGTCTGCCTGGGGCAAGTTACCACTGCAAAAGCGGGAAAGAGAATTAACGATGAAGAAAACGCACTGGCTTATAATCGTCATTGGGGGAATTGTCCTGTGGGCAGGAACGATACTATGTTATTTAGTGATAATCCAATTAGGTTCAGAGTATCAGATAGAAGAAGAATTATTAGACGCATCAGAGGAAGCATATCGCTTCAATCCACAGACAGTTCTATCCATCCCAAGCCCAAGTGAAGGCGAAGTCTTTATACCAATACCATTTCAGGAAGACATCCTTAAGGAACCAACTAATGTACAAGTGCTTTGGCGACAAGAAGAATATTTTCATGTGATAGATTTGCTTATGCAGACGGTTTTGCACGAACAACTGAAAAACTGGAGACTTAATAGCGTTGCCAGCAAAATCAATTGTGCAGAACCTATATTTGGACAAGTGATTCCCCAAGGTATGAGTGTAGAGCTTTTTAGAGAGATAAAGACACCCGAACAAAAAATGCGTCAGGATTTGCATATCATTATAGATTCAGACAAAGAACTGATAATAGTTTTCGCAAGGGAGTATTACTCTTATGCAATACTCGACTATATTGAATGGACTAATTTCAAGATTCCTATCGAACAAGCCCTGACAATAGCTGACCAACAAGGTGGCGCTAAAGTTCGTACTGCTCTCAATAACCACTGCGAAATCAGGGCAATTTTAACTGCTGGGATACAAAAAGATGATTGGCAGATTTCTTACGAACCGTATAACAAGCCGAGTGTGTTTGAAGTTGCGGTAGATGAGAAGACAGGAAAGTATCGCATCTTGCGTGAGTTTGGAAAATGAAACAGCGGCGCAACACCGTTTGCAGCGGACAGTGGCCTCGCCGCTGAAGGGATGCGCCGCGAGTCAACGGAGTGGTTTTCAGGCGAAAGCATCTTGTCCGCCCTGCTGCTGCCATCGCCGCGGCTCCCAACGCCTGCCAGCTCTATTTTAGCCCATAATCCCACCACTCCCGGTACGATACACGCGACGATTGTCACTCATGGGTCTGCTCCTGTTCTTTAAATTGGCAAAAAAACGAAGTTTACCCGATTGGCAATCGTCTTTTTATTAAATCTGTCCGGTAGTCAAACTGCGCGTTGAAATTCTCAACCGAAATCGACAGAGCCGCCAGAACAGAATTCTCAACCAGTTTTCTCCACTCGGCGGCTCAAATTTAGCAAGCAGAAAACAGGACTCAGGCTGTTCACCTTTACAATACCTGTTGCGCCACCTGGCCAGAATAACAACCAAAGGCGATTAAAACTCTCCAGCGAGATTTGGATGCTGCCTTGGCTTTCATATCCAGAGCGGGGTTTCGATAGGTAAAACCTTCGCCGATTTCTATCAAATGACCGGCAAACCCGCCAACATGAAAGTCGTTCATCGCGTTGTTTCTGAAAAGAATCGAATCCCTGGCAGAAAAGAGATAAACAGCCAGAATTTGGCTTATTTTTTGAAGAAATTGGAAATAAAAAACCAGATATTCGCCGGACGTTCAGCCAGGCGGCGCATAAAGTAGGGATACCAATGCGTCCCAAAGGGAACGTATACGCGCACCGGGTAGCCTTCCTTGGCCAGCTCTTCCTGTAAATCACGCCGAATGCCGTAAAGCATCTGGAATTCCATGCCCGTCTTGGGCAAGCCGACCTTGTCGGCATAGGCTTTGGCAAAGGCAATTCGCTTCTCGTCATGGGTGGCAATGGCCGGGATGGCCGGGATGCGTCCATCGGCGCTCAGTTCGGTCTTTTGGGCCAGCGAGGCGTCAATCAGGATGGAGGCCAGGGTATCATAATTGGCATCAACGTCGGCTTTTTGAGGGTATGCCACCTCCGGCGGTTCTTTATAAGCACCCTTGACGAGCCGGAAAGTCGTCCCTTTTTCGAGCAAGGCGCGCACATCGGTTTCGGCCCGGTACAGATACGATTGCACGGCCATTCCCACCGTGCGGGGGGTAAAGCCTTTTGCAAGTTGTTCCTGATAAATCTGAATCGTCTTATCCACCCAGGGACTATCCTCAATGTCAATGCGGATAAAGTTTCCATACTCCCTGGCCCGTTCCAGGATGCGCGTCAGGTTGGCGCGGCAGACTTCATCCTCCAGACCCATGCCAATTTGGGTGAGTTTGATAGAGACATTTGAACGAACGCCTGCCTTCTGAATGCTGTCCAGCATGGCCAGAATACCGTCAGCAGCGCCATTCGCTTCTTCGGGGGTGGAGGTATGTTCCCCCAATTGGTCCAGCGTAGCGTTGATACCCTTTTCGTTGAGCGTGCGCACAACTCGAATGGCATCTTCAATGGTGGAACCGGCCACAAAACGCGAAGCCGCCTTCCAGGCAAAACTCCAGCCAGTGACCAGGTTCTGCGCCCAGGCGGCTTTAGAAAGGTAAATCAAAAAACTCCGCAGCATGGTGTTAACCTCATTGAGCAAATGGGAACGACAAAAAACAGCACGGATTCCTTACAAAATCTGTCTGTGTTATACTCTTGCACGGCTGATAACGCAAGTATAGACTGACATAAGGTACAGGTGACAAATGAACCGTTTCGACATCACGTTCACCGTTCATTCGGAGGTCCTGTGAGAGTCGTTCGCGATACATCCTTCCTGCTGCGATGGATTTCCCTATTATTTATCGCCGCCGCCGTCGTGCTGACCATGGTAGAGTTGACCGCTTATTCCCGTCTGCGTGCCAACTACCCGGCGGGCATGAGCATTGCCGGGGTAGCCGTTGGGGGAGTCGACCCGCAAACCGCTACCCAGCGATTGTTACAGGTATACAATACCCCGATTGAACTCCAGTATGCCGGGGCCGTCATTCACATGGATCCCAGTCTGGCCGGTTTTCAAATTGATACCGAGGCCATGCTGGCCGCAGCCGATTTACAACGCACCGGCAGTTCTTTTTGGGGCGGGTTTTGGGATTACCTGTGGAACCAGCAAACCCAAACCACCGATGTCCCCCTCATTGCAACGTTTAGCGAAGACCGTCTGCGCGCTTATTTGCGGGATGAAATTGCGCCTCGCTACGATGTGCCGGCCGTAGCCGCCCAACCCATTCCAGGACAGCCCACCTTCGCCGCTGGGACGACCGGGCAGGAACTGGACACCAATCGCGCCGTCATTCTCATCGAAGATGCCCTGCGCTCCCCCACCAACCGTTCTGTCTCGCTCACTTTCCAGCGCACCTCGCCAGGCCGGCCTCCGCTCCAGAACCTGGAGACACTGCTCAAACAAATTATCGAACTGAGCAATTTCGATGGCGTCGTTGGAATTTACATGCTCGACCTGCAAAATGGCGCCGAAATCCACTTTGGCTATGACCGTCTCAAGTCCATATCGGTCGAGCCAGATATCGCCTTTACAGCTTCCAGCACCATCAAAATCCCCATTCTGGTATCCACCTACAAAAACCTGGGGCCTGTTCTGGATGAAACCGTCGCGATGGATGTGCTGGAAATGGTCACGAAATCAGAAAACCCGGCTTCCGACCGGCTGATGGACCGGATTGCCTCAGGCCGCGGGCCTCTGGCCGTCACCGACGATATGCGCGCCATCGGGCTGGAAAACACCTTCATTGCTGGCTATTTTTACGACCGCGCGCCCCTGCTACAGGTCTTCACGACACCCTCCAATCAGCGCGGCGATGTTCTCACCTCGCCCGACATCTACAACCAGACCACGCCCTCCGAAATGGGCGCGCTGCTGGCCGATATTTACCAATGCGCTCAAAACGGCGGCGGGGCGCTTATTGCCGCCTTCCCCGATAAGCTCAACCAGGATGCCTGCCAGCAGATGATAGAATATCTGAAACGCGACAAAATTGGCGTCCTGCTTGAAGCGGGCATCCCTGACGGAACCCAAATTGCCCACAAACACGGGTGGATTAGCGGCCCATCCGGCATCATCCAAAACATCTCCGATGCGGGCATCGTCTATTCCCCTGGCGGCAATTACGTCATCGTCGTCTTTGCCTACCATCCCGTTCAGACGGTTTGGGAGCCGGTATCGGGCATGTTTGCGCAAATCTCCCAGGCCGTTTACAACTACTTCAATCTGCCCACGCAGTAACGCTATCCTCCAAGATTTCCACACGAGCCCGGTCTGCATGGAAAAACTGGAATCAAGGTGCTGACGTTCAACGAAGCCTTCAACCGGCACGACGTAGACGGCATGATGAAACTGATGAGCGCAGATTGCGTCTTGGAGAACACCTTCCCGGCTCCAGATGGCACGGTGTACGCCGGAGCAAAGGCCGTCATCCGCTTCTGGCAGGAGTTCTTCCGCCCCGCACCCACATTGAGGAAATTTTTTGGGCTGGGACTGCGCCGGCGCTGCGAATGGAGCGCGGAAGATGGCAGCCAGGGGTACGTTCGCGGCGTAGACATCTTCAAAATCCACGAAGGACGTATCCGCGAGAAACTTTCTTACGTCAAAGGGTAGTAAGGTCTGGGTTAAACTTACCAGGCGAACCTGCCGCCAAAGGCTAAGGAGTAAACCATGAATGGAAAATCAATTGTCTTCTTTTTGCTGGTCGTTTTGTTGCTGCTGGCAGGCATTGCCTATCTGCTAAACTCCATCCAACAGACGGCGCAGAGCGGCATCGAACGCGCCGTAGCGCCCTTTGAACAAAGCAATGCCGCCCTGCAAACCCAGGTCTCGCAACTGATGAACCCGACCCCCACCATCATTCCTGACCCGGTGACATACATTCAGGAAGTGCGCGCGCTGGCCCGGCTCGAAACCATTCAATACACGGTCGAAAAAGTCATCACCGCCGAAATTGGGCAGGGCAACTTCAATTTCCTGTTCGGTGATACGCTGCTGTTCGTGGCGCACGGTGTTGCCATTGCGGGCATCGACATGGGCAAAATCCAACCACAGGACATGGTGCTCGTCAACGGCGTCCTGAATGTGCGCCTGCCGCCCGCCGAACTGTTCATCGTCACGCTCGACAACAACAAATCCTATGTGTACCGGCGCGACACAGGCATCCTCACCAAGCAAACGGTGGACCTGGAAACCCTGGCCCGCCAGCGCGCCGAAGAAGAGATTCAAAAAGCCGTCCTCGAGGACGGCATCCTGACCCAGGCGCAAAATAATGCCGAGTTATTCCTGTATAAGTTCTTCCAGTCGCTCGGCTACCGCGATGTGGTGTTTATAAAGTAACGCGAGATGAATCCCGCGCTACGCCCGCTCCGTCCAACTGGGGTGGGCGTATTTATTTTGAAGCAGGTCTTCCGCGTGGGCAATCTCCTCCCCGCTCAATTCGCCGCGCTCAAACCAGATTCCCAACTCGTGCTGAAAGGCCTCCACAACAGCCTGGGCGGCTGTTTCCCAATCAATCTCCCGGCCCAAAATGGATTGGGCGGTGGTGGCGCGTTTGAGCAGCTTTTCAGCCGCCGCCGACCGCGCCTGCTCATCGGAGAAAAACAACGCCTGCGTAATGCGCGTCAGGTCACCCGTGAGCGGAAACGAGCCGTGCTGAAGCACCCCCTCCCGTTTGCGCGCCTGCGCCGAACCGATGAGTTTCTTGCCACCCGCCACAATTTCATAGGCCGAAGGAACTTCAAAACAAACCGGACCTTTCGAGGCCCCTGTAACAGGCGCGTGTTCGGCCATTTCCACGGGAATTCCGAGCGCGCGCACCCCAGCCACCAGGGCTTTTGCCAGGCGCTGGTAACTCTCCAAAATGGTACCCTGCATCAGCGGATGGTCGAGCGGCGCGGTCACGGAATAGGTCAATTCGTCGGTATGCAAAATCGCGCGTCCGCCCGTCGCCCGGCGGACGACCTCCCAACCGCGCGCGGTCAGGCGTTCCAGGTCAACATCCGCGAAAGGCTGAGCATATCCCAACGAAAGGCAGGGCGGATTCCAGGCATACAGCCGAAGGGTCGGCAACGATTGGCCGCGCCCGGCAGTTGCTAAAATGGCTTCATCTACAGCCATATTCCAGGCCCCGCGCGCAGGCGGGGTGATGAGCAGTCTCCAGGTATAGGTCATCATCATCTTGAAGATTTCATCTCGAACCGGCTGAACTCACCCGCAGGCGCTTCTTCTTCGGCGCGGCATTCATCCACCCGCGACATGCGCGGGCCGGTTTTCAAGGCTTCAAGGAACACCTGCAACGCGGCGGGCTCTCCCTCAGCCACCGTCTCAACCGTATCCCAGCCGACATTGCGCACCCAACCGGTCAGCCCCAGCCGTTCAGCGGCATCAATCACGAAAGCGCGGAATCCAACCCCCTGCACCCGCCCCCGCACCCAGGCATGGATGCGCCCCTGTTTCTTTTCAGCCATTGCCCGGCCTCCGGTATAAGAAAGCATTTCCCAACGGCACAATGAGAAACACTGCCAGAAGAATGAGGTAGGGGGCAAAATCTCCCAGTGCCGATACGCTGGGCCTGCCGCCAGGCAAGGTGCTCTGCCAGTCGGCCTCGACCTGGCTGAGCAGTTTGCCAGTGGCGCGCAAGGGGCCTTGTTCGCAATCCAGGCCATCGCCATAGGCGTTGATGAGCGCCAGCAGGCCTGCCTGCCCATATTTCTCAATGAAGTAGCGGGTAAAAGCCTCCGACTGGGCATAGGCCAGAAAGGCGCGTCCGCTGTCAGGCGGGAAAGAGCCACATAACTCGCCGAATGGAATCAGCGTTTGGTTTTCCACAGCCAGCGAGACCGCCCGCCCATAATCGGGGTTGACGGCCAGTTCCACGCGCGAGGCAATCCCTTCTCTCAGCCAAACTGGCAGTTTGGCGTAGCGTTCACGCGTCAGGTCATAGGTCAAAATGTGAGCCAATTCGTGTGGAATTTTGCGATCCATCTCCAGCCCCTGTTCGGGGCCAGGAGCAATCGCCAGCAGCGCCACGCGCAGGTCGGGGCTGGCGTGTCCGCCCGCCCAGGCAGGCCCACCCAACTCGAAGGCTTTCTGCAAATCGACCAGCGAAGCATAGATGTACACGTTTATCGGCGCAGAGGGGGCAACCAGCAGCAAGTCGCGGGCGCGGGTCATTCCCCGGCGAACGGCATCAAGCGCAGCCTGACCAAAAGGCTCGCCGCCCGCATACCAGTGAAGTTTGACCCCATCCACTTCGCGTTCCGTCCAGGGGAAACGATTATCGACATACGGGAAGGAAAACTCATCGGTTTTCAACTGTCGGCCATCCGCGAGTTTGACGATGTAGGAGTAACGCACCAGCGCGAAGGGACGCAACGGGCCTTGCTCAAAGGCATAAGTAAATGTGGTGGAACCATCGGCTTCGACTGAAATCGGAAAGACGCGAGTGGCGGTTTCGCCCTCCGCGCGGAAGACGATATAGGCTTCGGCTACCGTCCCCGGCAGGTCAAGCAGCCGGGACTGAAACGTAACTGGTTCCCCAAATAGATAGGAAATCCCCAGGTCAGCCACTTGCAGTGGGGTGTCTGACTGCGCCGCGGCGGGCGAGGCGGCAAACAGCAATAGCAGAAACAGGGCTAGAAATCGTCGCATGTTATTTTCCCAGGAGCAAGATGAGCGGCGTGAGGGTCAGCGGGCTCAGGAGCGTACTGACCAGGACAGTAGCCGCCACAAGAGAGGTATCCAATTTATATTCAGCGGCCAGGTTGGTGGTGGCGACTGCAGAGGACATGGATGCCTCTGTAATCGCCGCCTGGCGCGCGCTGCCAGTGAGACCAAGCAGAGCAGCGAAGGCAAACCCTAACAGCGGCCCGGCCAACAAGCGCACCGAGGCGCTTAATCCTAAACCACGCAGGCTTTTGGTCCAGCGGACGTGTCGTAATTCCAGACCAAGCAGAAAAATCATGAGCGGGACCGACGCGCCAGCCGCCAGAGAGACGGTTCGCGCCAGGGAAACAGGCAGGCTGATTCCGGCCTGGTTGAGAACCACTGCCAGCAAAACGCCGTACATGGTAGGCACTTTCAACATTCCCAAAAGGGCCTGCTTCAGGCTTAAATGTCCAAGCGAGGCAATCAACACGCCCAACGTGTTGGTGAGCAGGGCCGCGAATACGAAATAGATACCGGAATGCGCCAGGGCTTCCTGTCCAAAGGCAAAAGCGATTAAAGGCAGGCCGTAGTTGCCGTTATTAGCGAACATGGCCGTCAATATCACCGAAACCAGCACAGGTCTTTCGAGCCGAAGCGCCAGCCCGCCCAGGAGCGCAAGAATTCCAGATGAGACGATGACGCCCACTGCCAGGCCGCCTATCCGCAAGACATCCAGGGCCGGGAGTTTGTTGGTTATCAGAAGGTTAAAAACCAGGACCGGCCCAAAAAAGTAGAACAGTGAACGCCCAATAGCGCGCGAATCGATATCGAGTTGCCTGCCAAGCACAAAACCTGCCGCGCTGATGAGCATGATGGGAAGGATATTATTGGCGAAGGTGTTGAAGAGTTCAGTGATGGACATAGCTGCCCGGCAAAAGAAAACGAAGGTAATTGTAACCTGAAAAAGACCTCCGCGCTCAAAAAGAACGCGGAGGGGTCAAACATGATTTATCAAGAATATTTACCCATTACGCTCGGAGGTTTTCTGGGCGTAATGGGCGCGCTATCGGTTGCGGGAGGTTTTTTTCCTATCCACCGGCTCATCTTCGTCATAGGCCAGAAGACTAAAATTTGCCGAGTCTTCGGTAAATTCCAGGTTCAGGAGCGCACCTTCCAGAAATTGCAGCATGGCTTCATCATCCGTATCATCGATGAGAGTTTGCAGATACTCGCGCACATCTTCGCCGCCGATGAGCGAGAGCGACCAGATGATGGCTTGCAGCACCTCGTCATCTTCTTCCTCTTCAATCAGGTTCAATAACGGCTGACGAGCGGATTTGAGTTGCAGTTCTCCCGCAGCGCGAACAGCGGCCAGACGTACTTGTGGCTCTTCGCTCAGAAACGATTCGATAACCTGTCCCTGCCAACGAGCATCGGCAGAGCGCCCTGCTGCCACCAGCGCGGAGGCCTGCCAGCGCGGGTCGCGGTGCCGAAAGGCCGATTCAATCAATGCGGCGACCTCGTTCCGGCTAGAGTAACCAAGCGATTCAAGCGCAGTTCGCGCCAGGTGATTATCCGAATCCGCCGCCGCCGTGAGCAGGCAATCGGTGACCTGTTTGAGATTCCCGTCAGACATTTCTCCCAATTCGCCCATCTCGACGAATTGACCAAGCAAGGCGGCAGCCCCGGCACGGGAGGCCGGTTCGGGGTCGCTGATGGTCATCTGCATCAGACGTGGAAGCAGGCGCGTGTCGCCCGTTTCGGCCAGCAATTGGAGCGCGTACAACCGCACCTGTCCATCGGGGTCATCCAAAAGGCGAGCAGCCAGCAGGTCGAAGGATACGATGGTATCTTCATCGAATAACTCAACCATGCGCTTGAGCAGGAGATGCTTGCGGGCTTGCGGTAAGCGCGGCCAGGCCTGCATGACCGCTTCAAGATTGGCAGCAGACAAATCGGAGAAACGCCCGGTATATTTTGCGGGAAAGACGCGCTCTTCGTCCTCTAGCGCGGCGAGAATGGTAGAAAATGGGATTTCTTTCATGAAGTCGGGTGCTTTCTTAAAAAACGAATTCCAAATGTCCTGACGCAGAATGCATTCCGCATTAAGGCAGGCTAATGTTGGCCGGATTGATAAAATCGAGCAAATTGACGAACAGCATCAGGCCAATCAGAAACAAGAACGCCACGCCGTTGATGACATTTTCCAAACGCGGGGGAATGCGGCGACGAAAGAGGATTTCGGGCAGAGTAAACAGAATACGTCCACCATCCAGCGCGGGGATGGGCAGTAAGTTCATCACCCCCAGAGAAATGCTGAGCATGGCAACCAGCGAGAGAACATAATTGGTGGGCTGAGAGGAAGCAGGCGCGGACGAGCCGTCGGATGGTTCAAGAGCCGCCTGGCGGCTTTCGGTATCACGCTCTACCGCCTGACCAAAAAAATCATAGATACCCTTCAGACCCACCAGGCGCGCTTCTTCGGGCGCAATCACGCCTTGAATGAGGCCAATGGGAATGTAGAGGATGGTCAACGCTTGAATGCCTGTGTAAGTAAAACCACCACCAATGGCTTCAAACAAGGTGGCATCACGACGCGGATACGCCAAGCCAACGCCAAGCGCGCCTTGTTCTGCCGTGCGGCTGGAGAGCGGCGTGACAGTCAACGTCACCAGTTGGCCGCCGCGCTCGAAGGTCATTTCAAGCGGCTGGTCCAGGCTGGCGCGAATCATGGCGCGGGCTTCTTCCATGCTCGTGACCGGCTTACCTGCAATCGAGACAATCACATCTTGGGGTTGAATACCAGCCAGTTGGGCCGGTGAGTTTGGCGTCACCTCTTCAATCAGGACTTTGCCGGGAACAGCTACTCCCATCTGCGCAATGATGATGGATGTGACCACGACGGCAGTGAGCAGGTTCATGGCCGGGCCGGCAAACAAAACCACCAGCCGTTTCCAGGGATTAGCCGCCGCCAGTCCGCCGGGGACATCGGGGTCGCCTTCGCCTTTGGGACGCACGAACCCGCCCAGTGGCAGCCAGTTAAGCGTAAATTCGGTGCCTTGTTCTAACGCAGTAACCGGCCCGTTAATTTCAATCGCCCCACGTTGAGCAGGAGCGGGGTTTGCAGCCGCGGCTGATTGAGAGGGGGCAGCCAATTCAACCGTGCGCAAGACAAATTTGCCATTCACAGAATCGACCGTCGCGCGCGCGTTTTTATTCAAATCCGACTGAGGGTCGAGCGGGATGTCGTAGTTGCTCGGGATTTCAATTTTTTGCCCGCCAATGGTAATAGAGCCTTTGGCGCGCCAGAAACGCCATAAGCGCGGTGGAATACCAAAACCGAACTCTTCTACTTCAATTTTGAAGAAACGCGCGGCCAGGTAATGTCCCAATTCGTGAAGGAAAATCATACCGCCAAACACGAATACTACCAACAACAGGGTCATAGTTCATCCTTTTTTCTCTGGTACCCGAAGTCTGCCGGCTTCGGTGTAAATTGGGGGAATTTTGCAAGCACGCCACATACTACCCTGAGCGAGGCAGATATGCTCCCTGAAACGGTCATACAGGAGGGATTATATCGCCTTTTGGTTAGCAAAATATTAGAGCAGGCTGGCAGGCCCGCCAACGGTGGCGCTCAACACATTGCTCACGTCGGGAATTTCGCGCAACAGAGCGGCGACCTGGGCCATTTCGCTTTGGGGGCAGATGACATGCACGTTCGGCCCGGCGTCAATGGTGTAGGCTACCTGCAGCCCATCCTGACGCCAGGTACGCACAGCCTCCATCACCGCCAGGGTCGCTGGCTTCCAATAAAACAGGGCTGGCTGGCTGGTCATCATCACAGCGTGCATCATGTCTGAATCCAGTTCGATGATGTGGGCGAATGCGGCAAAGTCTCGCTCCAAAATGGCGCGGCGGCAAATTTCAAGGCGGCGCGGCGCATCGGCCACGCGGGCGGCTTGCAGGGGGCTGGTGGGCGCAAGCGCGTGACCCTCCGTGGAGCCGGTGGCCTTGTGTCCGGCAGAAACAATCGCCACACAATCTGCAAGCGCCCAATGCTCCGGCGGGGCAATGCTCACGGCGAAAGAATCATCATCGCCCACGCCCATTTGCCATTCGACAAAACCGGAGGGGATGCTGCGCGAGGCGGAACCAGACCCAAGGCGGGCCAGGCGCGAGATTTGCGCTTCGCTCCAATCCAACCCGGCGGCCTGGGTCGCCGCCAAAGCGAGCGCAGCAAAGGCTGATGCAGAACTCGCAATTCCGGCCCCGGTGGGGAAGTTGTTTTCTGAAAGCACTTCGGCCCGCAGGCTCATCCCCGCTGCCTGGCGAACGATATCGAGAATGCCGGAGACGCGTTCCAGCCCTTTGCCAGTCACCTCGCGGCCATTGATAACCAGTTCGTCCAGCGCCAGCGAGGGCTGAAAACTGACGGTAGTGCGAGTAAACAGCCCATCCAGATTCATCGAAATTGAGCCATTGACGGGCAAACGCAGAGCAGAATCTCTGTTCCCCCAATATTTGATAAAGGCGATGTTTGGATGGCTTTGGGCGGTGGCAAAGAGTGTTTTCATGGCATTTTGCGCGCAAAGCAGTGTTTTTTCAAGACAAACACCACTGTTTCGTCTGATTTTCCTTTCTTTCAGAATGTGACTACATGATACCCCAGGCAATGTTTAGGGGCAATACAAAAAAGAATGCCCTGTTTGACGATGCCAGGAACCATCATCCCAACGCCAATCCTGCCACCCTGGAAGAAACAGAACGGGTGGAACTGTTCCCGGAAGGGCAGTCATCACCAGGCTTTTCAGTTAATTTACGCCCTGGCGCGCGGTCCAACCCAGTCGGTGGTTGAGAAGCGGAACAAAAACGCGGGAGCAGCGTCTAACAGTATTGTGGAACAAGTCAGTGACTTGCGCGAAGAACAAGGAGAAGACGATGGAAAAATTCAAAGTAGAAGTTCTCGAAGTCGAAAAAGCCTTTGCCCAACGGGTCAAAGAGCAGGGAATCAAGTCGGGCTTTCTCGCTTATGCCGCCGAAGAAGCCGTCCTGCAGCGCGACGGCAAACTCATTTGCGGCAAAAAAGCCATCGAAGCGTTTTTTGACCAGCAAAGGCTGGAGGACGTTTGGCTGGATTGGCAGCCCGAATTTGTGGATGTTTCTGCCGCAGGCGACCTGGCATACACCTACGGCCAGTACACCCTCGCCACCCTGGACGAGAACGGGCAGGAAACCGTCTCAAAGGGCATTTTTCACACCGTCTGGAAGCGCCAACCCAACGGTGATTGGCGCTACGTTTGGGATTAAGGAGCAACCATGCAGCGTCAAAACATTTCCAGCGGAACGCCCTGGGAGCCAGTGGTCGGCTACTCGCGCGCTGTTCGGATTGGCAGACAAATTTGGGTTTCCGGCACCACCGCCACCGATGAAAACGGAAAACTTGTTGGCGCCGGAGACGCCTATCTGCAAACCGTTCAGGCGCTCAAAAATCTGCAAGCCGCGCTGCAAAAAGCAGGCGCAAGCCTGAAGGATGTTGTCCGAACCCGCATATATGTCGTCAACATCGCCGCCAACTGGGAAAAGGTGGGGCGGGCGCACGGCGAAGTCTTTGGCAGCATTCTGCCCGCCGCCAGCATGGTGGAAGTGAACGCCCTGATTGACCCCGCCATGCTGGTTGAAATGGAAGCGGATGCTTTTGTAATCAAAATAAGCAAACAAAAGGTTTAACCATGTCTCGATATATTTTTCTACTCTCGCTGTTTTTGCTTTTGGCTCTTTCCGCCTGCAATGGCATTGCCGTTGTGCCGCTGGAAAACACCCCCGCCCCGGCAGTGACTCTCGTCCTGCCCACCGCCGCCCCCGTAACGCTCGTCCCGCCTACCTTGCCGCCGACCGCCATTCCGCAACCAGCCACCTCCACCCCCGCGCCCGCCAGCAGTTGCGTGAACGCGGCGGAATTTGTGGCCGACATCACCATTCCCGATGGCAGCGTCCTTGCCGCCGATGCGCCCTTTGCCAAAACCTGGCGCGTCAAAAACAGCGGAACCTGCGCCTGGGACAGCCGCTACGCCCTGGCCTTTGTGGATGGTACGCTCTTCAGCGCCTACGACGCCTTTGCTCTGTCCGTCTCCGCCGCGCCCGGCGCAGTGGTGGACATCAGCATTCCCATGCGCGCCCCGCTCTACCCGGCGAACTACATCAGCGAATGGAAACTGCGCGCCCCCGATGGGACTCTCTTCGGCGTGGGACGCAGCAACGCCCCGCTGACGGTCAAACTCTCCATCGGCGGCGGTTCAAGCCAGACGGTGATTGCCGGCTTCGTCTATCAAGACCTGAATGGCAACCAGCAATACGACTACGCCAGCGACTCGCTGATGGCAAACCGCACCGTGCAGATTCAACAGGGACGTTGCAGCCTGGGTGGAAACATTCTGGCAAAGACCGTCTCCGGCGCGGATGGGCGTTACAGCCTGACCGGCAATTTTAGCGGCCAGGTGTGCGTGGCATTGCTGGGCGAAGAAACCGTCGAGCAGGTCGTAGATTTGAACCTGCCCGCCAGCGAAAGTTACAACCCGCTCGACCTGCAGGCCGCCTTGCCTTCCGCGCTCATCAGTGGTTACGTCTGGAGCGACGCGGATGGAGATGGATTTCGCCAGCCAGGTGAATTACCTTTTGCGGGGGTTGTTGTGGTCATTCAAAAAGGCCCCTGCGGTTCAGCGCAATCCGTTCCATATTCAGCCATCTCCGATGCGGACGGTTATTTCCAATTTCGTGAGTTATATGGTGGAACTTATTGTGTCAGCATTCATGCCAGTGAAGGCAACAATGCTGTTCTTCTGGGGAGTGGCGTATGGACCACCTCCGGCATTCAGCAAATCACCATCCGCCCGTCCACAGAAGAAATCGCCAACTTTGGCTGGAAAACCCCATAGCATCGTCATTCTGCTGTCTATAACAACTGAAACGCTGAAGATTTTACTGACAAAACCGCCGCCTGTTCTGCAGAACTTGTTAGATTTTACGGCACAGCAACTCGCCCTTGCCAATGGGAACAATCAGGGCATCCACGCGCGTATCGGTCAGGGCGCGGTCCAGCATGGGTTGCAGGGCTTCGCGGTGGTTGATGGCGTTATCTGCCACCAGAAGACCGCCTTTGACCAGCCGGGGGACGACCATTTCGTAGATTTCGCCGTAGATTTCTTTTTCGGCGTCAAGAAAGCAAAAGGCAATTTGGGCGAATTGTTCGATGTGTTTGCGCGCGTCGGCGGCAATCAATTCAACGGCGTTTTCAACGCCCGCGAGGCGGAAGGTTTCGCGGGCAAGTTGCGCTTTTTCGGGCAGGACTTCAAAGGTGGTCACGCGCCGCCCTGTGGTTGCCAGCCAGAGCGTGGAATAGCCCGCGCTGGTTCCAACTTCAATGACGTGTCCTTGCGGCGCATTCGCCAATAACAAAGCGAGGAATTTTCCGGTTTCGGGGGGAATTTGCCGCAGCCGCTGCATCCGCGGCGTGCCGTCGGTTCTGTCTTGGGCGTCGCGCGCTTCGAGAAGGCGCATTTGTTCGAGCATGGCGGTTGGGATGGTGTGGAACATGGTCTTTTCTCCTGTTTCGATTTCTTGGTTTTCAGAAAGTCATCAGGTTGTAGAGCCAGCCTGTTAGCACCGCGCCCAGCCAGAGGGTGCCAAGAACGATGGCAATGACACGCCAGCGGGCAATGGTGAGCGCCCCGGCGACTGCGCCAAACGAGGCGCCCGCGCCCGTGATGAGGAACGCCAGCGCCGCGCCTTCGCTCATGCCGCCATCCAGCATGGCGCGCACCAGCGGCAGGGAGGCTTCGGTGTTGATGTAAAAGGGCAGTCCCAGCGTGGCGGCGAGGGGAATGCCATAGGCGCGCCCTTCGCCAAACAGGGCGGGCAGCCAGGCGGCGGGGATGAGCCCGTTGAGCAGGTAGCCGATGAAGGCAAAGGCAAAGAACAAACCCAGCAGGGTTTTGCCGTTGGCGAGCAGTTCGCTCAAAAAGCGGCGGGGAGTGACGGCGGGTTTAACGGTCAGCACGTTGAGGGTCAGTCCGCTTTGCGCCGGGAGGCGGGATTGACCCGCGAGCCAGCCGCGCGCTTCGGCGGCGGAGGCAATTAATCCGCCGAGTAATCCCAAAAAGATGGAGGCGAGGAAGAACGCCCAGGCAAATTTCCAGCCGAACAGCCCGGCGCTGTAAACCAGTTCTTGCGGCGAGGTGAGCGGCGAGGCAACCATGAAGGCGACAATGGGCGCCCAGGGCATGGCGCCCGCCATCATGCCGAGCAGGACGGCGGTGGTGCCGCACGAGCACAGCGGGGTGGCAACGGCGGCGGCGGTGGCGCCCAGAACGCCGGCGCGGCGATAGCGCTTGAGCCAGGCGGACAGGGTTTCGCTATCCAGGTAGAGTTTGAGCAGGGTGGCGATGAGGATGCTGATGAGCAGGTAGAGCCAGTTGTGCGAAAAGGTCGTCCAGACTTGCGTGAGGGTGTTGAGTAAGAAAGAAATGGGGAACATGGGAACCTCCGGGGGTGATTTTCACTATGATGGACGGAGGGTCGGCGAAAAAGACGCAAATCAGGCGGCGCAACAGCAGCAATGTTCCCAATAATCCAGCACGCGCCCGCGGCGGTCAAATTCGATGTGACAGCAGGTGAGCAGGGCGTCTTTGACCTTTTGGCGGGCGCGCTGAACGCGCGATTTTGCCCCCGAAAGCGAAATGCCCAGGCGTTCTGCCAGTTCCACCTGGCTGAGTCCTTCAAACTCGGTCAGCAGGAGCGCCTGGCGGTAGGGTTCGGGCAGGGCTTCGACGATTTCGCGCAGGGAGAGGGCGAGGGCGGCGGCGGGGTCGGGGTCTTCTTCGGCGGGCAGGGGCAGGTCATCGCTCAGGTCGGTGAGCGGACGGGCGCGGCGGTAGTGGTCAATGATGGCGTTGCGGGCAATCTGGTATACCCAGGCTTCCAGGCGGTCGTGGTTTTGCAGGCTGGCGAGGCGGGTGTGGATTTTGAGAAAGACGTCTTGCAAAATGTCTTCGGCGGCGGCTTCGTCGCTGACGCGGCGCAGGATGAAGGCGCGCAGGCGCTGATGCAGGGTGTGGTAGAGGCTGTTCAGGTCGGGGAGCATGGGCGGGTCAGGGTTGAAACCATTCGGCAAGCAGGCGTTTGAGGGCAGTGGTTAGTTCGGGCGCGCCCGCGTTGGTGAGCAGGCAAAATGCCAGTTGGTGAGCGTGTGAAAGGGCGGCTAAGGCGAAAAAGTTGCCGGTGGAACCTGCGTGCAGGCTGAACACGCCGAGCGATTCGAGCCCGCGCAGGCGGTTGACGCCCCAGCCTGCGCCGATTCCCGGTTCGCCCCGGCGGTGCAGGGGGGCAAAAGCGGGGCGGGGGTCTTGCAACAGGCGCAGTTGCATTTGCAAAAAGCGGGCATACGCCAGGGCGGGCAGGCAGACATCTCCGGCGGGCGCCAGGCAGGGCGGGATGAGCGGCTGATTGGGCGGATGGGGGGCGTATCCGCCCTGCTCGTTGGGGAGATGCCCCCAGGGTTGGTCGGGCAAGATGCGGGCGGGGTGTTCGCACCCGGCATACGCCTGAATGTCCAGCGGGTCGAAAATCTGCTGGCGGAGCAGGGTTTGCCAGCCCACGCCGCTGGCGCGTTCTGCCATTGCCGCCGCCAGGCTGTAGCCCGCGTTGGAGTATTGCGGGGCGTCTTGGGGGGCGGGCGGAATATGCTGGAGCAGGAAGGCGGCAAAGCGGGCGGGGTGTTCCTGCGGCGGCAGGTCGGCGAAATCGGGCAGGATGAAATCGGGGTCGTCGGTATCGGTGTAGGGCGGCAGACCGACGCGGTGCGTGAGCAACGCTTCGAGCGTGATGTGGCGATAGGCGGGAAGGGTTGTCGCTGCCAGGTCGGGGAAGCACTCGGCGGGGGACGTCTCCCAGGTCAGTTTGCCTTCGTCTACAAGCGCGGCGCAGGCGGCGGCAAGCATGGCTTTGGCATTGGAGCCGATTTGAAAAAAGTCTGCCAGGGTAAGCAGGTTGCCGGGTTGGTCGGCGCGGCGCGCGCCGGTGACGTCTGCCGCCAGGATGGACTCGCGGCTGGCGACAAAACCAGCCAGGGCGGGCAGGTTTTGCGCGGCGCGCAATTCTTTGAGCAGGGGACGCAGGTTCATGGGCGGTCAAACATCCGCAAAAGCGGGGTGATAGCGCACCACGCCGCGCCTGCCGCGCAGGGCGCCGGGGGCGAGTTCGGTCAGCATGAAGACTTCGGCGGGCACGTCCACTTCCCAGCGGATGCCAAAGGGCTGGCTGGGCTGGAAGCCAAAGCGCGGATAGTATTCAGAGTGTCCCAGCACGATGACGACGTCATGCCCCAGCGCCTTCAGTTCCGCCAGCGCGGCGCGGATGAGTTTTGAGCCAATACCCTGTTTTTGAAATTCGGGCAGGATTGCCATGGGTCCCAGTCCAACCGCCTGCCATTCGGTATCGTCATCGCGGATAGTGACGGGGGAAAAGAGAATGTGTCCAACGATTGTTTCGTCCACCTGGGCAACCAGAGACAGGACGATGGCGTTCTCGTCTCGCAGTTTGTTTACCAGTCGGGCTTCGTTGTCGCGCCCAAAGGCGCGTTGGTTGACGTGGAAGACGGCGGGGACGTCTGCGAGGGTTTCAGGGCGGATGATAAGGCTCATGATTTGTTCTCCTGCGCCGATTGTACTGTTCAATGGGCTGATTCAGGCTTCTGCCTTGTCTTTCAGCCGCTGTAACGCGGCTGCGAGCGACTTTTCCAGGAAGCGCGGGTCGAAGAACAACATCAGGCGGGTGAGCCAGCCCGAAAGCGATTCTTCGCTGATGGCGAGGGTGGCGTCTCCGCGCGCTTCAAATGTCCAGTTGTGGATGGCGCTCATGCCGAGGGCGATACCCGTCCAGCCGAGGCGGCGCGGCGGCTCGACGGTGTGCAGGCGCGAGGTGATGTTGAGTCCCTGAGCCTTCCAGCGGAAGGCGGCGCCTGTTTTCAAGCCGCCGTTCAATTTGGCGGAGGTGATGTCGGGCTGCCATGCCGACCAGTTTTCGATATCGGATTGGATTTGCCAGACTTTCTCGACTGGCGCGTGGATGAGAATCTCACGGCGGGCAACGGCGGGGGCGGTTGGGTCAATGTTCATGGTTATTGTCTCCAGACGAGCATCAAAATCTTGTTGAGGATGTAAACGCCAGCAAAAGCGGCAGTCAGATTGACTTTGCCCGTGCTATACAGCGCCCAGCCTGCCAGTGCAAAGATGACGAGTTCAAGCAGGAACAGCCAGGGTTCACCCAGCCGATGGGCGGATTTCGGCGCGAGGAGCGTCCCCCACGTTACGGCGAACAGCGCGGGCGCGCCCAAACCGAGCAGGAATTTCGTGAGCGCGTTACCGCCCGTTTTGAAACCCCAATATCCAAAGATGAAGAGGGCGCAGAGTTCGAGCAGAAAGCGAAGCCCGAGGTTGAGGGATTTGAGAACTTCCATGCGTTTTCCCTTTCTTTCAGTTGACCTGCGCTTCCACCGACAGGATTTGCAAATTCAGATTGTGCGCGCGGAAGAGGATGCCCATCAGCGCCGACTGGTCGGGCAGTTCGCCCGTCAAGAGCGTGTTGCTATCATCGGCGGGGGCGTGGGTCAACTCCGGGAACCACGCCGCCTGTTCGAGGTCTAGCGTGCCGCGCAGGATGATGCGGTAAAGGCGGTGTTCGTTCATGTCCCCATCTTATTCGGGCGGGGCGTTGCGTTCATCTCCCAATGGAGGGATTTTTGGCGCAGGTTTTTACCCCGTTGAAATCCCCCCATCGGGAGATGGAGAAAGTCAGCCCCTGTTCTAAACTCGGCGGAAAGGAGAAAAAAACCATGAAAAAACTTACTGTTGCTTTGCTTGTGTTTGCCTTTGCCCTTTCCGCCTGCGGCATTGCCCTGCCAGAGATGGTGACGGGTTCGGGAAAGATGGCAACCCAAACGTTTGATGCGCGTGACTTCGACCAGATTCGGGTCAGCACGTCGGGCGTGTTGTATATCGAACAGGGCGATGAGTTCCGCGTGACGGTTGAAACGGATGACAACATCCTGCCCTTGTTGAACGTGGAAGTTCAGCAGGGCGTTCTGATGCTTGGCACAAAAAAGCCCGCCACCATCTTTCAGCGCGAGACGCTCATCTACCGTGTCACCTTGCCCGCCCTGAGCGCGCTCGAAGTTTCTGGCTCGGCGGAAACGCGCGTGGAAGAGTTCACGGCGGAGTCGTTGAACGTCAACGTCAGCGGTTCGGGAGATGTGATTTTCATCAATCTTGCCGCCCCGTCGCTTTCAACCCGCGTCAGCGGTTCGGGAAACGTGATTGTGGAAAACCTGACGGCGGAATCGGTCACCTGTGAATTGAGCGGTTCGGGCGAAGTCCGCCTGGGCGGCGCAGCGGATTCACTGACGGTTCGCATCTCTGGTTCGGGCGATGCGCTCGCCGAAGAACTCAAAACAGCCAACGCGCACGTGAGCGTCAATGGCACGGGCGATGCGCTGCTCTGGGCGGTGGACAGCCTGGACGTCGTCATCAGCGGCAGCGGCATGGTGCAATACGCGGGTTCGCCTGCGCTGACCCAAACGATTAGCGGCTCTGGCGAGTTGGTCGCTTTGGGCGAAAAGTAAACGATGAAGGGTGACAGCTGCCCGCCCGGTGACTGTCACCCTTCGCCCCGCAAGGAGACAAACATGAAACGAATGGTCATCTGCCTGGTCTTCGCCGCGTTGACGCTGGGCGCGCTCCCCGTCCGCGCGCAATCTGCGCCGACCTTTGCGCCTGTCGAATGCCCCATGCCCATCCCCCAAGGGGCGCGGGTCACGTGCGGGGAGTATCAAGTTCCAGAAAACCGCAGCAACCCCAACGGGCGGATGATTCGGATGCCGTTTGCCGTTTTGCACAGCCGCCATCCCAATCCACAGCCCGACCCTGTGGTCTTCGTCTCCAGCGGCGGACCAGGCGGCAGTTCGCTCGACGCGCTGGCGGCGTATGTCCACTCGGCGCATTTGCAGGAGCGGGATTTCATCTTTGTGGAACAGCGCGGCAACAAATACGCCGACCCTGCGCTGGAATGCCCCGAAGTGCAGATGGCGACTTTCGCCAACTTCAGCGCGGTGGATGCGCGCAAAGCAGAAATTGCCCGCGAAGTGGACGCGGCGCGCGCCTGCCGTGACCGTTTGCTGGCGCAAGGCATTGACCTGACCACCTACAACAGCGCCGAAAGCGCGGCGGATTTGGAAGACTTGCGCGTTCTGCTTGGGTACGAGCAGTGGAATCTCGTCGGCGCTTCATACGCGGCGCGGCTGGTGTTGACGACCATGCGCCTGTATCCCGATGGCATTCGCAGTGTGGTTTTGGATTCAGTCTATGCGCCCGAAGTGAACGCTTACGAACAGCGCGTTCCGACCCTGGCGCGGGCGCTGGAAACGCTCTTTGCCAACTGCGCCGCCGATGTGGAATGCGGAACGGCTTACCCCGAACTGGAAGCGCACTTCTACGCAGTCATTGAACGGATGAACGCCGCGCCGCTCGCAGTGAACGTGCGTCATCCCGTCACCGCCGAACCCGTCACACTGCGGCTGACGGGCGATGACCTGATTCTCGGCGTGTTCAACGCGCTCTATCAGCGCAACACCATCCGCTTTTTGCCGTTCATCATCGAAGAACTCTACCGCGGTAATGCGGGCGTCATCGAGCCTGTGGCGCAGGAAGGTTTCAAGAGCATTTTCTCGCGGGCGCAGGGCATGTATTACTCCGCCGAGTGCCGCGAAGAATATCCGTTCAACGACACCGCCGCGCAAACAGAAATTGCCCGCTCATACCCCGCCCTGGCGCATTTCATGCCGTCCATCTCCGAGCCTGTCATTTGCGAAATGTGGGGCGCGGGCGTGGCGGATGCCAGCGAGAGCCAAGCCGTGACGAGCGACATCCCCGCGCTGGTGTTGGCGGGCGAGTATGACCCCGTCACGTCGCCCATCTTTACCCAAGCCGCCGCCGCGAATCTTGCCAACGGTTATTTCTATCAGCTCCCGTATTTCGGTCACGCCGTGCAAGACCAGAGCAATTGCGCCAATCAACTCGCGGCAAGTTTCGTTCGGTCTCCAGCGCAAGAACCCGATACGACCTGCCTGCAGACTCTCTCGCGCCTGGATTTCGTGACGACGGGCAAAGACATTCTCCCCTCCCGATTGGTGTACTGGGCAAACCGTGAAATTCTACAAGGCGGCAATCCCCTGCTGGCGGCAGTTTTGGCGCTGTGCGTGTTGGGGCTGGTGGTTCAGGTTGTGATGTTCGTTTTGAGATTCAAATCCGTGCGTTCCTGGAGAGCGACCCTTCCCGCCCTGACCGCCCTGTTCACCCTTGTCTCGCTGTTCTGGCTCTATCGCGTCATCACCACCACAGACGTCACCCTGCTGGGATTTGGTCTGCCCGCTTCGGCGGCGGCATTGGTCGGCTTGTGGGGCGCGGCGGGAGCGCTCGCACTGGCGTCCCTTGCGGCGCAAATCAAAACGCGGAAAGGGCTTGAACATGAAAAATAAATAGTCCGCCCGCAGAAAACAAAGAATGATCGTCTGTTTTTCAAAATTCAACTCAAAGGATAAAGTTCACACAATGAAGAATTTCGCCACCCAACGTCCCGCGCTCTTCGCCTTCCTGCTCATGCTCGCGCTGGAAGCCATCGTACTCGGCGCATTACTGCTCAGCAATCTGGCAGGCATTCCTATCCTTTCGCTCGACCTGCCCATCCTTTTGCTCAACGCGATTGTCGCGGCAATTCTCATCGGCGCGATGCGCTGGTGGAAAGAGACGGGCTTCAATGCGCCTTCCGAATGGAAGAATATGCGCCTGTATCTCCTGCCGCTGGCGCTGCTGGTCGGACCGACTCTCTTTTTCCAACCGCAAATTCCTTCGCCAGCATCCAAAATCATCATTCTCATCATCGTTACGCTGTTGATTGGCTTTCAGGAAGAAGCCATCTTTCGCGGCATCCTGATTCGCGCCTTCAGACCGCAAGGCGTGATGAAGGCGGTGCTGATTTCCGCCGCCCTGTTCGGCGTCATTCACGTCAATTCGCTTTTGGTCGGGCGCGACCCCATCTTCGTACTGTCGCAGGTTGTCGCGTCATTCCTTGGGGCAATCGGCTTGGGCGCGCTGAGCGTTCGTACGAACACGCTCGTGCCGCTGGTTCTGCTCCACGCGTTCAATGACTTTTTGCAGTTCAGCGCCACAGGCGGCATGGAAGCGGGAGACGTGAACCTTACCATCCCCATTCTGAAGGTCGTCCTTTCGGGGCTGATGGCGTTATACGGCTTTTATTTGTTGCGCGGTTACAAGGAAGAAGCCAGCGAGTAAAAAACTGACGGTCGTCTGCGGGCGACCGTCAGTTGATTAGCCCCAACTCACGCGCCTTGTTTGCCGCGTTCACGCGGTCATCCACGCCCAACTTGGCGTAAATGTGCTTGACGTGCGTCTTGACCGTGCCGACCGAGAGATACAGTTTTTCCGCAATCTCAGGGTTCGAGCAGCCTTCGGCAATCCACTTCAACACATCCATCTCGCGCTCGGTGAGCGGCTCAATCAGGGCAGACTGGTCAATGTGGACGGGCTTTCCAAACGCCGCCAGCAGGTTCGCCGCAAAGTCATCCTTGCGGAACTGCGCCAGCAGAGCGCGCATCGCTTCGCCTTCGTCGAGAAAGACGCGCATGTAGCCGCCCGCTTTGCCAATTTCCAGGGCGCGTTCCAGCATTTTGATGGCGCTGGATGGATTGCCCGCCGCCTGTTCCATCAACGCGCCGACGATATGCAATTCCATCTCGTATTCGACGTACCCCGCTTCACGCGCCAGCCGAACCTGTTCCTGCATCAGACGGCGGCTCTCATCCCAGGCTTTTTGCCGCGCCAGATAGCGGATTTGGAGCAGTGTCTCCAGCCGATAGGGAAAGAACAACGGTTGCTGGGGCGGACGGTACGCCCGCGCATAGGCGTCAAACGCCGCCCAATCGCCCAGCCTGAACATCAACTCGGCGCGAACCGCATGCGCCCAGTCTATGGCATTGGTCACGCCGCCGCGATGGGTGAGCGCGAGCAAATCATCTGCGGCTTTGCGGGCGGCGGCTGGGTCGCCGTTCAGGAGTTCGAGTTTGCTCAAGAGCGCGTACAGGCGCAGACCCACGTCGGGCATGCCGCCCGTTTGGGCTTCGAGCGCCTGCGTCAAATGAATTTCCCGCCAGGCGTTCTTGACGTCGTTGAGCAGATAATCTCCCCAGGCGTTGTTGATATGCACCCAGCCGCGCACCAGCGCAGGCGCGCCGCGATGTTCAAACATTTCGAGCAATGCGCGGTTCAGGGCAAGGGCGCGCGGCAAATCGCCGCTCTCGCGCACCACCTGCACGCGGGCGCATTCGGCAATCCAGGCGGTGGTCGGGTCGCCCGCCGCGCGGCACAAGCGTACCGTTTCGGCGTAGGCGGTCTCCGCTTTGGCAAGCCCCAGCCCCATCGAGTGCGCCAAAATAGCAATGTTGAGTTGGGCAAACCCGCGCCAGAGAAAATCATCGGCGGGAAGTTGTGTTAACGCCTGTTCGGCAAGCGCTAACGCTTCAGGCGAATCGTTGTTGATTGCGCGGGCGAGATAACTGCGGATGACCTGAAAGCGTCCGCGCGCATGGCGGGCGTGCGGCTCATCTTTCAGGTTTCTTTCGGCGCGCTCCAGCAAGGGCGGAATGCGGGACGTATCGTAACCGAGCCAAAGCCACGTCCACGCCAGGAAGGCGGTCAGCGCAGGATGCTGTGCCAGAACGTCTTCGGGCAGGGTTTCGACCCGCTTGACCAGCCCGTGAATTTCCGCCCGCCCCCA